>Ga0163151_10000068_pt1 | contig 164106 bp, 225 predicted proteins | sample OliLakLV19MP5IB2_FD_145596 | JGI IMG/M metagenome (GOLD analysis project Ga0163151, IMG submission 145596) | Freshwater microbial mat bacterial communities from Lake Vanda, McMurdo Dry Valleys, Antarctica - Oligotrophic Lake LV.19.MP5.IB-2 | ecosystem: Environmental > Aquatic > Freshwater >...
ATATTATTAAACCAGTTTCAATTAATTCACAAGAAGCTTTTGGTACTCATACAATTGTATCTACTATTCATGTTCTATCTATTGATAGCGAAGAATACATTGGCACACATCAATTAAATCTTACTATTAATCCTATCAGCATATACTCACAAGAATATGTAACACCAACTGGCCAGATCAACATGGCGATCCCAGAAGGTAGTATTGGTTCTGGTGAAATCTTTGGTATACCAAGAGTTCGTAAATGGATTCACGTAACGAATTATGCTATACCTTCACAAGAAATATTTGGGCTACCAAAAATAGCTTCAATTATTAAACCTGTTGGTATTGTTCCTGGAATCATTGGTTCGCATACATTACTACGTGGTGTTGTTTACATAGACCCAATAGGAATAATATCTTCTGAAGTTATCGGTTCACATAAGATTAGACAAATAATCAAACCTATAACTATCAATACCGAAGAAGCTCTTGGAATACCAAAACTAAGTAAGACCATTAAACCTATTGGATTAGGTTCTGCTTCACTATTTGGTTTACATAAGATAAAATATGTAATCACTACAAGTGGATTCGGTGGTGAAGTATTCAGTATACCTAAAGTACACTTGAAGATTTTCATAGCTGGCTATATACCAACTACAGTTTTTGGTGATATAACTATAACACAAACTGAAGCTAAGATTGGAACTATAAGTATTCCATCATCTGAAGCGTTCGGTTTACATAAGATCAACTATATAATCAAGCCAGTTGGAGTACCATCTGGTGAAGACTTTACAAGATATGACATATACGCTTCAAGTATTCCAAGTGGAGAAATATTTGGAACACCAAGAATCGGATATGTAATTCATATAAATAACATAAGTTCTGAAGAACAACATGGTAGCCATATTGTATATCATCAACTGATATCAATGGAAGCTAATAATGGTGGTATAAGTTCTGGTGAGGTATTCGGAAATCATTGGGTTGTTAATCATACAGCTAGAAGATTTTTCCGATCAACTGCTAAACCAAGAAATTATAAATATAATATTGAAAGACGTTTTAAACCTTAAAGGAGAATAAACAACATGGCTAATGCACTTTTCGACAAGGGCCGCGAGGCTTTTCTAAATGGCGATATTGACTTTTTAAATGATGATATTCGTATCATCCTAGTTGACGCTGCTGATTACACAGTAAACTTGGCTACACATGATTTCCTAGATGACGTTGGTGTTGCTGCTCGTGTAGCGGTTTCATCTGCTTTGGCATCTAAGACTTCAACAAATGGTGTTGCTGATGCTGCCGACGTAACTTTCCCTCTAGTAACTGGCGACCAATCGGAAGCAATTGTTATCTATAAGCATACTGGTACTGAATCAACTTCAAACTTGATTGCTTATATTGACACTGCAACTGGTCTTCCTGTTACTCCAAACGGTGGTGATATCACTGTTCAGTGGGATAACGGAGCAAACAAGATCTTCAAACTCTAATTAGAGTTTTCTTAAAGAAGATCATGCAATGGCTTTTGATCGCAGACGACAAGATAATAAGCAACCATATGAGGAATGGCCCATTGAAGTAAGCTTCGGCCACTCTGGTGGGTCATTCAACTTGCCGCCTGGATCAAAAGAAATTGTTTCCTCAACTGCAAGTGCAGTTAAATGGCAGAGAAGAGATCCTGATAACAAGAGTGATGCCACTCTTGAGATATTACAATCTTCTATACCAGTTATTATTAATCCTGGAAAGACTAAATTGGTTGTTTTAGTTAAAGGTGGTATCCACGACTACGACTATCAAATAACGATAAGAGTTGTTTTTGATAACGGCGCAAAGTTGGAAGAAGAACTACTAATCAGAGTTCGTGAGGACTAGATTTACTGGATTATAAATATCATTACGCAATTAACTAACAAGCTTAGTTTAGGAGATTATTAAAATGTCATTAAAAAGAAACACACTAAAAACTTTGAAGAGCATTCGCGAGAGTGCAGAATCGGATCTTCCCACCCATGCTTCTGATGCTGGTGTAGAGATTCCTGATAGTGCTGAAAAGCGCGGAAATCGCGCAATTAAATCGGCGCTTAATGGTAAAGCAATTGCTGATGCTTCCGGTAAAAAAGGCTCCGCTGCTGGTCGAGAGATTCCCGAAGAAGTAGAAGATGACGAGAAATTAGATGAAGGCGCAGACGAAGATCTTCCTACTCATGCTTCTGATGCCGCAGTACAAATTCCTGAGAAAAGAAAACTTCGTAAAGAAGACGATGACAAGATGGCTAAACTTAGAGCCATGAAAGAGGAAGACGAGGACAAGGAAGAACTTGACGAAGAGGAAGACGAGGACAAGAAAAAACTCGACGAAGACGAAGACAAGGAAGAACTTGACGAAGAGGAAGACGAGGACAAGATGGCTAAACTTAGAGCCATGAAAGAGTCCGATGAGTCTGACGAAGACGATCTTAAAGAGGAAGAGGACAAGGAAGAACTTGACGAAGAGGAAGACGAGGACAAGATGGCTAAACTTAGAGCCATGAAAGAGGAAGAAGAGGACAAGAAAGACGCAAAACTTTCTGAAGAAGAAGAAAAAGAACTTGAAGAAGAAGATGAAGAGGAACTTAAGAAGCACGTAGAGGCTCTTACTTCCGATGAAGATCTTCCTGAAAGTTTTAAGAAAAAGGCCGCAACAATTTTTGAGGCTGCTGTTAAAGCATCTGCAAAGAAGCGAACTGATCTTTTCCGCAAGAAACTTTCTGAAGTATACAAAAAGAAACTTAATAAAAGAAGTTCAAAAATCTCTGAGAAGTTAGTTGACAAAGTAGACGGTTATCTGGACTACGTTGTTGAAGAATGGATCAAAGAGAACGAAGTAGCGATTGAAACAGGTCTTAAAACACAGATAGTTGAAAAATTCATCGGTGGTCTAAAGAACTTGTTTGAAACTCACTACATTGAAGTGCCTGCGACTAAGACTGACGTTTTAGCTGAACAGGCCAACAAGATTGATGGGTTAGAGAAAGAGTTAAATGAGTCTCTCAATAAAAATGTTGAGATTCGCAAAAGACTTATTTCTTTAGAAAAACAATCTGTCATTAAAAAGTTATCTGCTGGTTTAACTGTCTCAGAGGCAGCTAAATTTTCAGAGCTTTGTGAAGGGGTATCGTTTGAAGATGCGAAAGCATTTTCTGGTAAGCTTGCTATCGTAAGAGAAACATACTTCCCAAAAACCTCTAAACGTTCAGGTGATTTAGATAGTGCGTTACTGACTGAAGGTGGACTACAAGAGCCAGAATCAAGAACATCAAAAGATGAGATTGATTTAGCTGTTGACACTATTTCGCGTATGGTGAAAAAATAAAAAAGATAAATACTTTTAGAGAAATTCACAAAGTAATTTAACAAGGAGAATTAAACATGTATCTCTCAGAAGAACTTCAAAAGAAATGGGACAAGATTCTTAATCATAAGGATCTCCCACAAATTAAGGATTCACACCGTCGAGCAGTATGTGCAGTACTGTTAGAAAACCAAGAACGCGACATGCGTGAGCAAGGAACATTCGGGCTTAATATGCTCGCAGAAGCCGCTCCTGCTAACGCCGCACAAGGTTTTCCTAACAACAACGCAAACTTGAAGGGTTACGATCCAGTGCTAATTTCACTGATTCGTCGATCATTGCCTAATTTGATGGCATTTGACGTGTGTGGCGTACAGCCAATGAAAGCTCCAACCGGATTGATCTTCGCATTGAAGAGCAAGTACACATCGCAAGGTGGCGTAGAAGCACTTCATAATGAAGCAGATACAGACTTTTCTGGCGACCCTGCATCGGTGCATTCAAATCCTCTTGACCCATTTGGTCCTCCAACTCGTGGCGAAGGTCTTTCGACTTCTGCTGCTGAGCGTCTTGGTGGCGGTGGAGTCGGTGATGGTGTGTTTGCTGAAATGGCATTCTCGATTGATAAAGTTTCTGTTGAAGCTAAGACTCGTGCCCTTAAAGCAGAGTACACAATGGAAATTGCTCAAGATTTGAAAGCTGTTCATGGTTTAGATGCTGAGTCTGAACTTGCTAACATTCTTTCTGCTGAAATCTTGGCTGAAATCAATCGTGAAATCATTCGTACAATTTACATCTCTGCTGTGCCTGGTGCCCAACAAGATGTTTCTGTTGCTGGCGAATTCGATCTAGATGTAGATTCAAATGGACGTTGGTCTGTTGAAAAGTACAAGGGTCTGATGGTTCAGATGGAACGCGATGCTAACGCAATTGCTAAAGAAACTCGTCGTGGTCGTGGTAACTTTGTTATCTGTGACTCCGATACGGCTTCTGCTCTTAGCGTTGCTGGTCTTCTTGATTGCGGTAGCGCATTGAAAGATAACCTAAACGTTGATGACACTGGCAACACTTTTGTTGGTGTTCTTAATGGACGTTTCAAGGTATTCGTTGACCCTTATGCTCCTCTTACACAGAATTTCTATGTAATGGGATTCAAAGGAAGCAATCAGTACGATGCTGGATTGTTCTATTGCCCATACGTTCCGCTTCAAATGTTGCGTGCCGTTGGTCAAGATTCATTCCAACCAAAAATTGGATTCAAGACCCGTTACGGTATTGTTGCTAATCCGTTCTCAAATCTTGCTGGAAATAGCAACGGTGCGATTACTGCTGGCACAAACGTATATTATCGGAAAATTCGTGTTCGGAACCTCCTCTAGGACGAATTGGTTTTTGAATTGAAAAGAATCAGGGGGCTTTATGTCCCCTGATTTTTATCTTATATTACTACAATAAAGTATGGTTACGCAATATGGACGTCATTTTTTCAATTTATCGTATTACTAATCTTTCTAATGAAAGAAAATATATTGGCCTGACACAACAAACGCCGCCACGTAAAAGGTGGGACCAACACAAATCACCTAAGGGACCACAACAAAAAGCAAAACCACTACACAGGGCTATTTTAAAACACGGTAAAGTTAATTTTAAATTTGAAATACTATGTCAAACAAAAAATTTGGATCATGCAAAGGAATTAGAAAAGTATTTTATTAAAATATCTAATAGTTTAGCAAATGGTGGTTGGGGATATAATCTCACTGATGGTGGTGATGGTGGTATTTGGGGCTATAAATTTTCGGATGAACAGAAAAAACAAATGTCCGAATCAGCCAAGAAAAGATGGACACCAGAAGAAAGAAAAAAATACTCTGAAATGCAAAAGGGTAAAATACAATCACCCGAATCTAATAGAAAGAGATCGGAAAAACTAAAAGGTATATCCACAAGGGGCTCAGGTTGGTCTATGTCAATAGAGCATAAACAAGCAATATCAGATGCCATGATGCACCATAAAAAATCTGACGCATTCAAAGAAAAGACTAGAGCAAGAATGTCCAAACAATGGAGTCTTACATCGCCAGAGGGAATTATTCACAGAATAACCAATCTCACCAAGTTCTGTCGGGAACATAACCTATCTACCCAAAACCTCTGGAAAGTATCTAAAGGTATTATTTCACAGAGCCAGGGCTGGAAATGCAAATCTCTTTAATCTTGGCCTATTTCTCTTCCAAGCATATATATTTTTATATTGCATTTGGATAGGGTTCATGTTAAAATAAATACTATGAACCTTATAATACAATCAAAAAGAGCAAGTCTATTATGACCGAACAAATTAAAAATAGGAACTTTGCTTCACCTCTCAGATTTGATTTTAGCATAGATCGATTAAAGAACGTAGACTTTTTTGTTCAAGCTGCTAACGTCCCAGGAATAACTTTACCTGCCACTTCAAACGCCCAAGGCACTCCGTTCAATAATATTCCTTGGCAGGGTGATAGACTTTCTTGGGGAGAACTTGTTGTTGATTTCAAAGTAGATGAAGACATTAAGAACTGGACGGATATCTTTAACTGGATGAAAGGCATTGGTTTCCCAGAAAACTTTGTTCAGTATTCTGATCTCAAGAAAGGTATTGATAAAGATATTGATGGTGGTACACGAAAATTACTTCCACCTGCTACTAAGATCGGACAGATATATGGACAAGCTTTATTAGTTGTTCGTAACAGCCAGAATAATGTTGTGCTAGAAATAGCATATCAAGATGTTTATCCAACCTCATTAAGTGAATTGAAATTTGATACTAGAGATGAAAATGTAATTGAGTTGACCTGTACTGCTATTTTCAAATATGATCTATACCGAATTACAAGACCTTAAAGGAAAATTATATGGCACGTAGACCTAAGAAAATTAAAATCAACGAAACCGATTATAAGGTTATTAGCCGCGCTAAATCTTGGGGTGCTAGTAAAGAAGCGCTCGGCCAGATAACATATCATAAACAACTAATAGAGATCACTAAGGGACAAAACGCCAGTGATTATCTTGATACAGTTATTCACGAAGTCATGCACGGCATCATAGAAGAGTATGAAGTGTCTATGGACAGACGTAGAGAAGAAAAGTTTGTAACACAGATATCAAATAACTTAACAGATGTTTTGAAAAAGAATCCTAAGCTACTAGAATGGATCATTGAGCAAGCACAAAAAGCTGAGTAGAAATGTATTATTGTTATGAAAGTTCCAGAGTGGTTAAAAAGTTTAACACTACAACAAGAATTACTTTTGTATTTCCCATATACAGGTAATAGCGTATATGCTGAGTTCGCTGGCTATCTTGAAGACTGGCAACCAGGAATACGTGTTCAATATATCTGGAAGGGAGCAATCAAAACCGATCATCTACAATACGATAATTATAAAAATGAACCTGACAGTTACGATAACTGGATAGCATATGAGATGGGAAAGAAATGAAAGTTATAATTGCTGGTAGTAGAAACTTTACTGATTACCAACTATTTGAAGAAGAGTTTTCAAAACTAAATCTAAAACCTACAGAGATTATTTCAGGTGGTGCTAGAGGTGCCGACTGTTGTGGAGAAATATACGCTTCACATAATAAGATTCCATTAAGAGTCTTTGAGGCTGACTGGGCACTATTTGGTAAAGCTGCTGGCCCAATAAGAAACGAAAACATGGCTAAGATAGCTGATTGCTTGGTTGCTTTCTGGGATGGTCAATCAAGAGGTACACTAGATATGATAAACAAAATGGAAAAGAAACATAAGCCAGTCCACATTATACTTGTTCCAAAATCTTAATAATGTTATTATAGGTTACTATGAATTTTGAATACAGAACAGAATTTTCGGAATCAGAGAGTGAATATCTCTGGAGCGCAGGCGTGTGTCTTGATGATTGGGACTATGCTATCATCACTCATGATCTAAATGAGTTTGAAGAAACTGATGATATGACTACCGCAGATGAATGGGATGAAAATTCAAAGTCATATAAAACTGTAGCTGTTCCTTTTAAGCTATTAGCTCCAAAAGAATATAATCTATCAAGACTTTTACAGGGTTGTTGTGATAACACTTGGTATAAAATCAAATGGCAAGGTAAAGATGCTATCATAGGACTTGCTTACCATGCTTAGTATGGCAGAAGATTTCTGGTATCATAAAAAAGCTATTATTGATGGCCATGAAATAACTATATCTCTATGTAAAGTTGAAGAAGAAACTATTGAAGAAGCAAGATTAGTTCATCATAACGAAGATTAATATGAAGTTAGAAGAGATTGAAGCACTATGGGATGAAGATGTTAAGATCGACAGGTCTTCTCTTGACGAAGAGAGTCTAAAGATTCCATTCTTACATAACAAATATTATAAGTTATACCTAAGAGAAAAAGTCCAACTCAAGTCTGAACAGAATAACGTAGCTCAGTTCTATAAACTTAAGCATGAATACTACACTGGAAAACTTTCAGGTAATGAATGTAAAGAACTTGGATGGGAACCGTTCCAATTTGTTCTTAAAGGTGACGTTCAAATATATCTTGATGCTGATAAAGAATTAGCAGATAAATTAATCAAGGTAACAGTTCAAAAAGAAAAGGTAGCATTTCTGGAAGAGATTATTAAAACATTGAACACTAGAAACTTTTTGATTAAGAACGCTATTGATTTTAGAAAATTTGCTAATGGGGGTTAATATGGATTTTGATGAGTTCGCTAGACTTAAAACGCCACACTTGGTTGCTTTCAGTTTCTCAGTTTTGATCGTTGGTCTTACTGTGGCTTATGGGATATTCGCTTTTACGCACCGCCTAAATAACACTAGCGAGTGTAATTGTGGGATAAGCGAAAAGTCTAATGGAACATCTATCGATCAAAAAGATCAACCAAGTCTACGTAAGGGTAGAGACTTCTTCTGGAGTGATCCAGGAGCTTTCTGAATTTTTTAAATTTAGAGTCCCAGGCTATCAGTTCATGCCAGCGTACAAGATGCGTACCTGGGATGGTTATATTCGCTTATTCAATACTATGGATTGGAGTCTATACGCAGGCTTAATTCATTACCTAAAAGTATTCTGTGATGCTAGAGATTATACTTTAGATATCGATCCAGAAATAGAAGAGATAACTCCTTTCACATTAGAAGATACAAATAGCCTAACTAAACGGCTTAAATTACCCTTTGATGCTCGTGACTATCAACTCAGTGCGATACACTACGCTGTGAAGCACAGGAGAGCTTTATTAGTGTCTCCTACAGGGTGTCACGTCGCAGGAACTAAGGTCATACAATACGACGGTTCTTGTAAAACTGTGGAAAACCTACAAGTCGGTGACTTGTTAATGGGACCCGATAATTATCCAAGAACGGTATTAAAGACTATTAAAGGATACGGAAAAATATATAAAATTGCATGTGGTGGACGCAAAAGTAACAAATTTAAAAGTTTTGAAGTTAATGGGGAACATATTTTAAGTTTGGTTCATACGTCGAAAGAGAATATAATTAATATTTCAGTGGAAGATTACATTAAGAAAAGTAAACATTGGAGACACTGCCATAAACTGTACTGGAATGACAAATGTATTGCATTCAATAATGATAATAAAACTCTCTTAGTTGATCCATATATTGTTGGTGCCTATCTCGGAGATGGGCATTCGCGCACCCCTGCACTTACCTCGAAAGATAATGAGCTAATTGAACACTTTGCTGATTATGTTAAGATGGAATTCCATATCACACCAACCATCAAAACAAACAGGAGTAATTGTCGAACGATACGATTTTCTGATATAAAAAACACCACCCGTAGTAGCCCAAATAAATTCACGGATGCTTTCAGAAAGATTGGAATTGATATCGGTGGCTCTTTAACCTGTGGTAATAAGTATATTCCTGACGTATACAAAACATCATCTATTTCTAGTAGATTGCAACTCTTAGCAGGATTAATAGATACGGACGGGTATTTAAGTAAAACCAAAACTTATTATTCATATACATCTAAATCCAAACAACTGGTCGAAGACGTAGCATTTGTGGCAAGAAGTTTGGGGTTTTTTGTAAAAATCAAAAGCGGATTAAAGTGTGCCACAAATACCATCGCAAAAATTAAGAGAATATATTGGTCGTGTTCAATTATTGGAAATATATCTATTATTCCGTGTAAGTTAGATAGAAAAAAGGCAATAGTAGATAACCCAAACAAAAAACACAACCGACACTGTTTTACAGTGGAAGATGTTGGTAACAATACGTTTTATGGTATGCAGTTAGATGGGGATCATTTATATTTTCTAGGTGATTGGTGTGTAACCCACAACTCAGGCAAAAGCCTAATCATCTATTCCCTAGCTAGACATTACAACAAAAAGACTTTGATTATCGTTCCAACAATATCGTTGGTATCTCAGATGATATCAGACTTTAGAGACTATGCTAAGAAAGATCCAAAGTTTGATGTTGATAAAATGTGCCACCCTATTTTCTCAGGTCAAGATAAGACAACTAAGAAACCTATCGTGGTTTCTACGTGGCAATCGATCTATAAAATGCCAAAAGAATACTTCAAAGATTTTGATGTTGTGATTGGTGATGAGGTTCACCAATTCAAAGCAAACTCAATGAAAGGTATAATGGAGAAACTTGTAAATACTACTTACAGGTTCGGCACTACAGGTACACTTGATGGCACACAAACACATAAGCTAGTGCTTGAAGGTTTGTTTGGCCCAGTCTTCAAAGTTACTACAACCAAAACATTGATGGATAAAAAGCAATTAGCAGAATTAAATATTAAATGTTTAATATTGAAATACTCTGAAGAGACTTGTAAAGCAAATAAAATTCTGAAGTATCAAGATGAAATCAAATATCTTATTCTAAACAAGAAGCGTAATTTGTTTATTCGCAATCTAGCAGTAAGCATGAAATCTAATACGCTTATATTATTCCAATTCATAAGTCATGGTAAAGTTTTATATGACTCAATTAAAAAGAAAGTTGAAGAGACTACTCCAAATAGAAAGGTGTTTTTTGTCTCTGGTGCTACTGAAGGTGAAGTAAGAGAACAGATCAGAAAGATTACTGATAAACAGAAAGATGCGATCATCGTTGCTTCAAGTGGTGTATTCAGTACAGGTATTAATATAAAGAATCTTGATAACATCATATTCGCTTCGCCTACAAAATCAAGAATTAAAACATTACAGAGTATTGGCAGAGCATTACGTATTGGTGATTCAGATAAAGCAACACTATATGATATCGTTGATGATATGATACACAAGCAACATAAAAACTTTGCTATCAAACACTTTCTTGAAAGAGTTAAAATATACAACGCTGAGAAGTTCAAGTACAAGCTCCATCAAATAGATTTGGAGCCCACTAAATAATTCTGTTAGTTAAACTATCAAGGTAAACTATGGCAGATCTTAAAGTAATCAAATTAGTTAATGGTGATGAAGTCATCGGATACGTTGATGATGGAGCTGTGAAAGATACTAATGATGAAGGTGAAGAGTATACCGTTAGAAATTTAATCTTCATTAAAGGCCCAATGCGAGTAGTACAAGAATATGATCGCAAGAGTAGAGGTCACTCTATTTTCTTGATTGATTGGATGCCATCTTGTAACAGCAACACTTTACCTATACCCAAAGATAAAATTATAACAATGGATACTCCAAACGAATCTGTAATAGAACATTATGCAGAGTTGATGGTTGGACGATTAGACGAAGAAGACCGAGAAGAAGAATTAAATAAAGTTGAATTAAAAAAACAAGCAACGTTAGAAATATTAAAAAATCTGAAAACAGATGATGATATGCACTAGGTGGAACTATTTTTGAGCCAAGCCGAAATAATTTTGGAAACCCTGTTTTTTTATTCTTTGGAACACTATATACTAGTGTCAACGAAAAAATAAATCCTTTAATACTAAGCCTTACTATTCTTTAAAGGCCTACTAGGCCAAGAAATCTTTATTAGGCCATAAGCCTTACTATTCTTTAAAGGCCTACTAGGCCAAGAAATCTTTATTAGGCCATAAGCCTTACTATTCTTTAAAGGCCTACTAGGCCAAGAAATCTTTATTAGGCCAAAAGAAATCCCTTTTATATATTAATAGTTTCTGTTATACTCATGATATGAATAACATTAACAGACCAATCATTCGCATCGAAGAACAAGAAGTTTCAAAACTATCTGAAACATTATTTGAATCTCTTCTTACTCAATGTCAAATTATATTTACTAGAGAGGGAAAAGATACCGTAGTATCTGTTCCTTACGATGACTATGTAAAGATGCAAGATACGACTGTCGCTGATATAAACAAGGATGAATAATATGGCTGATGAAACAAATGGAAATACGGAAGAACAGTTACCAAAAACAAAACTAAAAGGTAACAAGCCAATTAAGATCAAAGCAAAAGATAGACCACACTACGTAAACAATGCAGAGTTTCTTGCACACATGAAGCTCCACATCAAAGCTGTAAATGATGCAAAGCGAAAGAAGCTTCCAGCTCCACAAGTATCAGACTTCATAGGTGAATGTATTCTTAACATGGCAAATAAAATTGTCAACAGACCAAACTTTATGAATTATCCTTTCAGAGAAGAAATGATATCTGATGGAATAGAAAACTGCTTAATGTATCTCAATAACTTTAACCCAAAGAAATCTAATAACCCATTCGCATATTTTACACAGATCATTTGGTTCGCTTTTATAAGACGAATACAAAGAGAAAAGAAACATCTATATACAAAGTACCGAATGATCGAAGAGAGTTTTACTGGAGAGTATCCAGATGAGATAGCTGCACCAACTCAATACGGTAATGAATACTCAGAACAGTATCGGCAAGAGTTTGTAGCAAACTTTGAACGTGGAAGAGAAGAAAAGAAAGCCAAGAACAAAAAGAAGAAGAAAGGTAAAGCCAATCTGGAAGATGTTCTTGAGGATAAAGATACTTGACAAAGGTATAAAGAATGTGTTATTATTATCTAGGTAAAGAGATCGGATATGACGGATGTGGAACACCTACCGATGAATTTGTAGTTTATACACTGGATAATAATCCACATCAACACACGCAAAGTTTAGTTTTCTTGGCGGGATTTGTTGATATTGAAAGTGCAGTTAAATTTTTGAGAGATTGTTATGAGGGAAAAATATCAACCGAATATATTCAGAAAGCTAAAATGGAAGCTAGAAGCCGCCCAAGATTGGGTGCGATATCGCACATACGATAAGTATCATATAGTTCATACAGATCTAGAGCCAGCTTACTACGATAAAGACACACTTCTATTACACGCAAATTTTTCTATTCTAGCACAGTTCGTTGAAGTTGAATGTGCTTGGATGAATGATGTATTTGATAAGAAAAAGAGAAACTGGCGATTTAAACTTCCTAGAATTATTCGCAACACTTTATTTCCTATATCTTCTCGTGAAGATGGACTTGCTTTTATTGATTGGCATATCACTCACGAATCTACTGATGAAGATAAACGCAACATGGGATTTGAAACTGATGAAGCTTATGAAGCATATAGAAAAGATTATTCAGCTCCGTGGAAAGAAATTCAAGATCTTTATATTTGGTGGAAGGATATAAGACCTGCTAGACAAGACCCAATGGATCTTTCTGGTTGGTCTGCTTGGTGTGATAATAAGAGACAGAAATATGGTTCTTGGCTTGACCGTTCAAATATGAAAGAGATCGAAGTCAAGGGACAAAAGTTTTTTGAAATGATCAACAGAAATACTCCAGAAGAGCAAGCAGAAGAAAAAAGAATTCTAGATCTTAATCATAAGATTGAAGAAGAGCAAGAGAAAGAAGATGAGGACATGCTTGTTCGTTTAATTAAAATTCGTAGATGTTTGTGGACATAATTTAGCAATGGCTCTGGACAAAGAAAAATTAATTGATAGTTTATACACTAGATGTGCTGAGAGATCGGCCACAAGTAAGCAAGTCTTTGCTGCTATAGTAAAAGATCTAGGATTAATTGGAACCTCTGTAGTAGAAGAGAAGGCTATAGATATAATTCGTCCATACAAGCAATCAGGAAAAAACCTTGAATTAACTAGCAATTTACTATATGATATACTTAACACTTCTAATAGTAGCGGTGGATCAACATGGGGCTAAATTATTATGAAGAAATCAAAAGTCAAACCATATTCATTAAAGGGCGTCTTTAATAAAGAAGAGAAAAAGAATCCACCTGATTACGTAGTCATTGATGGTAATCATTATGAAAGATTAGAAACTAAAACAGTATCAGTAGATCTTGATTTAGATCCTGATGTTTTAATTACCATTAATAATACTTTTAAACAAGGTGGTTTCGTTAATAAAGCAGAAGTGATTAGATCGGCCCTTCGTTTTGCTGTACTTAATGAAGTCAAGTAATAATGAAAGTAGCAATCGTTACTGATACCCATTCGGGAGCGAGAAACGATAATCCCGCTTTTAATGAATTCTTCATATCGTTTTTTGAAAAACAATTTTTTCCTTATATAAAAGAACATGATATCAAACATGTTATTCATTTGGGTGACGTGTTTGACCGTCGCAAGTATATTAATTTTAATACGCTTAGGTCTTGGCAAGAAAGAGTTTTTACGCCTCTGCATGGTCTTGTCTCGCATATGGATATTCTTATTGGTAATCATGATACTTATTTTAAGAACACTAATACAGTAAACAGTGTTGAAGGTTTATTATCTTCATTTCCTAAATTCAAAATCTATACTGAGCCAACAGAAGTTAAGGTTGGAGATAGAGACGTTCTTTTCTTACCGTGGATATGTGAAGATAACATAATACAATCAAGAAAGATGATTGAAGATACTAAAGCCCAAGTGTGTATGGGACATTTGGAACTTATGGGATTTGAAATGCACTCTGGACATATTAATAAAGATAAAGGTCTAACTGCAAGCATCTTTGATAAGTTCTTTATGACTTTGACTGGACACTTTCATCATAAGTCTAGTAATAATGGTATTCATTATCTTGGTTCTCCATATCCTATTATCTGGAGCGACTGGGGAGATATTCGTGGTTTTCATATCTTTGATACTGAAACGTTAGATTTACAGTTCATTGAAAATCCAGCACAGATATTTTGTAAGATTTTTTATGATGATAGTAAAGAAACTTTTGATACGTTAGTTAATAAAGACTATTCTGGACTCACTGGAATGTTCGTTAAGATTATAGTTCAGAATAAAACTAATCCTTATCTGTTTGACCAATTCATAGAAGCATTACAGAAAGTAAATCCAACCGATATCAGTATAGTAGAAGCTGCATTTGAAAATACTTCAGAAGAAGAAGTTTTAGATGAAGCAAAAGACACACTATCAATTCTTATGGACTATGTTAAATCTTTAAGTTTACAAACACATGAAACAGAATTAATGTCACTGTTCAATGATTTATATATTGAGGCACTAAACACTAGCGACCAAATTCAAGGAAGTTAATGCTTGTATTTAAAACAGTAAGATGGAAGAATCTTCTGGCGACAGGAAATAATTTCATTGAAGTACAACTAGATAAGAATCATACCACAATTTTGCTTGGTCCTTCTGGTAGTGGTAAGAGTACAATGCTTGATGCTATCTCATTGGCGCTGTTTAATAGACCATTCAGAAACATTAATAAGAATCAAATAGTAAACTCAATCAACGAAAAGAATTGTTTAGTTGAATTAGAATTTTCTCTAGGTAGTAAAGAGTATATAATTAAACGTGGAGTTAAACCTGCTATATTTGAAATCTATATTGATGGTAAACTTGTCAATCAAGATTCTCATATAAAAGACTATCAACAGTATCTTGAAAAACAGATCTTAAAGTTTAATTTCAAAGCGTTCTGCCAGATAGTAGTTCTCGGAGCATCAAACTTTACTCCATTCATGCAATTGAAGCCAGCAGATCGTAGATTGATTGTAGAAGGACTTCTGGATATAGAAATCTTTTCTGTGATGAATTTACTTTTGAAGCAGAGAGTGACTAATATTAAAACTTCTATAGTTGAAAATGATTATGCGATATCACTAGCCAAAGAAAAAATTGTAGTTCATCAAAGATATCTTGAAGAAATCAGTAAAGATAAAGATGAAAAGATTAAAGACAACCTAGTTAAAATTGAAGAGAATAAACTTCAGATAGTAGATATACAAAACAAGAACAAAGAACTATTATCACAAGTAGTAGAATTGGAAGCTAAACTTTCTTTTAAGAAAGAAGTTGAAGCTAACATATCAAAGGTTCAACGGATATCAAGTAAGCTTAATGACAATGTTAAGAAGTTTAACAAAGAAATAACTTTCTATGAACAGCATGATAGTTGTCCAACTTGTCAACAGGAAATTAAACCAGACTTTAAGACTTTAGAAATTCAAAAGAAGAACGATAAGATTGAAGAATGTAATCAAGGTTTGTTACAAGTTCAAAGTAATCTGGAAAAATTAGATTCTAAGTTAGCAGATGCTCGTAAGATTGAATCAGAAATGGAAGTGATTCAATTACAAGTTCAAAAACATAACAGTACAGTAGATGCTATCAATCAATTCATTAAACGTATTGCCAAAGAAACTTTAGAGTTAAAAGATAGTGTTGCGTCCACACAAGATGTTGCCATTGAAGATCTAAACAATCAAATAGAAATATTAAACAAGAAGAAAGAAAATTTCTCAATAGAAAGAGCAGTTAATGATCTAGCATCTTCACTACTTAAAGATAGTGGAGTTAAAGCAAAGATTATTAAACAATATCTTCCATTGATTAATAAGTACACCAATCAATTCTTAACTGCAATGAATTTCTTTATTACATTTTCCATTGATGAAGAATTTAATGAATGTATCAAACATCGTGGTAGAGATGATCTATCATATGCTAATTTTTCGGAAGGCGAAAAGCAGAGAATAGATCTTGCTCTATTATTCTGTTGGAGAAAGATTGCTAAGATGAAGAACAGCGTAAACACTAATCTATTAGTTCTGGATGAAGTTCTTGATAGTTATCTGGACACAAGTGCTACTGAGAATGTTCTCCAACTGGTTAATTCAGAATTGTTTAAGGATACAAACGTATTTGTTATTTCTCATAAAGAAAGCATAGCAGATAAGTTCCATGCAAATATTCGCTTTACAAAAAGCAAAAATTTCAGTATAATAGAATAATGATTATCTTTGAGGTAAAAAACATGAGCAGTGAGCCAAAAATTAGCAATGCTATATTAGTCAACGAGTTCACAGAATTTGGAGTGAAATCATTTAAAGCAGATTTTGATTCATTGAAGAATAGTAATATTCCAATCATACCAATTCTAATTGATAGTTTTGGTGGTGAAATTTATTCATTACTTGCTATGTTAGATATTATGGTAAGTTCTGATAGACCTATTGCTACAATCGCATTAGGTAAAGCAATGTCGTGTGGTAGTATATTACTTGCTTGTGGTTCTCCTGGACTAAGATTTATCGGGCCACATTCTACTGTTATGATTCATGATGCTGGTTCAGTTTCATTTGGTAAGATAGAAGATCTAAAAGCAGATGTTGGAGAAGCTGAAAGATTAAACAATAAAATCTTTGGTATACTTAATGAAAAGTGTGGTAGACCACAGGGATATTTTCAGAAGATTGTAGCAGAAAAGAAACACGCCAATTGGTATTTAACTCCAGAAGAAGCATTGAAGCATGGTGTGGTTGATAAGATTGGTATACCTATTTTAGATCATGGTTTTAATTTAGATATAGCAACTGGCAAAGAGAAAAAAGATGACAAAAAGAAAAAAGTGGTTTTACGAAAGAGCGGACGAGTTCCTAGAAAGCCCCGTAAATAAAACTTTTGAAGAAGTTTTGTGGATGTCTGATGAACAGTTTGCCAACTGGACGAAGGACGTGCGTGAAACAGTTATCAAGATTTGGGATGAACAGGGTCAACCTCCTCGCGTTGGTTTACTTGAGAAGGAAATTAAAGAACAGTTTCGCCAGATGTCTCCTTTTCAAGTTGAAAAGTTTCTATGTAAAGATGAATTGACTGATGATAAAAATGTAATTCGTAATACTAGTATCGTAGGTAATGCTTGCAATCAATGGTTTCCTACCATGATGGCAACTCGCATTAATTATACTTCAGATGTTAAAGGTGGTCTATCAATCTATGATCACTTCAAAAGACCTGAACTATTAAAGAAGATGATTACATATGGTAGAAGACATTTCAAGAGAGATTCCTTTTATCATTATTCTAATCCATTAAGGGTGTTTGATTCTTCTTGGTCTAAAGCTCAAGTAAGTGAATATCTTTCAATGTTTCTTTTTGCTGCTTCAGATGCAACCGAATGGATAACAAGATTTGAAAAAGACTTTAGAAAGACTGGTGAATGGGATTACTGGATTCAACCAGTCAAAGATGATGCTGAATATTCTGGATATGGTGGGGATTTAACAAGAGTTAAATGGCACAGATTAAGTAGAAAACAAATTGATGATATGGGTTCGCTCATACCTGATAAATGTAAAACTGTAATGAATGATGTTGAAACAGATATCTTTCAGGTTAGGCCATTCAAGTTAGGTCAAAAGATATTTCCTTTAGGTATCAAAGCTTATAGAATTTCAGTATGTCAATATGCTGTAAACTTTCCACCACTAACAGCAAAGTTTTTATATGAAAAATATTTGAAGGGTAAAGAAGAAGCAATCGTTTGGGATCCTTCTGCTGGATGGGGTGGCCGTATTCTTGGTGCTATGGCAGTGAAGCCAGAGATAGTAAAACATTTACATTACATTGGTACAGACCCTAACACAGATCACAACACTGATAATGGAAGAACTAAGTATCATGAGGTAGCAGATTTTTATAATAATCAAAAACTTGCTGGAGTTATATTAGACGAAGATAAACTTATGAACACATATGAAATCTATCAGTGTGGTTCAGAGGTAATGAAAGATCAAGAAGGTTTTCAAAAGTATAAAGGTAAAGTTGATTTGGTGTTTACATCTCCACCATACTTTGCTAAGGAAGTATATTCAGAAGATCCAGGACAGAGCGCAATCAAGTTTGATACATATGATACATGGCGAGAAGGTTTTCTAAAACCTACTTTAGAAACTGCTGCCGAGTGGTTAAAGCCTGGAGGATATATACTTTGGAATATTGCTGATGCTAAATTTGGTGGCCAGATGTTGCCGCTTGAAGGTGACTCAAGAAAAATTATAGAGTCATTAGGTTTTGAGTATGTTGAAACTATGAAAATGGCATTAGCTCAGATGCCTGGCGGTAATAGAATTGATACGGATGAAGGTACACCAATGGCAAAGAATTTTTGTAAGCTTAGAGAAGCTGGAGATGGTGGTAAAGGTAAAAATGGAAGATCGGCATGGTTTAAGTATGAACCGATTTTCGTTTATAGAAAAATATGATTGAACTATTAGGATATCTTGGAGCATTGCTACTTACTTTAAGTGCTGTGCCTCAATTGGAGTCTCCAGTTAGGCTTTAACAACGTTTTTCACCTTTTTCCACGGTAAAACGTGATACCTACCACGTTTTACTATGATAGCTTGCGGTTAAACTCACGATTTTGTATAATTCAATAGTAAGCGCATTAATTGTAACCATGTGTATAAAATACAAGCGTAAGTAGCTGATATCACTCACTGAAATAAAAATGGATTATAGGGTTGACAGGTGGTCACAATCTGTGATATACTTATAGTATAGACAATCAGAGGTGATTAGTTATGAATGATATTAAATCAGTACAAGATAGAAAACGAATTGCAGTTAAAGAAGCACTAGCAAAGCTCATGGCTACTGAGAATATTATAGTAGAACATGCACCAATTCCTACAGCCGCTTTTGATCTTGTTAATCGCAAGCTTTTAATTCCTCTCTGGAAAGATATTTCTGAAGATGTCTATACACTACTAATTTCCCACGAAGTAGGTCATGCATTATACACTCCGCAAGCTGAGTGGATGAAAGCAGTTAAAGAAACTGAAAACAAAAATTATAAACAAGTAGTAAACATTGTTGAAGATGTTAGAATTGAAAAGATGATTCAATCTAAGTATCCTGGAACTGTACGTTCTTTCAAAGCTGGTTACGATGAATTGGAAAAACAAGATTTGTTTGGTACTCAAACATCTAAAAAAGAAATTAAAGATTACGGTATTCTTGATCGTATCAATCTACATTACAAGCTTGGACATTATGGTTATGTAAATGTTCCATTTGCTGAAGAGGAAAAATCTTGGTTGTCTGAAATTGATAACGCAAAAACTTTTCCACAAGTATTAGAAATTTCAAAACGTCTTTTGAAGTATGCTGAAGAAGAAGCTGAAAAGAAAGGTGAAAGTTTGGAAGAACAAGAAACTACTCAAGGTGATATTACTATCAATGCTGATAGCAAAGAACTTGCAGATGCAATTGAAAAGCAATTGAAAGAACAAAATCCTTCGGATGGTTCTGGTCAAGGTCAAAAAGTTACTATCACACATCCAGATCCTAGTGCTCCAAAATCTGGTGATCAACAATCTGCTGATGGTAAAGAAAAATCAGAAGAAAATTCTAAGAGTGAAAAATCTGGAACTGGTAATGAACAGGGTAAACCGAATCCAATAGTTATCTCAGTTACTCAAGATAATTTTGATAAAAAATTAGCTCAATACGTAGACTTAACGAGTCAAGTTGATACTATCAATATTCCAGAATTCGATTTGAATAAAATCATAATTGATTATAAAGTAGTTCTTAAGCAATTGAGAGAATACTATAATCGTAATGATATCTATTCTGCTAAAGCTCAAGAGTATTTGAGTCAATTCAAAGCTAATAATAAACACGTTGTTAATCAACTAGTAAACCTCTTTGAAATGAAGAAGAAAGCTAGTTCAGATGCAAGGGTATTAATCTCTAAGACTGGAATCCTTGATACTAATAAGGTCCACGGTTACAGATACAATGAAGATATTTTCCGCAAGGTCACTAATACACCTAATGGAAAAAATCACGGTTTGGTAGTATTCATTGATATGTCGGGTTCAATGGTTCCACATATGGCTGGAACTTATGCACAGATGATTAACATCGCAATGTTTTGTCGCAAAGTAAATATTCCATTTGATGTTTATGGTTTTACTGATGTTGGTGCAAGCCGTGGTCAATCATATAGCTACAACTATGATCCAATCGGCCCAATCGGCACTAAGAAAACTGGAAATGTTTTCTTAAATGGTTCTTTCAGTCTAAGAAATTATCTTTCAAGTAGAATGACATTACACGAATATAATGATATGCTTGAATGTTTAATGTGTGTTATGTCACATTATGTTAAACGTAAAGATGATTACCCTTATTTTGGTTTACCTAATTGTGAATCGCTTGGTGGTACACCATTAAATGAAGCTATCATTAGTGCAATGCAGATTGTTCCTAAGTTGAAAGCTAAACATAATTTGGATATCATTCATACGGTTGTCATAACTGATGGTGATGGTACTTCCGGAATCAATTATTTCAATAATGATTCTAATGGTAAACTAAGTGAAGTTTGTGCTAATCGTGCTAATCGTGATACTAAGAAAATTTATTGCAGATATAAGAATTCATCAAGAACTTGGGATTTGACTAATGTTAAGAATCGTAGCAATGGTTCCAGAGCTAGGGATTTTACTGCTAATCTTATTGAGATGTATAAAGATATCACTGGTGCTAAAATGATCGGGTTCTTTGTATGTGATAAGAATAGCGCAAAGTATCAGATCGCATCCATGAATTATGGTGAGACACAAGAAACTATTGAACGTGCTAAAAATCAATTTGATGATAAGCAATTTGCTGAAGTTAAAAAAGATGGTTACGATAGCTACTATATAATTCCAGCAGGTCAAGATCTTTTAACCTCTAGTGAAGATATTGAATTCAGTGATACTACTGCTAAGAGTGCTATTCATAATCAGTTTGTTAAAGCATTATCGAAGAAGAAGAATTCCAGAATCCTGCTAGGTAGGTTCATAGACCACATAGCGTAAGTAGCTGATTCCATTAAGGTGGAATAAGTGCTTGACAGATAGGTATGGAACGTGGTATAATAGTATTATAAGATAAAGTTGTTATTTTAGAGGTGAAATAATTGTTATGACAAGTAAGAAAAATCCAGATAGTTTGGTACAGAATATAACTTCTGCCGCTGAACATAAAGAAAATTTAATCCCAGATAAAGATCCACTCTTTGTGAAGTTTGGACCCTACGATGATCTTGCTACTATTATAGCATCAAAATTATTTTACCCATTATTCATTACTGGTTTATCTGGTAACGGTAAAACATTTTCCGTAGAGCAAGCATGTGCTGAACATAAACGTGAAATGATTCGCGTAAACATTACAATTGAAACTGATGAAGATGATCTTCTTGGAGGTTTCCGACTCGTTAATGATTCCACAAAGTGGTTTGATGGTCCGATTGTTCGTGCTATGAAAACTGGTGCCGTAGTTTTACTTGATGAAGTAGATCTAGGTGGAAATAAATTGATGTGTCTTCAACCTGTACTTGAGGGTAAAGGTATTCTACTTAAGAAAATTAATCAGTTTGTTAAACCCGCTCCTGGATTTAATATCATTGCTACTGCTAATACTAAAGGTCAAGGATCTGAAACTGGAAAATTCGTAGGTACTAATATTCTGAATGAAGCTTTTCTGGAAAGATTTCCAGCTACTTTTGAACAGAGTTACCCTAACGAAAAAACTGAAACACAGATATTGAAAAAGATCTTTGATAAGCATGATATTGAAAAAGATGATGCTAAAGATTTTGTTAATAAGCTGATTAGCTGGGCCGTTGGAACTAGAAAGTCTTTTGAAGCGGAAGCATCCGCAGATTTGATTACTACTCGCCGCTTGGTTCACATAGCTAATGCTTATGCTATTCTAAAAGACCGTAGAAAGTCTATTGAAGTTTGTATTGCTCGGTTTGATGAAACTACTAAACACTCATTCATCCAAATGTATGAGAAGTTTGATCCTACAGTAGTTCCAGAGTCGCTTCGTTCAATAGATATGGATGAACTTGAAGCTGCTGCCGCTGCCAAACAAAACGATATTACGAAAATTCTAGGTGGTTCGTAAGAACCATCCAGAGTTCCGTCATAACAACACCTCGGCCCCGATGGAATCTTTCATCGGGGCTTTTTCTTTTAAAAAGTCTTGTATAGAATTATAAGTTATGTTATGATGTATAAAGAAATGAAGAGTAGATGAACTACTCTTTTTATTATAATAATTGATAAGGAAACATATGTCAAAGAAAACGCAAATTGAAAAGTTGAAGGCCCGCTTGAACACAGGCGATAACCTTACAGTGAGTGAAGCTCGTAGTCGTCTTGGGGTTCAGCGTCTTGCTGCCCGTATTCATGAGTTTCGTGAAGCTGGTTTCAACATCTACACTAATAAGGTTAAGGTAAAGACTGGATCGCTTCGTGGTAAGAAGGTAACAGCATACCGTCTTGATTTCCGTACACCTATTGAGTAAACTAAACCGTATTCCCAAGATGCTAAACCCATCTTGGGAAACTTTCATTTTATTATGAGGAATATAACCACATGAAATTTTCTTCCGACACACTTACAATTCTAAAAAACTTTTCTGAGATTAATACTGGCCTTCATTTTAAGAAGGGTGAATCATTAGCAACATGGCATCCTCAGAAGTTTGTTATAGCCGAAGCTTCAATTAAAGAGACACTACCAAAGAACGTAACAGTATTTGATTTGAATAAGCTATTATCAATCACTTCTCTATTTGAGAATCCTGAGTTTGATTTTCAAGCTGATAAAATTCTTATCAGTACAAACAATCGTTCTGTTAATTATTTCTATGCTGAACCTAGTCTAGTGCTTGACCCAGGAGATAAAGCTGCAAAGTATCGCACTGAAGCAATCAGTGGTGCAATTGCTAAAGCTTCTTTTGGTAAAGAAGATCTAAAGAGTCTTAAACAAGCTGCCGCAATTCTATCTCTTCCAGATATTACTATTGTTGGAAAGAAAGATAAGATTACTTTCACTGCTCAAGATAGTGAGAATAGTGCTTCGGATAGTTTCCGAGTGGAAATTGCAGGTGAGGTTACTCAAGACTTTGAAGTTACAATGCGGTGCAATCATTTTAAGGTTCTTGATGGTGACTACGAATTCATTTGTCATCCTAAACTTGCTTACTTCAAGCACACTACTACACCTGTTGAATACTGGATCGCTTATCAGGCTGAATAGTCTATGACAGAAGATGATCTTGAGAAGCACTCATTGGATTTAATAGGTAAAGCTCAAGTATTATATTCTCAAGCTATTAAATGTCACGATAAGAAAGAGAAAGCTAGACTTAGAAAAGAAGCAAGAAACTTTGAGAAGTTAGCTGAAGAAATAGATACAATGAAGAATAAAATAGGTGAAACAAATGGCAATAAAGAAAAATGTTAAAGTGAATAAACCAGAAGTTCCAGAAACTCCACCACTAGATATAGTGAAAGAATCTTTAACTCTTGGACATCTTGTAAAATATAATCTCTACTTACTAACTAAGTCTATTTTGTTTTCTGCGATACTCGCCAAGAGTGATGGTGATGTTGATAAAGCTGCCGCAGAAGCAAACAGAATAATTGGTGAACTTGATTTAGATACTAAGAAGAGATTAGAACAGCAACAATAGTTTCTGTTTATTTTATAATGTGGGTGTGATTATGGAAAGACGTGATGAACACGTTTTGTGGGTAGAGAAGTATCGCCCGCTTAAAGTAGCAGATTGTATTTTAACTAAAGCATTAAAGAATACCTTTCAGGGTATTGTAAACGATGGTAAGGTTCCTAACCTTCTATTGGTTGGTGGTGCCGGTTCAGGTAAGACCACTATAGCAAAAGCAATATGTAATGAGCTAGACTTAGATTACCTCTTCATTAACGCTTCAAGAGAGCGTGGTATTGAAGAAGTGAGAGTACGTATAGCAGACTACGCTCCGACCTTATCGTTCGAGGGTAAGCGCAAGGTCATCATCTTAGATGAAGCCGATAACCTAACGCCTGAAGCTCAATTAGCTTTACGTGCTTCGATGGAAGAGTTTTCAAAGAACTGTTCTTTCATTCTTACTTGTAATTTCAAAAACAAATTAATTGATCCAATTCATTCCAGATGTTCTACAAAAGATTTTAGAATTGGTAAAGAAGAGAAGCAAGAACTTATTGCACAGATGTATAAACGCATCGTGCAGATACTTGAAGTTGAGGAAGTTAAATTTGAATCGAAGGTATTAGCAAGCATTGTTGTTAAGTATTATCCAGATTTCCGAAGAACATTAAATGAACTTCAGTCATTCAGTAAAGCGAATGGAGAAATCAATGAGGGTGTACTATCTTTTGCTGCTGAACTAAACACAAACAAACTATACAAAGCTCTTAAAGATAAAAAGTTTAATGAGGTTCGTGAATGGGTTGTTGAGAATATAGATAATGATCCTCCAAGACTGTATAGAAAGATCTACGATGGTTTGAAAGATAATCTTAAACCAACTTCAGTACCTCAAGCAATTATTTTTATAGCAGACTATCAATATAAATCCGCATTTGTTGCTGACCCTGAGATTAACTTGTTAGCTTGTCTTATTGAGATTATGGTAAACTGTGAATTTGTATGAGCGAAGATTTTGAAATAGTACAACCAAGAAAAGAGAAAGAGGTAGAGAAACCTAAAGCTCCAAATTTCTTTTGGGATTTTCTTTCTGATATTTCTCAGAAAAAACAAAACATCTATAATGATGAAACTAAAAAATCATATTCATCATATATGATTAATAGGTATCTATCAATGCTTCAAGGTACGGTGTTGTATGCTCAAGAAATGAACATGCGGCCGTCACTTGCTCCGGAATTACATTATCAATATCTATTAGATGCTATTCGTCCAATGTATAGAAGGTTTGAATATAAGAAAGCAGATAAAGATCATGAAGATGTTATAATGCTTTCCAATTATTATCAATGTAGTATTACTAAAGCAAGAGATTATTTTAAGTTACATACACTAGAGGAACTATTAGAGATAGGAAAGAAACTTAATCAAGGCGGCACTGATGTTAAGACGAGAAGAAAAAAAACCAAGTCCTGAACAACTTCTGGATTTGGTTCAAGAAGTTCTTCTAGCTATCCAAGATAACAATCAAAACATGAAAGATTGTGCCACACTTCTACGAGCAATCCAAAGAAACCTCCAGCCAGAGAAAAGTAGATGGGAAAGAATTAAGAATGTCTTTCGCTAAATATGACTAGTTGATATTTGTCATATGAAGGCATTAAAATGAATACTGAATTAACTGTAGATCTGATTGAAGTTCTTTTGAAGAAGCCAGATGACTTTCTAAAAGTCAAGGAAACTCTTACTCGCATTGGCGTAGCTTCAAAGCACGATAAAATTCTATATCAATCTTGCCACATCTTACATAAGAAAGGTAAATACTATATCGTTCATTTTAAAGAGCTATTTAAGCTTGATGGTAAACCTACTAACATAACAGAAGAAGATCTTGCAAGACGTAACACAATTGCTAATATTATAGCTGAATGGGGTTTAGTTGATTTAGTAGATAAGGTTAGAACGTCGGCCCCAGTTGCTTCTATTGCTACAATAAAGATTCTTCCATTCAAAGAAAAGAGAGATTGGAAACTTGAAGCGAAGTATAATATAGGTTCAAGTAAGAAAACAGTAAACCAAGTTTCATCTCCAACAGTTAAAATCAAACAGCATGAACCAAAGGAATAATTATGAGTGAATTAGTTATTGCGGGACTACCACAACTAGGAATTTTCAAACAAGATTTAGAAGCAAAACTTCCTGAGTTTGCTACAGAGTCTTCTGCTTGTTTTGATCTACGTGCTTGTATTTCTCCATCACAAGTTATTAAGAAAAGAAATGGTATAGACAATTTAGAAATTACAACTACAGTTGGGCCAGAAAGAAAGATTGATCTTCTTCCTGGAGATAGAGTTCTAGTTCCTACTGGACTTATTTTTGATATACCTGTTGGGTATTCAGTTAGACTACATCCGCGTTCTGGTTTAGCATTAAAGAATGGTATTACACTTGCTAATGCTGAAGGCGTTATTGATGCTGATTATGTTGATCCAGTTTTCGTGTTACTAATAAACACTTCAGATAAACATTTTACAGTAAATCATGGTGATAGAGTTTGCCAAGGTGAATTGGTAAAAGTGGAACCTCTTATAATCACTGAACTAAATGACGCTCCGCTTCCAAAGACTAACCGAAATGGTGGGTTTGGATCTACAGGAATATAATTGACAGCTTTATATCTATTGTGATATACTTATAGTATGAGAATAGTTTGTATAAGCGATACACACACGCTTCAAGATAACATGACTGCTGATATCCCAGAAGGAGATGTTCTCCTTCATGCTGGTGATGTTATGAATTCGGGTTATGATGCTAGTGATATTTTCTATTTCTTGGATTGGTTCGGTGCTTTACCCCATAAGCATAAAATTTTCATTGCTGGTAATCACGATAGACTTTTTGAAAATGATCCTAAAGCAGTAAAAGATATAATTGATAAAAAGAATGGTGTATTAAAATCTTCTAAGAAAAAGAAAATTACATATCTTGAGGATTCTGAAATCGTCATTGATGGTGTTAAGTTTTATGGTTCTCCATATCAGCCTGAATTTTGTAATTGGGCCTTCAATGTGAATCGCGGCCCTGATATTAAAAGAGTGTGGGATAAGATCCCATTGGACACGGATGTCCTCATCACTCACGGACCTCCATATGGTATTCTTGATTGGACAGAATACGATAGATTAAATGTTGGTTGTGAAATGTTAATGCCAAAGATTTTAGAAGTTAAACCAAAGATACATTTGTTTGGACATATACACGAAGCATATGGAGTTAAAGTAGTAGATGATACAACTTTTGTAAATGCTTCTATTTGTACTCTGAGATATAGACCTATAAATAAACCTATAGTATTTGACTATCATCCAGAAAACAAACTTGTAGTAGAGGTTACAGAATGAAAACTTTAGGCAAAGCAGGATCAGACTTAATTAAAGAGTTTGAACAATTAAAACTTGTTGGTTATCTTCCAACACCTAATGATGTTCCTACTATTGGTTGGGGTTCTACTCATATCTTTGGCTGTAAAGTTATTCTTAAAGAAACTATTACACAAGAACAAGCACAAGCCCAGTTTGATTTAGATGTTGCTACTTTTGTTGCCGCAGTAAATAAAAAAGTTGCTGTTCCATTAACACAGAATCAGTTTGATGCATTGGTATCATTGGTGTATAATATTGGTGAAGCCAATTTTGCTTCTTCTACACTATTAAAAATGCTTAATGGTAATAGAATGAAAGAAGCTAAAGATCAATTTGTTCGGTGGAATAAACAGAAAGGAAAAGTTCTGAATGGTTTAACCAGACGAAGAGAAAGAGAACGCGATTTATTTGTGAAGGAAAATTAAAATGAGTGATATATTAATTATTAGATTAGCAAGTGGTGAACAGATTTTAGGTGATATAGATCTGAACTATTCAGATACTCATGTGTTGGTCAAACATCCAACACAGATTGCCGCAGGCCCGAATCCTAAGACGGGACAAATTGATGTGCATATGGCACCTCTACTAACATTAGCAGAAGAAAAAGAAATTCCATTAGCTAAGACTGCCATAACTTTTCATTACACTCCTATATTAGATATCAGAAACAAGTTTTCTAAACTATTTGGATCAGGATTAGTAGCACTATCATAAAAATCTGAGTTGACGCTAAACTCTTTTTATGGTATGATGTTATTATGAGTGAAAAATTCTACACAAATTGTTCCGTCATTGGAAACACTATTCTTTATCGTGGTATAGAGAACGGTGAAAGAATAAAAGAGCGAGTGCAGTTTAAACCTAAACTGTTTCTTCCAACAAATAAACCATCAAAATATAAAACGCTTGATGGTCAAGCTTGTGATAAGATTGAATTCGGTGATATCAAAGAAGCAAGAGATTTTGTAAAACAATATTCTGATGTTGATGGATTTAAGTTCTTTGGTAATACTCGTTGGGTATATGTTTATCTTTCGGATAGATTTCCTAATGTAGTTGAGTTTGATCCAACTAAGATCGTTGTCGCAAATATAGATATTGAGGTCGCTTCAGAAAACGGTTTTGCTCCTGTAGAAAATCCAACAGAAGAGATTACTGCAATCACAATCAAAGCTCACGGAAGGTTTTATGTTTTTGGTTGTGGTATCTTTGAAACAGATAGAGAAGATGTTAAGTATATCAAGTCACGCAATGAACCTGAGATGCTCAGAAAGTTTATTGAGTTCTGGGAAACTCTTGCTCCAGATGTAGTTACTGGTTGGAATTGTCTGCCGCTCAATAGTTTTGTTTACACTAATAACTCAATTAAAAAACTTAAAAATCTTTATAATAAAGAAATTTTAAATATTGATAATAATGTTACAAATTTATATCCAAAAAGCACCAAAAGAATTTGGGAGATAAATTTAGCCACTGGTCAAAAAATATCCTCTTCAGGTGAACATAAATTTTTTACTTGTAAACCGAAAGTTCCATATCAGAATATCACTCAAATGTTAAAAGCCGGAATTTGGACAGAATCTAAAAATATTGACAAAGAATCATTCCTGGTTATTCCAAAACATAAAAATATAAACCAAACAACAGTAGAAGATTTAGATTTGTTTTATGTTTTAGGGATGCTATTTACCGACGGCACTAAACAGGGTAAGGCCGCCGCAATTTACAACACTAAAGATGAAATTATAAATCGCGTTGCATTATTTACACAAAAACATAAAATCGCTAACCATGCAAGCAAAAGCGGAATATCACTCAGTCATAGACCGTGTAAAAGAGTTAGAATGTGGCTAAGAGATGACCACATTCTTAGCCAGTATATTCATTTAATTTATAACGATGACAAAAAAGAATTAAATGTTGAAGAATTGTCAAAACTATCCAAAGAAGAATTTGAGTATTTTTTATCGGGTTTAATAGACGGCGACGGTTCCGTTGGTAAAAATGGTAAAATTAGTTTTTGTAATTATAATGATCAAATATCAAACTTAAATGAATTGTTGTTATGGAATGGAATTATATCTAGTGGATTTACAGCAAATAGACTTTATATTTCTAAAAGGTGTGAAGTCAATTTAAAACTGTCACATCCAATAAAAAAATCTCGATTGCTTTCCGCCGACATGAATTTTTTTAGAGCAAAATCCGCTCCAAATAAAATTGCCAAAATATTAGAAAACGATGATTGTTATTTGGTTAAAGTTAAATCAGTTGTAGAAACTTCTGAATATACCGAAATGATGGATATAGAAACATCAACGCACGAATTTATTGTAAGTGGCGTTAAAACTCACAATTGCACCTTTTACGATATACCTTATATTGTTAACAGAATATCCAGAGTGTTTAGTGACAAAGAAGCAAAAAGGCTTTCTCCTTGGGGATTTTTGTCCACTAGGTCATCTAACTATAAAGGTAAACAACATCAAGTTGTAGAGATAGTTGGTATCAGTACATTAGACTATATTGAATTGTATAGAAAGTTTGGTGCTAGACAAGAGAGTGAGAAATTAAATTACGTTGCATATGCCGAGCTAGGTGAGAAAAAGATTTCTTATACTGAATTTGGTAGTTTGCACGAACTATATAAGCATGACTATCAAAAGTTTATTGAGTATAACATCAAAGACGTTGATCTAGTTGATAAGCTTGAACAGAAGCTCCAGTTGATCAACATGAGTTTTGCAATGGCATTTGATGCTAAGGTAAACTTTTCTGATGTGTTCACACAAACAAGAATGTGGGATGCTATCATCTTTGATTACGTTAAAAAGAAAGACTTAGTATTACCACAGGTTAAAGAGACAGCAAAAGATGAACAGTACGCTGGAGGCTATGTTAAAGAGATTACTCCTGGGATGTATGATTGGGTTTTATCATTCGATCTTAACTCTCTATATCCTAACCTAATTGCACAGTTTAATATTTCACCTGAGATGTTAATCCAAGAACAGGTAGACACAGAAACTTTTAGAAAGAAGTCTACTGAAGAGGGTATCAAGTATGATATATCTCCACTGCTGGATAAGAAACTTGATCTATCACATTTAAAAGATAAGAACATAACAATGGCAGCAAACGGATATGCTTTTCTAAAAGAGAAGCAAGGTTTTCTTCCAGATATATTGATGCGTATGTATGAAGATAGAAAGATGTATAAGAAGAAAATGATTGAAGCTCAAAAAGATCTTGAGCTAGTTAAAGAAGAAATGCGTAGACGTGGAATATAATCCAAACCTATCCAATTGGGTGTTGACATAATACTCTAAACTGTGGTATAATAAAATATGAGCAAAACATTTTTCACTGCCGATACTCACTTTGGACACGCAAACATTATTCGTTATTGTGGTCGTCCATTTGAAACTAAAGAAGAACACGATAGAGTTTTAATTGAAAACTGGAACCACGAAGTATCTCCAAAAGATACGGTGTATCATCTTGGTGATTTTGGTTTTGGTACTCTAGAAGAACTGAGAAAGATTGCTGGCAAACTTCACGGACGTATTCACTTTCTTAAAGGTAATCACGATAAACCATCTACACTTGATGTTATTGGTGGTAGGTTTGCTTCTATTAAAGATGTGAGTATAATCTATCCTAGATATAATGATCGTAAGGTTACAATCTTTCTATCTCACTATGCTCATAGATCTTGGTTCAAGTCTAATCATGGTTCTTGGCATCTTTGGGGACACTCTCATGGTAATATGAGTCCACACGGATTGTCTTTTGATGTTGGAGTTGACTGCTGGGACTTCAGACCTATATCTTTGGATCAGGTAGCTAATAAGATTGCCAGTCTACAGCAAGTCTTGGATTATAATCTAGCAGACCAACATTTAGTAGAAGACAAAGAAAGTTAATTGTGATATAATATAATTATGTCTAAAATAACATTTAAAGAAATGCAAACTGCAATAGCCTCTCTTCAAAGTAGAGGCGGCAACATTCTTCAAGATATTTTTACTGATGTAATTAAAGTATATAATAAAAATATAAAATATAATAGTCTAAAAAATATTCAAAGTATAAAAAAATTAATTAGAACTGATCCAGAAGAATCTAGATTTTTCACTCAAGTTATTATAGATCCATACTCAGCAAACAAATCATCTAAAGCAGATTTAGTTATTTGGAAAAATAATGAATTGTTGTTGGTAGAATTAAAAAATGGCTCCAAATTTGATAAGGGAAAAACTCAAAATATTATTTTGGGCATAGAAACATGGAATGAATATATTAAAGAGCATTTTGTTTATGATGATTTTTTAGTTAGATCTTTAATTGTATGTTTTGATGAGAACCAATTAAAAGATATTCGGGCAAAATTAAAGGATTTTACTATATCAGGGAAAAAGTTTTGTGATATGTTAGAATTAGATTATAATTTTATAAGATTGAGTTCAGAAAATTGGATAGAATATAAATTTCAGCAGTTTCAAAACGGAGATAGTCAATGGAAAAAAAACGAAGATTACGCCCATTTTTTAAATGGTCAGGCGGCAAATCAAAAGAGTTGCCCAAGATCAGGAATTATTATCCGAAGGAATACAACATTAGAAGATATATTGAACCCTTCGTTGGAGGCGGCGCAGCCTGGTTAGCAATTAATCATGATATTAATATTATTAATGATTTTAATCCTGAAGTAGCTAATTTTTATAGAATATTAAAATCCGACACTAATAAACTTATAACTTCTATTAATTTTTTGGTTGATGAATATAATTCTTATGATAAAAAACTTTTAACAAAAACTGAATTCCAAACTTTAGGTGATAAATTTTATTATAATTATAGAGATATTCCAGCCAAGAATGATTTTGATGCCGCACTTGGTTTTTATTTTATACGACAATTATCCTTTTCAGGAATGATTAGATATAATAGTAAAGGACAGTTTAATGTTCCTTTTGGTTGGTATAAAAAAATGCATGGTATTAATCAAGAAGAAAAATTGATAAAAAATATATTAAACAACACAGAAATATTATGCGGAGATTGGAAGAAATCAGTTCAAAATTCTTCTTCAGAAGATTTTATATTTTTAGATCCACCATACACAACAACATTTAAAGATTATAATTTTGGAGCTGGTTCTGCTTTTGGAAAAGAACAACATATTGAATTATATGATTGGTTTGCTAATACATCATCAAAAGTATTAATTATATTGAATTATGATGATTTTACTGGTAAACTATATGAAAATCATATTAAAGAAAAATATGGTCATAATTATAGTATAAAATATAAAGACAGAGTTAGTAAAGAGGATAGTGCTAATATACATTTTGTTGCTACTAATTATGATGTTAAAATTAAAAAAGATAGTATATTAGAATAATATGAATGATTTAAGTAAACTTTCAGACGCCGAGTTAAAGAACGAAGCTCGGCGTCTTTCATTTGATATCTCCAAGTATAATAATTATCAGACCACAAAAAAGGTTCAATTGAATTCTGCTTATGGTGCTATGGGTAATCAATATTTTAGATTCTATGATGTTCGTTTGGCAGAAGCGGTAACTTTATCTGGACAATTAGTCATTCAGTGGCTAGCTAATGATATCAATGCGTATCTTAATACCCTGTTAAAGACATCCAAGGTTGATTATATCGTTGCTAGTGACACAGATTCGCTCTATATTCGCTTAGATGGGTTGGTTAATGCTGCTTATGGTGGTAAGCTCCCAGAAGACCGTAGCAAGGTCGTAGACCTATTAGACAAGGTAGCTGAAGACAAGCTACAGAAGGTCATAGACAAGTCGTGTGAGAGTTTAAAGACTTATCTCAATGCGTTCTCACAGAAGATGGTAATGAAGCGCGAGAGCATTGCAGACAAAGGTATTTGGACAGCAAAGAAAAATTACATCTTAAATGTTTGGGATAGTGAGGGTGTTAGATATGATAAACCAAAACTAAAAGTTATGGGTATATCAGCAATCAGATCGTCCACTCCAGAGGTATGTAGAAATCATATTAAGAAAGCAATTGAAATAGTGATGACTCAGAGACAAGTAGATCTTCACAAGTACATCGCAGAATTTAAGAAAGACTTCAAAAACCTTCCACCTGAAGAGGTTGCGTTCCCTCGTGGCTTGAATACGTTTGATGAGAAAGAAACTTTCGGAAGTAAGACTACAATGTCCATCCACGCCAGAGGTGCTTTGCTTTATAATGAACTAATAAAGAAAAACAAACTAAACAAAAAATACCCTTGCATCCAAGAGGGAGATAAGGTAAAATTCATATATCTGAAACAACCGAATGTTGTTCACAGTCACGTTATAACTATGGCAGAAGAAGGTCTACCAAAAGAATTAAACTTACATAAGTATGTTGATTATGATGTACAGTTTGAAAAGAGTTTTCTTGATCCGTTGAAGATCATTCTTAATTCTATTAAATGGACGACAAAGAAGGTTTCAACTTTAGAAGATATATTTGGAGATTAATATGGCGAAAGATAATTTTTTTGGAGAGCTTGATAAGCTATTAGAAAATGAATATGCTGGTATTGCCGATGACGGTACTTCTGCTGATGTTGTTGGTTTTCTTGATACCGGCAGTTACATTCTCAATGCTCTTTATAGTGGTAGCATCTTTAGAGGTATGCCAGCGAATAAGATATCTGCATTGGCTGGCGAAGAGTCTACAGGTAAGACTTTCTTCATGCTTGCAATACTTAAAAACTTTCTTGAAGATCCGAAAGCCGTAGCAATCATATTTGAATCAGAAGGTTCAATCACAAAAGAAATAATGTCCGAACGTGGTATTGATACCAAACGTGTTTATATTGTTCCAGTTGAAACTATTCAACAGTTTAAAACTCAGGCGGTGCGAGTAGTTGAAAAGCATTTGAAGACTCCAGAAAAGGAAAAGCGGCCCTTGTTTATGGCATTAGATTCTCTCGGAATGTTATCTACAACTAAAGAGATGGCAGATTCAGAGAGTGGCAAGGAAGTAAAAGATATGACTCGTACCCAAGAAATAAGGGCCGCTTTTCGTGTTCTGACTTTGAAGCTAAGTAAAGCAAAGATTCCTCTGGTGGTAACTAATCACGTTTATCAATCTGTAGGTTCATTCTTTCCAACTAAAGAAATGGCTGGCGGTGGTGGTTTGAAGTATGCCGCCAATAATATTATTACACTTGGCAAAGCTAAAGAGAAAGATGCTGATGGAACTGTAACAGGTGCTATCATTAGATGTAAGGTTATGAAGTCCCGCTTAACTAGAGAGCAGATTGAAGCTAGGGTTCTTCTATCGTTTGATAGAGGTCTAGATCGCTTCTATGGTTTGCTTGAAGTAGCATTAGAGCATAAGATCTTTGAAAAGGTAGTAAACAAAGTAAAACTGCCAGATGGCACATTAGTGTTTGAAAAAGTTATTCTTAAGAATCCAGAAAAGTATTTCACTGAAGAGATCTTAAAGAAGATTGATGTTTGTGTTGGAGGAGACTTTAAGTTTGGCACTACGATTGATACAGAGGACGTTGTAGAGGAGATTCTTCTTAATGAATAAACAAGCTAAAATTAAATTGGTTAAATTATTAAATAAACTTAACGAAATGCCACAACACGAATGGCACAAGAAAGAATTGATTATGGCCGAAATGCTTACTATCATAGCAGAGGAAATTTGTGACAGTTGAAATAAAAGAAAAATATAAAATCAAATATGATCCTAATGATAAGGCTAGATGGTTTGTTCAGCTAACAGATCTAGCTGGAGTCTTTGCTGGCGTGATGTATGGTTATGGAGCATTTAGAATTAAAGAGCCAGAAAGTCCAGATGGTAATTTGATGTTTAGTTTTGAACGAGATATTCTATACGTACCAGAAGGCCTGAAAGGTAAAGAGTTATCAGATGATCAAGAAAAAGAATTTACTATATTGCTTGGCTCAATACTATATGATATACTACAAGACAACCTCAATAAAGTTTCAGAACGAGGCGATAAGCTAGTCTTGGAGTTAGAGTCTAATGATAAATGATAGAGTTGAAATATTAATCATAAAGAATTTATTCTTTAATGAACCATATACAAGAGAAGTTCTTCCTTTTATAATGCCTGAATATTTTTCTGATGAAGCTGAAAGAACGCTTGTCACAAAAATAAAAACCTTTATAACTAATTTCAATCATCTTCCTACTCGTGAAGCTATTATCATTCAGGTATCTAATGATACAAAACTATCACAACCAACAGAAGATAAAATTAGAGAGATTGTTTCTAATTTAAATAATGATGAGAAAAGTGATCCTAAATTCTTAATAGAAGAATCACAAAAGTTTTGCCAACAAAAAGCATTGGTAAATGCTGTATACAGTACAGTTGATATATTAGAAGACCCTAAGAAAGAGAAAGGTATAATTCCTAAACTACTTAGTGATGCACTTGCTGTATCCTTTGATCCGAGTGTTGGTCATAGTTATCTTGATGATGCTGATGCAAGATTTGAAACTTATCATAAAACAGAAGAGAAGTTTCCATTTGACCTATCATATTTTAATAAGATTACTAGGGGTGGTGTTCCAAGAAAGACTTTAAATGTTATTCTTGCTGGAACTGCTGTAGGTAAATCACTTGCAATGTGCCATATGGCAGGCTCATATTTAATGTCGGGCAAAGATGTTCTATACATTACACTTGAAATGGCACAAGAAAGAATAGCAGAACGTATTGATGCTAATCTATTGAACGTATCAATGCAGGATCTAGCATCATTACCTAAAGATCTTTATGATAAAAAGATTGCTGCTATTAAAAGTAAAACAGTTGGTAGATTTTTCATCAAAGAATATCCTACTGCCACAGCATCCGCAACAAACTTTAGAGCATTGTTAAATGAACTTGCATTAAAGAAATCTTTTAGACCTGATGTAATCTTTGTTGATTATCTGAACATCGCAACAAGTAGCCGACTAGGTAATAATCAAACGGTAAACTCATACACATATGTAAAGAGTATAGCAGAAGAACTTAGAGGTATGGCAGTAGAGTTTAATGTTCCAATTTGGACTGCTACACAAACTAATCGCTGTCTAACATTAGATAGTAGCATTATAACTAAAAAAGGTACATTACCTTTAGGTGATATTAAAGTGGGAGATAGTGTGTTATCTGATGTTGGTTGGAATAATGTTTTGCGTGTGTATCCAATAGAAAAACAGAAAACATATCTTATCAAAACAAAGTCAGGTAAAACTATAAAATGTTCTGCTAGACATTTATTTCCTTCTAGCGGTGGTTTATTGTCTATTGATAGTGGTCTTAAAATCGGGGATGGTCTGCAAAACAGAGATGATAAAAAAAGTAATGAAAAATGGAATGTTTTTTGAAAAAATGGATTTATATGTTTGATGAAATAGTAGAAATTGTTGAAATTGGATACGAAGACGTTGTGGATATTGAAGTGTCCGGTAATAATTTATTTTATGCCAATGACATCTTAACGCATAATTCAGGCTTTGTATCCACTGATATTGGATTAGAAAACACCTCCGAGAGTTTTGGTTTACCGGCCACGGCAGATTTTATGGTTGCACTTTGGACTACAGAAGAGTTAGAAAAACTTGGACAAATAGTTGTAAAACAACTCAAAAACAGGTATAATGATGTAACAACATATAAAAAGTTTGTAGTTGGAATAGATCGATCTAAGATGAGATTATTTGATCTTGATGAAAGCGCACAAAAAGGTTTACAAGATTCTGGCACAGGCGATGACAAAGACGATGATGTTCCAGCATTTGATAAATCAAAATTTGGTAATGGGATGAAAGCAGAAAATAAAGTTTATGACAAGTCTAAATTCTCCGATGTTAATTTTTAGATAACTTCTTTGCCATATATTTGTTAATATTTAATTGTCTACACGCCTCTCTAATACTTACATATTCTATATTGTTTATAGTAATTGGTTTTCTATTGGGTTGTAGCATTTGATTTCCTTTACTTTTGGATGATTTTTCTTTAAAAATTGTTTTTGTTTTTTTGGTATGTTTCTTTCCATAAAAGGGATTATTAATTCCTTTTCTTTGTTTACTTAATTTATCTTTCTGTTTTTGTGTCCAGCTTCTACCACAAGTTCCATCTCCACCTTCAGTTGAATTAAATCCACATTTGAATGTGTTGTATTTTTTAATATATTCTTTTTCCTTGTTTTTTGCTTCTATTTGTGTTAAACTATCTTCTAATATGATAAAAGAAAATGAATCCCATCCATATTTGCCTATGGCATTAGATATGTGGGTATTGATGTGTTTATATGAATGTTTGTGCCAACATTTTCTGGCTGTAGGATCTTTACTCAATCCTATATATTTACGTCCTGAAATAATATGTTCTAAACAATAGATAGACCAATTCATATGAATAATACTTCAACAGTAGATGATAATAAGTATTTAGTGAATCCTCCATTTAAGTGGGTTGGTGGAAAAAGAAGATTATTACCAAAAATAGTACCTTTACTTCCAGAAAAATATAATGGTTATTATGAGCCATTCTTGGGTGGTGGTGCCCTATTCTTCCATCTTCAACCTAAAGAAGCATATATCTCAGATGTTAATGCTGAATTGATTAATGCGTATCAAACTATTAAAAATCGTTTAAGTCTTTTAATTGTAGAATTAAATAAGTATGAAAATAATGAAGATTACTTTTTATCAGTCAGAGAACTTGATAGAGATCCTAAAGTGTTTTCTAAGCTTAGTTCAGTTCAACGTGCTGCCAGGTTTATTTACTTAAACAAAACTTGTTTCAATGGTTTGTATAGAGTAAACTCAAAAGGCCAGTTCAATGTTCCATTCGGACATTATAGTTCACCAAACTTCTTAGATATAGAAAATCTTAATGCGTGTTCACTAGCATTAAAAAATACTACGATATCATGTGAAAGTTTTACTTCTGTTTTAAGTTATGCTGAATATGGAGATTTTGTTTACTTTGACCCTCCATATATTCCAGATGGTATCAGTTCAACTTTTACCCAATATACTAAAGATGGTTTTGGTATGATTGAACAACAAGAGTTATTAGATGTTTGTCATCTATTAGATGCTCGTGGAGTTAAATGGATGCTTTCTAATTCTTCTGCTCCGATAGTCTATACTATGTACGAAAAGTTTAACATTGACACAGTAGAGGTTAATAGAAGCGTTGGTGCTAGTGCTGAGAGCCGCAGAAAGGTGAACGAAGTCATAGTCAGAAATTATAAGTAAACTAATTTGGATTCAGACGGCACCTTATTGCGATAAATATAATAAGGTTAATACAATGTTTGGAATCTGAATGATTACGTTTAAGAAATACATAACAGAAGCCGCAGAGGGTAAGAATACCCATCTTGAACACATAGAAGACGAAGTGTTCAATGGTGGTATTGCTGGCACACGTAAGGCGATTGCTTTCTTAATCAGTCTTAGAAAGATGTTAGCTGGACACGCTAAAAGCAAAGTCAACGTAACGGCCAAGTGGGATGGCTCTCCAGCCATTATCTGCGGAATCGCCCCTGAAAGCGGTAGGTTTTTTGTTGGTACTAAAAGTGTATTCAATAAAGACGGCAAGATCAATCACACAGTAGCAGACATAGAAAGAAACCACACAGATCCGGTATTACGAGATAAACTTGCGATGTGTTTGCAGCATCTCCCTAAATTGGGTATTAAAGGTATTCTTCAGGGTGATTTACTTTTCACTCAAGGTGACGTTAAAACAGTAGATATAGGCGGCGAATCACATCTAGCATTCAGACCTAATACTATCACATATACAGTACCGACCAATAGTGAGCTAGCTAATACAATATCAGCAGCTAAACTTGGTATAGTGTTTCATACATCTTATACTGGACAAAGCATTCTCACATCCAAGGCATCGTTCGGTGTTGATTCATCAAAATTAAAATACACACCAGACGTTTGGGCTACTGATGCAACATTTAGAAACGTGTCAGGCACAGCAACATTAACTAAAGACGAAACAGAAGAAGTTACCGCCTTGTTGGTTGCCATCAAGCAACAATTTTCATCAATGGATTCTAAAGTGGTAAACTATATCGCATCAAATCTAAATCTAAGATCCCTAATCAAAATGTATAGTAATAGTCAAATTAGAGTTGGTGTGGGTATCACAGGTAGCCAAGCATATGCAGCAGGTTTGGTGGATTTTATCGAGCAGCGATATAGAAAAGATGTGTCAACACTCAAGACGGAAAAAGGCAAAGCGGGAAAAGAACTAGTATTGAATGAACTTAAAGAACTGCTTCGTGAGCACTCAGATCAACTGATTTTAATGTTTAGTGTCGCACAACTAATTGCCGAAGCTAAGAGTTTATTAATAGCCAAACTTAAAACAGTTAAAAGTTTAGGCACGTTCTTAGAAACCCCCGATGGGTTTAAGGTGATATCCCCAGAAGGCTTTGTCGCTATCAATGCAAGTGGCTCGGCAGTCAAACTGGTTGACCGACTGGAGTTTTCTCGTAACAACTTCAATCTAGCAAAAACGTGGTAATATGTACGAATATAAAGCAAAAGTATTAGAAGTAATAGACGGCGATACGATAGATGTTATTATTGATCTTGGTTTTGATGTTAAGTTCGTTTCAAGATTGCGTCTGTATGGTATTAATTGTCCAGAGAGTAGAACTAGAGACAAAGTAGAAAAAGTAAAAGGCCTAGCTGCCAAAGCAAGATTGAAAGCTCTTATACAAGATAAAGAAGTTGTAGTAAATACATTCAAAGATAAAGAAGAAAAGTTTGGTAGAATGTTAGCAAACATTACATTAGATGGTACACTTATTAATGATCAATTAATTGTTGAAGGTCACGCCGTAGCTTATTTTGGAGGCAAACGATAATGAAAGCATTTACACAATATCTAAAAGAAGCTTCGGGTGATAAAGTTGGTGAGCCGCATACTCCACTTAAAGGACACACAGACGAAAAGACTGCATTTGTTGTTGATGATTATCCTTACGGATTTCATGCAAGAACACAAATTAGATATTGGGTAGAATATAAGAAAGGTAAAGGTTGGAGATTTGTAGCTCAAACACTAGACCCAAAAAGACAAAGATGGAATAAACCTAAAGCAGAAACCTACGTAGATTTTGGTGGGTTCATGTTTAAAGATGCTAAGGGTTTTGTTGGCTTCAAAGGACTTAGTCAATATTCAGATTTAGAAGAGCAAAAGCATTGGTTGCAACATTATAGAAACTATCTTGACAGTACGGGCATAGCAGTGATAGAATATATCATAAAGCGAAAGACTGAAATGGAAGCAAAATGAAAGCTAATCCACCCACACATACGATTAAACAATACGAATAATATGAAGACTCTTTCTGAAATACGACAAGCAAAGACTGCCGTATTTACCTTTGGTAGAATGAATCCGCCTACGGCAGGACATGAAAAACTCATTCGCAAAGTATTAGATGTTGCTCATTCTAAAGGTGCTGATCCTTTTGTGTACGTTTCTTTTACACAAGACCCATCAAAGAATCCATTAACAAACAAACAGAAAATTAAGTATATCAGACTTGGTGTTCCAGAAGCCGCTAAAGCAATTAAAGAAGACCCTAAAGTAAGAACACCATATCAAGCAATAACTAGATTAATTGAATTAGGTTATCAACATATTATAATGGTAGTTGGTGATGATAGAGTAAAACAATTTAGAAAAGAAATTACTCCATATGTTAATCATCCAGATAAGAAAAAATCATTTGAAATTGATAAGTTTGAAGTAGTATCAGCAGGAGAAAGAGATCCTGATGATGAGGGTGTGACAGGTATCAGTGGCACTAAGATGCGTGAAGCTGCCATTCATAACAAATATTCAAATTTTCGTCAAGGCGTTCCTTCTGGTTTAAGTGATCGTTTCTCAAGAGAAATGTTTGAGCTAGTTAAAAAAGGAATGAAGATCGCTGAATCAATACTACGAACACAAGGTAGTCTTAATATACCAAGAAATAAGATGCCTCAGATCATGCAAGATCATATTAAAGAGTTTATTAAAGAGTTAGAGAAAGAAGGTATTCCAGTTAGCATGAGAAGTGTTCCTATAAGCACGTTGAAACCTACTCAGAAAGAAGTAAACAGCGAGAAGATTTTGAAAAAAATGGATGCATTAAGTTCAGGTGCTACTCCCAAGCCGTTCATTATATCAATAGACAATTTCGTTTTAGATGGGCATCATCAATTTTATGCTCTAAAAGAGTTAGATTCCAAGAGTAAAGTTGTAGCTTACATTGTTGGATTAAAAATGAATGAGCTATTAAAGTATGCCCATGATTTTGATAAAGTTGGGTATAAAGAAATAGACGAATAAATAGAGGTACTATGAAGAAGTTTAAAGTTTATATAAAAGAATCCACTGGTGCTGTCAATCAGGTTGTTTGGCATGGTGCTGATAAAGGTTCTGCTATCATCATGGTTCCTAAACAAGATTTCAATAAAAATAGAGATCTTGCCACATTAAAACTTTTAAAGGCCAAAGTTCCTAGAGCAAGAGCATTAACAAAATTCAAAGCAGATAGTAACTTGATTCGCCAAGCAGGCGGAGCAAACGAAGGTGAATATTATTTGGTTCACGTAGACTTTACAACCAGAGAACTAAATGAAGCTGCCGATGAAGGTCCTCCATCATCTACTGAACTAGCTAAAGATAGACACGATAAAGAAAAAGACGATCTCAAAAGACGCCAAGATTTGGATAATGAAAAAGCTAGAGAGACAGATTTCAGAAAGAAAGAAGCAGACAGAAAACGTGAAACTCAAAAGAAAGACTCGGCCGCCCGATCTAAAAAAGTTAATGAGTATCTGGAAGATGGAACAGATGAGTTAGTATCCACATATAAGAAATATGTTCCAGGTCAGAATAAATAATCCTTGACTTTATAGATGATACATATATAATGGTACTGTAGTAATGTTTATTATTAAATGAATGGAGAATAATTATGTCTAACAAAACTAAAGAAGCCGCAGCCCCAGCACCACAAGTTCAAGAACTTACTGCTGAACAGGAAATTCAAGTGCTACGACAAGCTCATGAATTTTTTGGTAATTTTAATGCTGTACCTGGCTTTGCCGCATCTAAATGGGGCCAAGCCCTTGATGCTATCGCGCTAGTAGCAAATTCACTGATTAAGAAAGCTGGACTTCTAACACCTGAAGTTTCAGAGCCATCGGAAGATGAATCTGATTCTGATGCTCAGCCTTCTGCTTAATCCAAGCCAGTAAGCCACAAACACAACTAAATAAGGTTAGCTATGCCAACCTATGAATACGAGTGTAAGAGTTGTGGAATTTTATGTTGAAGACAGGAAAGAATGGTGTAAAGATAATAATCTTTATTATCCAACGATTAATAAAAATTGGAGAAAAAAATAAACCATATAAAGGATATTTCGGAGTTAAACAATGTCAGTAATTTGCGCCAAATATTTTCAGGATGTTGGGTGGGTGTTGGCCAAAAATAGGGATCAGACATACAAGCCAACTGTAAGAATCCGTAAATCTTTTAGACGTGATATTGAGCGTCTTTATATCTGGGATGAATTCACAAAATATACTGAAGGACTTAATGAGTTTGGAGTGGGAATCGTATCTGCTAAGATTGACTTAGAAGATTATGATTTTAAGGGTGCTAAAGATTCACAGATAGAAGATTTCAATCCAAGTAAAAGAACCTATTATTCTCCTGATGGACTTCGTATCCGTACTGCTCTATTTGAAGCTGATGTTTTAAAAGCTACAAAACGATTAATTGACTTTGAAATTACTGGTAACACAATCATTGCAGATAAAGATAGATGTTTTGTGTTTGAAGGTGCATACATTACCAATGGTGATGAAGAAGAGAAATACGTTTATAAAGTGTTAGAAGTTCCACAAGATAAGTTTGTCGTAAGAACCAATCACGGCATCATGTTACCGTTTACTGGTTTTCAATCTGATATACCAAAACAGTCGGCAGATAGAGCAAGTTCAGAAGTAAGATATAAGACAGTCAATGAAGGCTTAAAGAAAGCTAATTCATTTCAAGAACTGCTTGAAGTCATATCAAATAAAGACGATCCTAATCCACAGGTAAATCCACTACGAATGGACGTAACTAAAGGTTCTCAAAGAACTACAGGTCAAATAATAGTGGTTCCTTCTGAGAATACATTGCACTATAGAGCGATCTGGTGTGAAACTATGTTCGACTTAGAAACACTAAATAAAGAAGAAGAAAAGACCTTTTTTGAAATAGTGTCTACTCGTAAATTAATAAGTTTTAAAGAAAAGCTCAAAGGAGAAGAGTAAAATGTTTAAGAATCTTCCAAAAGACTTGATTGATGCCGCCTCAGGTATCATGAAAGAAAGTTCTAACAATCGTTCAAAGTCATATCGTAAGCTTGTTAAGGAAGCTCTTAAAGCTTTTAAAGTAAAATCAATCACACAGTTAAGCGAATCAGAACAACATCTTTTTGCTACTTGGGTAGCCAATCGTTTAGATGAAGCTTGTGGTTGTGGTTACTCAGAAGAAAGTGATGACGAATTGCTACACAAGAAAGCTGCCGTAGATGCTCAGTCAGGACTTCCCGAATTAGGCGAAGAAGACGAAAAAGAATTAGACGAAGAGGAAGACGAAGAAGATAAGTTAGAAGAATCCGATGATTCTGATGAAGACGATCTTAAAGAAGAAGACGAAGAAGATAAACTTGAAGAAGAGGAAGATGATGAAAGAATTGATGGCCCTGCCTCGGCCAAGAAAAATGCTCCACTTCCTGGTGCTGCTCTTAGTTCATTAACCGCTGGCGATGATAGCGATGAATTAAAAGACAAAGATGAACTAGAGGAAGAAGAGGAAGATAAAGATCTAAACGAATCATTCAAAGTTGGTGATGTTGTTTATGTTAAAACTGGTCCACTAAAAAACTATCCGCATAAAATTATATACGACAACAAAAACGGATCATATAATGTTGTAGCTCCTGGAGCTCCGAACAGATTAAATTACCGCCAAGGCGCTGCATCTGCTAAAGCTTCTGAGTTATCAAGTAAACTAATCAAAGAAGATTATTGTTCTCCTGAACCTCTTGCGGCCATCGGTGCAAGATCTGGATTAGAAAACCCAAAACACGTTGACATTATTAAAGATATTGATGTTGTGTCTGGTATTAATACTTATAGACTATTAATTAATTATGTAAATGGCCGCCCAGAGATTATACCTTCTGTAGATCTTCCTGGAGCTCCTTCGGTTGAAGCATTAGCTGATCTTGTTTCTGGTTTTGAAGATGTTGATGGTGTAATTAGTCAGGCGATAGCCGACGCACTTGATGTGCCTTCTGAAAGACCAGTTTACAGAGGCAATGATAAAACTTAAACCCTGGCTCTAATGAAAAGTTTAAAAGACTTTATTGTAGGTAAAGAACTTCCTGCCATATATCTTGATATGGACGAGACAATAGTAGATTGGTATCAAGGGGCCGACGCCGCGCTAGAAAAGTTTGGTTATCCAAAATGGACACATGAATTTTGGAAACAGTATACTAATGACGGAGCAGATGCAATCAGATGGGCGGTTCTTAATAAGATACCACATTTTTGGATTAACCTTAAATGGATGAAAGACGGTAAGAAACTCTGGGAGTTTGTTAAACCATATAAACCCAATATTTTGAGCGCATATTCAGATTATTCTCCTACAAGCATTCCAGAGAAGCAACAATGGATAGCAAAGAATCTTGGACTAAATAACCTTAGCAATGTTCATTTTGTTGGTCGTAAAGATAAGAAGAAATATGCGGTAGCCGCAAACGGTAATCCTAATCTTTTGATTGACGATTATGATAAAAATTGTAATGAATTTAGAAGTAGTGGTGGCATAGCAATTCAAGTCACCAATGTTTCGGAAGTTATAAGTAAATTAAAAAGTCTTGGATTTAAATAGGAGAAAACAACATGTCACTTTGGACTAACGATACACCCCCAACATTTCAAAACCCTAAATCTGGCCCTGCCGTTGCAACGGCCGCTGGTTGGGTTGACCCTAATACTGGAGAAGTTCTAGTAGCTATTAGCAATCTAACAACAAAAGCCGGTGCTGCCGATGTATTAACCACACGTTTTGAAAATGGTTCATATATACAAGGACAAGCACTTAAGGTGTTTGTACACTACAACGAAAAAGTTGATGTGGTTGTCGGAGCAACAATAGAAGCTTCATGGTCGGGTCCTTTTGGTAACGTAACGCTTACTGCCCCAGCACAAATTGGAACATATGATGTTCGGTTTGATGGTGTTGTTCCTTCAGAAGCAGGAACACTTTCAGTTGCCGCACAAACTCTTTTAGGTACTGTGACTGATAATCTAGGTGGCGCTCCATCTAACGTTAGTATTTCAAGTGTTGCCGGAGCCGCTGCAGGAACACGTCCAGTAGCGTAACGACAGAATTATTATGTTGAGTATGATGAGCAAAATCAACTACGAACGGTTGACGGATGAAAACTTCTTGATGTATGCTATGCAGAACTATGAGAATCCTCAGTGCGTAAGTATTGATGACTTTCACGATGATCTGTTAAGGATAAAATATCTCAAGAGACTCCTCAACCGTTATAAAGAAACGGGAGAATTAAAAGATCAATTGATTCTTAATCATATGATCGTTCTTTATAATGTATTTGGTGTTGAAGCCTGTACAAGAATGTTATTCTTCAAAATTGATTCTCATCTTTGGTCTTATCTTAAGACCTTTTTAGTTTATAAACATTATATGCCAGATAGAGTCTATGGTATAAATGGTAAAACAATTTTAGACACTGATATTCCACTAGACGCAGGAATAATTAAAGCTCTGAGAGAAATCTAATGAGTACACCAAAACGAACATTGCTAACTGAAGGTGCCGTAGATTTTCTAGTTCTATATTCCTTTCTTAAAAAATTAACAACTCCATTTACAGAATGGGAAGCCTTCAAACTTGGCATCATAGATGAAGATGGTAAAGTTCTCCGCAAGCGAGCAACACTAACAGAACCAAAAGAAAAAGGCGCATTTACTTTGTTTGATATTCTAGTATTGAATATTAAAAAAATCATTGAAAGATTACCAAACGGCAAAAGCAAGCTGGCAACATTCATAGCTGGATTATTCTTAATGAAAGAAGAAAGAAACCACGAACTATGTTTGAATGAAGATATTGCATATGAATCATTCATGGACTTCTATGATATAGTTCTTTCAGATCCAGAACTTAAAAAACAAGTTGAATTGTTAATGAAGAAAGAAATAGAAGAAGACGCCGCAGCAAATTCCGTTGGTGGAGGTGGTGTAGCCGGTTTAACCGTTGCCACAGGTGGTCCAGTCATAAGAAACCGCAAGAAATTCAAGAGTTATTCTAAGTAGTTACAAGCTCCAAAATATATCAAATACCCTATTGTCAAGGTGATATAGATATGTTATAATAAGATTATAGAGTTTAATCTATGCTTGGAGATAAATATTATTATGAGTAACGAAAAAGATTTTTTTGATAAGTTTGGTTTAGAGGTTGTATCTGGCGATATTGAAGTCGGACAAACATACCCAATCTACGGAATGATTACCAAGATAATTGATGATAGGGTTGGTTCAGTTGTAGTAGAAATAAATTATAACATTCAAGCCAACTTACAGATACCAGATGAAGAAAAAATTCAACTCATTAAAGAACGTGCTTTTGAGCCGGGAATCTTTGTTAGTACGGTTACTTCAAAAGATCCGAAAGTTATTGTGGAGGTCGTAACCGTTGTCTTCGGTAGAAAACAAACAAGTCAAGTACAATAATATGAGTGACACTCCACAAAAAGAAATTATCATAAAACTTAAACAGAGTGTCTCAGTATTAGAGGGTGCTATCAGCATGGCTGCCGCAACCATAATTCAAAAATTTGGAAAAGATCATCCAGCTTCCGTTAGACTTGATTCTTATACTGAGGTAATTAAAACTCAAAAAGAATATATTAATAATTTAATCAATGCGGTGGAAAACAACAATTGGTCTGATGTTTCACGAATGACACAGATCATAAATGGTTTATCATCCATGATTAAAGATGATGCTAGAGCCATGGTGGAATGTATGTATGAAGGAAAAGATTGCGAAATAGATAAAGATGTGTTAAACTAGATAAAATAAAATTACTTTTGTAATTAATTAATTGGAGTGAATAAAAATGAATAAACTAATAACCTGTTGTCTTATTTTGTGTTGCTGTTGTAGTACAGCATATGCAACAAATAAAGACAAATGTAAAGACAAATGTAAATCCCAAGGTAAAGACGTAGCTCATATCTGTAGTAATGCAGATCTTGATCGGGGCAAAGTAAATGTATGTCACGTACCTCCAGGATGTCCTAAAAATGAACATACAATTTGTGTATCGCAAAATGCGGTAGATAATGATGGTGTTGGTCACTTTCCTGGACAACACGGTGGAGATTATTTTGGTGTTTGTGAATCAGACCAAGGAAATCCTACACCAACTCCGACTGCTACACCTACAGCGACTCCGAGTTGTACTCCAACTCCTAGACCGAGTGCGAGCCCGACTCCAAACCCAAGTGTAAGTCCAACCCCTGAAGGTAGTCCAACTCCTCAGCCGAGTTCTACTCCAACTCCTGAACCAAGTGCGAGTCCAACTCCTCAGCCGAGTTCTACTCCAACTCCTCAGCCGAGTGCGAGTCCAACTCCTTCTGAAAAGGTTAAGATTTGTCACTTGACTGGTGAATCAGATCCTCGCGCAATTAATATTGAAGTTGCGCTAGAAGCTCTCCCAGCACACATTCAGCACGGCGATCATCAAGGCGCTTGTGTGTTTGACTGTGCCGGTGCTCCATTCGGTGAAGCTACGGTAGATGCTTGTGGTATCTGCGGCGGCGATGGTTCAGCATGTAAAGGTTGTGATGGTACTGCAAACAGTGGTAAGAAACTAGACGATTGTGGAGTGTGTGGTGGACAAAACAACACATGTCTTGATTGTGCTGGTGTACCAAACGGTGGCAAGAAAACAGATAGTTGTGGTATGTGTGGTGGCGATGGTACATCATGTGTAGATTGTTCTGGTATACCTAATGGTCCAAATAAACCCGACTCGTGTGGTGTTTGTTCTGGTTCAAATAGTTGTCTTGATTGTTCTGGAATTCCTAATGGTGGTACACTTGTAGATAAGTGTGGTACTTGTGGTGGTTCTGGTGGTGAAGTTACTAAGATTAGGATTGATAAGAAAAAGCTTATCAAGCTTGCTCATACTTTACTTCTCAAGAAAACTATTCCTTACTTTAATGGTGCGGTAAAATGTAATAAAGCATTTACTAAACTTGCTGGTAAGGGTACTACTTCTGCAAAAGCTACACATAAAGCAATCGTAGAAGCTATTACTAAACTTAAGACTGAAGTGTTACTATGTCCTGGAGAATGTGAACGAGATATCAACAAAGAATTGTTGAAGCTTATTAGTTCTCTTGCAAAGACACAATACAAGTATGCTGCTCAAGCTCAACACGCTGGGCGCGCTGCATGTAAGAATGATGGTCCTGGACTTGCTCTAACCAAGCCAATTGAAAACAATATTCATACTATTGTTAATAATTGTCCAACACATGTGTGTAAGTAAGTTGAAATAAACTAAGGGCGGGGTAGAAATATCCCGCCCTTTCTTTTTGGGATATACATTATGAAAATGACAGTGATGCTTATTGCTACTATTGGATCTTTAATTTACCCTCAAGATATTCAGATGAATCCAATGCCAAAATATATTATACCACAACATAAAGAAACTTTAGCTGAACAGATAATTAGAATTTCATTAAAGTATCAGATAAATCCTAAACTAATTTTTTCAATAATTCAACAAGAAAGCAAATTCAATTCACTAGCAATATCAAAAAAAGGCGCTGTAGGTTTAATGCAGTTGATGCCAAAAACTGCTAAGTGGTTAAAAGTTGACCGCCATCATCCAGAACAAAATCTTGATGGTGGTATTAGATATCTTGCCATGCAATTACGTAAATATAAATCAGTAAAGCTTGCATTGGCCGCTTACAATGCAGGTCCAGGAAATGTTGATAAATACAATAAGACAATACCTCCGTTTAAACAAACAGAGGTTTATATAAAAAATATTTGTTCGGTGTACCAAAGATGCGAGCATTTTTCATCTTCAATAATCTCAGGGTAGACAAGTTTAGACTTGATGATGCTCCGTTTCCTGGATTTGAGTTACTAACTTGGGAAGATCACACAAAGGTTTTTGGAACATTGTGGGATATGGGTGAAGATGCTGGATACACACAGATAGGAAATTCATACGTAGCTGGACAATTATGGATAGCACACGATCTGAATCAGATAGATGAGTTAGAATATTTCCTTGGAGCTAAGTCAGGTTTAACAGAGCCGTGTAAAGTAAAAGCTCTTGTGGAAGATAAAGAAATAAAAGAAGAAATAGATGCTACAGTCTACAAACTTAAAAAAATTGATACTATATATAAGATAGTTGATGATGGTTACTGGTTGATTAAACGACAAATGATGAGATAATATTATGCCTCCACAAATACTTGCTTTAATATTTAATAAGTACACAGCCGCAATAGTTCTTGTTCTAAGTGTATTGGGTTATATTTACTTCCTTCGCCATTCGGTTGAAGTTCTACAGAAAGAAAAAACAGAATTACTTTTGGTTGTAGAGCAACAGAAACGTGCAGTAGAACAGATGCAAAAAGATATTGCTAATGTTGTAAAAGCAAAAGATGATCTTGTAGCCGCAAAAGAAAGTCTTGATGCTGAAAAGAAAAAGCTAGAAGAAACGTTATACAGAGAAACCAAGAAAAAGAAATCATTAGAAGAACTAGCACAAAAGAAAACTACATTAGTTCAGAAGCTAGTTAATAAAGCCACCCAGGAAGTTTTTGATTGTTTTGAAGTAATTAGTGCAGGCGGAGATTGCAAGTGAAATTTATATTATGTTTAGTTATAATGTTTTGTTTTGGTTGTGCCTGTAAAAGTAAACCAAAAAGTGATTGTAATTTAGACCCAGCCACGGGATTAATATTATGTATTTGTAAAGGTGTAAAATGAAAAATATAATTGTAAGTCTATTAATGTTGTGTATGCTAACTGGTTGTGGGTTAAATACCTTTACAACACCAACGGAAAGAGTTCCACTTAATCTTTCTCAGCCAGCTCCACTTAAACTTAAGAAGGTTGAGTTTGTCGTTATTCATAAAGACAATGCTGCCACAGTATTTGCTGAACTTGAAAAGCAAGGTCTTCAGCCTGTAGTGTTTGCTTTAACTGGTGCTGATTATAAAGCACTAGCGATCAATGTTGGTGATATTAAAACACATCTTTTACTACAAAGAAAAATTATCATTCTATATAAACATTACTACGAGGGGAAATAAATGGCTAAAGAAAAGAAAGAGAAGAAACCAAGAAAAGCTAAACAAGCAACACAAGAACAACTTCTTCCGTCAAAGATTATAGAAGTTGATAAAGATGCTGTAGCTGTTGGAGTCCAAGAAAAGGTTGTCGTATCTCAAGAGAAGAAGAGATTACTTCCTCACCAATTAGTTCAAACTCTTGAAGCTCTCCTTGTCCGAGTGTCCAATCTGGAAGTAGAAGTAAAAGCACTAAAAAAATAGTTGCCTTTATTTGTCCGATTTGATATACTGTATTTGTTATTTTAAGTGAGAAATATTATGGGAACTCCACGCTACAATCAAACACCAGAACAAATGAAACCTTGGCAGAAAGGTTTTGATATAAAAGAAATTGAAGACTACAGATCTACTTTTGATTGTAGTTATAATAAGTTTGCCAGAGGTCCATTCTCTACGTGGAACAATCCTAAAGTTGCCGATAGTCTTTCTAAACAGCGTATAGTTGAATTATGTGAATGTTATTACGAAAATTTAGGTGGTGGTAAAAACGGCAAACTTTTATATTGCGAAAACGTTCCTTGTCCTGGATACATTGATACTCATATAGCAAAAACATCTACTGATATTGTGATGTATTTTGATGTTGTGATTGGTCGTAAGCTTAGAGGTGATAGAATTATTAATGCTATTGCTTATAGTCAAGGTGTTTCAGAAGCTCCAGATATTGCTGCCTTCATTTCACGTATTAATGAATGGCGAGAACCTATTTGGTTTTATATTTGGGAAGAAGATCCAGTTCAAAAAGAAATTGCTTTAGGTGCAGGCTTCAAAAAGATTGGTGTTAAGATTAGTTCATTCTCTGAGGTATATGGTATTTACTTCCGAGATGGTGACAATGAGACACCGACTCGGAAACATCCAGTTGTAGATCAAGCTGAACTTGCTTATATGTTACAGCTTAAAACTCTTCCTGATTTTAAAGCATTAGCTGAAGCAATGGGTGATCGTATTCGTGAACTTGATGGAGAGTTTGCTAATCACTATTCAAAATATAATAAGTCTAAAGCTTGGGGTGCGTTGTCTATTAGAGGTTATTCTTCTGAAATAACAATGATTGAAAAACCTTCTTGTATGAATGAAGCGTGGCAGAAAGAACACGAAAACGATAATCTAGTATTACAAGATACTGAATTACGTAAAAAGTTTCCTGAACTTGAAAAGATACTCAGAGATTTTCCAAGTACAAATTTTGACCGTATCAGATTGATGAGACTTCAACCAGGAGGCGGTGAATTATCTAGGCACGTAGATCACGTTGAAGGTGATTCTGGAATCTCTGATGGACGTATTATGAGGTTTCATATTCCTATTATAACTAATCCTAAAGTATTATTCACTATGTGGAACACAAACGGCGAGAAAGTAGAACAGACAATGAAACAGGGTGAAGCTTGGTTATTTGATTTTCGTAAGCCGCATATGGCAGTAAATGGTGGTGATGATATTCGTATTCATCTTGTAATTGACGTTGTAATGGACGAAAAATTCCGCAAGCTGATACGAGAAAATCTATGCAATTAAATCATGCAGATTTAGATGACTTGAATGAAATCTTTCAAGCTTTCTATAAAAACAAAACTTGGTTCCCTCATATCCGAAAGGACTATCTACGTAGACAGATCGAAAGAGGTAACTGTATTTTTGAGCAGGGAGTTATAATCACATATAACGAATATCAAAAAAGACAAAGAATAGGCACTCAAGAAGCCAAACGTGGAGATATAATTCTACATCAAATATTAAATGCTCAAGAAGGTTCAGGTAAAGCTGGATTGATATTAGAGCAGTTTTTTAAACTAGTTAATAAGCCAGTATGGTTGACCGTGAGAGCAGAAAATAGTAGAGCAATCCAATTCTATGAAAAACACGGTATGAAAAACGTTGGAGAAACTTCTTGGCTTGGTGGAACGATGAAGGGTGTTGTGTTCCTTAAAGAAGTATGATATGATTAGATCATGCAGTATCTTGATGTAAAATATATAAATCTGTGTGGATCTCAATTACGTAATTTCAAGCGTAAAGATAAAGACACGTATAATTGTTCGTGTCCAATCTGCGGTGACAGTGAAAAGAAGTTATCTAAAGCAAGAGGTTTTTTCTTAGCCAAAGGAACCTCAGTATATTATCACTGCCATAATTGCGGTATCAGTCTTTCATTCGCACATTTTTTGAAGAAAGTTTTCCCTCTTCAGTATAATGAATATATTCTTGAGAAATATAAAGATAAAAAAGAAACAACTATTAGCATCCCAGCTCCTATAGTTAAAATACCATTAAAGAAAATGGTATCACAACACGCAACATCTATAGATCTTTTAGATGATGCTCATTATGCTAAAGAGTATATTAAAGCAAGAATGATTCCAGAAGATAAACTTTCTTTGTTATATTTTACTGATGATTTTGCAAAGCTTACAGAAGATCTGTTTCCCGGCCAGTATCCATCATTACGTTCTAATGATGCTAGAATTGTAATACCATTCTTTAATAAACAGAATGAAGTCATAGGACTTCAGGGTAGATCATTAGATGGTGATAGTCAGTTGAGATATATTACTGCAAGAGCTAATAAAGAAGTAGCATTGATTTTCGGTCAAGAGCGGCTAGACTTAACTAAAAAAGTTTTAGTTGTTGAAGGTCCGATTGATAGTTTGTTTCTTCCAAATTGTTTAGCTGTGGCAAGTTCAGATCTTGAAAGATCTTTTCGCGTTGTTACTAACATTAATGATTATGTTTTGGTGTTTGATAATGAACCAAGAAATAAAGAAATTGTTTCTTTAGTATCAGCCGCAGTAGAAAATAATAGAACTGTTTGTATTTGGCCACAACAGTTTCAAGAAAAAGATATCAATGATATGGTTAGAGTTGGACATTCTAAAGAAGAAATATATAAAGAGATTCTTGCTAATTCTTTCTCTGGTATTAGAGCTAAAATGAAACTGGCTGAATGGAAAAGGTGTTGAGATGACTTTAATTGTTTTTGAAATATTCACGCAAAGTTTAGTATTAGGAGATACTTTTTCTAAGGGTTTATATTTTCGTAGTGCTACCGTAGTTAAGAAAGCTAAAGCTATAGCAAAACAAAATAACTGGAAAAAAGTTAAAGTGGAAGGATATAAATTTGTTTGGGGTGAAGCAGATGATTATGGACTTCTTGCTGGTGTTTATATAATAGAAAGAACGATAAGTGAGGAATAAAATATGACTGATGAAGAACAGAAGACCAAACGACACGAAGCATTAACAAAACTAACACAGATGTCCCAAGATATGGGTTTATATGATACACCTGAAGACAGAATTGTCCGAGTCCTAGATAAAGGATTTGTTCGTCTAGTTGATAGTATGGGTAATGATAGTTCTATCGTACAAGCTGCCAGAGTTTCTTATGGAGAAGGCACTAAGAAAGTTAGTGAAGATGAAGGCCTCATTAGATATCTTCTAAGACATAGACATACTACACCAATGGAGATGGTTCAATTTAAGTTCCACGTTAAGGCGCCAATATTTGTTATTCGCCAATGGCACCGCCATAGAACTTGGTGTTTATCTGGAGATACCGAATTGTGGTATGATAGTCCTAGTTCAATCAGAGAAGGCACAAAAGGTAGAAATAAAATTACTATTGCAGATTTTTATGATAAATGGCACCACGGCGCCAAGCCTATTACTACACAAGATGGTATTATTATGAGAATGCCATTAAAAAAATATTTAGAAAAAAGATCATTCAGGTGTTTGAATGAAGAAAATAAAACCATAGAACATACCAATATTACTGACGTATGGAAATCTGGCATTAAACATATATTTGAAATTGAGTTAGAAAACGGATATAAAATAAAAACATCTCAAGATCATTTATTTTATACTGAAAATGGTTGGAAAAAATTAAAGGAGTTTGTTGGCATAAAAAATACAGATATTGTGTATTGGGATGATATTTCTCTTTATACTAACGGACAGTCAGTAAATTCTAGTTATTTTGAAAAAGGTAGTATTCCTTGGAATAATAATATAAAAATCCCACCAGAAGAAAAGAAAGCAAAATGTCATCGGGGTCATCACTTGGTAGGTAAACTAAGCAAAATTAAAAAAGTCTCTTATGTGGGACAGGAATATACCTATGATATCTCCGTTTCTGGTTCTTTTCATAATTTTATTGCTAATGGTTTTGTAGTCCATAATTCTTATAATGAAGAATCAGGAAGATATTCTGAAATGAAAAATGAATATTATGTTCCAGATCCCAGTAAAGTCACCTTTCAAAATCCTAATAATAAACAAGGCGGCACAGATGATATCATAACACCTTTTAATATTAAGAATCCTGATGATTGGTGGGATTGTTTAACTCCAGAACAAATTGCTTCTACTTGGAACTGGCAGAAATATTTTGAAGACGAACAAAAATTAACTAGACATAATTATGAAAGATATTTGAATAGTGGAATGAGAAAAGAGTTAGCAAGAATTAATCTTCCTTTAGCTCAATATTCTCAGATGTATGGATGTGTAGATCTACATAATCTCTTCCACTTCTTGAAGTTGCGCCAAGATCCTCATGCACAATATGAGATTAGAGTTTATGCTGATGCGTTGCTTCAGTTAATCCAACCTATTGTTCCTGTGGCAGTTAAAGCATATGAAGATTATATTCTTAATTCTGTTACATTAACAGGTAAAGATATAGAAGCATTGAAAGATGCACTACGTTCTGTGGATGAAAGTTTATTTTTTGGTAGTGCTATCGGCTCGGCCGCCAATACTGTTTTTTCCAATAAGAGAGAAAAAGATGAATTCCTAGCAAAAATTCAACGTCTAAAACATATATAGTATTAGGTCGTCTATACCTAATATAAAAAGGGTAAGTGAAACATAATGAAATCAAAAATTAGTTTTGTATTTGGATTAATATTTTCTGTTATTGTGTTGGGTGGAATTCTTACACGAAACAATTTTTTTCAATTCGCAGATACGGTAACTCCAGGTCAATCGGGATTTTTTGATCCTAATCATCCAACCAGAGTCGCATATAGAGAAACACGAGAAAGAAAACTTGTAAACGTTGGCCGCGCTCCATTTGCTATTGCTGCCAATAAATTTGATTGTAAGTCTTTTGTTTCTTCATTAAAAGATTTAGATTTTGTGCATATTTCATGGCTTTTTAATACTTTCGGAACTAAGTATTCTTGTCTGAATAAAATCTTAGATGATCCAAGATTAATAACACTTCAAACTAATTTAATTAATGAGCCAGGACACAGAAACAGACGTTTAGAAAAACATGAGTTTCTGTATAATATTTCTAGTCCACAAAAATTTGATCAACTATTAAAATCTCGTAATCCAAAGCTTAAAGCACAGTTTGATAAGTATGTTGGGCCCCTTCAAGATCTTTTAGTTTCAAGACTTCAACCACAAACAGAATGTTTAATCAATCCTGGACTTGAAAGTAATGTTAGTAGCAGAGCCGCAAAAGTTTTAAATGAATGGGCAAGAGAAGCTTTTCCTTTCTGTAAAATCATTTGGAATCCAATAGCAAAAGCTAATACACCTGTAAATAGTGGTGCTGATCTTATAGAGCAACATGGCTGGGAACCAACATTCAAAACACATTCGTGTACTTTTAACAATGACGGTTCTGATATTAATTTTCCAGAGCGTAAAGCTGGATCAGCATTAGCACATGAAAAAGATCCACTATCACCGAAAAATTATGTCAATTCTGGTAATGCTTTACAGTATGAAATACAAGAATATGCTAATCAATGCAAAGTAATCTATTTGTGGACTGTTGAAGATAATTGTTTTGCTTATGATAATGTAACTGCGCCTTGGGCACCTCCAACTAAAAGACCGTGTAAAGTAGGTCCAGTAAATAGATTGGTAGCAAAAGAAATAAAAACTGCTCATACGCAGAGAGAAGTTGAACCAAAAAGTTTTGAGTACACCGACGAAGAAGAAGCTGCCTTTGCTGGCTGCTCTGAGATTAGAAAGCCAAATGACGGCGCGAAAAAAGGTTTCTTATTAAAACAATCAGAATTTTCTGATCGTGGTGGTGCGTTGTTGTTACCTAGTAATCTTCGTGGTGTAGATAGCGCAACAGTAGTATATAAAAATAAAAAAGTAGACTCATATAAATTCTCAGGAATTTATGGGCACGATAGCTCAGGTAGACCATTATGGAGAAGTGATGTGTCTCCTTTGAAATATCCCTATCGTTCAACACTTATTTTGAAAGACGGTAATAAAAAAATTTGTTACCGCTTAAGTAATCCTAAAATTCGTAACGATTAGGCCCAAAGAAAAAATAAATATTCACTCAAGAGGGACAGAGTTCTTTACTACTGTCCCTCTTTCTGTTATACTCTTCAAGACAAGAAGTTTTATGTTAATTATTAAGGTGCAAAATGCAGAATCTTCCCTCCTTGTATCAGGAATTCATCCATCTTTCACGCTATTCAAGATGGGTGCCAGAAGAAAAGCGAAGAGAGACATGGGAAGAAACAGTAAAAAGATATTTTACATTCTTTGAAGTTCATCTTAAAGAACGCACAGGTTACGAATTAAAAAAATCTGATCGTAGCGAATTAGAAAAAGCAATTTTGGAATTAAAAGTGATGCCTTCAATGCGGTGTCTAATGACAGCAGGAGAAGCATTGAAGAGAGATGAAGCTGCCGGATATAATTGTTCATTCATAGCAATAGACAATCCAAGATCATTTGATGAAATACTTTATATTTTAAGCTGTGGAACAGGAGTAGGTTTTTCCGTTGAAAGACAGTATGTTAGCCAACTACCTGTAATTGCTGAATCGTTCTATGGGACGGATAGCACAATAGTAGTACAAGATAGCAGAATAGGGTGGGCTAAAGCTCTTAAAGAGCTTCTAGGGTTGTTATATCAGGGTCAGATACCACAGATAGACACTAGCAAGGTAAGACCGGCAGGAGCGGTCCTAAAGACCTTTGGAGGTCGTGCTAGTGGTCCCCAGCCGCTAATAGAGCTATTTAACTTCTGTATACGAGTTTTTCGTAGTGCTAGTGGTCGTAAGTTGCAGTCTATAGAATGTCACGATATTGTATGCAAGATCGCGGAGGTTATCGTGGTGGGCGGCGTGAGACGTTCTGCCCTTATCTCATTGAGTAATCTATCAGATGATAGAATGAGAAATGCTAAATCAGGACAATGGTGGGTTGAAAATGTTCAAAGAGCTTTGGCTAATAATTCTGCTTGTTATACTGAAAAGCCTGATGTTGCTGTTTTCATGGATGAGTGGAAATCTCTTTATGAATCTCGTAGCGGTGAGAGAGGAATATTCAATCTTGTTGCTGCGAAGAAATCAGCAGAAGCAGGAGGCAGAAGAGATCCTTTAAAAGTTGCTGGAACAAATCCGTGTGTTCCGGGGGACACAAGAATATTAACTAAAGACGGCTATGTTGAAATTGCCAAAACGGTCGGTAAAGAAGTGGAAATTTGGAATGGGCTTGAGTGGTCGGTAGTAAGGCCATTTAGCACAGGCATCAACGACTTGATGGAAATAACATTTTCAGATGGTAGTAATTTAAAATGTACTCCGTATCACAAATTTGTTTTAGATGATGGGAGAACAAAAAGCAAGATAGTCAAAAGGAAGGAAAAAAGGGTCGAAGCAAAAGATCTAAAACTTAACGACCGACTATTTAAATATAATATGCCCGCCGTCAAGTTGTCTGATGCAATAGATCCGACAATCGATGCTTACTCGCAAGGATTTTATTCTGGTGATGGGTGTAGTGATAATACATCCTCATATCTATATGAAACAAAATATTCATGCGAACCCCGCCTAAAAGGCAATTTTGGAAAACTTGAATCTAATAGAAAACGATGGGTGCATGGGGCGATGTTGCCAAAAACGTTTGTTCCGTTAAATTCGTCTTTGGTATATTGTCTAAATTGGTTTGCTGGTTTGTGTGATTCTGATGGTACTGTGACGAGAGATATTAACAGTTCCGGTATACAGATTTGTTCGGTCGACCTTGAGTTTCTTAAAGATACAAAATTAATGCTGTCGAGATTATCAGTAAAAGCTAAAATTGTCGATGGTAGAGAAGAAGGCACTTATACTATCGCTACAGGCACGTATGTTTGCAAAAAACAATACCGCATATTAGTTGGTAACGCCGACACGGCAAAATTAATCTCGTTGGGGTTAAAAACGGAAAGATTAGTATTTGATAAAATTAAACCACAAAGAGATGCGCGACGTTTTATTACCGTGGTTGCTGTGAAAAACTTAGACAAAAAACAAGAAACTTTTTGCTTTACGGAGCCAAAAAATAATACAGGGACCTTTGAGGGTATAGTAACAGGGCAGTGTGCCGAGATACTCTTGCGTAATCGAGGCTTTTGTAACTTATCTGAAGTAGTAGTAAGAGCAGATGACACAAAAGAAAGTTTATTAAAAAAAGTTGAGTTGGCAACAATATTAGGAACGTTTCAATCAACGCTAACTAAGTTCCGATATCTTACTAAAGATTGGGAAAAAAATGCAGAAGAAGAAAGATTACTTGGCGTTTCTTTAACTGGCATATTAGATAATGAATTTTTATCTACTCCAAGTCCAGAATTACAAACGTTTTTAGAAGAATTAAAAGATCACGCAATTAAAGTAAATAAAAAATGGGCCACAAAATTGGGCATTCCACAATCTGTGGCAATTACTTGCGTGAAGCCTAGTGGATGTCAAAGTTTGTCGAATAAAATTAAAACCAATTTGGGTGTTCTTTCCTTCGAGGAAATTTTGGATCTATGTAAAGTTAAAACTACATTTGCCGACACATGGCATCCCGTAAATATAGACTTATCGGTATTTGATGAAAATAACGAATCGCAGAAGGTTACAAAACTTTTCATCAACGGAGAGGCTTTGGTGCATGAAATTGAGTTTGAAGATGGCACCACGGCAAAATTCACGTCAAACCATAAACTTTTAACAAAAGATCGTGGTTATGTCAGAGTTGACGAATTAAAACCAGAAGATGATATAGTTTCTTTTTAAATACACACCAAAAATGCAGAAAATAGAAAGTTTTGAAGAATTTTTAGAAAAAAACAAACAATTCCGTAGGGGTAGAATATGAAAATAAAATCAATAAAAATTGCTGGCATAGAATTAACGGGAGATGTTGAGGTGGCGAACACACATTCGTATCAGTTAGAAAATGGATGCGTCTCTCATAACACAGTTTCACAATTGGCGGACAGCGCATCTGGGATTCATGCAAGACATTCTCCATATTACATTCGCACCGTTAGATCTGATATAAAAGATCCATTATGCAAACTGATGAAAGAAATGGGTTTTCCTAATGAGCCAGACGTAACAAAACCTGAACACACTGTTATATTTTCTTTTCCGGTTAAGGCACCCGATAATTCAATATTCAGATACGATTTAAACGCAATTCAACATTTAGAGTTGTGGTTATTTTATAAAAAATTCTGGGCCGAGCATACCGTATCAATTACCGTATCAGTAAAAGATAGCGAATGGTTTGACGTTGCCGCATATGTTTATAAACATTTTGATGACATATCTGGAATTTCATTTTTGCCATTTAGTGATCACGTTTATAAACAAGCGCCATATCAAGATTGCTCCAAAGAAGAATATCAGGCGCTCGTAAATAAAATGCCACAAAACGTAGATTGGTCCAAACTTAAAGAATTTGAATCCATAGATAATACTACCAGTTCACAGGAATTGGCGTGCGTTGCCGGTAATTGCGAAATATTATAAATGCTATATAAGAGCGTGTTATACAAACAGGATATTAATGCCAAAACAAAAAAAAGTAAAAATAGAATGTGATCACTGTGAAGAAACCTGCACAATCCATTTTAATAAAAACGCGGTGCATATTCAGTGTTGTCCTTTCTGTGGAGAGAGCGTAACAGTTCCGGACGGCGACGATAGACCACTACTAAATAGTTTTGAAGACCTTGATGAATTTAGCGAAGCCCGTTTCTATGATGAAGACGAGGATATCAGGGATGATGAAGATGAGTAATAATGAAAATAATTGTTGGCATAGATTACAGTATGACAAGTCCAGCTATCTGTGTTCACAGAGCTGGATGGGGAGAACCATTCTCCTTTTCTAATTGTCGTTTCTATTTTGTCACAGATAGAAAACGATGCATAGTTTCAGATAAATTCTTTTTTGGTTTTTCTCACGAAGATTATCTTTGTCAAGAACAGAGGTTTGATAACCTTGCAGCCTGGGCAGTTCACAAAATAGATCCAGAAGCAGAAGTCTATATTGAAGGGTATGCCTTTGGTGCCAAAGGACAAGTGTTTAACATTGGCGAAAACACTGGAGCACTTAAGAAGAAAATTTGGGAACGCAAAGGTTATTCTCCACAATCATATACAGCATTTACTCCAGGCACTATTAAAAAGTTCGCCGCAGGAAAAGGTAATGCTGATAAAGTTATGATGCATGAAGCTTTCGTAAAAGAGACTGCTATAAAATTAGATGTTCATTTTGGAGTTAATCCAGGAGATAGTCCTATATCAGATATCGTAGATGCATACTACATTTGTAAATTTGGATATAATCACTTCTATAAAATAGATCAAAAGGATGAACCAAAAGTGAAGCAGACTATAGCTAAGAAGAAAAAGTAGCATCCTATTGATTTGTGTGTCTTTAACCTACTGATATCACACAACTATAAAACATAAATTTTTGCTTTACATCCGCTTGTTATAGTGTTATTATACTATTATAATGAACTTTAATAATGAGTAATGTATGGAATTAAAAGAAATTCAAGAAAAGCTTTTGGAGAATGTTTGTAAGGTTGTGTTTACCAAAGTTGATGGAACAGAACGCACTATGAATTGTACGTTGAAGGTTGATTTGCTTCCAGAACAAAAAGAGTTTCATTCAAAATCAGAACAGAGACGAGTTGAAGCTACTTTACCTCCAACTTCAGTTAGAGTGTTTGATCTTGATAAGAAAGACTGGCGAGCATTTAGAATTGATTCGGTTAAATCATTTGAGATCGTATAATGTCTGGCGTAACCTCTGTTGAACGTAAAGCAAGACGCAATCACGCGATCTTAGAAGCTATGGGCGGAGAACCAGTTTGGGACCTGAAGAAGGATATTTCCCAAATAGGTTCTCTGCTTAATTGGTACAGTCAAAATAAAGATTCTACCGATGGTCAAAAATATTTTGTTCAATATTTCAAAAGAGAAAACAAGCCCGCATTAGAGATTAAGCATTTAGAAAAACTTAAACCGTGGGAGATTGGCACACACGGATGGTTAGCTAGAATTGTAGCATTAACTGAGCCTAGACCTGAAGAGCTAGTTAAAAAGCTAGATGAAAAATATGCAACATTAATAGCTGGAATTGTACCAGAAGTTCCAGAGGTTGTAGAAGTTAAAAAAGAATTACCAAACATTCAAGATAGATTACAAGAACAACTATCAGAATATATGTCCGAAGTTGAAGGTTGGATAGATGATTTTTTTGAAAATAAATTTGAATCAAAAATAGTTCCATTTGAATGGTTCAAAGAGAAACAGATCAAACCATTACAGATTAAAAATCTCAGTGAGCATTATAAAAATCATAATTTAGCTGAACTTAAACTGGCACAATCAGGTAAAGATGACCAGTTAGTTGAAGCTTATGAATTTTTAGGTAAATCTGGCTTAAAGAAAATAATTGGTTTTATTGAAACTATTATAGAAGGTGCCGACAAGTGGTACGATATTTCTAAACAGCTATCTTCTCTTGGAAGAAAACCTAGAATTAAAAAGACGAAACCAGCAATCAAACAGATTGCAAAATTAAAATACTTAAAAGAGAGTGGTGAGTTTAAGAGTATAGATCCAATCAAAGTTATTGGTGCCGAACAGTTATGGGTATATAACGTAAAGTATAGAACACTTGGAGTTTATGTGTGTTCTAATCCACACGGCTTTCAAATTAAAGGTTGTACAATCTTGAACTTTGATGAAAAAGAATCTTCAGCTAAGAAGTTGCGAAAACCTGAAGAGGTTATTCCGAAAGTCCTAGAAGCAGGTAAAGTAGCTTTACGTAAGATACTTCCAACAGTGCGAGCAAAGGAAAAGAAGTTGACTGGAAGAATCAATAAAGATACAATACTAATTAAAGTCATATGAAAACAATATTTTTTGATTTAGAAACTACAGACCTCAATTTTGTTGGGCAGATATTAAACTACGCTTTTGTTGCTGTAGATAGTAGCTGGAAGATCACAGATACTCTTCACGGTACGATTAAAGTATCTCCGCTTCAGTTACCATCTCCGTATGCTATTCTTGCTAATCGGGTTGATTTGATTAAACACCAAGAGACAGCAGAAGATACAGAGCCTAATGCGATGTTAAAAATTCGTCATTGGTTGGATGATGTTATTGAGAAAGAAAAAGATCCAGTTAAGCTGATTGGTTTTAACTCTGTTAGATTTGACGTTCCTTTTCTTAGAACTTCTATGATAAGAAACGGAATCAATCCGTATCATCCTCAGTTAAGATATGGAGATGTACTTCACGTTGCACAGAAGTTAGCAGCAGTAAATCCTTCTTTTGATGCTATGCTTGGAGTAAATAAGTCCTTGAAGCTTGAAAGACTTTGCCAATTAGAAAATATAATGCAAGGTAAGCAGACACACGAAAGTTTAGATGACGTGTTAATCACTATTGAACTAGCAAAACACTTTTCTAATAACTATGGTATTGATGTTAGGTCGTGGTCAGAATATGAAGCGAAGAAATTTGAAGACGGAAAGAAAGTTGTTATAAAAGTCTTTCCAGAGAAAGATGCTAAGTATCATCAAGATGAATATGCTAACAATAAAACTTCAGCAAGATTAGTTTGCTTAGATGTTGATAAAGCATATTCGCTCTGGATAGATATTGATGCGTGGAAAGAAGGTAAAGGTGCCGATAGTATTTCTTGGTACTCTAAAGCTTATAGTACATTCTTTGTTGATAAAGAAATTAAAGATGAAGCAACACTATCTCTAGCCGCAGAAGCGAGAGAAGATCTTTCTATGTTTAACTTGAAGAATTTCTTTCCAGAAAGAAACTGCGACATTGAGCAATTCATTTATATGATGAAGTTTAATGAGAACGGAGCACTATCTGATGCTATTTGGTCTGGCAACACTGATGGACTTAAGCAGTTAAATTCTAAGTATGGTAGCAAGCTATACTTGAGATATTTGATGAACCAAAAACCATTATCAGAAACCTTTGATATGGTTAAGAAATACGCACTATACCGCTATGGTGGTAAGATGAAAGTTAATAAGATGGATATAACACAAAATGATCCTAAATCTTTTCACATAACATATGGTGAGTTATTGAACACACTTGATAAACTTCTTTCAGAAAAACAAGGTGAAGATAAAAAGCTTTTAACTTCTTTGTTAGAATTTTACAAACAATCTCCAATTACTATTGTTGCTGGCGATGAATTGATAGGAGTAGTAAATGCTAGTTGATATTCTGTTATTTTTTCTTGTTTTTACTATTGGTAGAATTATAGGTAAAGCTGAAGCTAGAATGGCACTATCTCAGGCAGCAAGAGATCTTCCAATTTATGATAAAATTATTAAGCTTGCAGAACTTAAAGGTGAAGATATTAGTAAGCTTACTAATGATGAGATACATAAAAGGGTAGAAAAATATAAAAAGGATATAAGTGCCAGAGACGATCTTCCTTATTAGTATCATCATAGCAGCAGCAATTTATTACACTGGATTTAAACACGGCTATTCAAAATGTATTGATGATCTCCGAAAAGCTCCAATCAAGAGAGGTTAAATGTTAGTTCTTCTTTTTGTCATATTTCAATTTTGTATTGCGTTTGCTTTTGGATGGTTCAGAGGTAATATGAAAAGATTTGAATTGGATGAAAAAGAAAAATTAGATCTATATTGTGCAGGGTGGAGAGACAGTATATAATATTTTAGGAGAATATGATGATCAATACTACTTCAAGGAAAGGGCTCTTGACGGATTTAAGGAATTCCAATCCTCTTTTAAAAAAGTTGAGCCGCACTAGATTTTCATATAAGACAGCTAAGAGTATTTTAGAAAAGTTTTCTAATGATCCTTTAGCTATGTTAGCATATGAAGAGGTTGCATCTTTTTTCAAACAGAATGAAAAGAAAACGGTGCGTTGGTTCTTTGCTGAAAATCCTATGTTGGGTGGTATTAGACCAATTGAAATGATAATAATGGGAAGACAAAAGAAGTTAATGCAATTTATTTTAGATCAAAAAGAAGGTAGAGGTGAGTAATAAACCACATACTTGTCCAGTCTGCGGAGGTTCAGGAACTAATCCTGTTGGTGGTTGGTCTACCAGTGCTATACCTATGACAGTTCCCTGTACAACTTGTAGTGGTCAAGGTATTGTTTGGGGTCCAGAAGGATCAGAAAAAAATTGGACGATGCCTGAGATAGCAGCAGATTTATATCCTATAATTAATATTCCCAGAATATTCCCACCTCTTCAAGATCCACACGATTTGATGCCACCTCCAAATAAAATACAAGAAATAATGGAGCAATTGGATGAAGCAATCAAAAAACATAAAGAAGAGAATCCAAAAACCTTAGAAGAAGAAATATTAGAAATAATAAAAGAAACCTGTACAAAACGCATACAACTGTGATATAATGATTATATGATATTAATTGATTTTAACCAAACTCTTATTTCTAATTTGATGTCGCAGATCGGCAGCAATCCTAATGCCCAACTAAGTGAAGATTTGATACGCCATATGGTGCTATCAAGTATCTTATCATATAAAAAGAAATTTGGTCCAGATTATGGTCAGATGGTTTTTTGTTCTGATGATAGACATTATTGGCGCCGCGAAGTATTTCAATACTATAAAGCTAATAGAAAGAAGGCGCGAGAAAGTTCTGGATTTGATTGGGGTTTAATCTTTAACACTCTCAATAAAATTAGAGATGAGATTAGAGAAACTTTTCCCTACTTAGTAATTCAAATTCATGGCGCCGAAGCGGATGATATCATTGCTACTATGACAAAATATACACAGACTAATAATCTTACTAGAGTTGGTTTGGATGAAGAAGCTCAGCCAGTATTGATATTATCTGGAGATAAGGATTTCTTACAGCTACAGAAGTATCCAAATATTAAGCAGTATTCACCTATGCAGAAGAAATATCTAAGTGTAGATGATCCTCATAAATATCTAATAGAGCATATTATCAGGGGAGATAGTGGTGACGGTATTCCTAACTTCTTATCTTCAGATAGTGTTTTTGTAACAGAAGGTGCAAAGCAAAAATCAGTAATGACTAAAAAAGTCGATGAATGGTTGAGAGCTAAATCACCAGAAGAATTTTGTGATGAAGGAATGTTACGTAATTATAAGAGAAACGAGCAACTGATTGACCTAAGTAAAGTGCCTGAGGCGATAGAATTAGCTATCATTCAAGCATATGAACAAGGTCCAAAAGGTAGCAGAAAAAACTTATTTGATTACTTTGTGAAAAATCGGTTGAAGTTTTTAATGGATGAGATGTCTCAATTTTAATGGAGTTAATATGGCATTAGTACATAATCTACCTAGAACGGTAGGAGAAGTTTTTGAAGCATTGAAAGGTGCTAAGACAAAAGGTGAGAGAGCAAAGATTCTACAAGAGAATGATAATCTCGCGGTGCGATCAATATTGCGATTAAATTTTGACCCTAAGTTGAAATTTGAATTGCCTGAAGGATTTCCTGCCAATTACAAACCTAATCCAAAACCAACTGGTTTTGGTGAAGTGACTTTGAAAAGTATTGTAAAGAAGTTTTATATTTTTGTTAAAGAATCTACGCCAAATTTGAGACAGTTTAAGCGTGAACAGATCTTCGGACAGTTACTTGAACAATTATCTCATCAAGAAGCAACAGTGCTTGTTGAAGCGAAGGATAAAAAGCTTAATGTGGGTTTAACTCGCAAGTTAGTAGAGGAAATATTTCCTGATCTACTGCCGGCGGATGCTAAATCTATTAAAGAGACTAAAACTTCTGGAGATTTAGATGAAACCGAGGGCGCTGATAAGGTTGTTTAACCTAGTAGTATCATATGATACAGAGCAGCCCGATATTCTTTTGGAGCAAGAAGCCCAACTTTTAGTAGCAGAGATAAACAGAATATTAAAAGAGAATTTACCTGGCCCTATACCACAACTATCTTTTGAAGATATGAAAAAGAAAATTAAAATTGGAGTTAAAAATTATAAAGCCTCAGAAATTGGGCTTGATGATAGTGAATAATTATGAGAGCAAGACTAACGATACTTTACAATCCTTCTTGTCCACAAGAGACTCAAGAGATTGACGATATGCGCCACGCATCCGATTTCAAAATGATCATCTGGGACATCCAACAAAAATTAAGAGAAATAGAAAAGCACGGAGATCATTCTAAACTTACTGCTTATGATGTTATAGATGAAGTAAATCAACTCATAAGAGAAGAACTCACTAGTAAGGGTTTAACATTAGAATAAATAATATTAGCCGCGCCCCTTAAGCAAGGGTCAGTATCCGCCCGTTTAATTCAACGGGCTAATGAAGTGGTTGCTACCACAAAAAAGAATTCCTGCTTGCGAAGTAGGTGTGGAAGCACACCTTTAATACAATGGGTGGAGGTAGTTAAATACCGTTGAAATCTTTTTGTATATGCTTCTTTTTCTTTCCTACCCTTGGCAGTAGACCTCTGGATACTTCTAAATAATTTGAAGTATTTAATTAGAAGAGGTGTCAAATGATTAAACTGTTGCTTGGATTCATTTTGGATGCTATAAGAGTATCCGTTAAATGTTTTCTTCTATTCCTTCCGTCGTTGTTAGTCTATACCGTTTTAACTCAACCAGCAATCATAATGAATCGTGGACTTCCTCTGGTTGAAATTGCTAATCAACCATTAATTCACGAATTACTTCCTCACACAAGATGGGGAGATCTTAAACCTTGTGGTACAGTATTTGATGAACAAGAAGAATTCAATAAAGCTAGACAGTGTGTTAATCAGACCGCATGGCGCAAACGTCCAGTTAGTGAAGAATTAGAAATTCCTAGATGTTACATAGTTAGTGCTAGTTCGCCTGATGTATACAGCGAAAAAACAGGAACATTTAATTTCATACCAGTAGTAGATATATACGGAATTGGTGCTGTATTGGGTGTATATCAACCAGAAACACGTACTGTATTCATAGTTGAAAATATTGATGCTGCCCAAGTCTACAGACACGAAACACAACATTATATGCTTCACGAACATGATCCTGAAACTCGTGGTGGCGGCCATCATCAAGAGATCTGGCAGTCGTGTGAAGCTCCTTACTACAGTCCAAGTATAGAAGCAAAAATGATTGGTGCTATTAAAGATTTCAGTAAACCAAAAGCAGAGAAATAAAAAAAAGGGCACATTGAGTGCCCCTTGAGTGTTTACTTCTTGCCTTTCTTAGTAGCTTTCTTCAAAGGAAGTACACAAGCTTTACACTGTGAGGCCTTCTTTAATCCAAGCTTAACTAGGAGTCTAGCAAGTAAACATTTTAGCTTTTTCATGTTGTTTCTCCAATAAAAACGTTTACTATTCAGATTATTTATGTTAGAATAATCTTATGAACATATTCTATCTTTCTGAAGATCCAAGTATAGCCGCTAGGTATCACAATGATAAACATGTAGTTAAAATGATTTTAGAAACTGCTCAAATACTATCAACGGCACATAGAGTATTGGATAAGAGTATATCTACTGAATTATATAAAGCTACGCATATCAACCATCCGTCTACTAAATGGGCACGTGCCAACATAAATAATTATCAGTGGTTATATAATTTGTTTTGTGAACTTTGCACAGAATACACTTTTAGGTACGGAAAAACACACCTTACTGAGAAGAAACTTAAACATGTGTTACAACAAGCGCCGATGCTTATATCTAATGACGCTTTCACTCAACCTCCTCAAGCTATGCCTGACGAATTTCGCAGTGCGGATAGTATTCAATCATACAGAACCTATTATATTAAAAGTAAAAATCATTTGGCAAGTTGGACTAAAAGACCAACACCAGATTGGTATACAGGAGTTTAATTATGCCAACATATGAATTTGAATGTAGTAAGTGTAATTTTAAGTTCAGTGATCTTTTGAAGATAGTAGAAAGAAGTATACCTTTAGAAAGTCCCTGTCCAAATTGTAAGGAGGAAAAATGCGTTACTTCAGTCTTCTCGGCTCCAGCTTTGGTGAGTCCGAGTGCTATAGATGGTCTGAGAAAACCTCGGTCGGATTTCAAGGAGAGGATGTTACAGATTAAAGAAGGCAACAAACACACGACTAAAATAAAGGACTATTAACTATGGGAAAAAGATCCCGTAAAAATACGAATTACAAACCAGAGCAAGCCCCACAAGAAGACGTTTTAAAAGAAGAAGATCCTTATAGAAGACAGAAAAAGTTATTAAATCATAATTTCAAATTAGAGGCCATCAAACCTCTTACTGAAAATCAACGAAAAGCTTTTTACGCTTTTGGTAGTGATAAACATCTTTTGTTGTATGGTGTTGCAGGTACAGGAAAAACATTTCTTGGTTTATATTTTGGTCTATCAGAATTATTTTCTGGTAATGTTCGCCAAATAATAATTGTGAGAAGCGCGGTGGCATCAAGAGATCTAGGGTTTATGCCTGGAACACTATCAGAAAAGATGGCAGTCTATGAAGCTCCATATAAAGATATTTGTGCTGAACTTTCTGGTGGCCGTAGAGATGTATATGATACACTGAAAAAGAAAGGCAATCTTGATTTTATGTCCACATCATTCATTAGAGGATTAACCTTTGATGACGCAATATTGATTGTGGATGAAGTTCAGAACTTAACCGATCACGAATTAAATTCAGTCTTAACACGAGTAGGAAAAAACTGTAAAGTAATACTATGCGGTGATTTTAGACAAGACGATTTGAAAATGAACGGTAAAAAGTCACAAGAAACTGGTATCCATAATATGATAAAAATAGCTAGAGCAATGCCCAGTTTTGACTTGATTGAGTTTCAAATTGGTGATATAGTACGTAGTGGGTTCGTAAAAGAATACATTATAACCCGCCACAATTTAAAGCTAGATTAACCTTGGAGTTTATTATGAGTGAAGTTGAAAAAGAAACACAAGGCGTAAAACACGATCAAGATAAGATTCGTATGGATCTTGTACCTTGGGATGTTGTAGTTGAGATTGCAAAGATCTTAACTTTTGGTGCTAAGAAATACGCCGACAGAAATTGGGAAAAAGGTTTCAATTGGTCAAGAGTATATGGAGCTTTGATGCGCCATTTAACTCTGTGGTTTCAAGGTCAAGACACAGATGCCGAGACTGGAAGATCACATCTTGCACATGCTGGATGCTGTTTGTTTTTCCTTTTGGCATTTGTTCTTCGTGGTGTAGGTAAAGATGATAGACCTAAACTCACTGAAGCGCAAATAGATGAAATGACTAAGTATGAAATTAATCCTAGATAATAGTTCCAATATATAGTACGTTATAATAAATAGATTGGGGCTGCCATGGTTTCGACTGGAAAAACTAAGGTTAGTCGCGCAAGCCGTAGATGATTCTTGGCTACGTTAAAATGAATCAAATGTTAAATGCAAACTCTAACGATTTTGCCGATTACGCACTAGCTGCATAATCTGTGTTTAAGTAAAGATAGATAGTAGTATACTTAAACATATAATTTCACCACTATCGGAGCCTCTCAATAACCGTCCGTAAGAGAGTAAACCAAAACTGGGATGGGAATAATGGTTGACCATTTGTAATTCAGGTTATGTTGTTTATTTTGAAACTGAATTGCGTGAAGGGCTGAAACCCCTCAAAAAATAAACTACGCTTGTAGTGCGAATAATTAAAGATTCTAGGACGCGAGTTCGATTCTCGCCAGCTCCACCATATCGCGGGGAAGAGAAAGAGTAACTCGCTTGGCTCATAACCAAGAGATAGCATGTGCGACTCATGCCTCCGCTACCATTTTTTAAGGATACTATGAACGGCGATAGACACATTAAAGGTTATGCAGTTTGTCTTTGTAAAAACTGTACACCTCCTTCAGGGAGATCTAAGTATCGTGCTTGGTTAAAATCGTTTCGTTCAGGTCTAATGCGTAAACAAAACAGAAAAATCATCAAAGAACAATTGTTAGATACACCAGTTTAAGCCCGAAACCCCGAAAAGCCAATACGTAGTGGAATGACTAAATATTAGTCTAGGGATTAGGGCTCTTTTTTGGGTGTTATGAAAAGTTTCTATCAATATATAACAGAATCAATCGTCGATCCATATCACGAATCTTATTCTGATGAAGTTTTTGATGACTCATCCACAGAAAATCCAAAATTAAAAACAAAAATATTAAATCTAATCAATAAAGACTTAGAACAATTTAAAAAGACTCTTAATATAAAAGATGTTGTTCTAGTTGGAAGTATATTAACTAAAAGATATCGCTTTGATACTGATTTAGATGTTCATATATTAGCTGATGGTGCTAGTGAAGCATCAATGGAAAAGTTCGCAAAAGATTACAGTGAACATATAATTCCGGGAACAGATCATCCAATCAACTACTTCATAATTTCAAATAAAAAAGATCACGATAGAGCTAATGCGTTAGGTGATGCTGAATTTGATATAGAACAAAATAAATTCAGAAGAAAGCCAGTAGATAGACCTTTTGATATTACACAATACTTTGGAGATTTTAAAAAGAAAGTAGATAAAATAAATTCACTCAAAGCAGATTTAAGACACGATTTAATAGATTATGAATCATTGAAGAAAGTTGATAAATCTGAAGTTAAAAAATTATCAGTATTAATCAAAGATGAATTAAAGAAAATAGAAAACACCGCATCTGGTTTAGTTGATATCTATAATAAAATTAGACAAGATAGAAAAGATGCTTTTGCTGGTGAAGTTACTCCAGATGAAATAAGAAAATACGGCGAAAAGAATCGTACACCAGGAAATGTTATTTTTAAATTGATGGAGAAATATCATTATTTACAATTCTTGAAAAAAATAGAAGAGATTTTAGGTCCGGACAAAAAGCTTTCGGATAAAGAAGCTGAGAAATTAGCAAAGGTAGTAAAAGAAGATGATTAGCGAATTAGATAAAGTTGGTCTAGTATACGACAAACTTACAGAAAAAGAAAAGAAATTTTTTAAAGATTACATCTGGAATGGAGTAGGTAGTAGAAGTTTCTTTGTTAATCCACATGATCTAATTTTCAAAGAAGCATCACTATACCATGATTTTTACTATTGGCGCGGCGGCCCACAAGAGTTAAGAGAATTGGCAGATAAAGATTTTTTTCATCGTTGCCACTCAGCCGTTAGAAAACAACCAAAATATAAAAGACCTTTTTATTATCTTACATCTTATGTATATTTTGCATTTTTACGAATGCTTGGTAAAGTAGCGTGGGAATATTCAGAAAAACCATCCAAGACTTTTAAAGAATTGCTTGATAAAGTCCATTTTTATTATGATAATAACCCAAACATATCAGGACGTCCACCAAAGTTCAAATAGGTTATATGCAAGAATTTGTGGACAAATATTTACTTGAGTCACATCATTTCAAGTCCCGCCCAGAAAAATTAACTACTGAAGACGAAAAGAAATTTAATATACTAACGTTGAGTGGTGAAGAAGTTTGGGATATCTTAGTATTTTTAATGATACATATGATGCGTGGAAGATATGTATCTCATACCGTAGAAGAGAAATTCACTAAGATACATGCATTAAAGAGAATTGAAACGGGAACTGTGGAATATTGGCTCCACATAAAATATCAAATCAGATAAACGCAATAAATATTTAATATAATCCTAGAAGTTGTGCAACATAGATAATTGTTCCAAGTATTACTAATAGTCGTATACCAAAAACGTATGCTCCATCAATTCCTATCTTTGGAAGTATAGCTAGAAAAGCGCCTATTAAAATTAGATTGATTATTACGTGTGAATTAAGTAGTGCATTAATATTTCATATTGACCTTATTATTAAAATAACTTACTATATAGTTTCATAAATATTAACCATGAAGACACTCAAAACATATATTACTGAAGTAGCCGTGACGGCTCCAAATGTCATGCATGATGCTAATGCTACTATTGAGAAGCTAAAGAAAGAGCTATCTCATGTTCTTGGCAATCGTTATGTTATTAAAGCAAATGTTTCAGGAAATCTTGGAAAATCAGCACATCTTAGAATAGTAGATACACATCCAGCTAATGGTATTGATCATAACTCTCCGGTGTTTATGCAGTTTATGATGTATCTTTCAACTAGTCACGGCAAAGATGCAGATCTTGATAAAGTATCTTGGAAAATGTCACAAGGTCCTCGCTCAGTTCCTTATAGAAAAATCACTTCAGCAAAATCTATTGATGATGCAACATCAAAATTAATTCAATGGTTCAAACAGAATAAATCAAAATTAGATTCATTACTACATCCTTTGAAAGAAGAAAATATTAGAAGCATTGATGGTGTATTCGATAAAGAAAATCTAGCAAGAATACATAAACTACAGCCATTCAAAGTTGATGATATTTTAATTAGTAGAAAAGGTGAAAAATTTACTGTTGTTAAAATCCAAGCATTATCAAATTCGTATGCACATAGTTTAGCTATAGATATTGTTGGATCTAATAAAGGAAAAGTTTTCACTATTTACGTAAAATAGTCATTGACAGAACACTAAAATACCTATATAATAGTCTTATGATAGAAATTCGTTCTAACCTATTACCGCTCCCACTCTTATATCCCTCGCGGGATTATAAAACACTCTTGCGTCCATTGGACGCATAATCACACATTCAAATATTAGTAGAAGAAAAGATAATTAAATTATCTAGGTGTAGCAAAGTTTGGTATTGCGCCCGCTTTGGGAGCGGGAGGCCGCAGGTTCAAATCCTGCCACCTAGACCATATGGGAGTTAAGACATACGGACTTGTCGGCTGTCTGTAAAACAGTTGTAGAAATGCAAGGGGGTTCGATTCCCTCAACTCCCACCATATACTCTTGTGGCGGAACTGGCATACGCGGCAGACTTAAACCCTGTTGCCTTCGGGATTGAGGGTTCGACTCCCTCCAAGAGTACCATTTTTTATAGTCAAGTGATGGAATTGGAATACATACTTGTCTCAAACACAAGGTTTTAAGGGTTCGACTCCCTTCTTGACTACCATTTTTAAAAATAATTTATTGACAAATGCCTTCCCGGCATATATACTACCACAAGTTGAATGAGTTTTGGGATTTTATGTCCCATTTTCTTTTGTGGATTGTAAGCTCTACTACTACCGTGGCGGGTGGTCTTTAGGTAGGCCTAAAACGAAGACTTTCGGGTTCACTGTAGTGGAGCTTAGAGTTTACAAATTTGCAAAATAAAGATTGACAAACGTAGTGAACGTGTGTTATTCTATATAAAGATAGTCTGATGAAAGGGAAAATCAACTAGGGATAACTTCAACTATCCCATCGGGCACACCTGATGAGTCCATAAGGACGAAACAGGGGAGTTAATAGAGCGTAATAATCGGATCGATTGCTCCTCCCCTGTCGTGTGATGAAGGACTTAAGGCCTTAAACCTTATCATCGTTCTTCGGTTGGCAAGTTTCGTCTAAACATTTATTGTTGCGCTTTCAGTGACAGCTTAGATTAAGGACGAGTATTAGATGGAATCGCGGGTATTTCCACGCCGAGCATTGCGAAAGCGTACATGTGAACACTACCGTATAGTTTGCCTAGTTCTGTAAGATTGATTGGGCTTTTTTGTTTTTAGATATTGTATGTTAAACGGACTGGAACGATTAGAGACTGAGAGAGCGTAATTTTTACGTTCCCGTCTTCTAACGGCTAGGAAGTCTGACTTTCAATCAGATAACGAGGGTTCGATTCCCTCCGGGAACACCAAAGGTAATTATGACTGATCAAAAATTTGCTGATTTATCTACAGAAGATTTAGAATTAGCTATTGATATGTTTGAACAAACACAGTTAAGAACGAAAGATGTAATTCTTCAAAATCAAATTGATGAATTAAAGAAAGAGTTAGACAATAGAAAAAGACCTTTACTTGAAAAGGTTTTACTGAAGGGATAATTATATGACTACAGATATTACAGACGATAGAAGCCACGATATTATGGGCTTATGGTCTAATGGTCATGACGCTACTCTGTCTAAGTAGAAGTCCGGGTTCGATTCCCGATAAGCCCGCCACAAATTTGCTAAATAGTTTTATGATTAAGTTTCTTTCAATCACGTCCTCATCCACCTGTACATCTACAGGGTCAACAGGCTGTTGCCTGTAATTCAATTCGCCCTAACGGGCACATCATCACAAATAAGGGTAGAAGTTTTTCAAATCGCAAAATGCGAATAAGATGTTAATGGATACATGTCAGTTTTCCAAACTGAATTTCTCGGATCGTTACCGAGTATTCGCTCCATATGCGGGATTAGTATAATGGTATCATGTCACGTTGCCAACGTGAAGACGCGAGTCCGATTCTCGCATCCCGCTCCAATAGTTTAAGCCGTTATAGTATAGTGGTATTATATCCCCCTTGTGAGGTGATGATTCGGGTTCGATTCCTGATGACGGCTCCATATGCTTCTTTCGCCAAGATAGTAAGGCAACCGCCTGCAAAACGGTTATGCGAGGGCGCACATCTCTCAAGAAGCTCCATAAGGAAGGTACTGCTCAAGGGGGCAATCCGGTTTGAACCCGGAGGTGATGTAAAAGTCAGGCGTTCGATTCGTCTACCTTCCGCCATTTCTCTTGACATTATGATGTTGTTGATATATAATTAATTATGCGAAAAACATTTAAGACTGGAACCGTAGTAGTATTTGAACCAAAGAATTTTAATCCAGAATTCTGGGATAATCTTTCAGAAAAAGATAGAAATAGATACTATGGTCTATTAGGTTACGGTCAAGCCAAGCCAGTATTCTTTGTATTTTTAACTGAATTGAAAAATGCTCCTGGTCATTGTATATTAGTTAATCTTAATACACATCAATTAGAAACTATGCGGCCCACTTCAGATTTTAGAGAAGTAACAGAAGAATTTTAATGATACAAAGCGATAAAATATTATATTCTGCTGGTTCTAATGATGAATGTTATACACCTGATTATGGTGTTGAGCCAATACTAGAATTCATTCCGAAAGGTGCTATAGTTTGGTGTCCATTTGATACTGAATCAAGTCAATTTGTAATACAGATTAGTAAACAGAATAAAGTTATAGCTAGTCATATTGATGAAGGTAAAGACTTCTTTACTTATGAACCAGAAAAATGGGATGTTATAATATCTAATCCACCATTCACTAACAAGCGCAAATATTTTGAAAGAGCATTAAGTCTTGGTAAACCGTTTGCATTGATAATGACAAACACTTGGTTGAATGATGCTGCACCTAAACAGATTTTTAAAGATAAAGATCTACAACTATTAATGTTTGACAAGCGAATGGAATTTATACAGCCTAATAGCACTAAGACTAATAAGATTACTTTCAGTAGTAGCTATTATTGTTGGAACTTTCTACCAAAACAGATTGTTATTAAGACTTTGAATAAGTAGTTATTTCTTAACTACTTTGAAACCTGGCCAGTTGTTCATAGCTGCTCCAGCATTAGCCCAGTAGTGAAACTTGATACTAAACTTATCATAGTTAGCAGTCATAAATTTCATTCCCTCTGTAGGGTTCATGATGATAACCTTTACAGCACCATCTTTCATCTTGAAAAGTTTTTGTGCTAATACGTTAATTTCTTTTGTCCATTTAGCATTTAAATCAAAATTGAGATTCGTTAAAAAGAAAAACATAACGCTATCCCAATCAACTTTTTGATCTAGTTTGTTAGCTGCTATACCATATTTTGTTTCTGGTAATTGTTTATATAACATTTTGTTTGTCATCTTTGAATGATCAGCAACAAACTTTTTAAACTGCATTTCATTCAAGTCTCCATATCCCATCTTCTTAAGTTGAGCATATAGTTTCTTCATATAAGGCAAGTGCTTAGAGAAGAAAAATAGAGCATCATATATTTTTCTGTTAGATATATGAGAGAAGCCTTCGTGTAATAGTTTTTCTCCTGGATCTTTTGGCTTGTATTTTTCTAATTCACCTTTAAGATTAGTTAAGGTGTTACCACTACCGAAATCTGTTTCAGATTTTCCAGACTTAACAGCAAGTCCAATTTCTTCTTCATAGTAATCTACTGTAGCTGAATTACTTTCAGAACTAAATCTGATATATTTTTTCTTCTGTTTAAGTGAATCCATTGCGGCAGCGATTTCACCAAAGTCATTACGGATAGTAGCTAATGTTTTATCATCTACTAAAGCAAATATTTTAGGGTTATATTTTTCACCATTGACAATATCTATGAGGTGTAATAAAACTTTTTTGACTTCTGGTGTTATGCCTTTACCTTTAGCAATTTCAGTTCTTGAATCTTTTTCTAGTGCTGCTAGAGTTTTATAAGTCTTTCCGTTCATTCCGAAAGCTGCCGGAGTAAATTGCTTTGCTGCAACCTTGCCATATCTCATTACAAGAACAAACTTTTCGCCTTTATCATTAATTACATATGAAGTGTATTTACCTGAGTATCCACTCCCAGCATTAAACATTTCATGTTTTACTTTTAGTTTCTGTATAGTTTCTTGAACTTTCTTTCCGTCTGATTCATTAATGACCTGCCAAGAAGGTAGCCCACTCTTCTGCTTTGCCCTAGAATCAGGGGTTACTTTTATGTTGAGATTTGCTAGTGTTGACCAAAAAGGTGTTATAGCTGCCATTGATTTCCTTGTAAACTGTATAATATTTATGTCTCTGGTTGTTATGATGTTCCATCTTCCGCCATTTCTCTTGACATATAGATATGATTGTAGTATTATAAATAGATAAAGTTATTCAACAGGTACACATGAGTAAAAGAAAATTAGCTGTGTTAGTTTTTTCATCAAAAGGAATACTAGCCGTAGAACCTACTGTCCGTGGTTTTCTAACAACAAGTTTAAAATTTGTAAGACTACAAGCAAAACTACAAAAAAAGTTTAGAGCTAAAAATACACCAATAGCAATAGGTATTCAAACTCCTTATTTTGATACTATCAGATGGGAACTACTTGAATGGGTAGTACCTTGGCAAGCAGATGCAGCTCCACAAGATGAACATGATCATTTAAAGTATTTAAAGGATGATACATATGACTGCTAAAATTACTCGTCCATTATTAGCAGGAAAAGTTGAAGACTTTTCTAAAATTAATTATCCAGTATATGCTACTCCAAAGCTTGATGGCATTAGGGTAATGAAAGTTGATGGCCAAACAGTCACAAGAAAATTTAAAGAACTTCCCAATAAATCTGTTAGAGCAAAACTAAACTTTCTATTACCTGATGGAATGGATGGTGAAGTGATGACAAGAATTACTAATGTTGTCGGGGATCATTCTGTGATGTTTGAAGAGGGAACTAGAACAGTTACATCTCGTGAAGCAACATTCAATGAGATCCAATCACAGATAATGTCATTTGATGGTGAGCCTGATTTTATTCTATATCTCTTTGACTATGTTAAAGACTCGCTAGATAAGCCGTACCTTGAGCGTGTAGCAGACCTTCAGAAGTGGTTTGATGATGTTCTATTGAAAGCTATGGTAGCATCTAAAATCCCAATGGGAGTAACTACAGTAGATCCAGAAAATTTTAAAGATAAGATTAGACTTATCATTCCAAAACAAATTAATGATGAAGAAGAATTGTTACATTATGAACAAAGATGTTTAAAGCTTGGCTTTGAAGGTGTAATGATTCGTAAAGGTGATGGAAAATATAAGTGTGGTAGATCTACAGAGAAAGAAAGTATACTATTAAAGCTTAAGAGGTTTGAAGACTCAGAGGCCGAAGTATTAGGTTTTACCGAAAAGTTGCGTAATGATAATATACAAGAAGAAGATGAGTTTGGACTGTCAAAACGTTCTCATAAAAAAGAAGGTTTAGTTCCCGCCGATACATTAGGTGCATTAGTTGTTAAAGATATTAAAAGCAGTGTTGAATTTGAAGTTGGCTCAGGTTTTGATGACGCAACCAAAAAAGAAATATGGACTAACCAATCTAAATACTTAGGTAAGACAATCAAATATAAATTTCAACCTGTTGGAATTAAAGATAAACCAAGATTCCCTGTATTTTTGGGGTTTCGTCACATAGATGATATATGAGTAAAATAGACTTTGAAACTATAGAAAGAACTTGCTGTGCCTGTCCTTCTCAGTGGCAAGGTTATCTTACCGATGGTAGAATGTTCTATGCCCGTTATCGTTGGGGTAGACTAGCAGTAGAATTCAGTAATAAGCCAGTTAAAGATGTATCAGAACTATTTGATGATTGTACAATTGTGTATGATAGTGATGATGGAGATGGTTTTGATGGTCTTATGACTGATTGGAAATTTTACGGGATATTATTGAAGAATAATCTATTAGATGCTAATAGTATAACACGAGTTACGATCAAATATTTTTCAAGATTTTTTGGTTATCTCGAAGACCGAGCATTTGCTAGAAGTCTCGCAAAAGGTATTAGAAGAATAACAAAATACGGATTGTTTGGAGATAAGGCCGATGAAGATAAAAATAAGTGAATTCACAAGAACCAATCTTGGTTTTCCTTCCGAATGGAAAGGCAAATGTATTGAAGGTGTGGCAGTTATTTTAAGTTTTAGACACGGCAAATTAAAAATATTCTACGATGAAAAATTACTTTTAGATACTCATAAAGATGAATGGGATATAAGTGGATATCTTTCTGATGAGGATTTAATATTTCTGTTAAAAAAGCATGACTTATTATTTGAATAATGATATAAGTATTATAATGACGTTAAAACTTCACACACAAACAAGTTTCTCCCGCGAAATAGAAAGACTCGTGCGAGAGAAAAAAGTTACTTACTTTGATGCAGTATGTGATTACTGTAAAGAGTTTAACATAGAACCCGAAACCGTTCCGAAGCTACTCACACAACAAATTAAAGGTCTGATAGAAACAGAAGCTACGGAATTGAATATGATCAATCGTGGACAAAAGAAACCAAAGATATTAGAATGATAACAGTGACACCATTTCAAGCATATAAAAAATACGTTGCTTTGAAGCTACATTTTTCGTCTGGTAGTTATGACTATTTCAAATTTAATGGAGAGGTAAAAGTATCTGTTGATTCATTTGAGAAAAGAAACGATAAAGCATTTTTCTATAGACTAGCTAAGAAATATAAACCAGAAGAGTTAGAGCAATATCTAGTAGCAAATTTCTTAGATGATCCAGATAACTGGATTGGTGATCTAATCACTACAGAAGGTGAAGATGTATTGAAAGCATGGCAGAAGAAAATTCAATCACTCACATATAATTTCAAACAAGACATTACACACATTAAAGAATTCTCTGATGTATGGCTAGATTCTTTTGATTATGCTTTTGTATCACATAAAGGATCTCATCCATACGTATTAGATGTAACACTACAAAAAGAAATTTCTATTGAAACTTTTATTATTATGAATAAGATATTAAAGTTTTTCCCTAGATTTGATAGAACTATCAAAGAAAAATTAATATGGAACGAATTTAAGAGTTTGTGCTTGAAGTATGAGCCATTCTTAAAGATTGTGGATGAAAACAAATTCAAAGACATAATGAAAGAAATTCTAGTTAATACTGGAAAGCTTACATAAAAGTCTTTGTATTATTGTAATGATATGCTACTATAGTGTTAAGGTCAAACATTATAGTATATTGATTATTTTGAAAAGACCAATTTGAATATAGGAGAAAAATATGTCATTTGATGCAATTAAAAAGACGAAGGGCACCTCTGGTCTTTCGGCCATTCAGCAAAAGCTTGAACAGCTTGGCGGTGAAGGTAAACAAGAGCGACAAAAAGATGAACGTTTCTGGCGCCCGACACAAGGTAAAGATGGTGTTGGTTCAGCTATTATTCGCTTTCTTCCAGTGAGTGAAGGTGATAGTCAGCCGTGGGTAGAACTAACTGAATATGCTTTTCAGGGTCCAGGCGGTTGGTATATTGAAAAAGCTTTGACTAGTATTGGTCGTAAAGATCCAGTACAGGATAAGTTTTCTGAATTGTGGCAGACTGGTATTGAGGCGAATCGTGAAAAAGCTAAGAAGCTTAAGCGTAAGTTTAGTTATGTTTCAAACATTCTTGTTATCAAAGATCCAGGAGCACCTGAAAATGAAGGTAAGGTATTCTTGTATAAGTTTGGTAAGCGAATTTTTGATAAGATCCGTAATGCTATGTTTCCTGAACAAGATGAGCTTGACGAACAAAAGAAGGAAGGGATTAACGTATTCTGTCCATGGGAAGGTTCAAACTTTAAGCTACGTGTAGCAAAGGTTGATAGTTTTCCTAATTATGATAAGTCAGAATTCGCTACGCCTGCTGCCCTATTGGACGGTGATGATACAAAGATTAAGAATCTTTGGGAAAGTCAATATAAACTGAGTGATGTTGTAGCACCAGATCAGTTTAAGTCATATGATGCATTGAAAGCTAGACTTGATCGTGTACTTGGTTTATCGTTGCCGAAGGGTAATGCTGAAACCACACAGAAGAGCGCACCAAAAACTGTTGCGGCTACAGTAGCAGAAGTAACAGAAAGTGAAGAAACTTCAACTTCTGAGACTCCCGAAAATGTTGATGATGATATTAGTTATCTTCAGCAATTAGCTAGTGAAGATTAAACACCACAGGCGCCAGTAACACTGCCGCCCATAGTGGAGCATTGAATGTTAGTAGCGTTCGGTGCTCCATTATTTCCACCACCTCCGGACATCATATTATTAGTTTGTGGAGCATAAACAACATTTGTTGCGGCCGCAGCATTTGTTTGATCTACTGATTGTTGTGCTTGTGCTACTTGCGTTAATGTTCCTGAAGACGCAGGTGAGGCAGCACTAGCCAAAGCGGTTGGTGGAGCCACTGCTGGACCAGATGGGTTAGTATTTCCTACTGCCGTAATACTAGTATCTTGACTTGTTTTTGCGAATCTTTTTTGTCTATCTTCTAAACCATTACTGCCGCCGTTAATAACTTTTGTGCTGGCGGTTATATTAGAAAAATCTTTAACTCTTGGTTTAACTCTAGCTTTCCAGAATTCTGTCGCTACTCGTGCAGCTATCTTTGGGTCTGCTGCCCAATCAGGATTATTTTCAAGATCTAAACCAATTCTACTTCCGAATTCTTTATAGTTTGCTCTTCCTGTTAGTTGTATGAAACCTCTACCTTTAAATCTAGGTCCATCTCCTGGTTCTGTATTACCTAAATTTTTAATTCTACCTTCATAAGCTCGTCCAGATGCCATTTCTCTTAGTCTGGTATAACCCATACTTTCATGTGACATTTGTGCCATAAAGGCAGCACGTTCTGTTGGGTCAGTAATTCCTGCCCCATTCATAGCACTGATTAATAATTCTTTTCCAGTATCACCTGATATTGAAGATGATCCGACTGCTTTGGGAGCACTTTCTGGAGAACCAGGAGCTCCAGAAGTACCTGAACCGCCAGGAAGTGTTGGTGGTTTTGCTGCGGCCTTTTGATCTATAGTATTAGCTACGGCAAGTGCCTTTGTTCTTTTTACTTGTGATATTTTCTTTTGATTTGCGTATGAACCTTCTTTAGCTCCTTCAGCATCTCCTACCATTTCATAAGAAAATCTTCCTGTGCCAGTTTTGAATTCTCTATCTAATTCTGCGTCTTGTTTATCAAAATCTTTATTTACAGCATCTTTATTATCTTTAGTTAATGAAGCGGAAAGAGGCTCGGTCATTCCTAATACAGCACTTCTTGCTTTATTGACTTGTTCCATTGCAGCGCCGCGAATACCAAAGTTTTCTGGAAGTAGAGCGACTGCGGAATCTGCCATATCAAAAATAGATTTAAACATCCCATTAATTGTTGACATAAGAAAATCAAAGATACCAAATAGTCCAGCTTGAAATGGATTTGCTGCTCCCATATCAGGGACGGCATCACCTAGCCAACTATTGACACCATCCATCATAAGACCGAATAAAGCTCCTACGATAGTTCCACCCAAAGGTAATACTGCCGAGCCTGCTTCAGCTCCCGCTTTTGCGCCTGCTCCTAGATTAGCAATACCATCAATAAGACTTTTATCTAAACCTTGAATGAATTTTTCTGTGTCACTATCACCAAACTTACCAGTTTTCAAATATGATTGCATTATATCATATGCACCATATAACACAGCACCAGCGGCACCTGCCATAAGACCATATTTACCAATCATCATTAGTAAACTACCTTTACCTCCGCTGCCGCCACCCAATAGATCTGATAGACTACCTAGAATTCCTTTACCTTGTTTTTTAGTTCCGCCTGAGTCTTTATCTCTTACTAATCCCCTGCCCTCTCTTGATGATTCTACAGAATCAAGAGCATTAAGACTTTTATTTGTTGCGTCTTTATCAGCAAACTGAACAAGTTTTTTTACATCATCTGAAATTTCTTCTGTGAATAAGAAGATATCTTGAAGTATATACAATAGACTTCCATCTGAGTCTAGTCCTCCACCACTACCGCCACCGAAAGGACTTTTTGTGTCTCTCATTAACGGCGAACCATAAGGAGAAAATGGGTCAGATTTATCTTTATCTGGTTGTGTATTGGGTCTTAATGCTTCGGCGTCTTCTCTAAGTGTTGCCTTCTTTTGTTCTTCGGCAGCAACTTTTTTCTCTTTGCGTGATTTTAAGAAATCACCAGCAATTTTTACTCCTAACCCTATTAGTGGGTCGCCGCCTGCTATACCAATTAATAGTGCTCCAACGTCAACGGAACTATCCGAAACAATTTTTTTAGCTCTAGCGAAAAAAGCTTTTTTACTTGCTAGTTGTGCTTGAATAGCAGTCTGTACTTTATTAATAGAATCTAAAACAATACCTTCTTCGGTTGGCCCAACTCCTGCTTGTTTGGTGTATTTTCTTAAATTGTTTAATCTAATGTTTCGTTGTTCTAGTTCATCAATAGAAGCTTTGTCTGCTCCAACTAATGTAGATTGAATAATACGAAAAACATTACGTGAGAAATCTGATTGGGTTTTATTTTCTTCTTCATCTAAGGCGCGATCAATACCATAGAAATTCTTTTCATCTTTTGATAGATTTTCTTGTATTTCTTTATCAAGTACGTCGTTAAGTGCCATTTGTTATTACTCTTCTTCTTTCTTGTTGGCTTTATTAGTGTCTTTCCATTTATCATCAAGAGTTGCGAAACCAACATAAGCTCCAATAACTGAACCCATTATAATATAGAACCAAGTTATGATATTATCTAAAACTTTTAATCTTGCCGGCGGCACTTCAAACAAACACCAATAAGTTACAACTAGAATAGATAGTAGGGAAATATATGCCATTCGTCTACGATGTTTCCAACGATTTGCGGCAAGTATAGCAATTTTCTTGGCGTGTTCTTTAGCGCCTTCTAAGTTAAATTCTTGTGCTTTATTATCTGCTTCCATAAGGTTATTTATTGCGCCTTTGTTGAGCCAATTGCTCTTGTTCCTTAAGGTGCTTAACTAGCAATAACATGTATAGTTCTAACTCGTATGGAATTAGACTCTCAAGTTCAGTCAAACTATACTTATGATGCTGAACCAAAGAGAATAACGACTGATAGTAATTCTCTAGGCTGTTGTGGCCCAGCGTTATCCGAAAAAACTTTCTAACCCCTCAAGAGTATATTCTTGTGTGAAAGGACATATTCCACACTTAACAGTAATTTTTTGTGATAGCTTTGGCATTGTTCTAAAGAAGTCTTCTATTAATATAAACTGGTCAGAACGTAAGTTTTCTAAAAACTCTACGCCTTTTTCTGTTGTTACTTCTGATGCTTTGTTGAGCTTTTCATCTTCAAAGACATTTTCAACACATCCCCAAATTACTTTGAAGAGATCGTTTAGATCTTTAGAGGCTCGTGCTTTCTCTAATGCGTCAAGCATTTTTGCGTTAGGGTAACGCATAATTAAACCAACATTAGGTGTTAAGAAGATTTTTTTAGAGTGTCCCTCTTTAGCTTCAATCTTAGCATCTTTAAGATTAATTTCAACTACTCGCGGTTTTGAACATTCAGGACATTCTGTCCCTTGTCTTGGTAGAAATCTAATCTTTGCTGTCTCACCTATAGAACTAATTCGTAATTGTATTAAGATGTATTCTATATCATACATTTCTAATGTATCAATATTGAAATTAGAAGTAACAATACAGTTGTTTATGATTTGTTTTGTTGCTCTTACGATATCTTCAGGGTCTCCGCTTTGAAGAGCCATAAGAAGAATTTTTTCTTCTTTGACTAAGAACGGTCTAACAAGTATCGTATCTTTTGTTGATGGTACAACAACTTCATATGTTGGTGTGTCTAATTTTGGTAATGCCATAATAACTCCATGTTTATAATACTATAATTTAGGTACAATAATTTAAGCTAATAGTTGTGCTACCAAAGATGTTGCTAGTGGAATATAAGAGCTTAAATCTGGTAATCCAGGTGTAAGACCGCCTGGAAGTATAGGAGATGAAATAAGGTCTACGGCAGCATTATATTTTCTATAAGCAAACTGTATGTTTAATCTCAAATAATCTTCTGAAGCATAACTTAATTCTTGGGCCGCTATTGCTATAGGAAAACATTCTTGTAATTGCCACACTGATAGTAGATTAGCAGCCGAAGACACATCAGCTCCAACACTATCATTAAGTTTTACAACTACTATAGTTGAGCAATAATCATCAAAATAATTCATATAATTATTATGTGGGTTGTGGATGTAATTCATCCATACATCAAAGAAAGTTCTTTCTACCATTGATTTTGTACAAATAAAACCAACATTGAAATCATCATACAATGTACCATATGGCATTTTCATTGTTGAGCCGTACATAGTAAATGGTGTGGTTGCTATTTGCTTACCAGGAATACTAGCTGTTTCTGCCATCAAGCTCACTTGTGCTGAGCCAGCAACACTTAATACTGTTCCTAAAACACCAAGAGAACCACCTAATAACATTCCTGGAGGTGGTGATATGAAGCACACATAATGACACGGACGTGATGGCTCGCCTAATTTGTCAAATGAAAATTTTAATGTGTCGGGTGAAAATAATCCCATTTAGTATTTGCTCCTTGAATCTTCCCAGATATCTTTTTTTGTTTCGTTCTTAAATCTTTCAGTTGGTAAAAATAATGCCATATCCCATTCTTCTGGTGTTACTGGTAGGAAAAAATTACCTATGTTATAATACCTATATCTTTTAATACATGCTTTGTAGAATCTCATTCTTCTTGAGCTTTGTAGTATATTGTATGTTATATTTATTCGTAAAGTATTATTTCTTGTGTCAGGTGTTTCAAATTTATAGAGCGCATCCATGAAAAATGCTCTATCTACTGGTCTTAGGTAATGAAAGTTTAGACCTAGAAAACCTCCAGGAACTGGTTTGATTATCAATACTAATGGAAATAGGTCATAATAGGGTAGTTTATCTTTATGTTTTGGATTATATTTGAATGAATACATCCAGCCTGGATTAATATGATTTATTGGTGTGTGAGGTATGATTTTTGTGTCTAGCTTCAGTGAAGTATTACCATAATAGGTTTGAATCTTCTTTCTATACCATTCTAATGATACTCTGGTTCTTGCTTCAAAGACTTCTTGGTTTAAGTCTTTTTGAAACAGGTCTTTTAATATTTTCGTGTATATAGACATAGTGGTATTTAGTTAAGATCCAAGAACTTTAATACCTAAAGCTTTTAGAGTATCTTCTGTCCATACCTGAAACGTTGCGCTATTCTTATTAGCAAGGGCATCCGCTGCTTTCCATTTAGCTTGGTTCTTTACATATGACATAACTTCAGTGATATATCGTTTAGTTTGACGTTTCGGTTTTTTGGGTGGTTGTGTGTGTTTCTTAGGTTTTACTTCTATCCATAGTTTTCTACCAGACTCTAATTCTATCTGAAAATCCACAAAGTAACGATGATAGCTTCCATCAGTCGGACATAAATAAGGTATAATAAGTTCTTCGGAGGACCATGAAACAACTTTTGAATTATTGTCACACCACAACATTACAGATAGTTCCCAAGATGAACGATAAACAATCCCAGTATAATCACCATTATACTTGCTTGGGTTTTTGGGTTTAAACTTTCCTTGGTAGGTCATAAAATATGGGATTTGAATCTTTCTTAAAAGCTATTGGTAAACGAGCTACTGCCTCGGGAACCATCATAGATGCTAATACTAAAGCTAGTCTTGGTGGAACTTCTGCTATATTCCCTTCAGACCTATTTACGCCAGCAAATGAAGCGTTTATCCTTTTTGTTAAAAGAGATCCAGTTAATCAAAACGAGATATCAAAAGATACTGATAAAGACTCTCCAGCAAGAATGGCTTTATACATGCCTCCACAGATGAAAGTTAATTATGGGTCGCAGTGGGAAGAAATACAAATGACCGTATTTCAATATATGGATATGGGTAAAGAAGGTGCTGCTGGTGCTGAGTTTGTAAAAAATGTAGCAGGCGGAACAGACGCAGGCAGAAAGGCAGCAATGGACGCAGCAATTCAAGCAGTCGGTAGAGGTTTCACTAATCTATTAGATTTCACTGCTTCAGGTTCTAACTTCGGACAGCAATTTGAACAACTAACCAAAAAGACATTAAATCCCCATATGGCTCTATTGTTTAAGGGTGTTAGCTTTAGAGAGTTTTCGTTTGATTTTCAAATGATGGCAAGAAATGAAGAAGAAACAGAAGCAATAAGAAAAATTATAAGATCATTCAAAGCTGGCATGCATCCTAAAATAGAAGATGGTTCTGGAAGATATATGATCTATCCAGATACTTTTGATATATATTTGAAAACGGGCGTTAAAGGAACAAACACCGATTCAGAATATCTATTTCAAATTAAAACTGCTGCCCTTACTGGTATGAGTGTTGATTACGCAGGTTCAGGTATTCCTAGTTTTTTTGCTGCCAATGGGGCTCCAGTTGATATAAGACTTAGTTTATCATTCAAAGAACTCGGTGTTCTAACTAGAGAAGATGTTCATAAGGGATATTAATGAAACATTTTGAATTTTTTCCTAAAATAGATTACAGTAACGAAAAATCTGTGAACATAATGGTTCGCGGAAAGATTAGAGATGCTATATTAGCCAACGTTGCTCTGTATTACAAATATACCATAGAAGATTCTGATCGTCCAGATATATTAGCAAACAAATATTATGGCAATAGTAATCATACTTGGGCTATATTCTATGCTAATGAGATATTTGATCCTAGATTTGACTGGCCTTTGAATAGCTCACAGTTTTATTCATATATTAAAGCAAAATACGGTTCAGTACAAAAAACACAAAATCTATTAGATGAGCCACATCATTACCTTTTAGATGATACCTTCGTAATAGATAAAACAACCTACCTAGATAATAGTATTGAGCAAGCAAGAAAACAGAAGATTAGTGTATATCAACACGAATGGAATCTTAATGAAGCGAAAAGAGATATTAAAATAGTTGATGTGGTATACTTAAGACAATTAACTAATGAATTAGAAAATTTGTTTAAGAGTTAATATGGGTGACGGAGAATTACGCCGTGAACATGATTTTATCCTCAACTACTTAAAAATAGTAGACTGGAAGGGTAATGAATATGATTTCACTGCACATTACATTGAATTCACATACGAAGAAAGTATCTTTACTGTACCACACGGCACATTAGTTGCTATGGACGCAATAGATTATCCTACGCTATTGCCCATAATCGGCGAAGAAAGAATGAAAGCATCTTTCACACGTCCAGATGAAAAAAAGTTGGGCGATAATTTACCAGACCTAAAATTTGATTTGCATGTATATGCTCTAACTGGTAAACATCAAGATCAGGGGTCAAGAAAGCGTCAAGTATATAATCTAAAATATATTTCAGATGCGCCAATCAAGAGCGTAAACACTAGAGTATTCAAAGCATATAAAGGTAAACTATATTCTGATATGGTTCAAGAAATATATGATGAATTCATTACTGATGGTAAACCTTTAGAAATAGAAAAAACTCTGCACGAAATGGATTACGTTGTTAATAATGAAAAACCATTCAACGCAATAAAGAAAATGTGCCAGCGTTCTATATCAGATGAGCAAAATGGTAGTATGTATACATTTTATGAAGATAGAGATAAATTCTATTTCATGAGTCTTGGTAAAATGTTTGATAGACCAGTAACAACAACTATCAGCTATGAACCAAAAAACATCAATAAAGATACGCCTGCATTAGAACATAAGACAAAAGATTTAGAGCGCGACATGTATAACGTATCACAAATGTCCAATGGTGATGGATTTGATATTTTACATTCCGCAATGAGTGGCGAAGGCAGTTCTAATTTACTATCAATTAATCCAATAAGAAGAAAGTTTATAGAAAAAACTTTTGACTTAAGAGAAGAATACGATAGCTTCAAACATATTGAAAAGAATAAGAAGTGGTCAGACAAAAATAAAATGTTTGGCGATAAAAAATCTAATCCGTTGATGATTGTTAGTAACATTGGTAATGATACAGCTCCATATATTTCAGATCACGAGCCCGGCATCAAACCATATTTCTTTGAAGAATATAAACTTCATAGACTATCTCAAAAAATGCAGATATCAAAACATATTACTAAAGTTACTCTATCTGGTGATCCAAGAGTAAAAGCTGGTGATATGATAGAATTTCTATTACCTGAAGCATTAGGTAAAACTAATATTGATGAACCAGAAGAATTGGATAGATATCTTCAAGGTAAATATCTAGTAGCCGCAGTAGCACATATAATGAAACAAAATAGTTATACTATACATTTGGAACTATTGAAAGATTCATACTTCAAAGAACTTCTTAATAGAGATCCAGTGGAAGAATATGAAGGTAAATTTTAATAATACTTGCATTATATTGATTAGTTTAGTATATTAGTTATATGAAGATTTTCTTGTCAATTACTTTAGTTCTATGCGGTGTTGCAATTGGTCTTGCAATAGACCAAGCCAACAATCGTCGTTTAGTGACAAAAGCAGAAACAGCGTGTCATAATCGGTGCGACAAAAGCAATCCAGAAGAGATTGGCAACTTAATTTGTAAATCACAGTGTACCAGAATCATCGTTGACAGTCAATGCTTGAAATTTCCTAATCAATAATATGCTTCCTACCACAGAACGCCGACTCCGCAAAAACTTTGCTAGTGCCGTAAACAATTTTGAATTAAAAATCAAATGGTTACAAGAGCAAGCTAATAACAAAGATATAAAGATTAAATCCCTCCACAAAGAAATTCTAATATTGAAAAACAAGAACAAACGTCTTGGAATAGCAATCGCTATTATAATATTAGGATTTTTGTTGTATTCACTAATATAATGTGTTAAGATGACTGATAAGAAGAATGAATCAGACGAACCTGTTCCTGTAGAAGTAAAGGAATATGAACGTTTGAGAAAAAAACACAAGAGTCGTATGCGTAGAGAGCAAGAACAGAAAGAGCGTGAAGAACAGCTAGAAGATCTTGACGATGACATGTATGCTATTATGAAAAAGATCAAGTGATCTTCGGAGTATATTATGAATTACGCGCATCTATATTATCTTGCTAGTCCATATTCACACAAAGATCATGCCGTTATGTCTCAAAGGGCTGAGACAGTAACACGAGCCGCAGTCGATCTATTAAATCAAGGTATATTCGTATTTGCACCAATAGCATACAATGCACCTTGGGAGAAATACAATCTGCCAGGCGATTGGAACTTCTGGCAAGAGTTTGACAAAGCATTTGTATCACGTATGGATGCAGTGGTTGTTTTAACTATTGAAGGTTGGGATATTTCTACTGGTGTTACAGCCGAAATTGAGTTTGCTAAACAAAATCACATTCCAGTTTATTACTTATCATTAGAACAAATAGCATCAGGAGATTTGGGACATATTCATCCTAATATTGCAACACGAGATAAACTTGCATTATTGAATGAAGCTTGTTATAATAGTGTAAGAAAAGGTTTATTTGAAGGAACAAAATTATGAATAATGTTGAGCCAGTTGGTGGATTATATGAAGTTGAAGTATTAGATACAAGCGTAACTGCTTCAGGTCTAGTATTAGCTAGAAGTGAAAATGATCACTTGCTGGTTAGAATATTGAAGGCTCCAGTTCGCAAGCGACAAAATGCTAATGGTTTTTTTCAAGTTAATATTGCTGGTGCTGGTGATATTGTAATTATACATAAAAACAATCTTGTTGAAATTAAAGTCGGCCTCGTTAATGTTAGATTGACAAGTGATGATGCTATTATAGGAATTGTGAGTTAATTATGCCATATATTAAAAGTGAAGAAAGAGTGCCATATAATGATTTGGTTGATAAACTATCTGAATTGGTGAAAGATTATGGTGAGCAGCACGCTGCCACATATGGTGGCCAGTTAAACTATATCATTACTACTCTATTACTTAAAACATACGCTGATACGTTACCCAATTACTCAGATTATAATGAAATCATTGGTGTTTTAGAGTGTGCGAAATTAGAAATGTATCGCAGACAAACAGCACCATATGAAGATGTGAAGATTGAGGAGAATGGTAATGTCTAATAATTCTATTTTTTCAGGACTTAGTTTTGAATCTCTCGCTAATGTTAGTGCTAAAAAAATACAAGACTATATAAAAGAGTATAAAATAAAATATGCTAGAGTATCGCAAATTGATTCACTGTTAAATATATTGGCAGTTGATGCCGAGAAATTACAAAATCAATTAAGTCACCTATCAATGGAACGTCAAGAATTAGTTCCAGATATGCGTAAAGATATGAAAGTTTTATTTGGTATGATTGCTTCACACGTTGATATGCCAGTAGTTAAAGAAACCTTTTCTACCGACAATCAAAATTATAATAGTATAGATGTTGGCGGTATAGAAAGAATACTTAATGGAATAAGGAACTATAAGGCAGAATAGATATGACAATGAAACCAAAAGAAATACAAGAAGAATTAGTAAAAGTTGTTAATGAATGTTTGTGCCATCGTGAAGCACTGGCAGTATTGGAAAAGCGCCGCACGGATTTGATTAAGCTTGCTAGAGGATTTAGCTCTAGTGTTAAAAGCAGTGAAGCTGTTGGAGCTCCTGGAGTAATACAAGGGCCACCACCTGCTAAAAAGGAAGAATAATGACACAAAAAGTAGAAGAATTAGCAAAAGATATCGCAGAAAAACTTATTAGTATTGAAGCTAAAGAAGTTGAAGTTGAGGAAATCAAAAAGAAAGTTTCATCATTAGACGATGAGATTAAAACATTACAAGAGTCCAAAAGAACATTAGAGCAATTGATTAGTTCAGAAAGATATGTGATTGCAGAGCGATTGGGTAAACCAAAGGCAGAGGTACTTGCTTTTAAGAGATGAAATATTTAATACTAGTAACATTACTATTGAATAGTTGTACGTTTAGACCTATTGAGCCACTTGGACATATAGTAGTTTATAGTATTGAATGTGATAGTGCTTTAAGTTGTAATTATAAAGCATTGACTCAATGTCCATTAGGATTTGGAGTTGAGAGTTATGATAATAACATTATGTTTTTTTGGTGTAGTACATGGCAAGGGTTTCTAAAAGAAAATCAAAAACCTTAGAGTTTAAAAGTAAATCAGCTAAAGAGATGTTTGATTTAATCGAAGAAGTTAAGAAAGCTAATGATGCTGGCCTGTTGAATATTGTCCGAATATCGCCAGCGGATAATTATATTCAATTTCAATTAGGCACTAATGATAAAAAGAAAATTAAAAAAGTATGTGACTCATTATTACAGCGTTATACCTCATTACATTTTATGTGGAATAAAACACCAGAGGGTAGTGTAGCAGGCGTGGTATATTATTATGAAACATAGAAACTTTTATGTGAATGATAAATTACAATTTTCATTTTTTCTTACTAATGAAGATAAAGAAACTGTATTGAAAAACTTCTTTGAAGGTCACGACTGGAAGTTTCAGGCTTGGTATTGTGGATGGATAGTTAAAGAAACAAAATGTAATAAAGACTTAACTGAAATACACATAACAGTTACTTTAGGTCAAGAGAAGAAATGAATAACTTAGCACAACTATTAGATGAACTCGATGAGGCTAATAAAAACAGATTATTAGAATACGAAGTTTTGGTTAATGCTTCAGATAAACTGGGATTGGTAATCAGAACCGCAGGCACACAATCAGAAAAGTCTATTAATGTGCTAATACACAGAATAGAATCAGTTTATCCAGCAAAGGTAATAACAAGAGAGGATTATCAGCGAGTCGGCAGAAAGATTGCTACCAAGTTGGAGATAGTTTATAATTTGGATTCCTATGAGCAAGAAAACTTCCTACAGATCTATGGAGGACGAATCATTAGAAGAGATCCTACATTTACTAGAGAAGTTACAACAAAATCAATCAATAAAAAACCTTGAAGTTGTAACCAAAGCACAGATAACTCCACAGGAAAAATTGGTGTGTACACTAACGTTTGAAGTAACATCTGGATTAACTATTGATAAGTATCATAAAATAGCAAGTTTCTTCCAAGAGCATTTTCCTTATTTCTCAATAAAAAGAGTTTACCACAAGCATCAAATTGTGCTATACTATTCATATGAAGATTAAAGATATCAGAAAACTTTTGGAAGGCTTAGATGGGCCATTGTTTAATGGTACGCCTAGAGATCCTAAACGTATACCTGATATACTCAGACAACTAAAAGAAATATGGGAAAAGTATCCTGATTTGAGATTGTCTCAATTGATAGGTAATTTACAAACACGAGATGGTGATTTATATAATGTGGAAGATCAACAATTAATAGACCGATTAAGGGATTTATATAATGACCGTAAAGCTTGATATATTTCACGAAAACGTATTAGGTAAAATACGAAAAGAGTTTGATGATGCTAAACATAAAGGATTAGTAATAATAGATTTTCGTCCTAATAATAATAGACTTGATATCGGATTTGCTGATTCAGTAGATCTGCAAATGATTGATAGAGTGTGTGAATATGTCAGAAAAAATTATGATAGAATTCAATATCAAGTTTTTAGAAGAATTCAATATCAAGTTTTTAGAGATGAATGGAGTCAATGTAATGTTATGCGGATTATGAATATGAGAGCGGAATAGAAATTAGAAATTGAAAATAAAACATATACAATCGTGGGATTGGATGAATTATTAAAAGGAAGATAGTTATGTTGTTTAGTTCACTGCCTGTTACACACGATCCCGAGATTGTTTTATCGGGATATGCAATAATGGAACTTGAGACTGGTTCTTGGAAGGGAAAGACATATCACTTTGTTGGTAATGATGTCCGCAATGGCGGTGGCCGAACTAGCACACCTATTCAAGTATTTGATAAAGAACAAATGATAGGTATCACAGCCAGCGGCAGAACGTATAAGCTAGTAGAAAATAGAGTTGGGTTTTCTGATATGGGAGATTCCGCATATATTTTTAATATGTTCTTTCAAGCTAACCATGGCACATTTAAAAAAGATGTAACAGAACAATTTCTATCTGGCAATAAAAGAATTCTAAAAAATCTTATGGACGCTGAACAATCAGCCGAAACAGAACATTTGAAGAAAGCTAGAAAAGCTAGAAAAAAGAAACCAAGTAAGAAAGAAAAAGAGTTGCTTGATATACTAATGAAATCTATAATCTAAATTCTTTTTTGTTTGCCTTGAAGAAAGCATAACCTGTTTCATTCCAAGGTTTAACTGAGAATCGTTTAGATTTACGTTTTGCTAGTTTGTACATTGTGCTACCATAGTCAGCACGTCTATGTGTGCCTCGGACATATACCCATATTTGACGTTTGCCGCTCCAACTTGGTTCAATAATAGCCGACCAAGCTATTAATTTGTTTCGTGTGTTGTATAACATAATCACGAAACCCATGTATATGTGAGGTTTAAGTTTTTGGTCTTTTAGAAAACCTTTCATACCTGCACCATTACCGAATTTGATTGAGACACGAGCAAGATCTCCGCGTTCTTTTGGTGTTAATTCCCAGAAGTGCTTCTTGACTAATTTCATATTACCTTGGATTGTTGTAGATTGTGGGCGCATCATATTTAGGTTTATACTACATAGTTTATACTAAATGTATAGTTAAACTTTTACTAAACTATAAACAATATGAATATAAAAATATGTACAAAATGTGGAGAATCCAAAGAAGAAAAAGATTTTTACTTTAGGTCTCCTAAGTCATTAAATGATAGACACTCACATTGTAAAAAATGTCATTGGTTGTATTATCAGAAAAAGCAAGATATGGAATACAGAGATAAGAAAAAACCATATATGAAAAACTATCAAAGAATTAGAAAGTTAGCTAATTATGGATTAACTCAGGATGCTTACAATCAGTTATTAATTGAGCAAGATAATAAATGTAAATTGTGCGGCAAGGTTGAAACAGTTGTTGGTAGAGATAACACATTAGATCCACTATCAATAGATCACTGCCATAATACTAATAGAGTTAGAGCTTTATTATGTAGAAAATGTAATACTGGATTAGGTTGTTTTGTTGATTCTCCAGAGTTACTTCAAAAGGCTATTGACTATCTGAAAACATTCTGTTAGAATAGTATTATGTCTTTCAAATACGAAGCAGATCCAGACTTCAATAGAGATGATTACAATACGTGGTATGACGGAGACTTGATTAAACTTAAAATCCAAAATGATGCTTGGCCGCCTCAACATCTATTCAGTATCATCAAAAGAAAGGGTGATAACATCCGCATAGTGGTAAACAAGATTGGACACGGCACATGGGTTAAAGTTGAGGAGGTTGAATGGGTTGCAAGACCGCTTTTCCCAGATTAGATGAAGTTCCAAGAACTTGGTCTATTGAGAAAACTACTTCACATCCACTGCTAATACAATTTCTTGATGAGATTCAAAAAGCTGTGGATAACAAATTGGTACATCATCAAATTATACAATATCAAGGATTCTTCGCAGGCTACATAACAGTATCAGGTAAGAACAAAGATAAGATTGCTATTTTGATGAAACATATAATCCGCACATACCCTTGGATTGAAACAGCTCCAAGTCCAACGTCAGACTATAGTTTTATGTACAAATACCGAGATCCACACGAAAAAAGGTCAAAAAGTACCTAAGATGGGAATCCGAATAGGTGGAAATGTCATTTAATCGCTATTTTGCTCCAATGTATAGATTATGAAGAATAGAATAGATATAGTGCTAGATGCGGTGTTTAACAGCGACAAACACGCTCTAGGCTTGATTTGTTTTGAAGTTGATGTCACAGGGGTGACTCAAAAAGAATATGACCTATACGCTCCATCCTATGATATTCGCTTGGATATGATAGCATTTGAGCTATCTTGGATAATATATACGAAGAATCATCCACAGCCCAATCCACAAGATTTCAAGTCTTTTGTCAAATACGATAACCGCGGAAGAGAGCTATTCAAGAAAGCAAGAGAGATAGCAGAATCCAAGCTTCCGCGAGATATATCCTTAAACAAGTTGCGTAAAGTCTCCAGATATGTTAGAATAAAAGAAGAGCCATTGAAATTCATAACAGCATTTCTGATAGCCACACTTTTACTTTTTACGGTGGTATTATGTACAGCATTTTTAAGATAATTATAATTCTCTGGGTGTTTTGTATACTAGCCGTGCCAGTTGGTGGATTCATATATGGGTTCTATTTACAAAATGAAAAAATACAATCAGAAAAGTAAATATATGTGGGACTGGATAATTACAATACTATCAGCAATAATAGTATTGCCTGTATTCTTGATCGGATACATAGTAGTGTGGGTTGTGATGGCGTTATATCAATTCGTGAAATATTCCCTAACGGGTAAACTATAACATCCATAATTCATTCGTATAGTAGACATGTTGTATCTCCTGATATAAAATTCAGTTTATTGAAACGTTCTGAATAGTATAGAAGAGCTAAAAGCAATATCGTACCGCTCCGAACCGACGATATAGAAAAACGTTTCTTTTCCAATAAATATCCATAGAATAATTTACTCACTGGAGATATATGGATGAAAACCTTACTCCTTCGTTTTGAGCGCAAGCTTAAAAAACACTCAACAAAATTCAGATGGCTTCACGATGAATGTCCACTCACATTTCTATTATTGATTTGGGGTCTTTGTTCATTAATTGGGTTCACAGGTATTTTCTTAGTATATTTCAATATCATATCACACGAAGATTTTAACATCTTACTTTCAATGCTTGCATTACTCGCAGCGTTCATATTATCCATAGTAGTCGTACTTTAAAACACTTATTCTAATAAGCTGATTGGATGCAGGAATTAGCACCATCTTTCAGTAACCTATTAGTAACATTCAACTAAGTGCTTGTTAATATTAACACAAATGATCTCTGATCACACATGAAATTGTGTAGTACACAATTTCACAGCAATATTAATATCCACAAAATTAAGAATAACTTTGTATCCAACTAATGTTGTGTTATACTAGTATTATGAATGGTGATTATATGAAAAAATTTATATTTGAGTCATTACAGATTGCTGCCGGTATTCTGGTAGCCCATATTATAGTAGAAAAATGGCACACTATTAGCAATTTTGCTGATATGGTGGTTAGTAAGTTTTAATTAACAGATCTTCGCAGAGATTTTGAAAAAGCGCAAGATGCTGGACTATTGGTCCGCCGCACGATAGGCCGAGCCAAGTGATCCGTCTCAATATGAATCGGTTCGATATTTGACTAATACATAGTGTAATCGCATCCGCAACGGACATCCTGAAATAGAATACGGCTACGCTATCTGATGAAGTTGAAGAGATGAATAGATTGCTTGGCAACGCAATAACAACCACAAAATCCAAATTATGAGGTATCACACACAATGGGCCCCCAACGGTACCAATTGGTTAGTAGAGCCTCCAAAGAAAACAAGGAAAAAGAAATGCACGAAGAAATAGAAGATCCAATCAACCGAGGATTAATGAGTCATGTGGTACAGAATTACGGGAGATTTAATTCATACCGAATTAATGAAACAATAACAAAACTGCATATGTATGTAAGTCATGATCGTGATGAAGTTGTAATAAAAGAAGGTAGTTACGAGATATTCAGATTTCACCAAGAGTTGAAGAAAGCTGCCGACCAGTATCTCCTAGTATGGTCAGGTATAATGCAAGAAGAAGGAGATTTCAGAGTATCGCATAATGTGAACAAAGACAGATTTGATGAAATGGTACAATACCTAGCAAAAACATATCAGTCAATAGATTTTTATGTTTGTGATGCTATGAGTGAATACGGCAAGGTATTATATAAAGCAAAAAGTATTGAGAAAGTTCCAATGAATTCAATAGATTAGCATAATGCATGAACACGAAAGACTATCAGCAGATATCGGCAAAGCAATAGTACATACTGAGATTAATCAGATTATTCAGACTTCCAAGGTTCCATCAGATTATTCAGACTTCCAAGGTTCCGCTAATACTTGTATTTGGGTTCGGGTCGTTCCACACCGGACGCCCAAAAATTCTTAGTTATTACGCATTTTTCTTTCCCGGATTCTGAATCGGCCAAGCAAAATCCATGCCAATTAGGCCGGCTAAGAAAAACTCTTAGACAGGCCTACAACATTCTCGTAGACGCCGGCAGGCCGGGAGGCCTTGCAAGAATCATACCAAAGTATTCCAGAATTATTTGGATTAAGTATTGACAGCCGCCAACAATCCATGGTATACTTAGTATATGATAAAGAATCAAGAGACATTAGACGGACGCTATAACAGGTTAAACAATATGCACTATAGCGAAAGATTGAAACAAGAGGCAGCAATATTAGAAGCCCGGCTTGCTAATGCTGAAAAGACTATCCAAGAATTCAGAAAACATTTGGAGTCTACAAAGTTTCATAACGATCCTACTATTCAGGTTCGGGATGTTAATAATTATCTTTTAGATATTTTAGATGACATTAGAGGTATAGCATAATGAAAAAGATTACACTTCTATTTTTAACAGATCCGGGACATGGTTGGTTGAAGGTTCGGCGCTCAGTAGTTGAGGCGGCCGGAGTTGCTCAGTCGATTAGTCAGTACAGCTATCAAAGAAACAATCATGTATATTTGGAACAAGATTGTGATGCCGGACAACTTCTTGAAGCTCTAAAAGCTCAAGGTGTTGAAGTGAAGATCAAGAATGTGACTGCTAGAAATAAGCAATCCAAAATCCGAAGTTATCACAGATATACTAAACCTTATGTATCATGTTTCGGAGGTTAATATGAATCCACAATATGATAAGTCACACGGCTCGCCGTATGATCGTGGTACCAGTGCTGATGCATACTACGGCAGAGGAATTGAACCACACAAGTATCCAAATGGCACGTACAATGCGCCAAAGTTGGAACTAACAGATCCAAAAAAGATAGAAGCATACTTGGCCGGTTATCGAGGAGAGACTGATGATCGCAAGGTGTGGGAATAATTTTGGAGTAATGCTTGCATATTGCTGGCAACAGTGATATACTGGTATTATAGAAAGTAGAAACCGAAGGCGGGTGCGCCGCTAGTAGAGTTTTTTTAAATTGGAGTATGATAAAATGACTAAAGTAAGTACAGAGAAGAAAGAGTTGGCCGAGAAGATCGTGCAGGCTCTAGGGCCTATTGTGACCCGAAAGCAGGTTCTAGCGTTCGTTAAGTCGAACGGCGGAGCGGTTGCTGATGTGCGGTTCATCTTTAATAACAAGAACTTCCGGGCCGGTCGTGGTCAGTATGATCTTTCAAGCCTTAATGGTGTTGAAGCTACTAACACTTCCGTAGTGGGTGCTCCTGTTGTGAGTGCATAGTCCTCAGGGCTAATAAATTTCCTACCTGCCCTATTGAGCATCCTGGCATACGATGTGGGACGTGTATGCTTTTTGTTTATAAATAACTTTATGGATAAAAGGTTCATGCAATTATTGTTTACTCCGTTCTTTAGTGCAGCTATGCAGGGCACGGACTCGCATATTCCTGGACAGGAATATATCAATATAATGGTTAAGCGCATCAAAGAAATTAAAGCGCCGTTACAAACTGAGGTTCTGTTATACCTGGCCGCCGAATTAGAAAACACAGTAAGAAAGCTTCCAAGCATTCCGAGAGATCTCCGAGACGATTTCAAGCTTAAGATCGAAGCAATCAAGAAAGTCCTAGAAGAGTTCTAATCATATCACATAGTTACGGCTGTCCAAAATACGAGTTTTTCGTAGCCGAATAGTCTTGACTTAAGTGTGGATTGTATGGTATACTTAGTATATGATAAGAAATGAAAACAAAAGCATTGAAGAAGTAATAGAACAGATTAACGATTTAACATATGATGTTATGTTGTTAGAATCCGAGTTAAAAGGATGTGAAGTTGTTTCACTAGGTATGGATCTAATGGATCAACTAATAGAAAAGAGAATCAAACTAGCAATTTTAAAAGACTGTAACGGATTCTAAGATGTGCAAAGTATACGATATATTCGCTCCGAACATTAGGGTAGAAGGCAAAGCATTGGCAACATTCAGCACCACGGCAGAGCTTGAAGCCGAGCATGAGATTTTGAAAGCTATACTATTGGATGAGACGGAAGCTAAGTGGATCCAAGAACTTGCATATGAGCAGATACAAATAGTGGAATGTGCAATTTCAATACTTGACATGTCATCCACACATGTGCTATAATAGATTATAAGATAAAAATAGAGGGTTGTTAATTATGAGTAATTTAGTTGAAGTATTAAAGAGTTCCGGTTCCACTAGTTTCACAAGAGACGAAGTGAAAGCACTAGCAAAGGAAAATGGAATTAAGACTACAGAGCTTAAAGCGTTTCTCCAAGATCCTGCTAATCGTCAAGAGCGCGGCCGCTATGGTGTAGTGATTACGCAAGCAAAGCCTGTACAGACAGAAACGGAAGAACAGATTGCAGTAAGAATCCGGGATCGTTTTGAGATACTAGAATCACTTTCTAGTTCCGCCGCTTCAGGTGAAACTCGGGCCCTAATAGTAAGCGGCCCTCCGGGACTTGGTAAAACTCACACAGTAACAAACACAGTAGAAGCACTATGCCGGGATAACGTAGTTGTTACCCTATCAGGTTCCGCCTCAGCTATCGGGTTGTATAGAGGTTTATCAGACACAAGATCAAAAGGTTCAGTATTGATCTTAGATGATTGTGATGCGGTATTCTTTGACCTAGCAAGTTTATCACTACTTAAGGCCGCTTGTGATAGCACAAAGAAAAGAATCCTAAGATGGTCTAGTGAATACCACTTTGGCGGAGACGCTATAGACAAGTGTTTCGAGTATCACGGAACAGTTATATTCATTACCAATATAGACTTTGATGCCGAGTTAGCACGTAGATCAAAACTAACACCACATTTGGAAGCCTTAATGTCAAGAGCGCATTATCTCACGTTAGGTATTAGAACCAAGAAAGATTTTATAGTACGTATCATTGATGTGATCAAGGTGATGTACAATAAGGGCGAATTCGGAAAAGATGAAGCTGTGGATGCTATTACCTTTATTAAAGACCATGCTGATAGTCTTAGAGAGTTGTCATGTAGAACAGCTATTAAGATTACACAGTTACGCAAGAGTCTCCCGGATGATTGGGAACGTGTAGCAAGAATAACAATGTGTAAGGAATAGCATATAGACAGGGCCGGGACTAAGAATCCCGGCTCGATTAAAATTAAAAAGAATACAAGGTTCGTGTGAGGATCCGTTTTAAGTAGGAAATAAAAAAAGAACCATTTATATAAGAGAGTACCTATGACGACAGCGCAAAATTTAAAACCCATTCCAAAAAAATCTGGTAAAAAAATTTCAGACCCTATTAGTGATTTTTCTACACTCCGAGAATTCCTTAATAAAGAGTTTGCAAGAAAACAAGAGGTTAAGCGACATTTAGAATATGAGCTTAGTTTAATCGATCAAGAGTTTGAAGAACTTAAAGAGTTATATCAACAGGTTAAGACATCTTAATTTGACTATTGACAGCCTCCAAAGAGTATGGTATAATAGTATTATAACATGATGATTGAGGTGAAACAATGTTGAGATTTAGATTAAAAAAATTAATTGAAGAAGTTGCAGAACTAAGAGGTGAAAAATTTTATCTCACTAACCTAAGCAAAGAATCGGGTTTAGATAAGAACGCACTTTCCAGATTAGCTAATCATCCAAAGATTACACCATCAAGCGAAGTATATAATAAACTATTAAACTTTGCTTACAACGAATTCCGCAAAGCATACAAGAACAGAACAGATCAAGAGGTCGCAGAACTTATACAGCGAGATTTTGTTTTGTTCGTCCCGGATGCTCTAACGGATGCTCTAAAGGTCGCAGTAAAGGTCGCAGAACCTAATCACATAACACCAGACGATTTTGAATATCACACAAGGTACCAATGGAAAGAGATTAAGAGTATATAACGACACACTAAGTTTCCGATTATACTTCTATCTACAGAGTAAAGGGTTTAAGTTGATATGATACACAAAGCTTCCGTAAATTACCAGAACGTACCATCTTGGAAACTTGTTTTGATTCTCAAAGACTGTAAAAAGCTGCTTGACAGTAGACCTGATTATAGTGTACAATTAAGAGAGAGGTTGAAGAACACTATTAAGCTACTGAGAAATATTTTAATTCAGAGACAGGTGTTAGCATGAAAGGTCGGTCACTAAATGAGTTTGAGCAGATTAGGTTTGAGTTAAACAAACGAGGTGTTACATTCCTGTGGATGAAAATTCTGGGTATTCGTTTTATGAGATAACAGAAAAGTTTTTAAGTGAGTTTAGAAAATGATTGATATAGTTATTCCTAGGTTGCTGAGTGGTTGCTGTGGAGCAAAGCTAATAAACGGAAGCATGTGTTCAGACTGTAAAGAACACGCTGATGTATATTGCGAGACGTGCGGTTCAGAATACGAGTACGGCACAGAGTCGTGTGTGGTGTGTGGTGCTAAAGAGATGACGATTGATGATGTACGAGACTTACTTGGACGTGCTGATGGTGAATAGGACGGCTTAGCGATTAAACGATATAGATTGATAATATGAAAACTACTTTTGATATTGATAACGAGATGGTGATGTTGGCTAATTCAGTTGTCACAGTAGTTAATGGACACGATGGAAAGTTTTATCTTCACGTCACAAAGTCACGGTCTAAAGAGCAGACAGATAAACCTATTGTGTGTGATAATAGAGAAGAGTTTGCAAAGATGCTTGTAAGAATTATGTTTGATGAAAAATGTTTTATTGAAAGAGTAATACAATGAAAGAAAAATACGTGCTATTAAAGAAAGAGTATTCAGAAGAAGATCTTTATGATCTTGAAAGAGACGTGTCAGAGATACATGACTTTCCTAAGGATGCGGAATATAAACGATTGAAGAACGATGATGACTTCAAAGCTGGAACTTATTTGGTTACTATAGTTTATGTTCCTGGAGATGGTGATAGACTAGAAGGTGGTTCAGAACTTGACGAAGACGATGTGGATTTGGGAGGTAGTTAAATGGAACTTAATAGAGAACCAACACAAGCAGATATTAAAGAGTACGTAAGACAAGCACTTTGCAGAATGTTAAATGATGCACTTGAGTTGAATGATCTACAGTTACAACGTGGAGAAGATCCAGCAGTGGTGAAAGCTACTGAAGAGGATATAATGGAAGACTTTCAAATGATGCTTGACTGGTTTAGATTAACAGAGTATAATAAACAGAGAAGGTAAAATTATGTCAACCATTTACATAGTGCGAGGCCAAACTGGTATATACGACGATCATTATGAATGGAATGTAATGGCATTTACCGATAAACAACAAGCACAATTTAGGGTTTCTATTCTTCATACTATATTAAAAGAACATAATGCACTTTATGAAAATGGTATTGATTGCGCCGCTTATAATGATAAAGATGTAAAAGCATTACTGGAATCTGAAATAAAAAACTTTGACCCACACTTTTCTTTAGATTATACCGGAACAGAATATCAAATTGAAGAACTTGAATTGGTATGAGTAAAAAGAAACTATCAGACAAAGAACTAATCATGAGGTCTGGAGCTTTACTTGCTGAGATGTATCAGGTTATTGGTGATGCGATGTTTACGTTGGATGAAAAGCGTATAACACAGAAAGAAAAACTTAGAGTAGGAAAGAGATTGCTTGATGCTGCTGATCTAATAGACGCTGAAATGGCTAACTGGAATAGCAGATTGAATACTAGAAAACAATGTGATGCTTTTGATAAAGCACTTGACTATGTTAATAAGAAGATGAAGTATGAGTAAGAAAGTATTTGTTCCAGATCTATGTTCGGCTAATGTAAAGATTTATTCTTCACTGGAAGAAGCAAACGAGGTGCAAGGTTTTGTGCATCCAGGAGATACTTGTCCTACATATATGGACGCTCTTATGTTTATTAAGAAGCACACCGAAGAAGATTTACAATATCAAGAAGCCACAGCATGTACAGCACATGCTTGGGCGAATCGTGATAGAGAAAATCTTATTAAAGTAAAGAAAGAAATTAGAAGTCTATTAACAGGTAGGAAGAATGGAACTAAGAGATAGACTATTTTTATGCTTGTATTTCTTGATGTGATAGTGTATACTTTAGTCTTTATGCAATTGAGGAATTTAATATGAGTAATCCAGTAGAAGATATAGTAGCAGAAAAAGTAGCACAAGAAATTATTACGGTTGAGGAAATTAAAGAAGTCCTTGAGGCCATATCTACATATACTGCACTGCTAGATGTTATAGTACAAAATTTTGAACAGCGCATAGGCGCATTGGAGTTATAACATGGTAGACGTAAAATCAATATTAGCAGAATATGATATCTTTGAAGACGATTTCGGATTCACTGGTGTATCAGAAGATGAAATGAATCAAGCGGTAGATCAAGCGGTTGCTGCCACAGAGGAAGAAACAATTGCTGAGTATAAAGCAAAATTGCTTGAGGTAGAAAAATTGATTATGCCATTCTTAGGTAAGCTGCTAAAGACTAATGAAACATTTATCAAGTGGCCACCAGATATTCGTAAACCGACAATACAAAAACAGATTGAAAAGATTTTAGCTATAACTAGGAGTTAATATGACTGAAGATACACCACAAGTAACACTAACAGAGCCAACACCACAAGTTGTTGGAGCTATTGATGCTGAGCCGTTAGCAATTCTTCCAGATACTAAGAGACTGGCGCGAGATAAGTTGATTCATAGACTACAAGTAACAAGCGTGAGGCTTGCGCGAAGACAGACTGGAAATCTTAGTCGTTTGGGAAATCTTCTTAGACGTGTTAATGGACTTAGAAAGCAGTTAGGTTTTCCTACACTTACATTAGCACAGTTCAGAGGATTTAATCCGCCACCATCTGCGGAATAACAAAAGGAAGAGTAATGTGTGAGAGGTGACTGGAACTTTCTATTGCCTTGGGTGATTCCGATCTTGTGGGTGATATTAGGTATAATACATTATAGGAGTTAATTATGAGTTATTTGAGAGTGAACAGCGTACAAGGAGAATTAGTCCTTGACGTTGATAGAATCGGAGGTGTTGGTGAAGTATTTGCCAATTCAGCTTTAGGTGGACAAGATGATGCTTTTATTAGTGTAGCATTATTTCTTTCTGGTTATCAAATAACAGTATATGTTAGAGATGCAGAACAGAAAGATAAACTTATTGAAGCAGTGAAAGATATTCTTAATCAAAGAAAAATTAGACAGCCAATGAAGGTGATTGAAGTATGAGCTTACCATCAGTCGAACTCTCAAGAATTTTAAATAATTTGTGCGCGAGATGAAGCAATGGAAATTTTGAAACACGCATGTACTCAATATGCTTCTGGTACTATTCATCCTGAAGACATGGAACTATTTGAACATGATTTAGAAGTTATATTCAAAGAATTAGATCTTGCTAATAATGCGTTGAATGATGTACAGTTAAAGCAATAATATGGAGCGCATAGATACTAATAAGGAACAAGCATTATCAGATATTAAAGTAAAAGCATTGTTAGTTATAGAAGCACTTTGTTTTGGTGAGGTAAAGATAGACCAATTAAAACAAAACGAATTGATATATAAATTTTCTCATGCTGCTTTAAGTAAAAATGTTTGTAACCGATGTAATCATTCCGATTGGGAAAAAAGAGCTTAATCAATGGTACTCTGATTTAACTGGAGCCGGCATAATATAAGTTGAATATGAAACACTTCTATAATCCACAATATGACTGCTTGGATATAGAACACGTCATGTTTTTGCGCGAGGTTTTAATTCAATTAAAACACGAAGTTGTATCCATTCCAGAAGAGTATCTGATGGAAGAAGATGTGCGAATATATTTGGAAGATAGATTTGATTGGTTTGCTAAACTACAGTTAGAACTTGACTTATTGTTACTGGACGTGATACACTAATAGTATGGGTAAAAAGAAAAAGATAATTGAGCTTCCAAAAACTAAGAATCCTGATGTAGGAGTTATTGAGTTTGTGTTAGATGCGAGAGCTACTGAATTGAGAAATAAAATTGAAGAATTAAATTCTGAAGTAGAAGATCTATCAAACGAATTAGAAGAAGTTGAAAACGCACTTACTGAATTAGGTATTGTAACTGATGTACTATTAGATAATAATTTATTGAAGGACGAGTGATGAGTATACAGGGTAGATTTAAAAAGATTTTCGGATTCAAAGAACAGTATCTTCATGAGACTTCTATTGGACGTATCTATCAACACTCTCAAGAAAAAACTATTGGGATGATGACTGCTTTTAGAAGTGAGTTCGAGTTAAAAGAAAACATAAGACGCAATCAGCAATTGAAATTTAGTATACAAACTAATGGTTTTGGTTTTATTAATTTAACTGGGCACTATGTAGAAAACGGAAAGCCCGTTGTTGAACAGAGCTTTTTAATTATTAGTTCCCCTGATGATAACGGTAAACTGAAAGGATTCTTAAAAGCTTCAGGACATAAATGGAATCAAGACAGTGTTCTGTATAAAGAATTCGGTGAAAAAGCTATGCTGATCGGAACATCTGCCGGTAATGATACTAATGGTAATCCACGTTGGCCTGGCCTGGGCACTGAAGTTACTGTTGGTGATTGGAAAGCAAATAAGATAGGACAATTTTACAGTCAATTAAAAGGTCGAGGTAATCGAACATTCGTGTTTGAATCTGCCGACTATGAGCCAAATTTATTCACAAAAGCATATAGAGGTAGAGTATGAACAATTTTGAAAACCATTTAGAGGGTACTTATATTCCATACACCGGCGGGCGATTTTATACGTTTGTTGAAAGGGATGTATTTGAAGATTATTTCGATAAGATTGATGATGAATCATTAGAAGATTTAACTGTGGGTGAAACGTATACTTTCTTCCGTGTTGTTAAAGACCAGAAGACCGATGAGGTTTTGTTTGTCAAAATTACCGGAGAGATTATTTCAATAAATGAAACAGAGATGGTTTTTATCCATACTGGAACATTGGGTAAGGTAATGAGTTTGGATAACTTTCTTGAGAACTGGTTTTTCATGTCAGGTAAAGTATAATAAATAGGTCTATTAGTTTATAGAGGTAATACAAATGGCAACATATCATACAACAGAAGAAGAAGCGGCAATCAGAGCATTAAGCACAAGAGATCTAGCAAAGAAAAATAACAAGATGCTGAATGAAGCACTTGTTGCGGATACTCCAGATAAGAAACTTAAACATAGTGAATGTAAAGCTATTGTAAGAGAAGAGCTTGCCACTAGAGGTATTCTTTCCTCATCGGCCGAAGAGCGTTTGATTGATGGCACTGAATTAGTATAAGGATAATTTCATTATGTTAGAATTGAATGATTATGAAAAAGGTCAAGTAAAAGATGCTATTCGGATAGCTTGCGAACATTATGGATATGGTTCATCCCTATCTAGTCCATATGCACTTAAATTTGTGCTTAATAAGAAATTAGAAAGTATTCGCAATTCTCAATATCAAGGTATTAATGATAGTACACTTCTTTTAAACACTGGAACATCTGCCATGCTAATTCGTGCTGCTATTGCTTTTTTAGAAAAGGAATATCAAGTATGAAAGTTGGTGAATTAATTGAATTACTAAAGACAGCTCCACAAGATCTTGAAGTGTTAGTTCCAGGATATGAAGGTGGATTTGATGACATAACTCGGGCCGTTACAGACTATGTAACATTTAATGCTAATAAGGAATGGTGGATGGGTTCACATGATGTTATTGAACCTAATCAGGTAAAAGACACAGAAAGGCCAAACGCATTGCTATTAAGGACTACTCGTAATGAAAGAAAACTCGGCGCAGAAAGCGATTAAAGACTTTCTATTAAATGAAGTCCTTAGACGTGATGATACTATATCGGAACGTGAGTTAAAACTTACTGAAGCGATGATCCGCGCGAAGCTGGCAGAGCTTGTTGTCCAAGTAGAAAAATTAGATGATAAATCTTCCGCAGATGCTTATAATAGCTATTTGCTTACCGCACTATCATTAAAAATAATACTATCATATTCAAAAAAGTTGAGGGCCGATGCAGTGGTTTAAAAAGCTATTTAAGAAATCACTTAATACTCAATTAAATGAGGCAGCACACGAATTCAAAGATCTTGATGCTAATGATATTGGTTCAGCTACTAGTACAGCATCTACTCATCCAGTAACACATTCATGGAGTCAAAATGCTCATAATGTTCATATACCGATGGGAGCTGTTCCGGGAATAATGGGTGCCCACGTTCATACTCCACCAAGCCAGAATCCAGTTTATGCGGGTGTAGGAATTCCTAATAATTTTAATATTCAAAAAAGAGATAGGTCAGTAACTTCATATAGAGCGCGGGAATATGTGGATAAACTCAATTTAAAAATCGCCAGTCTAATAAGAATAAGACTTGTTGCTAAGACACAAGAAGAAAAAGACGCATTGACGTTATCAATTGATATATTAGAAATGAGCAGGGAACTTGTAACGGAAGTATTTGTCAATCAACTAAAAGATTAATATGAAACTTTTTAAAGATGTGGGGTTTCTATTAAGGTGGTATGATAAAGAAGATCTATTATATTTCTATGAGCAATTACAGAATAGAATAACCAATACAGTTAAGAGTGAAACGACAGATAACGAAAAGCTTCAGGGATACATCTGGAAGATAATGGCTACTACTATTGAACGTTGTCTTCCTCAAAGTAGAAGATATACAAGAATAAACGAAAAACAGAGAGAAGAGTTCTGCCAATTAATATCAGATAGAATGAAAGATTTGAATGTACAGTATCAAGATTACACAATAACAAAACAAGAAAGAGAAACTATATTGTTTAGTTTATATGCAATGAAGTTTCTTTTGGCCTTAGCAAAACACGATGACCTATTTTAGGAGACAATATGAATAAGAATAAATTAAATGAACTTGTGGCTCGCATCGAAGCTAAACTGGATAAAATGCCAGATAATACTAAGAAGACAAAAGAGAAAGAAGATATTCTCTTGACAAAAGGTATATTAGAGTTTATACTGATGTTAGCTCAAAATGAATTGAGTAAAAATTCTGAAAATGGATTAGTGGCAACACTAGAGGAAGTATATAACTTAACACACGATGAGTAGAGATATATTAGACGCATTTGAAAGGAGGCATGGGAAGAGACAGTTTGAAAATGAACAACTTCCTAAGTTGACTGGCGTTGAAAAAAGATTATTTTGTGATAGACTACAAACTAAAATAGTAGCATTACAAAATCAATTGGATAAAGAGAGTGGTTCAAATTTAGATAATCTTAAACTATCTCAGATGACTTTAATGTGGATATACGATCAAGTTTTTTATGGTAAATTATGAAAGATGAATTAGAGAAAGAAATAACAGATAGTTGTCCTAAACTTTTCAGATCGTTCTGGGAAGAGAGACAAAAACTTAATGATCAATGGGCCGCTAAAGGTCGAGAACCTTTTCATCCGATTGCTTTTGGTTTTGAGTGTGGTGGTGGGTGGTTTCCTATCCTAAAAGAACTATGCTTAAAGATTGAAGCATTAATCAATACATTACCGTTAGACGAACAGCAAAATTTTCATGTTGCTCAGGTTAAAGAAAAGTTTGGCGGACTTAGATTCTATATGCATGGCGAGACTGATGAAATGAGTAAACTTATCAGAGAAGCAGAAGAAAAATGTGATTCTACTTGTGAGACTTGTTCCGCTCCATCTATCCAATTAGGTCAGGGCTGGATTGTTAATGCTTGTCGGCCGTGTTGGGTGAAGTATGCAGTCGGCCACAGTTATCGCTATGATACTGATGAAGAATCCCAAGGAAAGTATTATGATGATACTGTAAAGCGCATTAATAAACGTAAGACCGCACTAGCAAGAGTAAACAAACTAAGAACTAGTAAGGGTTTAGAAATCCGTCATTATTAAATTGAACAAAATCAATACCTTATAGTCTCTTGGAATAACTGTTGACAGTGACGGATAATCCATGATATACTTATAGTATAGAGAGTGAGTTGATATCAAATTCATTCTGAGGTGTTTACGGTTTCCACCTTTCCCACCAGAGACATATAAACCGTTTATTTTATAATGAGGTATTGAACATGATTACACAAAACGAATTGAACAAACTAAGCAGAGAAGAACTAAGAGAATTAAATCATCGTATCGTAGTAGCTTTAAACTATAAGCAAGCCGCACTAGCAATTACCTTTAGTGTTGGAGATCGGGTTTCCTTCACAGGAAAATATAATCAAAAATTAACTGGTCAAGTTACCAAAGTAAACCTAAAAAGCATTAAAGTTAAAGATATTAATAATGGAAACTGGAAATGTTCACCAAGTCTATTAACTAAAATCTAATAAAATCAACCACTTAGATATCGTGGAATAGTTGTTGACAGTAGCAGTTATTCCATGATATACTATAAGTATAGACAATAAGAACTAAGAGGTAGTTATATTATGATTCAATTAAGTGATACGCAAGTAAAAAAAATTAAGCAAGTGACTGGATATCGTGGTCGTAATGTTAAACTAGAAAACTTTAAACCTGGAATGGGTTTAGCTTCATATTGGGATGAGGGTTCTAAAAATAATTTTTGGATAATGGTCATGCGGTTCCGGTTTCATCTAATGGTGGACCGTTTCAAAAAAATGAAATCAAACTTGAAAATCTTGAAGCTAATCAAGTTGTAGCTGAAGTTAGTATTTTCAGAGGTAAATCAGTAGCTTTATATATTCATTCATAAGAGGTAAATCATGAGTACAGCAACAATAATTGAAAGTCCGGAAACTTTAGTTTTGTTTAGTTATACTACTCCGGTTGCTTATGTCAATAAGTTGACTGGAGAAGTTTTCAAGACAAGTAAAAAACATAGTAAGACTACTACTAAACATATCAATCAATTTTTTAGTGAGAAGGTTATTGGAAATACTCATTCTGCTTTTAACGTGATCGAAGTTGAGCAAGAGACATTAGACAAGAAATTTCCACTTAGCATTGTTAAACTATAAGAGGTAACATGAAAGCAATATATTTTCCAAGTAGAAAAGAAGAACTATTGAAGCTATTAGAAGAGCTTAAAGACGTTGTACTAGCTAGTCGAAGTCTACTAGAGGGTGAGCATTATCGTGATGCTAGTGAGACGGTAAAGAGCTTGATTGAGACAATAGAAGAAAGAGAAGTTGAAGAAGTTGTTTTGGGAGATCAATATGAATAAAGAAAATTTAAATACTCCAAAACGTGTATGGGTGAATTCACCTAGTACACTTCAACCATATCACGAGCTACACGGAAGAATTGGAATCGCAGTCTTAATAAAAGACGAAGTACGAATTTACTTCACGGAAGGTTCAGTTCATAATCAGCAAATAGATCCTTTATATCTTTCGGAGAAACATTAATATGAAAAATGAAATATCAGTTGTGCTTAATGGGGTTGTTATTGGTAAGGTTTATGAGCTATCAGATCGTTGGGTTGCTCAGCCGTCGTGGTCGCTTTATAGTTGTTCGTTTCTTAGCAGTGAAGAAGCAATAATTGAACTTAAATTCCATTATCAAACAAGTCAATTGCAATCAGGTAATCATCAAATACAATAGAGGTATCAATGAATAGTGAAGACATTAAACGTTATCAAAGAGCTTTTGAGCAGGGTAGACAAGACGTATTAAACAAAACAGATACACTAGAGCTTGCAAGAGACGAAAAGGAATATGAATTCTATATCAAAGGTCGTAAAGATGCTGGAGAGATTCCAGTTAAAGTTGAACCACGGATTGAAGGTTATTCAAGACAAACTGCGGAAACTGAAAACGTTAATCCACTTAAAACTATACTCTTCTAAGAAAAACTCGTAGTTCTAAATGGGTAATATACTGGTTTCATTACCCTATTTCCGTTACTTATTACCCTATTATATTCCAAATAAGTATTGACAAGAGCATTGGATCTATGGTATACTATAAGTATAGACAATAAGAATAAGAGGTAATGAGAATGAAAATTGAATTTAGTTTATTGAATAAGAAGTATAATGAAGCATTGAAGCTGGTTAAAAGTCCAGAGAATGAATCAAGTATTGTTAAGAACGTTCCGCTTGAGGTACTAGACAAGGTTAAAGAGATATTGAAAGAGACGTTTCCGAATTCAAAGTTTTATGTTAAGTATAGAGGTCCAAGACAAGCTGTTGGATCTGCTAGTGGTACGTGTTGGAAAAAGTTTGCTAAGTCGGCAGCTATATATTTCAAAACGTCATATGATTATGAGACAAGAACTTGGAAGTATCAGTAATTAGAGAGCTTATAAGGTTTAAAATTATGCCGGGCTAGCTCAACGAAAGAGCGGCCAAAGAACACCGCACTGTCCGTGTTGAGGACAGAGAGCGGATTCTGGTGTAAGGGTTCCGGGTTAAACTCCCGGGCCCGGCGGCTTATAAGGTAGCGTTGGAAGACGAGAAAATAACACGAGGCGACTGTACGCGCCTACTCTAATGAAAAGTTTTTTTATGTTGACAGTATATGATTAATCTGGTATTATTATAATATGGGTTGCGATATTCACATATATCCTGAGTGGTACTCTAAGAAAGACCAACTAGAAAGTATACCAGAAAAATCTGTTTGGATTCATTCCGCTTGTTCTGAATTTCATGTTGGTAGAAATTACGAGCTGTTTAGTATAATGGCTCAAGTAAGAGGTGCTTCTCCATTTGGTTATTCACCAAGAGGTTTACCCGATGATCCAGCTCCTGGATTTGATGCTAGTTACAAATATAAACTAATAGTAATACCCGATGAAGAATTAAAAGAATCAGGTTCGTCGGATTTTGGACAGTCTTTTGTTGCAAAGAGTATAGCAGAAAATTGGAAAACCTGTTTATGTTATTCAATCAAAGTATTACAAGATGCAGATCCAGAAAACAGAAAAAGAGAAGAGATCATGCATCCAGATTATCATTCTCATTCGTGGTTGACCACAAAAGAATTATTTCACGTTAGACAGATCTATCTAAGAGAGCAGATCGAATTTAATTACTCCCAATATGATATGACAAAGAAGAAAGTTAAACCTCTTCTTAAAAAGCTTGATGATTGTCCAGACCCTATAGACCTGTTCAATATAAATTTTGGTAATTTTGAATATACTAGTCTTAATGCTTTGATTGGTATGTTATATTCTGCTGAGAGAACTGATCCAGATACGCAAGGTAGAATAGTTTTTTGGTTTGATAGTTAAAGGAAATATATTATGTTTAAATACCCTGAATCGTTTGTTGCTAAGTGTAAAGAAGTTTATCCTGATTGGGAAGATCTCCATTATCAATTGAATCTCAATAGTCGAGCAGTTGGTAATATTCTTGAGCGTGGAGTAGGTTTCTCATTAGATGAAGAGATGATTATATCATTATTCAGAAACAAGAAAGAAACTAAAATTTTAGAAGCTGCTAAGAGAGCTAAACTTAAACGAGATCTTTATAGAGAGTGGACAGAAGTGGTAGATACAATCATAGAGCATAACGGGCATGAGGTTTAGAGTGTCAGAAGACGAAGTGAAAGTTGTTTTTAAATGTGGTGTAGGTGAAGCACTAGCAATGATTATTTCATGGAGTCTTCATAAGTCTTTAATTTGGGCTATAGTTCATGGACTGTTTGGCTGGTTCTACGTCATTTATTATATCATCGTAAGGTAATATAGGTTTCTAAAACTGAACTAAATATCTCTATGATTGATAAAACATATGTAGAGATTTATGGAAAGTAATTGGTTCGGAAAAGAAATGATATGGTGGAAAGGCGTTGTCGAAGACCGCAAAGACCCATTGTTTCTTGGCCGTTGTAAAATCAGAATATTCGGCTGGCACACTCAAGATAAAACACAGATGCCGACTGAGGCACTTCCTTGGGCTCTACCAAGTCTACCTATTGATAACGGAAGAAGTCCTGTAGGGTTGCGCGAGGGTGATTGGACGTGGGGTTTCTTCATGGACGGTTCTGAAGCACAACAACCAATTGTGTGTGGTTTCACTCCAGGAATTCCCGAAGATAAAGCAGACCCCGAAAAAGGATATCACGATCCAACTCCAGAAGAAGAATTATTAAGCACTCTACAACCAAGACCTCCTGAGTTTTCTCCTATTATTGAAGCTGAAGAAGGTGAAGAGGGAGAAGCTGTAGTTGGGTTAGGTAGATTTGATGACCCGAATAAGTTGCCTGGAGAAAACGTTGCGTTTGGTGAATTAACGCAAGACTATGATCCAGCATTATATAAGTGGGACGTAAATCGTGATGGAAAATATGATGCCGTTGACGCACTTCAAATAAGTGATCCTGATGGTGATGGTATTCCCGGAACGGGAGCAGGCAGCGACGATATTTTTTCTGGTGGAGAAGTTACTACCATATCTTATCCGATGAGTAGGTATCCATTAGAGCCATTTTTAAATGAACCTACTACACCAAGAATATCAAGAAACGAAAAGATTGAAGAAACTATAGTTGCAAAAAAGAAAGGTGATCTTCAAACTGGTGATGCTGCCGCTCATGAAGCATTGGGTGTAGGTAGTGATCAGGGAGCAGAAGCAGAAGCGTTTGGTGAACCAGAAACACCATACGCAGCCAAGTATCCTTTTAATCACGTATATGAAAGTGAAGCTGGCCATTATCAAGAAATAGATGATACTCCTGGCGCAGAAAGATTACATTCGTATCATAGATCTGGAACATTCAATGAAATACATCCTGACGGTACGCAAGTAAACAAAGTAGTAAAAAAAGGCTTTCATTTTGTAGTAGAAGAACATAATTTTGCAACAAAGAGTTTTGCTAATTTTAGTGCTGCCCAAGCCTTTAGAATCAATGCTGGCGCAGAGATGAATCTAAAATCCGGCGGCGACATGAATCAAGATGCTGGTGGCAACCATAATACTATTGTTAAAGGTGATTCTAATAATAGAATAAAGAAGAATTCATATACTGTTATTGAGGGTGATGTTAGAGTATTAGTAAAGGGTAACGTGTTTCTTGCCGTTGAAGGTAATTTAGAAACAAAAGTCGTCGGCAATATTTTATTAGACGCTGGCGGAGATATATGTTTAACTGCTGGTGGTGGTATACATACAACCGCTCCACAAATTCATATGGTAACTCCTGTTGTTGAAGCTAATGTTAAATTTGCTATGACGGCTGGAAGTTCTCCTATAGGACCTCCTCTGCCTGCAATACCACTACCTTGTACTCATATTAACACTGCTGATAATAAAGATAATCTGGTGGCAGAACCATTTACACCAAAAGAAGGTTTTGTTTGGGAAGAACACACAGGAGATTTATGGAAACCAATATCAGATAGTGATGGTAATGCAGTTACTTTAAGTTTGACTTTGGGTGTTCCTCATTTCTTAGTAGAAGCACTTCCTACTGGAGCACTAGAGACAGTAACTATCAAATATAAACACAAAGATGGTAGAATAGTAGAATGGGAAGTTACAAGGCCAGTACATACACCAGGAACACGAATACTTGAAGCTGGTGTTTATAAAGGTAATGGCAACGGAGGTAGAGATCATTACCGTTGGAGTAAACCAGGAGCTGAATATCCAACACAGATGTTTTTACGTATCGGTTCATATCATCAATTAATACTTTCAGCGGATGTTAGACATGAAGCTTTCTAGTAAACTTGCGGTCTTCTTAATTACACTTCAAGTGGCTGATGCTACTCTAACAGGTTTTGGTGTCAATACATTTGGAATAGGCGCAGAGGGTAATCCGCTAGTTAAATATGTTATGGTGGAGCTTGGTGTGATTCCGGGACTAATTTTAGTTAAGATGTTTGCTATTCTTTGTATTGGTTTACTGTGGAAAGCTAAAGCCACTAATATTATATTATTTTTATCGGGCCTATATACTAGTATAGTAATAATGTGGTTACTTGCATTTTACTACAACTAAAATTAAGTATATGGAATATTATGAAATTGTCAGGGCCGATAGTAGAAAAGAACGCTAAGGGAGAAACAGTAGTTCATTTAGAAGCAGTAGAAGAGTTTCTTGATTATAGTGAAAGGTTAGAAGAAGCTGTAAATAGGTTTGGCGAGATATTGAATTCCAAAGAATTCAATGAAGCATTGGTGGATGTATATGATCCAGAGAGAACACCATCTTCAGAAGTAATAATACAAACAGCATTAACACTTAAGAACATCTTGGCCAAAGTGGTATAAATAACTCTTGGATATACCAAAAGGTTAATATACTCATGCCTGTAGTTAAGAAATATAAAGATTTAGACTTAGACTTTATACCTCATCCCGTATCTGGAGATCTTTTACCGTTGAAAGATGCTGATGCGGTTAAACGTTCTGTTAGAAATCTCATACTAACTGGTCTATATGAAAGAGTCTTTCAACCTAAAATTGGTTCAGGCGTTAGAGAGTTATTATTTGAGCTTATAAATCCATTAACACAAAAGAGTATTGAAATAGCTATTGAAGACGTTTTAAGAAAACATGAAAAAAGAATAACTTTAATATCTACATTGGCCTCAGTTAATACAGAAGAAAATGGTTATAATATAACAATAACATTTTCAGTAGACGCTATATCAGAAATATTGGTTGTTGATATGTTCTTAGAAAGAGTAAGATAAAAAATGGCACAAATAAAATACACCGAATTAGACTTTGCTAAGATTAAAGATAATCTAAAGACATTCTTAAAATCACAAGATCAATTCAAAGATTATGATTTTGATGGTGCTGGTATTTCGGTGCTACTAGATCTATTGGCATATAATACTGCCTATAACGGTTTCTATCTAAACATGCTTGCTAGTGAAATGTTTCTTGATAGTGCTGTTCTTAGAGATAGTGTAGTATCAAGAGCAAAACATTTAGGTTACACTCCACGATCAGTTCGTTCAAATGTTGCTACTATTGATTTAGAAATCTTTCCAGCTTTCGGTCCAGGAGCAACATCCCCGACAAGTATATTCATAGATACTACTCAAAAATTTTATGCTGTTGTTGATAATAAGAAATATATCTTCAGTCCAAAACAATCTATATTAATACAACCTAATGCTGGTAAATATCTTGCTACAGGTTTAGAACTAATTGAGGGAACAAGATTAACCCATAGATGGACTTTTGATGCGTCATTAAGCATAAAACAGAGATTTATTATACCTAATAGTAATATAGATACCACTCAATTAAAAGTTACTGTACAAGATTCAGAAACTAATAATACAATAAGATCATATAATCTGCACGAAGATATAAATGAATTAACTCCTGAGTCGCAAGTGTATTTTCTGCAAGAGGCAACAGATAAAAAATATGAAATTATTTTCGGTGATGGTGTAGTAGGTAAAGGTTTAATTGATGGCAACATTGTTATTGTAGATTATATTGTTTCATCTGGCAGCTTATCTGTTGGCGCAAAGAAATTTGTTCCTGTAGAAAAAGTTGGCGGTTATGATCAATCAACAATTGTTTGTACTATTCCGGCCAAGGGTTTTACTGAGCAAGAAAGTATTGATAACATTAAAAGATTGGCACCATTAAATTATGATGCACAAAATCGAGCAGTAACTAGATTAGATTATGAGACATTAGTAAAGAAAGATATACCATCAATTCAATATCTCAGAGTATGGGGAGGAGAAGATAATGTACCTCCACAATATGGAAGAGTATTCATGTCGCTCAAGCCATTTACTGGAACATCATTATCTGAAGATCAAAAAGCGGCTTTAATTGAAGCATATATTAGACCTAGAAATCCAATTTCAATCGAAGTAAAAATTGTAGAGCCTGATTATCTAAGATTGCAGATAGAAAGTTTAATATTATATAAGAGTAGTAATACTATTTTATCTGAAGCTGATATTAAAAATAAAGTTAAAGATGCTATTATAGCATTTAGATCTGCTGAATTAAATGGGTTTGACGCAGATTTTAGATATAGTAAGTTTGTTCAAACTATTGATGAAGCTGATATAGCTATTGAAGGAAATTTAACTAATATTAAAATGAAATATCGTATATTTCCTCCATTCAATGTACCAACAAAATTTGAAATCAGCTTGAATAACTCAATAGATAAAGGTGATGCGGCTAACGGTTTAGCATCTATAGTTAGTAGTGCTTTCATATATAAAGGTAATACAACATTTGCAGGGGATGATGGTAAAGGTGTATTATCATTATTTCGCATAGTAAATGATCAAAAAGTTACCATAGAAAATAATATCGGAACCGTCAACTATGAAACTGGAGAAATAGTTTTAGATGGCTTCTTAGTTCAAAGCATTCCAGATAATAAAGACTATGTTGATTTTGTTATTGTACCTAAAGTACAAGACGTTGAATCATTACGTAACCAGATCCTTTTAATGGAAGATGAAGATATAATTCTGGCAACTAAAGATCTGAATAAAAAGGTTTAATAGATGACTCAGTTTATTGACTTATCTGGTTTAGGTATTATCTCAGAAGAAAACTGGGCTTGGGTTATTCGACCTATTGGTATTGGTCCACTATTAGTTGGTACGCCCGAACTTAATTTAACAATATTCACTCCTTCTATAGTTTCACAAGAAACTTTTGGTTATCATAGTGTTGGTAACATTACATTAAATTCTAGTATAGCTGATGCCAACAATACGTTTGGTATTCCTAATATTAGTAATACTTCAAGTGTTCCTTTAATATCATCTCAAATATATTCTCAGCTTCCTAGTTTTGTTAGAGAAGATCATCCACATTTCATAAACTTCATGGAAGCATATTATGAATGGATGGAAAATTATAGAAATGTTCAATTTGATATAGCAAGATTAAAAACATATCAAGATGTTGAAACTAGTATTGATATTTTTACAGAACAATTCTTTAAAGAATTTTTAACTAATATACCAAGAGGTATTGTTGCTGATAAAGAAAATGTTTTAAAAAACATTAGAGAGTTCTATCGTGCTAAAGGAACAGAAAAGTCATATAAGTTCTTTTTCAGAATATTGTTTAATATAGATGTTGATTTTTATTATCCTAGAATAGACATGTTGCGAGTGTCTGATGGTAAATGGATTCAACCAATTACATTGCGTATCAGATCTACTGTGGGTAATCCTTTTGATTTAGTCGGTAGACGAATTAGAGGACTAAACAATAATGCTTCGGCGTTTGTTGAACAAGTACAATTCGTTCAAGAAGGTTTCTTAACTGTATATGAATTATTTTTAAATCGTTCGAGTATATCTGGTTTATTTGAAGGTGATGAAGTTATCAAAGCTGCGGATGTTGATATTGAAGGGGTAATTTATCCAATAGTAGATTCAATTAAAGTTGTGAGCGGCGGCGAAGGGTATTCAACCGGAGACCCTATATTGATTGGTGGGCCAGGCGTTGGAGCTACTGCTGTAGTTCAATCTGTTGGTAGTTTGGGTGCGATAAAGAAAGTTAAGATGACTGCTTTCGGAGCAGGATATACAAGTGCTCCACTAGTAACTGCTCCCGGAGGTACGGTAGTAGCATCATTAGAAGCAGTAATCGGCGCACAAACTAAGTATCCCGGATTCTTTTTAAATGAAGATGGTCAAATATCCGCATCAAAATATATTCAAGACGGTAAGTATTACCAACAATTTTCTTATGTAGTATTTGTTAATGAGTCTATAGAAAAATATAGAGACGCATTAAAGCGAATGATCCATCCTGCCGGTTTAGAGATGTTTGGTGGATTCAGATCTCAAGAATTGATAGATGCTGGTGTAAACCTTTCTTCAAGATATGGACAGGTTGGCACTTCAATGCTTAGAATCCACGACCATTTTAAATTTGTTTGGGTGGTATTTGATATTAATAATCAACCATTGAATGTATTTGATAATGAACAGCTTGCTATACAGTGGTTAAAAGAGCTAGGAACCTTACCATACACCGAATATCTATCAACCGACTATGTGGTGCTAGATGTAAATTTGAAAGTATTAGCTGTATTTGCTTCACAGATCGAAGCGCAAGACTGGTTGAACGATCACGAGTCTGAGTATCCAGGTACATTATTTCATATAAAAGAAAGAATAGACACTAGATTCAATTCTCAATATCTCCAAAGAAGAGATAGTAGACAAGTAAATCCATTTTATTTTGATCCTATAGATGCTCGTATTAAATCACAACAAACAGAGCTTATTTTAATCCACGATCTATATGAAGGTATTAATCAAGCCAAACTTGGACCTTCTTACCGTTCTATTGAGCGAGATAAATTCACATATAGACCATTTGAGAAAACCGATATTACTGGAGAGTTGAATGGTGTTAATGCTGGCTATTGGGGTATTCAAGGTGTTTTTATATCTCAATTTGCTAATTATCAGATAAAAGACTTTAAAGATATAACAGTAAAAGAGATGACAGAAAAACCTTGGACGAAGATAAATATAATGCCTGAACCTATTGTTAGAAACAGTGACGGAACTAGCATTAACAGTTTAGAAAAGTTTGGAATAGCTGAAATCTCACACACTTAAATTAGTGCTATAAATATTACTAGAGGATAAAACTAAGATGACCGCAATAATTAAAAATAGATTCAGAATACAGAACGCTAAAGACTTCTTAGAAAATCTTGTCGGTCATCCTAGAACAAGTGTTATAGGTAACACAATCAATCTTACTGGTGTAACCGAAGCAGAAAGAATTGCAGATCTTCAAACTGAAATTGGTTCTCATGCTGTAGATAGAAATTTATATTTGTTTGTTGGTAGAGCTAGACCTTGGCCAACAGATCTTTTGAACGGAACTAATGAGTTGGCTCCACCTCTAGCTAAAGATACGATATCAGAAGAGTATCGTATTTGGGATGCTATGTTAGGTTTAAAGAAAGTCACTGAAACTTATTCTTCTCTTGTTGTTCCTAGATTTGATTGGGACGCTACAGGTGAAACTGTATATAAACCCTTTGACGATCAAGATAAAGATCTATTCAATCATCCAACTACTGCTGAAATTGCTGATGGTAATCTTAATAGCTATACCGCAGGATCTTTTTATGTATTGACTGATGAATATCATCTATTCAAATGTTTAGGTAATAATCTTTCAGCAAAATCTACAGTTAAACCACAAAAACCTTTAGCTGCTCCATTTATATTTGAGGGCTCAGATGGTTATAGATGGAAGTATCTAACAACAATTACTCCCGGCCAGGTAGTTAAATTTTTAACTGAAAGATGGATACCTGTAGTTCAACTAGCAGAAGATGATGGTAGTTCACAATGGTTGGTTCAACAGGCTGCCACTGAAGGTACTATTGATACTTTTATTATTGATAATAAAGGTTCCGGATATATTTACGTTCATTCAGGAACACTACAGGGGTTTAGCGGAACCACAGGTTCTTTAGATTCTGGATTTTCTATTGTGGCCTCAGCATATGTTGGAGCACAGATTCATATAGTTTCTGGAACTGGAGCAGGCACAGTAAGAAACATTACATCATATGATGAAACTTTTGGTATTGTTACTGTAAATGTTGCTTGGTCTGTTGACGGAAGTTCTGTATATGAAATAACGCCAAAACTTACTATTTCAGGAAACGGAACAGGCGCTACAGCCAAAGCAGTTGTTGAAACTCTTGCTGGGCCTGACCAATATAAAATAACAAAAATTATTTCCACTGCTGGTGGTTCTGGTTACACTTTTGCTTCTGTGTCTATTACTGGAGCTGGTGGTTCTGGTGCTTCAGTGAGAGCGCAGATAGCTGCTCCGGGTGGTCATGGTTCAGATATAGAAAAAGAACTTGGTGCTTTCTTTGCCATGTTGAATGTTAGATTGAAATATGAAGAAGGTGCTGGAGACTTTCCTATATCTAATGACTATAGACAAATTGGAGTAGTTAGAGATCTTAGAAACTTAGATGGTTCTTTAGCGACTGAAGATACTCGTATTGCTACAAAGAAATTAAATCTAACTGGTGTTAGTCCTGGTTTGGGTGGCGATTTTGCTCCAGATGAAGATATCACTACTGGTGGAGCTACTGCTAAAGTTATAGATTATGTTGCTACTGGTCCTGGAACAGGAACAATAACTTTCTTTCAAGATGAAATAACAGGTTATGCTTCATTTGCTGGTGGACAAGTGGTTAGTGGTTTAACTAGTGGTGCTACAGGAACTATTGCTTTATCGGGAGTAATAAATGAAGAAATTAAAAAGAATGTTGGAGAAATCATTTACATAGAAAATCGTAGACCTGTTCTGCGAGCCCCTGACCAGATAGAAGATATAAAAGCTATTATAGAATTCTAATATAAATAGAATACAGACTTTGGTAATAAGAGAATATGACTAAAATAGATTTAAATCAATCACCATATTTTGATGATTATAATGAGAATAAAAAATTCTATAAAATCCTATTCCGTCCAGGAAGAGCAGTTCAAGCAAGAGAACTAACACAAATTCAAACTGCTTTACAGAAGCAAGTTGAAAGAATGGGAAGACACATCTTTGAACAGGGTTCACAGGTTCTTCCAGGCTCTAAAGAAGGAGTTCGTTATATTAACAATAACGGCTTCATTAAAATTCCAAGAACCTCATATGCTAATACCTTAACTGAACTTAATACTTATTGGTTAGGAAAAGAAATAATTAGTGCTAGTGGTGTTCGTGCTAAAGTAATCGGGGTTAGAGAAGCAGACACTATTAATGAAGCAAGATTATATCTTAACTATCTTAATGCTTCTACTAGCGGTTTAGTTACTTCTTTTGTTTTGGGTGAAATCATACAAACAGATGAAATAGTTCCAATTACAACTACTATTCCTGCTACTCAATATTCTATCGGTTTAATATCTTCTGTTATAGTCGAAGAGGGTGTATATTTCTTTGATGGTAATTTTATTCTTGTTGATCAACAAACTGTTTTTATTACTCCGCCAGACACCGAAGATCAAGCAACATGGAATAACCAACCAACGGCTTTGGTTGGACTTAAAATAACTGAAAGTGTTATAACATCCGATGACGATGAAACGCTATTAGATAATGCGTTGGGTTCACCAAACTATGCGGCTCCAGGAGCCGACAGACTTCATATATCTGCTGATTTAATTCAAGCTGCTTTAAACACTGACGATTCGGATTTTATTTCTCTTCTTAGAGTTGTTGATGGTGTTGTTCAAGCAAGAGTTATACGAACTGAATATTCAGTCCTTGAAGATACATTAGCTAGAAGAACAAATGATGAAAGTGGAGACTATAGTGTAGTACCATTTCAAATCCAGATTAGAGATTTCCTAAGAAATAATATTAATAATGGTATTCATAATGAAAAGGAATTTCATTTTGATACTCAATTAGAAGCTCAAAAAATATCAATATCTACTTTTGGTTTAGCCGAGCCAGGAAATGCAGTGCTTCATCCTGATTTTATTTCAGTGTGGGTTCCTGGAACTTCATATAATACTGCTGGAGATGCTAGTTCATTTATTCAACTATGTGATGATCGATTAAGTATCAAAGTTGATCCAGGTAAAGCATACGTTAAGGGTTATGAAATTGAAAAACTTTCTACTACTATAATAGATGTTGTTAAAGCAAGAACATTACGATATAGAAATAATAAAACTATATCTACTCCTCTTGGAACATTTTTATATGTTAAGAAAATGTATGGAGCATTAACTCTTGAGACATATGACACTGTTGAACTTTATGATCGTCCTATAGTAACTGGAGGTGCATCTTCTGGAAATAAAATAGGCACTGCTAGAGTATTAGCCGTAGAATTTTTCAGTGGTGTTAATGGTAGTGTTGATGGAGTATATCGCCTATTTGTTTTTGATATGAAAGCCGATCCAGGCAAGTCACTTAGACAATTAAAATCTATATACTCACCAAATCCAACTTTTACTTGTGATTGTGTAACTCAAAATTTTAGATTAACTGGTTCTGTTGCTAAATTACCTAATCAATTAATTGGTACGGGAACATCTTGGAAAAACGATGAACTACAAAGACTACAAGCAGGAGATTTTGTTCAAGTAAGCCAAGGGCCAACAGCTACTATCTATAGACTCCTTTCTACTCCATCAAACGATAATGTGTTAGATGTTACCCCTAATCCAGCAGGAGCACTTTGGCCTGAGGGTTCTACTATAGATTATTCTTTTGTGTCTCCAGAAACCAATTCACAAAATTCGGGATTATTATTCAGACTACCAGATGATGTTGTATACACACTTCATGGGGGTTCACAAGGTTTTGTTGATACTTCTCTAGCTGGAATTGATACTGTATATACTTCACGTAGAGTTGTGGGTAATGGAGTTGTTCCTGTATCTGATGAACTACAATTTACTTTATCTGATCCTAATGAAGAGTTTGAAGATTTTAATACTTCTGGATATGCAGTAATTAATCTTGGTGGATTATCTGGTGATTGGTTAGAACTTATTCCATATGTTGCAGGAAATCCTTCTGCTGGAAAATGTGAAGTTCAAGCACTTGGAGCACAAGTAACATTTCACTTAAATAATACTGATACGCTTTCTGCTGGTCTTAATGGGTTTTATGTAATCACTCCTGTAATACATAGTGGAAATTTTGCTTCAAAAGAAAGATCTAAAACTTTAGTTAAAGGTTCTTTTCCTCTTGGAGTATACTCTGGTGAAAGTGTAGTTAGTGCAGGCTCGGATGTATCAGAAATTTCTCTTGGTAGAGCAGACGTACTTAGAATAACTAGAGTTGTAGAATCTCAAAATTATACGTCAGTGCCAAGCGATTTAGAAGTTCTTCCTCCAACAGATAGAGATATTACTGGTCTTTATATTTTAGATGATGGTCAAAGAGATTATTTTTATGATATCGCTAAAGTAGTATTACGTCCCGGAGTAACCAGACCAAGAGGACGAGTAAGAGTAGAATTTGATTATTTTCAACATGGTACTTCTGGTAATTATTTCTGTGTAGATTCATATCCATTCAGAGGTCCTGGTAAGCAAATGGACTATGAAGAAATTGGCATATATGTTTCTGCTGATGGTACAGAATATGATTTAGCTTCTGCTGTAGATTTTAGACCTAGAGTAATAGAGCCTGGTGGTATTGGTTCTGGTTTTGCTACTACTCTTGAATTACCAAAAGAAAATTTTAGATGTGATTATCACTTCTACGAAGGACGTATTGATAAACTATTCTTAGATAAGAGTAGTAAGTTTCTTATTAAGTCAGGAACTCCTGATGTTAAACCTCAAGCTCCAGATGAACCAGAAACAGGAATGGTAATCTATGCTTTAGATTTTGCTCCATATACTGCTTTGCCGGCTTCGGTATTTCCTAGATTCCGAGATAATAAGCGTTATACAATGCGCGATATTGGTAAACTTGAAAAGAGAATTTCTAATCTCGAATACTATACTACTCTTTCTTTACTTGAAGTAAATACAAAAGATCTTAAGATCACTGATGCTCAAGGTAATGATAAATTTAAGAATGGTTTCTTAGTTGATAACTTCGGAACATTCAATGGCGATTTAGGTAGTGCTGACTATAAAGCTGCCGTTGATCGTACTGCTGGCACAGCTAGACCTATTATAGTTCAACAAAATGCTGGACTATTTGAAAAGGTATTACTAGAGCCAAATACTATTCAACAAAATGCACTAAGAGTAGCTGCCAGATATCAAAAGACTGGAGATATATACACTCTTCCTTACACTCCAAATAAACTACTTGAACAAAAGAAAGCAAGTAAAGTAGCTAATGTAAATCCTTATGCTGTATTCACATTTGTTGGAGCAGTAGATATTACTCCTTGGTCTGATGAATGGAGAGAAACTAAAACTGTTGAACCATTAAATGTTGTTGATTCCGGTGCGTATGAAGCTGCACAGAAATCATTCGGACCGACAGGCACAACTATTGATTATACTTCTACTACACAGCAATGGACTGGTAGCAAAACAGAATCAACTAAGATTGGAGAAGTTATTAAGGTTGGTGGTCATGAATTCTTTGATGATCTTCCTAAGAAAGAAAAAAAGAAACTTAAGAATCAAATAAAGAAAGGCAAAGGTAAAGTTGTTATTCCAGAAGGTTATGTAAATTCTGGTGAAGAAGTTCCTGCTGGCCGTAGCACAGAAATTGCTGATAAGTTTAGAACTACAACAACTATTACTGGCGAACAAATCACACAAACTTTCACTTCAACTTTTGTCGATCAAGGTTTCTCAAATCCAGTTTCATTTGGTTCGAGAATTATTGAAACTGCAATGGCAGAGTTTATGCGCGAGCGAGAAATAGTTTTCAGTGCCAAAGCTTTTATGCCATTTGCTAGATTGTATCCTTTCTTTGATGATGTTGATGTTGCTGAAGACTGTAAGCCAGATGGTGGAGCTTATGGTAACGATCTTATATGCGACAGTAAAGGAAGACTTAAAGGTACTTACAAAATTCCTAATAGAGAAGGAAAGAAATTCAAAGTTGGTGATCGTATATTCCGACTAACTACCTCTCCAAACAATCAAAAGAATCCACCTCCTGCTTCTGCTGGTGAAGGTAAATATACTGCACGTGGATGGATTGATGTTCAACAAGAAACAACCTATTCAACAAGATTGTTTACTGTTGACCGAGGCAGCACAACAAGCTCAAGTGATATTTCTTTACAAACTTCTGAAACATTCTCAGAAGGTAAAGCGTGTCCAAGAGATCCTATAGCACAGAGTTTCTTCATTTACGAAAATGGCGGATGTTTTATCACGGCCGTAGATGTTTTCTTTTATAAGAAGCCAACAGGAAGTTCTCAACCTTCAATTACATTACAGATTAGACCTTTAGATGAAGGTGGTAATCCATCTAATAAAGTTCTTCCGTTCGGTGAGATAATTAAAGAAGCGGTTGAAATAGTAACTAATAAAGTAGATCTGATTAATGGAACTCTAACTGTTGTGGGTTATGATAACTCCGATTCTCAGATTGATGCTACTACTGATAATTCTGGCCCATGGCCTTCAACTAATGTTACTAATTCTTCTGGTAGAGCAATAACTTCTGGAGTTCCAGTAACTCTTGGTACGGTTCCTTCTGATGATATGATACCAACAAGATTTACTTTTGAAAGTCCAATATATCTTTCACAGAATGAAAGTTTTTGTTTTGTTTTAATATCTGATAGTAACGAATATAATGTTTGGGTTGCTCAATCTGGCCCAGACGTAACAAGCAGAGAAGGACTTGATGCTTTCAGAGATGAGGGTGAAGTTAATACTGAAATTGGAACTAATACGCCAATATTAAAAGACCCATATATTCAAGGTATCTTCTTTAAGTCACAAAACGGAATATCTTGGTCTGCCGATCAAACTATTGATATAAAGTTCAGCATTTGGAAAGCAGAATTTAATACTGCTGTCAATGGTGAAATAGAATTTGTTAATGATGAATTAGCATTAAAGAAACTTACTTTAGATCCTATTGAAACAAAAACTGGATCAAGCAGAGTTAGAATACTTCATCCTAATCATGGTTTAACTACTGATGCGCCTATAAGTAAAGTAGTATTTCAACCTAATTATGACATTACTCTTACTGGTGCATTAAGTAGTGTAGGAACAACTGTAACAGGATCTGGAACTCTATTCACTAGCGAACTTGTTGTTGGAAGTTTTATTCAACATCCCGTAACTGGAGAACAAAAGAAAGTAACAGCAATTGCTAATGCTACTTCTTTAACTATTGCGAGTGCGTTCACTTCATTACAATTAGCATCAAGCACTAATGTACAAGGAACAACCTTTGCTCTTCCTGACGCTTCTTCATTAAATGGTTTAGACGCTTCGACATTATTTAACTATGTTGGACATAGTGTATTATTAACAGAAATGGATTACTACATTATAGATCTTGGAACAAATGCCACTGTTGATGGACGTGTGGGCGGTTCGCAAATATTGGCGTCTGAAAATAGAAGATTTGAAGAATTAATGTTATTGACTACTCCATTAGCATTACCACAAACAGATATTACTTGGAACGTTCAAACAACTTCTTCTGCTGGTGTTAATGATTTAATAACACAACCATATGAAGTTCTTCCTAGAAAAAATCTAACACCTAACGAAAAAATTATTTTTGATAAGCCAATGCAGATCAGTTCATATATTAATGAACATAATAGTGGAGATGTTCCTCCTGGCCCATCACAAGTATCTACTTCTGGTTTAGGTGATAAGAAATCATTAAATATTCGTGCTATATTAAAGAGTTCAAATAAAAATCTATCTCCTGTTATTGATAGATCTCGTATGAGTGCGTTCCTACTTTCACATAGATTGGATGATCCTCGTGGTATTAGTGGTTCTGGAGTTGTTGCATCACAGATTGTGAATGATGTATTTGATAATTATCAGTGCTTACCTACTACTGTATCTCCAATTGTTGCTACTACTGCAAGCCTGTTTTGGTTTACTACATCTACTGGAGCACTATCTGGACAGTCTTCAGGTGCGTCAGGAAGCATAACTGTTACAGGTGATATAAATGCAAAATACTTATCTGAATTGAAAGTTGGCTCTAAGATTAAAGTAAGTTCTTCTTCTGAAGAAAGAATAGTTAGAACTATTGCAAGTGATACTTCATTAACTGTTGATGTGGCATTTGGGGTAACATTTGGACCTGAAGTGATACATACTGATCCAGCTAATGTTAAAATTAAAACTGCTGACCCTAGTGCAGCAAAACATATTAGCAAACTAGATATTGGTAAATATTTGACTATTTCTGGTGCAACTGGAACAAGAAGCTTTACAGATAGATTAATTACTTCTGTAGAATATAGTCCAGATAATACTGTTGTTGATTCAAATTTGGGAGCTCCTAAACTAGCAGAAATTGAAGTTGATTATAGAACATTAACTGCCGCTACTATCGAAACAAACGCTATAACTATAACACAAAAAGATAGATATATTGATGAAATAGCTCCATCTGGTGGAAGCTGTGCCGCTAAGTATGTTTCTAAGAAATTAGTAGTACCAAGAGAATCAAATTCTCTTAAGGTTATGTTTGATGCTCATAGACATAATTCGTGTCAATTAGAACTTTATTATAAACTTGAGCCTGTAAATTCTGATAAGCACATAGATAAGCTTAACTGGATTAAAGGTGAGTTTAATCTTGATATTAATAGTGTATTACAGCCCGCTATTCCAGATGCTAATGACGGTCTTAATGAATTTAATACTTATGAAGCTACTTTGAATGATCTGCCTGGTTATGTTGGAGCCCAAGTTAAAGTAGTTATGAGAGGTGGTAATCCTGCAAGACCTCCACTTATCAGAAACTTCAGATTAATTGGTTTGGATGAATAGCATGAAAACTTCTTTAGTTGAAAATAATCCACAACTACGTAGAGATTTGAATACTGGTTCAGTGATTAATATAGACGAAAATGGTTATAGAAATCATAAGAAGCAAAAAGCTCTTAGTAAACAAAAAATAGAGTTAGAACAGGCCAAAGAAGAGCGAATAAATAGATTAGAGACAGACGTATCAGAATTGAAAACTGGTATAAATCAAATTTTAGAGATATTGAAAAATGCCAATTCTTAAAGTACCAGACACAGACAGTTTTGACTTGTGGAGACAGAAGACTAATCTTCTTGCTCTTCAACAAGGAGACTTTCAACGTCTTATTGCTCCATTGGTTTATCCTATTTCTGGTTCGGTAACTTCTTTTGGTGATAGCTTAGTTGGTGTTGGAACAAACTTTGTTACAGAACTTATTGTAGGTAGTCGTGTTAGAGATATTGGAACTTTTGCAGAAAGAACTATTATTGAAATAACTTCTGCTACTACTGCTAAAACTGACACTGCTTTTACTCCCGCATTGGCAGCTTCACAATTAGCAACAATGGATATTATAACAGCACTAAATTCTACGTACCTAGCAATAGGAACAGTACAAAGAAATATTTTAATCCGCGCAATAGCGATGAGTTAAAGAGGTAATATGACAGCACTAAATGGATTATTTAAAAACGCGGTAAAGGCAGCTATAGGAAATTCCTTTCAGACTATCTATACCGCCCCGGCTCTAAAAGATAGTTATGCTATTGAACTTGACGTTGCTAACAACGGCAATACTGGTGTTCAGATTACCGCAAGACTTTATGATATCTCGGCTGGTGTTACAGCAAATATTGTTAAGCTCGCTCCTGTTCCTGTGGGTTCTGCTATTCAAATTATTGATGGTCAAAAGATTGTTCTTGAAGCTGGAGATTACATTGAAGTTAAATGTGATACTCCTGGCGAAACAGTAGATGTTATTCTATCATTAGTAGAAGACGTAAATAGTTAAAGGTATTTCATGGCTTATATCGGTAACGGTAGAACATTATTAATTTTCGGACCTAATGCTCAAGATGACATTGTTCCTGATGGTGTATCTTCTACTTTTAATTTATCTCAAGAAGTTCCTGGTGGTTACGAAGGTAATGTAGTAGTTGTTCGTAAAAGATATCTTTTAGACCAACTTATTGTTGAAAACGGTGGCGCTCCAATTTCTTTAGTTTCACCTAATAGAATCACTACGATTAATACAGATGTGGCGGCCGCCTTATCTATAGTTCAAGCTCCCACAACTGATAATGATTCATCTAATATTCACATCTCAGGATCGGGTGCTGGTAATGATGGTGTTTATAGAGTTGCTTCTATAAATTATACTGGAGACCAAATTGAAATTTTTATTATAGGAACTTTTTTTGATGAATATAATGCTCCAATAGATGTTTCTTGGGGAAGAACAACTGAATGGGAAGTTCTTGAACCTGAACTTGATTATGTAATAGGTGGCGTAGGAAATAATACAAATCAAGAAATCACCTTTCAAGCTGGATATATTCCTGCCATTGATGATAAAATTTATGTTATTCATAAAGGTGATGCTACTTATAATTTTGTTCCTTCACAGGCATCTGTTGGACCAGATCAATTACAACAAAATTTAAGAAACTTTGTATGCGATAGATATGTTGGAGATGGGACTACTACTACTTTTGCTCTATCACAATTTGCCGTAAACGCTAAAACATTATTAGTATATCAAGTAGGCACAGAAAGAGATGGTGATGATCCAGATCAATCATTTATAGGCGATTGGTCATTAGCTCTTAATGGTCTTAGTATAACATTCGCTAGTCCTCCTAATATAGGAAATCCTATAAAAATTCTTCATTTAGGATTTTCTACTGTTGCTAGACGTGCTTCTTTATCTCCAGGACAGGCTGGTTTATTAGCTCCAGGAACTGTAAACAACGCTGCGCTCTCTGCCAATAGTGTAACTACAGATAAGATTGCACCTGGAGCAGTTCAAAATTCTGACATTGGTTCCGATGCAGTAGGTGGTTCTAAAATTCTTTTAAACAATGAAGAAAATCTTCGCGGTAAAGATTTTGGTGGTACTGCTAGAGGTCTACTTAAAATAAATGCAAGCGATCAAACAGTTTTAAACTCTCAAGGTGATACACTACTTCAAGTTGCTGGTGTAACTAAAATAAAATTAGATAATGCTAATAGTGCATTATCTCCTGAAGTGACAAATACTATTGCATTAGGTACAGCAACAAAAAAATATTCTGCTTTATTTGTTCAAGGCACCGCAAGTCTTGGAGCTACCGATGTTACAACATTAAGTGCTTTAGGTAATATTACTGTAACAGGTAACGTTATTTTACCTACTGGTGGAGCAACTGTTGATGGTGTAGATCTTACAGCATTAAAAACTCAAGTAGACCAATTAGCATTAGATCTTCTTGCTGCTGTTCCTACAGGAACTATGAAAATGTGGATGGTTGATGGCGCTACCCCTGCTGGTTATCTACTATGTCAAGGGCAAGTAGTTTCACAAGCCACATATAGTAATTTATTTTCTGTATTAAGTACAACCTTTAATACCGGCGGAGAAGGTGGTGGCAACTTTAGAATACCAGATTTAAGACAAAGATTTCCTATAGGTAAAGCCGCTTCAGGTACAGGATCTTTATGGGGTCCAGTTTCGGGTGTTGGTGGTTCAATAGATCATACTCATACTAGCGGCGCCCATACACACGATTTAAGTTCGCACACGCATGCGGTTCCTGGACATTTTCATGCACAAGATACAGGTGGCGGTGGCTCAACATTAGCCATAACTGGTTTATCGGGAACTCATACTACAAATATTGATATATCGCACGGACATACTGCAAGTTCTCTTGGTTCTTCAACTGGAGCTTCTATATCTCAAAGTGCCCACGCACATACTATTAATATTAGTGATCCTGGACATGCTCACAGTGTTTTTGATCCTGGACATACTCACGGTATGGCCGGAATGAACGCTAACGCGAATCACTCCCATACTGGAAGCACAAATACAGACGGTTCACATAATCATGCCACTGATACTTCAAGAGGTGCCGGAGTAAATTCAGGTTCTACTGGAAAACCCGACAAAAATGATGGTAATGTGACTGCTAATACTGGTACTATGAATATAGATACCGCATCAAGTACCCACAGCCATGCATTTACAACTAATACGGCGAATGTTGATCACTCTCATACAATTTATGTAAACGGAACAGGAGTGGGAACAAATGGGATCGGCACAGGAGTAAGTGCTGTTTGTGTTCCAACTACAGCTAACGTAACTTTTAATGATGCATCACATTCCCATACTATAACAGTAAATGCTTTAGGTGCGACAAATAAAACTGATATTTCAGGCGTTCACACTCATGCAGCTAATACATTTTCTGGATCTATTGGTAATGTAGCAGGTGGTATTTCGGGCAACTCAAATTTTTCAACATTTGGGCCAAGTGCTGCCAATACGGGTTCCGCTGGAGCAGTAACAACTACTTCAAATAATCCTCCATTCCACACAGTGCATTTCATAATTAAAACATAAGGTGATATAGATGGCAAAGTATTTAGGACGAGATGTAGCATACGGTTTATTTGATAAACAAGTAATTGTACCTGATGGAGTTAATGACGAATTTACTCTCATCTATCAAGTCGGCTCAACTGGTTCTTTGCTTATTAACTATGCTGGAACTATATTAGAGCCTGGCACTGAATATGCTTTAACTGAAGGCGGTCAGAAAGTCCAGTTTTCTTTTGTGCCTCAAATTGGTTATAGTCTATATCTTGTTTATATGGGTAAAGAAATGCAAGTGCCTTCAGTGGCAGGAGCTTTCCCATTACTAGTACAAGCATTAGGTGATGGTGTTACAACTGCTTTTACTTTACCATTATCTCCATTAAATGTTGCTGGTATTATTGTATTCAAACAAGGTATTCAACAAAGAGCAACAACACATTTTACTCTATCAGGAGCAATAGTTACTTTTACAACTGCTCCTGCGTTTGGCGATTTTGTAGATTTTTATATTCTTGGTATTGAAAGAACTGATCTAGTTACTGTAGATCCTCTTGCTATTACTAATGATAAAATTGGGCCAATGGCCGTGACTGCTGATAAACTTAATTTATTATATACTGCTTATGCTAGTGCGTTAGATACTTTCGGTGGAATGGCCATTGATAGTTATACTATTAACGTTGCTGAGTATATTGATCAGGGTAGATGTATTAAATTAAGGTTTCAAGCTACAGTAACTTTAAGCGGAACACCTGATAACAAGATTAGAATTCTTTTACCAATTCCAAACAACGGTAGTACACTTGTTACTGGCTCAGTAACATTAAGTTCTTCTACTACTCTTGAGAATGGAATCATTAGATGGGGTAGCGTCAATCACTTTGACATACACAGACAATTTGGGGTAAATTACGAAGCTAATCCAACCGAGTGGACCGTTGAAGTTGATATGGAGTATGAATCTGCCTAAAGCGGTTTCAAACTAAATAATTGGAGCTATAGCTCTAACAATTTTAAGGCGGAAACACAATGTCAACCACTCTAACAAGTGCCATCATAAATGTAAATGTTTCCAAGCTCAAGAAAGATCTTGAAGCACTTGGAGACATCAAAGTACAATCTATTGCGCCCAAAGACGGTCTTACGCTCACAACTGTTATCATGGTTCGTGGGGATGGTGTTTCTAATCTCACAGGTTCACAAGTAATAGCCGCCCAAGCAGTCATAGATGCTCACGTAGACCTTCAAGACGAAGACTTAAGACTTCTTGGTAGAAACGATACGGTATTAGGTAATACACAGGCAGGAACACTTGATTTCTATAATACTAACGTTGCCCGTTGGAGAATCAATACTTCTCATGCTCTTTTGCCTGTTGCCAATGCTTCTTATGATCTAGGTAGTTCTGGATTAAGAATCAATCAACTCTTTTCTGTTACTGGTAACTTTTCTGGTGATGTTAGTATCTCTGGTAACTTAACTGTAAGCGGAACCACTACTACAATCAATACAGCAAACTTAAATATTGCTGATAATATAATCACTCTTAATTCAGATTGGACTGGAGCTCCCACTGAAGATGCTGGTATTCTTATTGAACGTGGTTCATCTACTGATGCTGAAATTCTATGGAATGAAACTACTGATAAATTTCAGGCTGGTGTATTAACAGATCTACAAAACATTATTAGACAAACTGAATTTGATACTCACGTAAACAACGTAAGTAATCCACACTCAGTAACTAAAACACAAGTTGGACTTTCTAACGTTACTGATGATGCACAGTTAAAAAGAGCTTCTGGTGATTACATAAGTTTTACTGCTAAAACTGTTCCTGTTTCTGCTGATGTATTTTTAATTGAAGATAGTGCGGCCGGTAATGCCAAAAAGCGGGTAACGTTTACACAAATTAATTCTAATCTAGTTCACCAAAATCTTTCTGGTGCTGGAACAAATACTCATACTCAAATTGATGCACATATATCAGATCTTGCTAACCCACACGCAGTAACTAAAACACAAGTTGGACTTTCTAACGTTACTAATGATGCACAGTTAAAAAGAGCCGCAAGTGATTTTAGTTCTTTTACTGTTAAAGCTACACCAACAAATTCAGACGTTCTTTTGATTGAAGATGCTGCTGGTTCTGGAGCAAAGAAATTTGTAACTATTGGAAGCTTACCATTTTCTGCTTCTGCTACCTTAGATGGATTTCCTCTTCCTGCTACTCCAACCAACGGACAGACTGTATTATTTAATAGCGGTTTAAGTCAATGGGATTATATTGAAGAAGGGGTTGCAAAGAAAGTTGTAACAGGTTCGGGTAATAAATCTTTTGATGCTACAAGTATTCCAGATGATGCCGAATATCTAAGATACGATTCAGGTTTAGATAAGATTATTTGGGCGACTGCTCCTGGTGTATCAAGTTCTGGACCTATTGGTTCTATTATTTCTCATTCTGCTTCTACTGCTCCTTTAGGTTATTTACATTGTGATGGTTCGGCAGTCTCAAGAACTTTCTATGCTGATCTATTTGCAGTTATTGGAACTCTATATGGTGTTGGAGATGGTTCAACTACTTTCAATCTGCCCGATACACGACAAAAGTTTTTACTTGGTCTAGCAGTTTCAGGAACTGGTTCTACTCTTGGTAGTTCAGGTGGTGCTATAGATCATCAACACACTCTATCAACCACTGCTACTGGACAAACTGGTGGAGCTGGTTTATTGTTGACTTCAACATCTACTGGAACAAGTAACCCTCCGTTTGTAGCAATTAAACACTTCATTAAGTATAGTGATAATATTCTTGCTAGTGGTATTACTAATATAGCAAATGATATTGCTTTTACTGGTATATTAACACAACAAACACATTCTGCTTATGCTGGTTCGCAAGAAATAAAGAAAACTTTTGGTTTTCAAACAACAAACGCAACACAACAAACCGCTTTATCAATTGCTTTACCTGATTTAACTGTAACATGGATTGAAGTTTTATTAACTGCAAGATTTCAAAACACTGGCACAAATAAAAGTTATGTTGCAAGAGTATTTGGTGGCGTAAGAAGAAACAATGGAGGTTCCGCGGCGCTAATAGATTCGCCAGAAATTGCTGACTTGATTGCTGAAAACCCAACAAATTATTCTGTAGATTTAGGAGTTAGTGGTAACAATGTAACTGTGTTGGTTACTGGTGCTGCTGGCGAAACAGTAAATTGGACGGGCACAGTAAGATACCAATCAGTAAGTCTAGCGGTTTAGGAGTAATTTAACTATGGCTAAACTACGAAACATCACAACAGTCGTAGGATGCGCAGGGGTCCCAGTCGGAACAATTGTTGCGTTTGGTGCTTCTACGGTTCCGGCAGGCTGGCTATTATGTGATGGTTCACCCATTTCAAGAACAACGTATCTAGATCTATTTAATGCTGTTAATACTATTCACGGAGCTGGTGATGGTTCTACTACATTTAATATCCCAGACATAAGACAAAGATTTATTTTAGGTAAAGCTGCTTCAGGCACAGGAAATATTCTAGGAACTTTTGGTGGTTCTATAGATCATAATCATACTGTAGCAGGACACTTTCATGGTATGGGAGCAGGAGCAGATCTTAATATTAGTTCTTCAGGTTCTCATACTATTGTATTAGATCACTCACATTCTGCCGGAACTACTGGAGCTGGTTCTGCTCACACTCACGGATTAGGAACTATTGCTACTTCCGCCACTTCACACAGCCACGCACACACTTTAGGCACTGATACTGTTGGAGCCCACACTCATGATATTAGTCATGGACATAGTGCGAGTTCTGGTTTACAATCAGCAAACCATTCTCACAATGTTAATGGAAATACGAACACTGATGGTCTACACGGACATAATATTCAAGACCCACAACATTTACATTATCAAACAACTACAGCTAATCCTGGATCAGGTAATGGTTCTGCTCCTTATCAAAATGGTGTAAAAGCAACTTACGATTTCGATGCATCAAATTTAACTTCTTATCCTGGAGCAGGCGCCACAGAATATAGTTATACCGGAGTCTATATAAATGCTGGTGGAGAATCTAACCATTCTCATGGTATTGCTATTGTTTCTGGTGGTGATAACAGTAATCACAATCACGCAATCACAGTAAATTCTTTAGGTGGTTCAAGCGGTGGAGCAGGATCTCATAGTCATGAGGTGAATACAGGCTCAATCACCGCAGAATCCGCACACGTTCATACTGTTACTGGAGCTCCTGCTACTGAATCAGCACACACTCATTCATTTACTACTCCTGCTTTTGTTGGTAACTCTTCAAGCACTGGCGTTCATGTACACGCATCTGGAACTTTTGCTGGTAGAATTGGTAATGTAACAGGAGCTATAGATGGTAACTCTCCGATAACTTCTAATACAAGCAACCCTCCGTTTTATGTATTAAATCATATTATTAAATATTAACTAAATATTGGAAAAGAAGATTTAACAAATGGCAAGAATTCGTGGTATAGGACAGATTGACAGAAACACTAATCTAGTGTCTGATCAATTAATTGGCGTAGAGTCTGGGACTCTTGATACCCTCATTTCAACTGACGGCACGCAAGTTCGTTTTGTTAAAGAAGGTACTGGAGCTTTAGCTTACTTTGAATCCAACAAACTTCTTTGGACTTCTAGTGCTGGTTTAACGCACGTTGTTGGAACTAATTCTGTTGATGGTGCTGATACTAGAACACTTCTTTTAAGTTCTTCTGATAGTGCTAACGCCGCTAGAGGTGCTTTCATTACTCTTGCTGGTAATGAGGCTTCAGTAAATCCTAGTTCTATATTTCTTACTAGTGGCAATGCTACTAACTCTTTAATCTCTATTAACGCAACTGGAAGTAATGGTACTATACAATTACATTCCTCAAATATTTTGCGATTAACACTTACTTCAGGTGGTTCATTAGAATATAATAACAACATGACTATTCATGCGGCGTCTGTTGATGGTGCTGATAATCAAAGAATAGTTATTAATGGTGGCGGTAATACTGGTGGTATAGATCCTGCTAGAGGAGCTGGTTTACAACTTTCTGGTAATGAAGAATCTAATCCTGGCTTAGCACAGATATTTTCTGGTGATGCAGTTGGAAGTAAAATACAATTCTTTACTCCTGGAAATTATCCAATTAGATTTTGGACTAACTCAACACAAAGATGGGACATAGACGGCTCTGGTCATTTAGTTCCTGCTAGTGCTTCAGCATATAATTTTGGTAGTGCTAGTTCTCCTGTCAACAATGTTTACGCAACAAGTATTGGTTTATTTGCTGCATCAAGTTTTTCTATATTTACTAACAACATTAATAGATGGCAAGTAAATTCTACTGGAAGTTTTATTCCTGGAGCCAGCAATACTTACGATATTGGTACTGATACATCAAGAGTTAGTCGCATCTATGCACAAAATGAATTAAGAGTTGATGCTATTAGTAAAGCTGATGCTGATGGAGTTATGTCTTTCGCTTCGGGTACAGGAGCATTACCATATATTAAATTACAAGGAACAACTGGTAATAAAATTACTGCTGGAACTTCTGATGGTGCTGATAATACATATGTAAAATTGGCGGGTGGTGGAGATGTAGGAAGTTCTCGTGGTGCTACCATAGAATTATATGGTAATGAAGCTCCATCTTCTAACAACGGAAAAGTTTTAATTCAAGGTGGACAAGATGCTAATGGAACAATACAACTTCAAACCAATAATGCTTCTGCTGGAATTAATTTAACTACTGGTGGTAACAGTGCCAATATAACTCTTGAAGGAAATTCTGGTGGTGCAAAATGGTTATATGTTGCTAACGATGGTGAATTAGAATTTACTGGAACAACTACCGGCTTTATTGGTACTACAACAAGTGATGGAGCAGATAACGCATCACTATATCTTTCTGCCGGCGGTGGCGGCGCGGGAACAAACGCGAGTTTGCCAACTAGAACTGGTTCTCTAACACTTAGAGGTAATGAAAATGCTTTTGGTGGTCAAGTATTCCTACAAGGTGGAGCTGTTGCTTCAGGTAAAATAAGATTACAAACCAATCACGCAACACCAACTATTGATATTGAAGCAAATACTTTAGTTACTTGGTCATTCAATAGCACAGGACAACTAGTTCAAAATGCAACCAATGGCGATAATATAATCATTAACCGTAATGGTAAAGGTATATTCCATGGCAATAATGCTATGGACTTGATTTTTGGTGATAGCACTCTCGGAGCTTTCATTGTTGCTAGTGGTAGTACAGTAAGCAGTGAAATGTTAATTTCTACTGGCCCAACGGTTTCTGGAGCTGCTTTATATCTAAGAGCGCAAGGCGCAACTGCTCCTATATTATTACAAGCTGGAGGTGCTACTACTAGATGGTCTGTATTATCTTCAGGTCATTATGTTCCTTTTGTCGGCAGCACATATGATATTGGAACTACTTCATTAAGAGTTAGAAATCTTTATGTAGATAATATAATTGGAGGTGCTGGTGGTGGCTCATTAAGCACATTAGCTAATGATACATTCTTAAATGGTAGAAACTTTGCTAATAGTGCTGATGTTGGTTTAATTAAATTAAGTGTTGCTGATGATACTACTATTAGTTCAGCTAGTGCTAAGAAAATTAAATTAATGAATATTGCTGGTTCTGCTTATGTTGGCACATTTGATTATGTTAATCAATCTTTAACCCTTGCTGCCACTGCTGGTGTTAGTAGATTAATTCAAACTTCTGCCACTATTGATTCTCGTTGGACACTTGATGTTGCTAACTCACGATCAATAGTAGGAAATACAACTTCTCATGATTTATATTTTAATACAACCAATTTAAATAGATGGTATATTGATACCACAGGAAGACTTGCGGAAGATCCTACAAATGGTAATGGTATTCTATTACAAAATCCTACAAGTGGTATAGAATATAATAGTGCTTCAGGCGATCTATATTTCGGTTCTATACAGTCTAATGATCTTAGATTCTATACTAATAATAGTAATAGATGGAGAATAAAAAATACTTCAGGTAACTTAGAGCAAGATGTAACTAACGGCGGCGATCTTGTATTTAATAAGTCTTCTGGAATTATTCGACAAGGCACTGTTGATGCGACAGATACTAACTCTATTTCTCTAGTCGGCGGTGGTGCAGAAGCGACTAGCAGAGGCTCATATATTAGAGTTTCTGGTAATGAACATGCAGATTTAGGAAAAGTAATAATTCAATCGGGTGCAGTAGCCGGCGCAGATATTAGAATGGACGTTGGCTCTAATGCTAACATCTATCAACTTTCTATCGGTAATACACCGGTAGATCAAAATTCTGGCACATTAAGAACTTTCACTACTAGAGATCGTCCAACCGTGGATGGCGTGAACTTCATATTCAATGCAAAATATCCAGATATTACTTCCACTGTAACTCGTTATCAAAAAGTTGCAGAGTTTAGAGGTTATGATCCTAAAATAAATGTTGGTATAACTGATTCTGGTTATAGAATTGGTATAGCAGTTGAGCATTACTTCAATACAGCAAATTTTGCTGGAACCCTTGCTGAACAGTATGGTACATGGTCGAGAGTTGGACTCCATACTCTTAATCCAACCGGCACAATATCTAATTCATATGCACTATATGCAGAAACTTTAAATTTTGGTATAGCTGGCTCTATCACTAATGCTTGGGGTATCTTTCAAGCATCAAACGGTGGCGGGAATACTAAGAACTATTTTGAGGGTCGTGTTGGTATTGGTGTTGCGCCTGCGACCGGATTCTTTCTCGATGTTGCTGGAGCATTACAAGTTGCCGGTAACATTCAGTACACTCCTTCTATATTTTCTATTGCTGCAAATACTGCTGATGGTGCAGACAATAAGAAAATTATAATTGGTGGTGGCGGTGCTGCTGGATTTGCACAAGTAGGACGTGGCGCATATCTAGAACTTGGCGGCAACGAAAGTAATTCTGGTGGTGCAACACTTTCAACTGGTGACGCTGGCGGACATCTATATCTCTACACTCGTAACAGTGCTGCTGATATTTACTTTAATGCAGGAGCAATCGGAAACTGGAAAGCATCTGGTGCAGACGGCGACCTAGTATTCAGTGGTTCAACTTCAAGAATTCATGCTGATACTGCTGATGGCGCAGACACAAAAAGACTATTACTTTGTGGTGGTGGAATTCAAGGTGATTCTAGAGGCGGTACAATATATCTCTACGGAAATGAGCACGGAAGCACCGGTTCAGTAGAAATATTAGCAGGCGGTGCAGGTTCAATCTATTTTGAAACTCTAAATGCTGTTCAGTGGCAAGTTCAAAATGCTGGACATTTAGTACCTGGCTCAAATAATACAAAAGATATTGGTAATTCTAGCTTAGGTATACGCGACATTTACTTGCGCGATCTTTTAGTTAGAGGTGCAATCACTGGCACTGCAACTAACACACTTAATATCACAACTGGTACTGTTGATGGCACAGACAACATGAGATTAGAAATATCTGGTGGTGGTGATATTGGTTCTTCTCGTGGAGCTTATATTTCTCTTTTTGGTAATGAAGAAGCTAATACGGGAAGAATAGATCTTGTTGCCGGTAACGTTTCTGGTGGACATATTACTATATCAACTGCCGGAGCAGAGAGATGGAGAATAATAAACTCATCAAATTCTAACTTACAGTTCAGCACAACAAACGGTTATATTTTCGCTACTACTTCTGATGGCTCGGACAGTGCTAGACTTATTCTATCGGGTGGCGGCAACGTTTTAGATACTGCTAGAGGCGGTTACATTACTATCAATGGTAATGAACATGCTGGACTTGGTGGTATTCAAATACAATCTGGAATTGGTACGGCTGGTGTTGGTATTAACATTCAAGTTAATAGCACTACCGGAGAACTAAATCTTGGCACTAATGCTACAACAAGATTAGCTATAGATGCTAATGGTAGAACACAACATAGAGCATTTACTGGCTACACACCTTCAGGTAAATTTGAAATTCCCGTAGTAGCAAATACAACTAATGCGACTACAGCTAATCTTTATACTTTAACATTAGCAGATAATACTACCTACATATTCACTGTAACTCTTGGCGGAAGATTTAATAGCACTACAGCCAAAGGTATTGGTGGAAAACTTAAGTTCACTGTCTATAGAAACAATGCTGGAGCTGCTGTTATTGCTTCAGACTTGGGAGGAAGAATTAAAGAAATAGAAACCTATGGTTCTCCGGGATATGATTTTGATGTAGATGTTTCAAGTAATGATATAAGAATCAGAATTACTGGAGCGGCGGCAGAAACAGTTTCTTGGATTGGTAATATAGAATACTTAGCGGTTTCAACGGCAACATAATATGGCAAAGATAGTATCAAGTACAACATACATTGCTCCGACAGGTCAAAACGACTTTGCTACAAAAAAATATGTAGACGATAATGCTGGCGATGCGTCCGGTGGTATTACTTATACGCCTACTACTTATACCATTAAAGCTAATACTACCGATGGTTCTGATAATAAAAGAATTCTTATTGAGGGCGGCGGAGATTTTGCTACTGGTAGAGGTGCATATATTGGTATCTATGGTAATGAATTTGCTGGTGGAGAGGGTACATTAGAAATATATGGCGGAGATGCTACTACTGGTGGTTCTGGTAATGTTAATATAGGAAGCAGAAGTACAACAGGAGAATTAAGACTATCTACTAATAATTCTATAAGATGGCTTGTAGATTCTGGAGGACATTATGTTCCTAATGGAAATATTACTTCAGATATTGGAAATGGTTCTAATTATATTAGAAATCTATATATAGATTCTACCATCGGAACTAGAGTCACACTTAATCGTGGTAGTGCGTCGGCTGCATCTGCTTCAGGATTTAATGTTCAAGTTGATGGAACTACTTATGGATATTTTAGATTAAGTGATACCGATACTACATTAGATATATCAGCCAATCAAGATATGTATTTCTTTACTGGAGGTTCTGCTAGATGGTCTATAGCAGCCGCAGGTGGACTTAGAGCGGAAGCAAATAACGCATATGATATTGGCAGTTCCGGGGCCCGAGTAGCAACCATCTATGCCGTTAATGCTCTTAACACTTCAGATCAGAGATTAAAACAAGGTATCATAAGTATATCTAGTTCTGATGCTTTAGATAAAGTATGTGGTTTAGATCCTATAAGATATACATTCAAACCAGAATATGACGATGGTTCAGCAAGAGTCCGAACAGGTTTCTTAGCACAAGAGGTAATAGATGAAATTCCTGAAGCAGTAGTAGCTGGAGACTCTAATAATAATTTAGAATTTGGTGATGAGGGCTTTGAAGCTTGGTCAATGCAAACTGATCATATCATTCCATATCTAGTTGGAGCTATTAAGAAACTTAAAGAAGAACTTGAAGCCGCTAAAGCAAGAATAACAGTATTGGAGAATTAATATGCCACTAGCACCTAATACATGGCCACTACCGTATACCGCATCATATAGAATGGTTTTTGATAGTGAGAACAGACCATCTTATTATGACATAACTATTACAGATAATTCCACAAATGAATCGGTGTCTGCCCAGACTAGTAATGCAGACCCTTTGGAATTAAACAAAACAATAAAAGACTTAGCAGATTTACTATATCCATAGTGGCTACAAGTTTTAATAAATAATGTAAGATCATTACTTAGGAGACTAATCATGGCAAGACAGAGCGTAGCTATTACACCGAATAACGGTGCAGATCTAGCAAGACCCATTACTTCACTGTATGTTGGGGGCGCTGGTGACATCACACTTGAACTAGTCAAAGATGTGCCAGGTGGTACTCAACTTAAATCAGTTCCTGCTGGTACATACCTAGAGAATCTAGTCATTAGAAAAATATACGCCACTGGAACAACTGCCACATTTCTAGTGGGGTTCTTTTAATGTCAATAAAATCTTATTTCAATATTGTTTCTGATGTATTTGAGTTAGTAGATCTCAAAATCTTCTTAACTAAAGTATTACTATTAATCACTGCTTTTCTTGCTCCTATATCAAGCATCATCTTTGGAGTAGTTTTTCTTGTTGCTTGCGATCTTATCACTGGTGTCATAGCTGCTTTCAAAAAGAAAGAAAAGATTACAAGCTCAAAGCTATCAAGAACTATATCCAAACTTCTTGTGTATTTTGTTACTATAGTTGTCTGTAGAATAATTAATGAGTATTTGTTATTTGGGGCTGATGTTGTTCCTCTAACCTCAATGGTTACTAGCTATATTGCATTAACAGAATTAAAATCTATTCTTGAGAATCTTGATAAGATGACTAAAGGAAAGATGAGTGCATTGGGTGCTATTATGAGAGCATTATCAAATGAAAGATTTAGATCCAACGGCAACGGCGCATCAACACCAAAAAGAATTAAAGATAAACCAAAGAGAAAATAACCATGCCACTTCCAGCTACCAGAGTTGATTTAATAGAGTGGTGCCTGAGAAAGTTGGGTGCTCCTGTTATTGAATTAAATTTGGATGAAGATCAAATTGAAGACCGCATAGATGAAGGTCTAGCGTATTTTCGTGACTATCATTTTGATGGTGTAGAGCGTTGTTATCTTAAACATCAAATCACCGCATCAAGTTTTGTAATCACTGGAGCTCCTGTTGGAGTTTTTGAAAAAAGACAAGTATTGAAGGGAAACACAAGCAATGCTACAGCGTATTTTTATGATGTTGTTGGCCTTAATGTGCGCTTTATTACTGCGGCTGGAAGCTTTACGCCAGGAGAAACAGTCACCAATCAAACTACCGCCGGCACATTCGTTATTTCTAATACTCCCAATGCAATCGTTATTGGAGATATAGATACAAAATCTATTCCAGTTGGTGATAGAGTAATCAGTGTTACCGATATATTACCTCCACAGAGTTCTTCGCTTGGTGGAAATATGGGTGGTATATTTGACTTTCAATATCAATGGGCATTGAACAATATGTTCAGCATGGCTTCTACTGATTTAATTACCTACGATATTTACAAAACATATATTGCTACTTGGGAATTTCTATTCAGAGGTAAAAAGGGTTTACGTTTTAATAGAAAAACAGATACGCTTTATATTGATATCAATGATTACATGGTAGACCAATTTGTAATTATAGAAGCATGGGTAGCATTAGATCCAGAACAATATAAAGAAGTCTACGGAGATGAAATTGTTAGAGAGTATTGCTACAACTTAATCAAAGAACAGTGGGGAAATAACCTCAAAAAGTTTTCGGGTATTCAACTTCCAGGCGGGATAACTCTCAACGGACAAGTAATCTACGATGAAGCACAAAGAGATTTAGAAAAACTCAGAGAGCGTATTCGTAAAGAGTTTGAGTTGCCACCTGATTTTATGGTTGGATAATAGGGCATAAATACCCTATAGCAACAATTTAAGGTGGAACCGTGGGAACCAATCGTTACTTCAATCTATTTAATCCGCGATCAGAACAAAATCTGGTTGACGATCTCAATCGTGAGGCCATACAAATACATGGCATAGATTGTGTGTACCTTCCAAGATCAAACCAAAAAATAGATCTAGTATTAGGTGAAGATGTTCTCTCTAAATTTGATGACGTATATGATATAGAAGTGTACATTAAAAACGTAGATGGCTTTGAAGGTCAAGGAACTTTAATGAACAAGTTCGGGATTGATATCAAAGATCAGATCACTTTAACTATTTCACGCACAAGATTTAACGATGTAGTAGGAACAGAATTAGAAAGACCAAGAGAAGGTGATTTAATTTACTTTCCTCTAAACAATGCACTATTAGAAATTAGATATGTAGAACATGAAAGTGTATTTTATAATCTTGGCGAAAGATATGTTTACGAATTAAAATGTGAACAGTATGCTTTCTCACATGAAGAAGTTAAAACTGGAGTTGATGCAATTGATGAAATTGCTGATATAGCGGCATCAAGTATATTCTTAAAACTTGGAGTTGGTGTTGGTACTTTTCAACAAGGCGAAATTGTTTATCAAGGTTTAGATCTATTAGAAGCAGATGCAAAAGCTACTGTTATTCAAGCAATCTTTCCTGCTGGACAACTTCAAGTTAAAGATATTTTTGGTGTGTTTGATCCTACTAACGGCCCAGTTAAAGGTGTTAAAAGTGCCGCTTCATATTCTCTAACATCTCTTAATACTCAAGCTATTAGTGATCCATTAGCAGAGAATGTTCCTATTCAGACAGAGAGTGATTCTATTATAGATTTCACTGAGAACAATCCATTTTCTGAGGATGACTTCTAATGTTTGGCAATATATTCTACCATAGAACAATGAGAAAAGTTGTTTCAGTGTTTGGTTCACTGTTCAATGATATCTCTATTGTAAGAAGAGACGCACAAGGTAAAGAGATCAAGCGTATTAAAGTCCCTTTGGCTTACGGTCCAAAAGAAAGATACTTATCAAGAACATCTAAAGAGCCAGATTTCAATCAAGGTTATACAATAGAACTTCCACGTTTAGCTTTTCAAATTGTTTCATTCAATTATGATGGAGCAAGAAAACTAAACACAATGCATAGAAATAAAAAGGCTATTGCAGGCGATGGTTCACATGTGAACAGACAGTACAATCCAGTGTCGTACAAGCTCGGCCTAGAGCTTTACGTGCTTGCTAAGTACATAGATGATGCTAACCAGATCATAGAACAAATACTTCCTTGGTTCACTCCTGACTATACTGTAACTATTAAAGCTATACCAGAAGTAAATCTTATTGATGACGTTCCAATCACTCTCCAAGCTGTTTCTATGGCTGATAACTATGAAGAAGATTGGCTAACAAGAAGAGATATTATTTGGACTCTAAATTTTGAAGTTAAGACTTTATTCTATGGGCCAGTAAAACCAGAAGATGTTATTACAAAAATACAAACAGATATTCTTGTTGGGCCTATTGGAAATTCTGTTCAAGATCAAATAGCAAGAAACGCAACACCTAGATCGGCACGACATTTAATTGAAGCTCTTCCTGGAGAAACTTTTGAAGATGATTTTGGATTCAGTGAAAGCTATACTGAATATACAGACAATAAGAAGTTTAATCCTGAGACTGGATTAGATGAAGACATTGTATTAAAAATAAAAACTGAAATTTTACATACTGGCGAGCAATTTGGGAAACCAAAAATTATTTAAGGTGATATATGAGTGACGATATTATAAAAGATAATGATCAGGAATTTAATCAGTTTGTAGCAACTGAAGACGATCTTCGTGCTATTACTGGAAATACTTTACCTGTTATTTCTTCTGAGAAAACAGAAGAGACTAAACTTCCTACGGCAGCTAAAGACGGCTCACCATTAGTGCCGGTAATATTTGAAGAAGCTGTGCCGGTATTAGCACCAAAGAAAGATACACATACTGAAGAGGTTGAAACAGACTATAAGTATGTGAGAGATAATCTATACACAATTACTGAACGATCTGTTGAAGCACTAAACAATCTATCTCAGATTGCTAACGCAAGCCAACATCCTAGAGCTTTTGAAGTTTTAAGTTTGTTAGTTAAAACAATTGCTGATGCACAGAAAGACTTGATGACCATGCACAAAGATAAGGTTAAGATCGAAAATGAGAAAGCAAAACAAATTTCTGACACTGGTCCTGAAGTTGTCAACAATAATTTATTTGTTGGTACGACTACTCAACTGGATGAGATCATAAAGAAAATGGGGTTAGTCAAGAAAGATGCCTAGATATAATCCACAGACTATGCGGCACTACAAAGGTAATCCTAACCTTAAGTGCGCTGGCGTTCAAATGGCTTATACTACCGATCAAATTGCGGAGCGTATTAAATGCACCAATGATCCATTATATTTCATTCAGACTTACATGAAGATCGTTCACGTGGATAGAGGACTTGTGTCTTTTGATCTATATGACTTTCAAAAAACATTACTTCAAGCATATATTGATGAACGTTTTGTTATTGCAAAACTACCAAGGCAGGTAGGAAAATCTACTGTAACAATTGCTTACATCATGTGGACTGTATTATTTGGTCCGATGCAAAATATTGCTGTGCTTGCTAACAAGGCTCAGATTGCTAGAGATATTTTAGCTAAACTTCAATTAGCTTTTGAACATATACCACTATGGATGCAACAAGGTATCGTATCGTGGAACAGAGGTTCTATTGAATTAGAAAATGGTTCAAAAGTTGTTGCTGCTTCTACTGCTAAAAGTTCTATTCGTGGTAACACATATAATATTATTTTCTTGGACGAGTTTGCTTTCGTACCACAAAATATTGCTAACGAGTTTATTACTTCTGTATATCCTACTATTTCTTCAGGTACTACAACAAAACTATTCATGGTATCAACACCGAATGGTATGAATTTATTTTATGATTATTGGGAAGCTGCTCTAGCAAAAGAAAATCTTTATAAACCTATTGAAGCTCATTGGTCGGTTGTTCCTGGACGTGATGCTAAGTGGGCTGAAGACCAAATTAAACAATTAGGACAAGAAAAATTTAATCAAGAATTTAATTGCGAATTCTTAGGTTCTGTGAATACGCTTATTGTTCCATCTAAAATGATGTCACTGGGAACTAGAAAAAGAGAACCTCTTCATAAAATTAATGATATAGACATTTACGAATTCCCACAAGAAAAACATATCTATATGACCATTGTGGATACCGCAGAAGGACAAAATTTAGATTATTCTGCTATGACTGTGATTGATGTTACCGAAGCTCCTTATAGGGTGGTAGCAAAATACAGAAATAACAAAGTATCTCCAATGATGCTACCCAATATCATATATAACGTGGCCACTAAATATAACACATCGCATGTATTGATTGAAACAAATAATATCGGAAGTCAAGTAGCAGAAACTTTACACTCAGATCTAGAATACGAAAACATCTTTTCTACTACTAATATGGGGAGAGGAGGTCAAAGAATCTCGGCAGGGTTTAAGAAAAACGCTAAGTTAGGAGTAAAGACCACGGCCCCAATTAAATCTTTAGGGTGTTCAAACCTTAAAAGTATAATTGAAAATGATCAACTATTAATCCACGACAAAGATACTATTAAAGAGTTAGCCGCTTTCGTAGCAACTAAAAAAAGCTTTGCCGCAGGGGCAGGTCATAATGATGACTTGGTTATGTGTTTAGTTCTTTTTGGTTGGTTAGCTACTCAGCCCGTCTTCAAGGAATTGACAGACGTGGATATACGAAAGAACATGGCTGACCAGAAAGAAGAGAGTATGAGAGAAGAGATGCTTCCCTTTGGAATTATCGCTTCAAGTGAAGACCATGTTAAAGCTGTTGAGACTTTCAAAGATAATGACGGAACTAATTGGGAAGTTGTTAATGAGTGGGAAGAGAGCAAAAGATCATGGAATGAGTTTGACTATACCGGAAAAGACGATCAAGATGAGAGTTTTGAAGACTGGTAATATTTGGAATATTATAAAGACAGTAAAATTATAAATATCTAGTGCTAAAGCTATACAAAGGCCTGCTCAGATTTGAGGTGGAGCACTTAAAACTTTAAGGAGAAAAAACATGGGATTTCAAGTATCGCCCGGAGTAAATGTAAGTGAAATTGATCTTACTACTATTGTCCCTGCCGTATCAACTACTGACGGTGGTTTCTGTGGTGTGTTCAAATGGGGGCCGCTCAACGAGATCGTTCTTGTTGGAAACGAAAATGACGTAGTAAGACGATTCGGTAAACCCGATTTGGAAACTGCTACTTCGTTCTTCACTGCCGCAAACTTTTTAGCTTACGGAAATAAACTTCGTATTGTTCGTGCTGCAAGCACAGCAACACAATCTGTTGCCTTCACTGGCGTAAGTTCTACTGGAACTGCTGTAACTGGTTCAGGCTTCTTGCTTGGTGCTTTACGTGTACGTCCTGGAGACACTATTGTTTTTGGACTTGACGAAAGAAATGTAACTGCTGTTGCAAGTGATATCGCATTAACTATTGATGCTGCATTTTCTCCAGATTTAAGTTCTGCTGCTGTTACCATTAAAATCTTTGTTGGAGCTTTAAATGCTACTTCAGAAGAAGGTACTGGAACTGCTGCTCCTGGTATCGGAGTTCTTATTAAGAATGACGATGACTATACACAAAACTATTCTAGCGGTTTAGCTAACGTTGGACCTTTTGCTGCTAAGTATCCTGGAGCATTAGGTAATGCTATTTTGGTTTCTATTTGTCCAAGTGGTAGCACTAATCCTGCAACTGCTAACGCATTTAAACAAAACCTTGCTGGCACTGTTTCTAGTTCTGGTGTTACTTTAACTGGTACTGGAACTGACTTCTTAAATAAATTAACTGTTGGTTCTATCGTTAGAGATTTAGCTTCAGGTCAAGAAAGAAAGATCGCTTCTGTAGTATCTGCTACTTCAGCAGATACCGATACCGCTTTCTCTCCTGTATTACTTGGTGCTTCACTTTCTGCTAAATGGGAATTCGCTGATGCTATCGGTGTTGCTCCTGGAACTTCTGACTATGCTGCTGATCGTTCTAGTTCTGCTGATGAACTTCACGTTGTAGTTATTGACGCAAATGGAGATATCTCTGGTACTAAAGGTGCTGTTCTTGAAAGACATGCTTTCCTTTCTAAAGCTGCTGATGCTAAGAGTCCAGATGGTGCTTCTGTTTATTACGTAAATAAAATCAATGAAGTGTCAAACCTAATACGTTGGACAGATCATCTTCCTGCTGGATTAAACTGGGGAAGTAGTGCCGCTGGTATTGCTTTCACTGCTATTAATAAGCCATACACAGTTCGCTTGAAAGGTGGACGTGATGTGAATACTGGAGGCGCTGTAGAGGGCGCACGTATTCAAGGTTACGATTTGTTTGCTAATGCTGATCTAGTTGATGTATCACTTGTTCTATTAGGTGAAGCATCTTCAGCAATCGCAATTTCTGTAATCAATAACGTTTGTGAAGTGCGTAAAGATTGTGTTGCTTTTATCTCACCAGAAAAAGCTGACGTAGTTGATAACGTAGATAACGAAGTTGAAGATTCTATTGAATTCCGCGATACTCTTCCATCAAGCTCGTATGCTTTTATGGACAGTGGTTGGAAACTTCAATACGACAAATACAATGACGTTAAGAGATGGGTTCCTTTGAATGGTGATATTGCTGGTCTATGTGTTAGAACAGATACTATTGCTGATCCTTGGTACTCTCCTGCTGGATATAACAGAGGTAATATTAAAAATGTATTACGTCTTGCTTATAGCCCACACAAAGCGCAAAGAGATGACTTGTATCTTTCTGGAATCAATTCTGTAATTGACGAACACGCTCAAGGCACTGTATTGTTTGGAGATAAAACTCTTCTTGCTAAACCAAGTGCGTTTGATCGTATTAACGTTCGTAGATTGTTTATTGTTCTTGAAAAAGCAATTGCTCGTGCTTCTAAATTTACTTTGTTTGAATTCAACGATTCATTCACAAGATCACAATTTAGAAACCTTGTTGAGCCTTTCTTGAGAGATGTTCAAGGTAGACGTGGAATATATGACTTCAAAGTTGTATGTGATACATCTAACAACACTCCTGAAGTAATTGACCGTAACGAGTTTATTGGAGATATTTACATCAAGCCAGCACGTTCGATCAACTTCATTCAGTTGAACTTTATTGCTGTAAGAACTGGTGTCGAATTTGCTGAAATTGTTGGTAAATTCTAATAAATATTAACTTAGGGAGAAACCAAAATGGCTTTTAAAATTCAAGATATCAAGACAGCATTAGAGTTTGGTGGAGCACGTCCGTCACTCTTTAGAGTAGAGCTAGACCTTCCGCTTGCTATAAGCGGAGGTCAAATTCTTCCACAAGGCGGTTCACAAGCGGCAGATAAAACTACATTCAAAAACAAATTAAGTTTTCTATGTAATGCTGCTTCTTTACCCTCTTCAACTATTGCTCCAATCGAAGTATCATACTTTGGTAGAAAAATTAAGGTTGCTGGTAATAGAACATTCCCTGAATGGACATTGACTATTATCAACGATGAAGATTTTGCTTTAAGAAATGCTTTTGAATCATGGATGGGAGCTATCAACGGACATACAACTAACTTACGTAACTCTGGTGCTACATCAACTCCAGATACATATAAGGTAGACGGTAAGGTATTACAATTTGGAAAAGCTGATGATCAGTCTCCAATTAGAAAGTACCAATTTCAAGGTTTGTTTCCAACTGAAGTTTCTGCTATTGAAACAAATTGGGCAACCGAAAATGAAATTGAAAGTTTCACTGTAACCCTTCAGTACGACTTATGGGTTCTTGACGCCAGCAAAGAATAATTTAGGCTCACCTAAATATCAAGTGAAGGTCTTGGAGATAATCACAAGCCTATTATAGTATGAACAGGAGAGCAAATGGATTTTAAATTATTCGGTTATACATTAAAAAAGACTGAACTAGAAAAAGCTAAAGAAGATGCTAAGTCTTTTGTACCGCCTACTAATGAAGATGGCGCAGTAACCGTTGAAGGTGTTGGTGCCTACGGAGCCTTCATTGACCTTGAAGGCTCTTCTAAAAACGAATTTGAATTAATCACACGCTATAGAGAAATGGCACTTCTACCTGAAGTAGATAGTGCTATAGACGACATTGTTAATGAAGCAATTGTTGTTAATGGACAAAGAGATGCCGTAGAAATTAATCTCAGCAATATCAAAGAAAAGAAAGAAGTTAAAGAAGCAATCTATGAAGAGTTTGATAATATTCTTACTCTATTAAATTGGAATCAAAACTCATACGACCTATTCAGAAAATGGTATATAGACGGTAGACTGTTTTTTCACGTTATACTAGACGATCAAAAAAAGAAAAATGGGATCTTAGAACTTCGATATATTGACCCAAGACAAATTCGTAAAGTTAGAGAAATAGAAAGAGATGTTTCAGAACAGGGTGTTGAGCTATTAAAAGTTGCCGATGAATATTACGTGTTCAACCAAAGAGGACTTCTTCGTGGTGGTTCTGGTAATACCACATACACTGGCGCATCTACTACCGTAGAAGGTATTAAAATTTCTACTGATTCAATTCTATTTGTTCATTCTGGTATTGTAGATAAATTTTCTTCTACCATTCTTTCTAATCTACATAAAGCATTAAAAGGAATGAATCAACTAAAAATGATGGAAGATGCGATGGTTATCTATCGTATTGCTCGTGCTCCAGAAAGAAGAATTTTCTATGTTGATGTTGGTAATCTTCCTAAATCAAAAGCTGATGCATATCTTAGAGATATCATGCAAAGATATCGTAACAAGATGGTCTACAATATCGAAACTGGAGAAGTCAAAGACGATAGACGAACACTTTCTATGCTTGAAGACTTTTGGTTGCCGAGGAGAGAGGGATGCCTTTCATTGAATACGCAGATAGATTTACTAGATGGCCGTCAAGTTCCTTTAAGTGATTTAATATTAGAATATGATCAAGGCAAACAAAACTGGACATACTCTGTTTCACCCGAAGGAGAAATAGTTCCTGGCCTGATATCTTGGGCTGGCGTTACACGCAAAAATACTGATGTGCTTAAAATAACTCTCGACAACGGCGAAGAAGTTATAGCAACACCAGATCACAAATTTATTTTGCGAGACGGCACTAAAATAGAAGCAAGAGATCTGAAACCACAAGATTCGTTAATGCCTTTCTATACGAGAGAGAAAGATAAACAAATATTAAGTAAAGCAGAATACTTAGAAAAATGGTCTCCTGGCTTGGCTAAAATGCAAGCGATGAATGAAGAAAAGAAACTCCATAACCATAAAGTCGTTTCAATAGAAATACTTTCTGAAAGAATGGATGTCGGAACCTTAACAATTGATAAAGACCACAGATATCACGATTATCACAACTTTGCTCTATCGGCTGGAATCTTTGTGATGAACAGTCAGGGCACTTCTATTGATACACTTCCAGGTGGTGAAAATCTTGGTGAGATGGCAGACGTTGAATACTTTCAGAAGAAATTATATAAAGCACTTAATGTTCCAGTATCAAGATTAGATCCAGAAAATGGTTTCCAATTAGGACGTGCTGCTGAAATTACTCGTGATGAATTGAAGTTTACTAAATTCATCTATAGACAAAGAATTAGATTCTCACACCTATTCATTGAACTATTAGAAAAGCAACTAACTATAAAGGGTATTGTAAACCGAGATGAATGGGAGAATATAAAAGAGCAAGTAACTTTTGATTGGGCTAACGATAATCACTTTACTGAATTGAAAGACTCTGAAATTCTTAGAAACAGACTTGAGCTTATTCAATTGATAGATCCATACACACAAAAATACTTCTCAGTTAAGTGGATTAGAAAGAACGTACTAAAACAGACTGAGGATGAACAGAAAACTGTGGATAAAGACATTGTAGCTGAAAAAGACGTTTACCCTGATCCGGCTCCCGCTCCGGGAGAAGATGGGGTTAAAATGACTAATTTTGATGATGGTAACGAATTTTAATAAACTTGGAAAGGATAAATACATATATGTCAAAAAAGAAACTAAAAAACCTTATTAAGTTAGCTTCAGAAATGAACCTTTCGGCTTTCAGAAAGACGCTAAAAGAAGTTCTTTTGGCTAAGACAGCTAAGAGACTTGACGAAAAAGAAGTACAGCTTTCCAAGAAACTTTTTAAAGAGAAACGTTAGGCCTAAGAAATGAAACTCATTACAGAAGTAAATGAAAATTTAGCGTACAAGGTTATTACCGAAGAAAAGTCTGGCGGTAAAAACTACTTCATTGAAGGTATCTTTCTCCAAGCAGAAATGAAGAACCGCAATGGAAGAATGTACCCTAAAGAACTTCTACAAAATGAAGTTAAAAGATATATTAAAGAGTACGTAGAAAAGAATCGTGCTTTTGGTGAATTGGGACATCCAGATGGTCCGACTATCAATCTTGATCGTGTATCGCATATGATTACCGAATTAAGAGAAGATGGTGATAATTTTATTGGTAAAGCTAAAATATTAGTTGACTTGCCTAACGGTAAAATCGTTAAGGCTTTTATTGATGCTGGTGCTTCACTTGGCGTATCTTCTCGTGGTATGGGTTCGTTAAGAACCGAAGGCCACGATATACAGATAGTTCAAGATGATTTTTATCTTGTAACGGCTGGTGACATTGTTGCCGACCCTTCTGCTCCTGATGCTTTCGTAAATGGCATCATGGAAGGTAAAGAATGGGTTTGGGATAATGGGCTCATCAAAGAACGTACCATTGCCGGCTACAAGAAAGAAATATCTAAGGCTCCTGCTAAGAAGATTCGTGAAGTAAGCGTAAAAGCTTTTGAAGACTTCATGAAACGACTTAGCAGAGGATAAATGTTCACGCATAAAGATTTAATAAGAACATTAAAGACTGAATTACTTACTGACCCCGAACATTTAGGGTATAGTAGATATTTTGCTTATCCGGCGCAGATCGCTGCTTTAATGAATCAACCACAAAGACAATCAGAAATACAATCTACTAGTATAACTAAAGCATTAGAATATCTAACTTGGCTTGAGGAATTAAAGGTAGTTAATAATGTACAGCTTGTAAAAGAACTAGTTGAGTTTTTAATATATCATGGAGCAGGAAATGCAGTTAATAATACTGTTGCTACCGAAGAAAGTGATGGATTGTTAAGAATTCTTAAATTACTAGGCATAGATTTTTTTCTAAATATGTTTGGTATATCATCATATTGGGGTGATAAAGAAAAGCTTAAGATGGCTGTTTTAGATGTTTTGGAACACGCTTCAAAAATAGGACAGAAAAAGTATTCTGTTCATATAAGTAATAAAATTATTTCATGTAGAATTCTTAGATTATTTAGTGGTGTTGCTGGGGCGCCAAACGCCGTGACTGAAAAAGATATTATTGATACAAAACATTACGCTAATATAATATAGGAAAACAAAAATGGCTTCAACATTAAACATTACATATTCAGCTTCAGCAAGTATAACTTGTACTCTTGCTTCTTTAGCTACTGCTTCAGCAAGATCTTGCGATGCTGTAGATAACGGCACAAACAAATATATTGATGCTATACTATATCTTGCTATACCTTTGGTTACGGGCACTCCGGCCTCAGATAAAGCTATCAACGTTTGGTTCTATGGTTCAGAAGATGGAACAAACTATACCGATAACTCTTTAGGTACTAATGCTGCTGTTACATTAAGAGTACCAACAAATTTGCGTGGACCTTTTATCATAACAACTCCAACTGCTGGTGCTTTAACCTATAAAGCAACTATAGGTTCTGTTGCTTCTTTCTTTGGTGGCATACTTCCTAGAAAATGGGGATTTGTTATTGAGAATAGAACTAACTTAGCTTTCAATGCAACTGAAGGAAATTTAATAAAGACTTTTACTGGTATAACATATACGACGACTTAATAAAACCCTTTAGGAGTGTGAAGAGTCGTTATGTATAATTTCCGACGTAGTAAATTAATAGCCCAACCAATGCAGCCAATAGTGGACGGAAACCACTATTTGAGCAAAGGCCTCGTGGGTTATTGGCCGTGTTCTGTAGATACTGCTACTGGTGGTACAGGAGCATTAAAAGACTATTCAGGTTATGGTAATCACGGCACAATAAGTAATACTTCTATAACTTATTCAACTACTCCTGGCCCTCTTAATGCTGTTGGTCTTAATTTCCCAAGCATAAAACAATTTGTATCATTTACGACTCCGGCTGGACTTCCTGCTTATCCAACTGGAGCAAACCAATTAACTATATCATTCTGGATTAAATCAAATTCAGCAACTCTTAAAGATATTGTTCAATATAATGCTGGGACTACTAGCGGAACAAATTTATTAATACAAACTTCTAGCGATAATATACAAATAGATTTCGGTTCGGCTGGACATATTTGGGGAACGGCGGCGAGTACCATATCGCAAAACTACATGTCTCATGTGGTTATAGTTGTGCCACCTGGAGCTACCTTAACTTCAGATATAAAAATTTACATTAATGGTATTGACGTTGCAGTATCAACTTTATCTGGAACGGCTGCTACCTTAAATCTATCTGCTGCCGATTGGCTATTTGGTGAAAGAGGACCTTCTCAAGCTAATAAAGCAGATCAAATTTTATCTGAAGTTCGTTTATATAATAGAGCATTACAAAGTTCAGAAGTTAGAGAATTATATTCCGACCCTTGGTCTGGACTTATTAATCCTGCTAATGAAATATTATATACTTTTGCTGGTGTCCCACCGACACAAAACATACAACCAACAGGAATATCTTCTGCTGAAGCATTTGGTTCACATAAAATAAACCAAAATATTAATACGGTGGGAAATATATCTTCTACTCAAGCTTTCGGCACTCATCAACTCAACCAAAAAATTCATAATGTTGGAGCGATAGTAAGCGCAGAAGCTTTCGGGACACACAAACTTAATCACGTAATTAAACCTATAGCCATAACATCACAAGAAGTTTTTGGTATACCAAAATTACATTTGGTTATCTATACTACTGGCCCACCAATTCTATCGGCCGAAACATTTGGAACTCATAAGCTAAATCAAAAAATACATCTTGTTGGTAATATTGCTTCTGTTGAAGCCTTTGGTTCTCACAAACTAAACCAAAGAATTTCTCCTACATCTATTACAACACTAGAAGCTTTTGGTTCTCACAAACTAAATCTAAAAATACATAATGCTGGCAACATTGCTAGTGCTGAAGCTTTCGGAACTCCAACAATAGTTCCTGGAACCGCTTACGTTCTTCCATCTGGTATTATAAGCCAAGAGGCTTTTGGTTTACATGAACTTGATTTAGAAATAGAAGAGCCTGGAGTTCCTAGTGCGGAAGCATTTGGTTTACACCAGATCAACCAAAAAATCAAACCATCTTCTATAGATTCATTAGAAGCTTTTGGTTCACATAAAGTAAATCTTAATATTCATGTAATTGGTATTACATCTGATGAAGCTTTTGGTACTCACATAATAGAAGTTGGAGATGTTATTATCTCTACTTCTTCTATAAACTCACTAGAAGCATTTGGTTCTCATAAAGTAAATCTTAATATTGTTCCTTCTTCTATTGATTCATTAGAAGGTGTTGGACTACCACACATAAAACATCATATTAAGCCAGCATCAATTGATAGTGCTGAAACTTTTGGTACACACCAATTAAATCTTTATATTGTTCCATCTTCTATTAATAGTAATGAAGCTTTTGGCAGTCATACCTTAACAACTGGCAATGTAAATATATTACCATCTTCTATTGATTCATTAGAAGTATTTGGTGTACACAATATAGTACATAAGATTAAACCATCTTCTATTGATTCAGAAGAAGCTTTTGGTTTGCATCAATTAAATCTTACTATCTTCCCGTTGGGTATTCTATCTCAAGAATATGTCAATGAAGCTCCTGGAGTTGAATATGAAATAGAACCTCCATCTATTAATAGTGCAGAAGATTTTGGTTTCCCAACTATAACTTCTATTGTATCTATTCAAGTAACTTCTATTAATAGTGCCGAAACTTTTGGTTTACATAAAGTAAATCAAAAAATTCATGCTCAAAGTATTACAAGTCAAGAAGCTTTTGGTTTACATAAGTTTAGTTACATAATATATCCAGATCACGTAAACAGTGCTGAAGCTTTTGGTTCACCTATTATACTTTCTGTTGTTTACGTACAACCATCTTCTATAGACTCACTAGAAGCTTTTGGTTCACATTCATTACATCTTAGAATATTCCCACAAGCAATAAACACTTCGGAAGCTTTTGGTTCACATTCATTATCGGCTGTTATATACCCATCTTCTATTAACAGTGAAGAAGCATTTGGCACACATCAATTAAATCTTTATGTTGTTCCTTCTTCTATTGATTCTACTGAAACATTTGGTTCACATACTGTAACACCTGGAACGGCTTACGTTCTTCCATCTGGTATTGTTAGCCAAGAAGCTTTTGGTTTACATGAACTTGATTTAGAAATAGAAGAGCCTGGAGTTCCTAGTGCTGAAGCATTTGGCACACATCAAATTAATCAAAAGATTAAACCTAGTTCAGTAGACAGTGATGAAGCTTTCGGAACTACAATGTTGGTTCACGAGATTGAGCCAAGCTCAATTGATAGTGAAGAAGCATTTGGCACTCCAACAATAGTAAGTGGAAATATTAATATCTATCCATCTTCTATATCTTCATTAGAATCTTTTGGTACACATAAAGTAAATCAAAAGATTCATGCTGAAAGTATTACAAGCCAAGAAACTTTTGGTAATCTAAAAATTAATTTTGTTATCTTTGCTCAAGATATCAATACTCAAGAAACTGTAAATGAACCTACATTACATTTAAAGATTTTCATTAATGAGATATTTTCATCTGAAGCTTTTGGTTCACATGTAATACAACCTGGAGTTGTTTACATTCAACCAAGTTCAATAACTTCATTAGAAGCCTTTGGCTCTCATAAAGTAAATCATCTTATCAATATCACAAGTATTGATTCGGAAGAAGCTTTTGGTACACATCTATTAATTCTTTATGTTGTTCCTTCTTCAATAACTTCTGAAGAAGCTTTCGGAACTCCAACACTAACTTCTATAGCTTACATTCAACCAAGTTCAATTGATAGTGAAGAGTATATTGGAACTCATAGTGTTGTACAAGTAATACAACCTAATGCTATTGATACAGAAGAATTTGTAAATGATGTAAATGTAGTTCAAGTAATACAACCACTATCAATTAACTCACAAGAAATGTTTGGTGGTCTGGATGATATTGAACAAAACATTTATCCACCAAGTATTAATTCGGCTGAATCGGTTGGTTTCCCAATAGTACAACCTGGAGCTGTATACATTCAACCGACTTCTATTGATTCGGAAGAAGCTTTTGGTATAGCACAACTTTCTATTTCTATAATAGTAAATGCTATTACTACCGAAGAAGTATTCGGATATCATATCGTTCATCAAAATATTCACACAACATCTATCTTTGAAGATGAATATGGAACACCACAAGTAAATCTAAACATTCATGTTCTTGGTATAGCATCATTAGAAGCTTTCGGTTCACACCAATTAAATTACATCATCTATCCTATTGGTGTTACTTCTGATGAAGCTTTCGGAACTACAATGTTGGTTCATGAGATTGAACCAAGTTCAATCAATAGTAATGAAGCATTTGGCACTCCAACATTAACATCTAATGCTTATATTAATCCATCTTCTATAACATCATTAGAAGCATTTGGTACACACCAAGTAAACTTAAATGTTCATGTTCTTGGTATAGCATCATTAGAAGAATTTGGTACTCACCAATTAAATCTTACTATCTTCCCAGTAAGTATTACTAGTGAAGAAGCATTTGGCTCACACCAATTAAATCTTTATATTGTTCCATCTTCTATTGATTCAGAAGAATACATTGGCTCACATAGTTTAGTTCAAGTAATACAACCATCTTCTATAACATCATTAGAAGCTTTCGGTACTCATCAATTAAATCTTACTATCTTTACTCAAGCTATTGGTAGTGATGAAGCTTTTGGTTTACATCAATTAAATCATGTTATTAATATTACATCAATTGATAGCGAAGAAGCTTTTGGCACTCATCAAGTAAATCTAAACATTCATGTTCTTGGTATAGCTAGTGAAGAGGCATTTGACACTCCAACATTAACATCTAATGCTTATATTAATCCATCTTCAATTGATAGTGAAGAGTATATTGGAACACACTTATTTGTTCTTGAAATTGAAAATGGTAATATTTCTTCAGAAGAAGCATTTGGTACTCACCAATTAAATCTTACTATCTTCCCAGTAAGTATTACTAGTGATGAAGCTTTTGGTTCACATAGTATAGTTCAAATAATACAACCTAATAGTATTGATAGTGAAGAGGCTTTCGGAACTCATCAATTAAACCAAAACATATACACTCAAGCTATTGGAACAGAAGAAGCATTTGGCACACACCAAGTAAACTTGAATATTCATGTTCTTGGTATTGCTAGTGAAGAGGCTTTCGGAACTCATCAATTAAATCAAAATGTATATTCTGTTGGTATTACTTCTGATGAAAACTTTGGTTCACATCAATTAAATCTTACTATCTTCCCACAAGATATTAACACCGATGAAGCTTTCGGAACTCCAAGTCTAGTTCAAGTAATACAACCATCTTCTATAACATCATTAGAAGCTTTCGGTACTCATCAATTAAACTTGAAGATCTTCATTGATACTATTAACAGTGATGAAGCATTTGGTACTCCTGATCTAACTGCCGCGTATTTAATATACCCATCTTCTATAGATTCACTAGAAGCTTTTGGTTCACATCAATTAAACTTGAAGATCTTCATTGATACTATTAACAGTGATGAAGCATTTGGTACTCATCAATTAAATCTTCATATAACAACTATTGGTATTACCACTGGAGAAATCTTTGGTACACCACAACTAAACTTAGTAATATATCCATTTGATATACCATCACAAGAAGTTTTTGGTTCACATCAATTAAATGTAAACATTCTTCCTGTCGGTGTTGTTACCGAAGAGTATATTGGCACACATCAAATTGATCTTGAAATTGAGAATGGTAATGTTGATTCTGGAGAAGAATTCGGCACACATCAAATCAATCAAACAATATTATATGCTGGTGATATAGTAAGTAATGAAACATTTGGTGTACAACCTCTAATAATAATATATGTTGATCCTCTTGCTATAGACTCAGAAGAGTATATCGGCACACATCAATTAAATTACATCATCTATCCTGTTGCTATAGATTCAGAAGAATTTGTAAATGGTGGCGATGAACAGATCATACATGAGGTTGAGCCTGTAAGTATTCCTTCAGAAGAGTATATTGGCTCACATAGTCTAGTTCAAGTAATACAACCTAATACTATTGGTTCTGAAGAAGCCTTCGGAACTCATATGCTAGTTCACGAAATTGAACCTGTAAGTATTCCTTCGGAAGAAGCTTTTGGTTTACCTTATTTAACTTCAAGTATAACTTTAACTGGTATACCTTCTGATGAAGCTTTCGGAACTCATCAACTTAACCTTACTATCTTCCCTGTAAGTATTGATAGTGAAGAAGTTGTAAACCAAGTTAATGTAGTTCAAGTAATACAACCTACAGAAATAACTTCGGAAGAAGCTTTTGGTAATCATACGCTATCACAAAGAATATACTTGGTTGGTATATTGAGTGAAGAGTATATTGGAAACTTAAAAGTAAATCAAGAGTTCCAAGATGGTTTCATACCAAGTGCTGAAGCCTTCGGAACACATCAACTAAACTTCACAATATTCCCACAAGATGTTAATAGTGATGAATCTTTTGGTAATGCTAATATTAATTACATAATAAAACCTTTTGGTATTTCTTCTGCTGAAAATGTAAATTCACCTAAAGTAAATCTACACATTCACTTAACTGGAATCAATAGTGATGAATTGTTTGGTACTCATACACTAGTATCTACTATTCATGTTCTATCTATTAACAGTGATGAAGCTTTTGGTTTACATCAAGTTAATCTGAATATACACACTATTAGTATTGATAGTGAAGAAGCATTTGGAACTCATCAATTAAATCTTACTATTTTCCCTGTACAAATTGATAGTGAAGAATACATTGGCGCACATAGTCTTGTTCAAATAATACAACCAACTTCAATAGACAGTGAAGAAGCATTTGGCACACATCATCTTAAGCATATTATTAAACCAGTTTCAATTAATTCACAAGAAGCTTTTGGTACTCATACAATTGTATCTACTATTCATGTTCTATCTATTGATAGCGAAGAATACATTGGCAC
>Ga0163151_10000074_pt1 | contig 161779 bp, 129 predicted proteins | sample OliLakLV19MP5IB2_FD_145596 | JGI IMG/M metagenome (GOLD analysis project Ga0163151, IMG submission 145596) | Freshwater microbial mat bacterial communities from Lake Vanda, McMurdo Dry Valleys, Antarctica - Oligotrophic Lake LV.19.MP5.IB-2 | ecosystem: Environmental > Aquatic > Freshwater >...
CAAATAAAATATATATATATATATATATATATTGCAGCTGGAGGTAATAAGGCAAATGCCTTATTTATTGGTAAGAACTACGCTAACTTGTTCAACGTTCCCGGGAATGGGTGGGTTTAGTTTGCTCACTTTTACCTCGATTTTTACAGAGGTTGGAAAAGAATTCTCTAGGGTACTTAAAATCCGTTTAGCAACGTGTTCAATCAATTTAGAACGAATAGCCATTTCTTTTTTTACAATTTCGAAAACCGCAACGTAGTCAATAGTTTCATCTAATTTATCAGATGTTGAAGGTTTATCCAGGTTAGCATCTATGCAAACATCAATAACATATTTTCCACCAATGATGCTTTCTTCATGCATACAACCATGGTATGCGTGAAGTTTAATGCCTTGTACAAGTATTTTGGAAATTGCCATAGTGGCTTTACTCAATTTGTTATGATAATTTTTTTAGAATAGAAGGAATTTTGTCCTTTTACTTTTAGGAAATAAATACCAGGACTAAATTTAGAAACATTAATTGGGTTGCCAGATTTATAGGAAGGAAGAGATAGAATGCTTTTGCCTATGTCGTTAAATAAGGTAATACTTAATTCATTGGTGTTTGCGTCTAGGCTATTAATTACTAGCATATCATTTGTTGGATTTGGAAATATGAGAACGTTTGGTTCGGCAGTTAAATGGTTATTTACGCCTAGCAATTGAGATCCATCAAGTATAAACATTCCATTTAAAATATCTGTAGCAATAATAACTTTGGATGGCAAGTATGGATATACTCCCCAACATCCGGGACCATAACCTGAATAGTCGATATTTTGAATGTGCGTATCATAATACCCAGCTTGAAAAGGAGCTGCAGTATTAGAAATATCAAAGCACTGCACTCCATCGTGATAGTATGAAACAAAAACTTTATCGTTATCAACTATGAATGGGTTATGTGGTATACTTCCTTGTAAGGGGTCATTTAATAAGTTGGATCTGAAAATACTTTTTAAAGTAATGTTATTCATATTTGAAATGTCATACACTTTTAAACCTTTACCATGTGTTTCATCTGCAAAAACCAAAGTTTTGCCATCTTCTGAAACCCAAGAGCTATGGTTATATCCTTGTTCCGGGTAATTGGTAATACTTTGTATAAGTTTTGGGGAAGTAGGATTTGTATAGTCATAAATGAATAGTCCATCGCTGCCGCAAGATAAAAATGCAGTATCCTTGCGAACATTAACATCATGTACATAGCCGAAAGGAGGATTGGATAAATCACTAATTATTGTTGGATTTTCAGGATTTGTAAGTGACGCCACTCGAAAAGTTATTGGATTATCTTGATTGTCCTTGAGGCCGCAGAAGTATAGTCTGTGGTTGTCAATAAAAATATCGTGCGCTGTTTTGCAAATACTTTTACTGTCGTAAACTTTATGTGTGGAATCAGGTAAGTATTTTAAGTCAAATATTTGAAGAGAGGAATTTCCTTCGTCACAAACGGCATATAAGTAATTTTTATAAGTCTTAAAATCGCGATGTACAGCTTTGTCGGACGATTCTCTTCCAGCCTGAAAACTAACCAGAACCGGACTTGCAGGGTTACTAATATTAAATATGTGAGTACCTGCTGTAGAGCCCAAAATGGCATACTCTTTACCAGTAGAATCTACATAACCCCAGCAATCATTAAATGATCCGTTCGTCCAACCGATGGGCAAAGTTGTGTCTGTCCAAGTAGATAGCAGTGTCATGTTCAGCTTCATTTGAGCAAATGAAGAATTGATTTGCAAAAAGCAATTAACGAAAAGAGAAAAGCGAATAATGTTTTTCATTTTATAGTATTAAATGATAGTTCGAAGGTAATTAGGTTGTACTACAAAAGCAATAATTTTGAAGAATATATTATAGCATGATACCGTATTTTTGTTTTTTGAAGCGTTTCATGTCGTATTTGTTCTTACTTCCTTTGCCTAAGGTAGAGCTCCAGATCAACATTATTTCGTGTGAGCCGCTTTGGAATGCTCGCAACTCAGAAGTTACAAAATCATAGGAGTAACTTATTTGAAAGTCATCTGCTATGGTAACCCCCATGTGGAAAGCAATGGCGTCTCTTAAGCGAATGGAAACTCCACCAAAAAATTGTTGTTTATAATGCAGGCGTAGGCTATAATCGATATTCATAGGATTTGCTTGAGCATATAAAACTTGCAAAGCGTTTTCCCAAACCCAATCAGCTTGTCCCGACCAATTATACCCAACACTTCCATAAACATGTGGCACCATATGAATTTTGGTTTCTTTTGTTGAGTCATCTTTTGGGTAATAGTTGATGGATGGCTCTAACAAGTTTAACATGCTAAGCCCAATATGAAATCGGTCATTGTAAAATAGTATTCCTGCGTTAGCATTGTTTACAGTTTTTTTCTGAGAAGTAGATAAGTCTAGAATATTATCGACTGGCACATGCATATGTAGTTTTGTGCCATCAATTAAATAAGTTAATCTGTTAAAAGATAATCCGGCAGATAATTCTACATCATCAAACCTAACATGGTAGGAGTAGGCTAATGATAAATCTGATCGTTTTGTGGGGCCTGTTATGTCATTAAAATAGCTTCCGCCTAGTCCCATTGATCCATTTAATAAACGACTATTAAAAGAGATGCTTTTTGTTGTAGGCGCTTCATCAAATCCAACCCATTGCTTTCTGTAATTTACTCTTAAGTCAATTAGTCTTTTAGTGCCAATAACTCCGGGATTTAAAAATGCGCCATTCGATTTAAACTGAGTGTAGTAAGGTAGTTGTTGTGATTTTGATATTAAGCTAAAGCCAAGAATGAAAATAGAAAAGAATGGCAAACTAAATTGCGCAAACCTAAACTTTATTTGATACTTCGCTCTTTTCATTTTTTTTATTCTCAGCGTATAATTGTTACAGCGCCATTTACTTTTTTATAGCCGGGACCTAAATCAAGAATAATGTAATAGGTTGCGCAGGGGAGGTCGGCACCATCAATTTTTCCAGTCCAATCATTTTTGTACTGAGATTCTTGAAATACTAATTTCCCATTGCGATTAAATATTTGAATTTTATTATCAGGAAACTTTGCCAGGTTTCCTATAAATAGCTCATCGTTAACCCCATCTCCGTTTGGAGTGAAAGCATTATATATGATTACCGTATCGCTTGGTATAATTGTTAACACCATACAATCAAAATTGATGCATCCGTTGCTGTCAACTCCGGCAACGCAATAGGTTGTGGTGCTAATAGGTTCAGCAGTAGGAGTGGCTGTGTTTTGGTTTTGTAAGCTGCTGGCCGGTGACCAAAAATAATTTACTCCTCCAGTGGCTAGCAAGCTCGTATTACTACCACCCATTATGGTTTGATCAGGACCAGCTGATACGTTAGGTAGCGGAAGGTGTGAGATGCTTATCACATCTGTTGCAATAGTGCCAATTGAATCTGTTACCATTAATGTGTAGCTAGTAGGTCCGGTAGGAAAGGCTTTGGGGTTTGAACTAGTTGAAGAGCTTAATCCGAATACTGGCTGCCAACTAAAAGTATAAGGAGCTACTCCACCTGTAGCAGTTGGTGTTCCGCCTAAAGTGATTGTGTCGTACTGACAAATAGTAAGGTTGTTGCCTGCATTAGCTGATAATATTTGTCCAAATGAACAGTTGCTGAAATAAAATTGAAAGCAGAGCAATAGCAATGTAGTTAGCCGCCTATGTTGCGTCCTTAATAATAGTAGTAAAATAATATTATTATAATTCCTCATTATCTTTTTCTTGAATCTTATTAAACACACTTGTGACAAGCCATAACACAAAACTAAATAGCAATGCCCACCAAAATCCATTAACCCTAAAACCATCAACTAATTTATCTACGAGTAAAATGATAAACGTATTTATTACAATTAAAAATAATCCGAAACTAAATATTACTGCAGGTAGTGTGAAAATTATTAATAATGGTTTTATGAAAGCATTTAATAAGCTAAGTACAACAGATACTAGAATGGCAGTTAGAAAATTATCGACAGACACGCCAGGTAATATGTAAGAGGTGATTAGAATTGCTAGTGTAGAAATAATTAGTCGTACAACGAAATTCATAATGGCAAATATAGAATTCTAAACGCTGAAAGTTTATTAAAAATCAAATGAAAAAACGAAACTATTTAAATATATTACCCTTCAAAGTTTAATGAAATAAGCCACACCTTGGTGTTTATTTTATCTATGGGCATGGACCAGGCTGTGTTTTCTTTAAACAAGCGATTTTTAAACCCTGCCGAAAACTTTATTTCTGTGGAAAGCTTAAAGTACTCTAAATAAAAATCTAAACCAAATCCAGCTTCAAAGCTATAGTCTTTGCTGTTTAATTTCAATAAATCAGGATTTTTTGTTTTATCCTGAGCTGCCAAGTCAATGCTAAATTTTCCGCCTGCCAAAAGGTAGGCCGACATATTGTTTAGCCGCTCGGATCGAAGTTTTAGGTTAATCGGAAAGTCAAGTAAAGTTGACTCAACTTTCTTCTTTTCTACATAAAAAGAATCTGCTTTTGTGGCACTAGATGGGTGTATAAAATATTCCATTGCTCTGCCTTGAAAAGAAAGTGCTGGTAAAAAGCGTACTGTTAGGTAATCGTGTAATCTAAGATCAGAAATAATGCCTAGGTTAAATCCCCAATCAGGAATTGAGTTAACGGCCCAAATGGAGTCTGGATTTACGCTTGAAACTGAAGGTATAACAAGGAAGTCTGCTTTATTTACCCCTAAAGAAAAGCCAAAATGTAGCTTTTCCTTATCATAGCTAGGTAAATTAAGTGGTTTTACTCTTTGAGAATAGCAACTTATTGTTAAGCAAGTTAAGAAGCAGAAAATTATTATTCGTAATAAAAACATGTAAATTTCAAGGGTTGTATTCAGAAACGCAATAATACCATATTTATTTCTTTGCTATATAGATAGTTACTATGCCAAATGTTTGAGGGTAAGCAACAGCGCTCGAAAAGCCAGATTTAAGCAAAATCGCATTTAATTTTTCTCCGTGAGGGAATTTTTCAACTGATTCAAAAAGATAGTTATACGCCACTGGGTTTTTAGATATTAATCTTCCTAAAAACGGACAAATATATTTTAGGTACATGTTGTAAAGTTGCTTCATTGGAAAACGTTCAGGAATAGAAAATTCCAAAATTGCAAAAGAGCTACCTTTTTTAAGTGTCCTGCTTACTTCAAGCAAACCTTTTTCCAGGTTTTCGAAGTTGCGAACTCCAAACCCAACAGTTGCAGCGTCAAAAAAATTATCTGCAAATGGAAGTTCTTCTGAGTTTGCTTGTATTAACTCAATCTTTTCGGAGAGGTTTTTATTTATTAATTTATTTTTTCCAACTGCCAACATATCATTTGCAATGTCAATTCCAATTATTTTTTCTGGATTTAGTAGTAGTGAATCAATAGCGAAATCGGCAGTTCCGGTTGCTACATCAAGTAAAATAGAATTTTTAGTAGAAAGAGTTGTGCTCAGTAAGCGAATGGTTTTGCGCCTCCAAAATTTATGTATGCCAAAAGATAAAAGTTGATTTATGAAATCGTAGCGATGAGCAATTTCGTTGAACATTTTTTCAACTTGCTCTTTTTTTCCTTCTGTAGTATTCGAGTAAGGGGTAACTACCATGTAATAAATAATTACTTGGTAAGCAATGTGATGCTTTCTTCTAAAAGCAATTTTTTATCAATTGGAACTACACCCACTTTTTCACAAACCAGTCCGCCTGCAATATTGGCAAGTTCCACCATCAGAATAGGATCTAGTTTGAGTGCAAGGCCAAGTGCTGCCACTCCAATTACGGTATCGCCAGCACCTGATACATCTGCAACATTGCGAACATGAGCAGGGACAATGTGTTTTACTTTTTTAGTAGCAATAAACATCCCTTTCTCGGAAAGCGTAATGAGAATATTTTCCATTCCTTGTCTGGTTCTCAACTCATCGGCTACTTTAGAAAGAATTTCTTTTTCTGCAATATTTATTTCTTTCTTAATTCCTTCTCTTAATTCCTTCAGGTTTGGTTTAAAGAGCGTGATGTTTTTATAAAACTGAAAATTTTTCTTTTTTGGGTCAACAGCAACTGGAATTTTCTTTTTGCTGGATTCAATTACAACTTTAAGAATTAACTCAGATGTAATTACTCCTTTATCGTAATCTTCAAAAACCACAACGTCAATTGCATTGCTTTTTATTAAAAATGAAATTTTTTCAATTAACTGATTTGTCTCAGCTTTGGATACTTCAGACTCAATTTCCTCATCAACTCGTAATAGATGGTGGTTGTTTCCTATTACACGAGTTTTTACTGTGGTTGCTCTTTTATCGCTTCTGATAATTGCTTGTGTGCTAAGCTTTTGTTTTTCCATTAAGCTCACAAACTCATTCCCATACATATCATTTCCAATAACAGTACATAGTATGGGTGTTGCTCCCATGGCTTGTATGTTAAGTGCAACGTTTGCTGCGCCACCTAAACGTGCTTCTTTTTTTTGAACCGTTACTACGGGTACCGGTGCTTCGGGCGACATGCGGTTTACATTTCCCCAGATGTAGGCATCCACCATCGCATCGCCAATAATGAGAACGCGTACGTTGGAAAACGAATCGAAGATTTTTTGAAGATCTTTTTTAGTCATTGTTATTTTAATTCAGCTAATGCTTTAGTAATTCTTTTCATTGCTTCAATTAGCTTGTCTTCTGCTGCTGCATAAGACATGCGTATATGATTATCATTTCCAAATGCATCTCCGGGAACTAACGCAACATGTGCTTTTTCTAATAGATACATGCATAAGTCAGTTGAATTATTTATTCCTCCTTTTCCAAAGAAAGAAGATATCTCTGGAAAGAAATAAAAAGCCCCATCCGGATAATTCACTTTTAATCCAGGAATTTCTTTCATAAGATTATAAACTACGTCCCTTCTTTTTCTAAATGCATCACGCATGGGTTGGATGGACGATACTTGCAAATCTGCTGCTGCATGCATGGCTTTTTGTCCTATGGAGCAAGTGCCAGATGTAAACTGTCCTTGTATTTTATCACAAGCAGTAGCAATTGCTTTGGTAGCGCCAATATACCCAACTCGCCAGCCAGTCATTGCAAAACCTTTGGAAGCCCCATTAATTACGATAGTGCGTTCTTTTATTTCTGGAAATTGTGCAATAGATTCATGTTTGCCAGAAAAATTAATATGCTCATAAATCTCATCGGAAAGAACATAAATATCCTTATGAGGAAGTATTGCATCTGCAATTGCTTTTAGTTCCTCTTTTGTATATACCGTGCCCGTAGGATTGCAGGGGGATGAGAAAATGATAGCTTTTGTTTTTGAAGTAATAGCTTTTTTTATTTGTTCGGGAGTAACTTTAAAATTATTTTCTACGGTGGTAGGTATCACAACCGGTATTCCACCAGCTAATTTTACTTGCTCCAAGTAGGTTACCCAGTAGGGAGCAGGCACTAATACTTCTTCGCCTGGATTAACAATGCAAAGCATCACATTGGCAATGGATTGTTTTGCTCCGGTAGATACTACAATTTGATCTGCTGTAAAATCCAGATTATTATCTCTTTTAAACTTATTTGAAATAGCTTGTCTTAATTCTAAATAGCCTGCTACCGGAGTATAGAAAGAGAAATTTTCATCGATGGCTTTTTTAGCTGCTGCTTTTATCGGGTCGGGCGTAAAAAAATCAGGCTCTCCCAAGCTAAGGCTAATTACATCAATTCCTTTGGCTTTTAATTCACGCGCTTTACGCGCCATGCCAATGGTTTGTGGCTCTACGATATTATTAATTCGGTCAGATAGTTTCATAATGTGTTTTTAATCTAAATGGCTATCAAAGGTAGCGAAGATACAAATTAGAATAAGACAGAATTTTCATACATTTACCTTGTTAAAATGGTTTTATAAAAACCTTAAAATTACCTGCTATGGAACTCCCTATTCAAATACTTATTGTGCTACTTCCTTCGGTTATTATTTTATTCATCACGCATTCGATGATGAAAAATAATACGGATGCCATGCGCACTTTTTTTCAGGAAGAAATTAAATTACGCAGGCAAGAAATAAAGTCGTTAAATCAAAACATTACGGGTCCTTTACGAGTGCAGGCTTATGAACGAATGATTCTTTTCTTAGAACGTATTGCGCCCGATAGTTTGGTGCTGCGTATGCATAAATCGGATATGAATGCTCGCCAACTACACGGTGAAGTGCTAAGGGGGATTCGATCAGAGTACGAGCATAACTTATCGCAGCAAGTTTATTTAAGCATTGGTGCTTGGAAAATGATTTTGACAGCAAAAGAAGAAACAGCAAAGTTGGTTAACCTTACGATGGATTCTAATCCTGCTGCGACTGGTTTGCAACTAGGACAGGAAATTATTGAAAATGCTTCCAAGCTAAAACGTTTGCCTACCGAAGTGGCTATAGAATATTTAAAGAAGGAGTTTGCTGATAACTTCTGATTTTACAATTTATTTATGAGTAGTCCTAAAGATAAAATCGAAGAAAAAAAATATTGCACAGACTCAGGAATTGAGATCAGAAGAATTTACACAGCCCCAAATGTTGAGGATTCGGGGGAGTTTCCATTTTTACGCGGTGTTCAAAAAGATATGTATCGTGGTAAGCTGTGGACCATGCGTCAGTATGCTGGTTTTTCCACTGCTGAAGAATCTAACAAAAGATATAAATATTTGTTGGCAAATGGCACTACTGGTTTGTCTGTTGCCTTTGACCTGCCAACACAAATTGGCTATGATTCTGATCACGAACTTTCGGAAGGAGAAGTAGGAAAATCAGGAGTGGCTATTGATTCCTTAAAAGATATTGAAACACTTTTTGATGGAATTAAGTTGGAAGGAATAACTACTTCCATGACTATCAATTCCACGGCATCTATTTTACTGGCTATGTACATTGCCATGGCAAAAAAGCAAGGAGCCGATATAAAAAAGATATCCGGAACCATTCAGAATGATTTGTTAAAAGAATATGCTGCGCGTGGCACGTACATTTATCCGCCTAAGGCAAGCATGCGAATTATTACCGATATTTTTGAATACTGTGAAAAGGAAGTTCCCAAATGGAATACGATTTCTATTTCGGGTTACCATATTAGAGAAGCAGGATCAACAGCAGTGCAAGAGTTGGCATTCACCTTAGCAAATGGAAAAGCATATTTGAAAGCAGCTTTGGAAAGAAAGTTAGATATCAATGTTTTTGCAAAAAGATTATCTTTTTTCTTTAATGCTCACAATAATTTATTTGAAGAAGTAGCAAAGTTTAGAGCAGCACGTAGGATGTGGGCTACCATAACCAAAGAGTTAGGCGCTACCGATGAACGTGCCATGATGTTGCGATTTCATACGCAAACAGGTGGCAGTACGTTAACTGCTCAACAACCTCATAATAACATAGTACGCGTTACAGTTCAGGCGCTCTCTGCTGTTTTAGGAGGCACTCAATCTTTACATACCAATGGGTATGACGAAGCGTTAAGTCTGCCAACCGAAGAAGCAGCCCGAATTGCACTTCGCACTCAGCAGATCATCGCTTTCGAAAGCGGTGCACCCGATACGGTAGACCCATTGGGAGGTTCTTATTTTCTTGAAGCATTAACAAACGAAGTGGAAGAGAAGGCTTGGGAATACATACGCAAAATTGATGCGATGGGTGGTTCTGTAGCAGCTATTGAGCAAGGTTATTTGCAAAATGAAATTGCTCGTTCTTCTTATGAATACCAAGACAATATTGAAAAAGGTAAAAAAATTATTGTTGGCGTAAATAAATTTGAAGTTGACGAGAGGCCTCCCGAAAATTTATTTTCCATTGATGATTCGATTCGTAAGGTGCAGTCTGAGAAAATTAAAAATTTAAAATTGCAGCGCGACCATGCTAAAGTTAAAGCCGCACTTGAAGGGGTGGAGGAGGCAGCACGTGGAACAGAAAACCTAATGCCTTCTATATTAACTGCTGTTGAGTGTTATGCAACACTTGGAGAGATTGCTGATACCATGCGTAAAGTGTTTGGGGAATTTAAGTAACCTTCTTTTTCATTTTTTCTTTTATTACTTCTTCTATTGTTTTACGTTCAATTTTACTCTCTATCCAAGAGATAATATCAAAATAATAAAAAGCCCTTTTTTCGTATTGACTGGATTCTAATTTCAGTAATTCAATTTTTAATTCTGATAAAGCATTTAATAATTTCTTTTGAGTGTTGTTTTGCTTAAGTTTCCGTAAGAAATTTAATATCAGCGTTTGATAGTTATTTACACTTCCTTTTTTCTTTAAAAATCGGTACGTGGAAAGTATGTCGTGCTCAGCCAGTTTCTCATTGCCAATTTCAAAATAACTTATCAGGCGTATGATTCTTGCAAAGGCGTGTAGGTCTTCTCTGAGTTCAGTTTCTTTTTCATTAATAATTTTACTTAACCAAACTACCGCAGCACGAAAATTACTTGCTCCAAAATATAGGCAAGCTATTTTGTAATAGAATATAAGAATGGAGTGATTATCTAATTTCGGCATTAAATTATTTAATTCTACTTCAAATCGCCTAACAATCCTAGTGCCGGCTGTAAATTCACCCATCATAAAATGCCTATTAATTTCATGCAGGTAAATGGTCTTAAATAAATTTAAATTTATGTTTTCTGTTTTTAATAGATTTTCATCTCTTTTTAGCGAAATTAGTTTTCGGTGCGTGCCTTGAAATTCAGAAAACAGAAGTAGTTTATTTTGTGCAACTAGCAAAGCATTCAATGCGCGAATGTAAAGCTCGGGTTTTCTGTAAATCATTTCTGGATTTTCATCAAATAGATGTACCCATTTTTTGGCGTACACATATCCAGTTTTGAAATCTTGAATGAAAAAATTATATCCTGTGTAGGAATAGTATAAGTACAGTTTTTCGTGAAATGAAATTTTATCTTCTTTATATTTAGGCAGGTGTGTATGGAAAAATTTTGAAACGTTTTTATATTCATTTTCGTTTCTAATAAATCCTATTCGTTGATATAAGGAATTAAGCTTGATTGATAAGTTTGAAAATGCATTTATATTTTGAATGCTTATTGCTGTCTTGTCTGTGTACTCGATAATTGAAATTATTCTTTCTTCATTTCCTTCTCGTACAGTTTGCATTAAGGCGAGCTTTTCTAATTCTAATATTTCCAGTAGTAATACATGTAAATCGGTTTGAATGGCAATTCTTTTTGCTTTTTCTAACATGCGAATACTTTCGGTATACAAGCATTTGTTGTATAGAATTCTCGCAAAGTTTAATGTATCAGATACTTTCATTTCCATGGTTTTAGGAGTGGAAACAGAAAGGCATTTCATTATTTGTTGATACAAATGCGCTTTTAGATTTGGCATTTGAATTCGGCTTAAATCTTTTTCAGATTTAAGCAATTTTTTTTCATCGTACAATTTGTGTTTGTCAATATAATCAAATAGTCGGGTAATTTTTTTAGAACTATTTCCTCCAGTTCGCTCAACGAATAACTTTACTGACCGTTTTTCGCTTTTGGTAAGCGACTTAATTAGTTGAAAGATACTATCGTTATGTAATTTAGACATCGTATGTAAAAATATAATATTTATAATTATATAGGTTTAAAATTATTTAGATATAATATGTTATAAGTGTTTGGACATCGTAGTAATAATTCATTATATCATACCCAGCTCTTCTGTTTTGAGTTAGCTTAGCAGGCATGAAAAGAAACATTCAAATTTTCGACACTACGCTTCGCGATGGAGAGCAAGTTCCCGGTTGCCAGCTTAACACCGATGAAAAGATTATTGTAGCAAAAGCACTCGAAGAGCTTGGCGTAGATATCATTGAAGCGGGGTTTCCTGTTTCAAGTCCTGGGGATTTTAATTCGGTTGTAGAAATTTCAAAAGCGGTAACAAAGCCTGTTATTTGTGCTTTGACTCGTGCAATTAATACAGATATTGACAGCGCTGCTCAGGCATTAAAATTTGCAAAGCATCCTCGCATTCATACTGGCATTGGTAGTTCGGATATTCACATCAATCACAAATTTAAAAGCTCCAGAGAAAAAGTTTTAGAACAAGGAATAGCCGCAGTCAAGTATGCAAAAAAGCTTGTCAATGACATTGAGTTTTATGCCGAAGATGCAGGTCGCGCAGATAATGTTTTTTTGGCTCAAATGATTGAGGCGGTAATTAAAGCGGGTGCTACTGTTGTAAATATTCCCGATACTACCGGTTACTGTTTGCCTTGGGAATATGGCGAAAAGATTAAATTTTTAATAGATAATGTTCCCAATATTGATAAAGCAGTTATCTCTGTGCATTGTCATAATGATTTAGGATTGGCAACCGCAAATTCTATTGCCGGCATTACAAATGGTGCTGGTCAAATTGAATGTACTATTAATGGGATAGGAGAACGAGCAGGAAATACTTCTTTGGAAGAATGTGTGATGATTATTAAAAGTCATCATAATTTAAATTTGACAACAGGAATTGATTCGACAAAAATATTTGGAATTAGTAAATTAATTTCAAAGTTAATGCGCATGCCGGTTCAACCCAATAAAGCGATTGTGGGCGCCAACGCATTTGCGCACTCATCTGGAATACATCAAGATGGTTTTTTAAAACATCGTGATACCTATGAATGTATCAACCCTGCAGATGTTGGCGTAGATGCATCGTCCATTGTGCTTACAGCTCGTAGTGGTCGTGCTGCGCTTCATTTCAGATTTTCGCAAGTAGGTATAAAGCTTTCTTCCGAAGAACTAGATGCTATTTATCCAATCTTTTTAGAAGAGGCAGATAAATTGAAGCTAATCACAGACGAAAATTTATTGGAGATATTTGAAAAAAGAGGATTAATGATTTCTAGCAAATAATTATGGGAAAAACACTCTTTGATAAAATTTGGGATGAGCATATTGTTACATCCCCGGATCCAGAAATGGATGTGATATACATTGACCGTCATTTTATTCATGAAGTAACGAGCCCTCAGGCGTTTTCAGGATTAGAAAAAAGGGGACTTTCTTTTTTTAGAACAGAAAATACCGTTGCAACAGCCGATCACAATGTGCCTACCGTAAATCAGCATTTGCCAATTAAAGAAAAACTTTCTCGCGAACAAGTTGAAAAGCTTGGAGAGAACTGCAAAAAGCATGGCGTTGAACTTTTTGGATTAGGACATGAACAACAAGGAATTGTGCATGTGATAGGACCAGAGTTGGGATTAACATTACCGGGAATGACAATAGTTTGTGGCGATAGCCACACTTCCACACATGGAGCTTTTGGTTGCATTGCGTTTGGTATTGGAACCAGCGAGGTAGAGCAGGTTTTTGCATCGCAGTGCATTATGCAAACAAGAGCAAAGACAATGAAAATTGATATTAATGGAAAAGTTGGGAAAGGAGTAACTGCGAAGGACATTATCCTTTACGTCATTGCCAAAATATCTGCAAGCGGAGCAACCGGGTATTTTATTGAATATACTGGTGATGCAATTCGTAAAATGAGTATGGAGGAGCGCATGACCATTTGTAACATGAGCATCGAAATGGGTGCACGAGGTGGACTTATCGCGCCCGATGAAATTACGATTGATTATTTGAAAGAGAAAAAATATAGTCCTAAGAATTTTGAAAATGCTGTTCAGTATTGGAAATCACTTTCTTCGGATACAGATGCAAAATTTGATCATGAGCTTTTGATTGATGCATCTGACATTGAGCCGATGGTAACTTTTGGAACAAATCCAGGAATGGGAGTAAAAATTTCTGGAACAGTTCCTAAGGATAATTCTTCTTTAAAAGCTTTGAACTACATGGGTTTAAAAGAAGGAGAAAAGATGATTGGTAAAAAAATTGATTATGTATTTATTGGCTCTTGCACAAATTCCAGAATTGAAGATTTACGTGCAGCAGCATCGCTCATAAAAGGAAAAAAGAAGGCTAGTGATGTAGAGGTGTGGATAGTGCCCGGCTCGCAAGCGGTTGCCAAACAAGCTATTGCTGAAGGGTTAGATAAAATATTTATTGAAGCTGGTTTTCAATTCCGTCAGGCAGGTTGTTCGGCATGTTTAGGAATGAACGAAGATAAAATTCCGGAAGGAAAATATTGTGTGTCAACTTCAAATAGAAATTTTGAAGGCAGACAAGGGCAGGGGGCAAGAACAATTCTGGCAAGTCCACTAACCGCTGCTGCTTCGGCAATAAGGGGTTGTATAACTGATGCTAGAGAATTTTTAAACTAATATGGAAAAAGTAAATATTATTTCATCAACAGCGGTTCCGCTTACTATCGAGAATGTAGACACGGATCAAATTATTCCTGCTCGATTTTTAAAAGCAGTTTCCAGGGATGGATTTGGACAAAATTTGTTTTACGACTGGCGTTACGATGACGCAGGAAAGCCTAAAGCAGATTTTATACTTAATGATTCAAGATATTCTGGAAGTATTTTAGTTGCCGGAAAAAACTTTGGATGCGGATCCAGCAGAGAGCATGCTGCTTGGGCATTGGCAGGTCATGGTTTTACAGTTGTTGTGTCAAGCTTTTTTGCCGACATATTTAGAAACAATGCACTTAATAATGGTTTACTGCCTGTTCAGGTAAGTGATAAGTTTTTGGAATTTATTTTTGCAGAAATTGAAAGCAACAACAAGCAAAATATTACTGTGAACTTGAAAGACCAGACTATTTCACTGGATGGAAAAAATGCAAGTGAAAAATTTGAAATTAATGCTTATCGTAAAACTTGCCTGCTAAATGGATACGATGGAGTTGACTATTTGGTGAGTAAGAAAAAAGAAATTGAATCATACGAACAGAAAAGTAAGTTCAAACAATTATTATCAAAATAAAATGACTACAAAAAAAATTGCTGTATTGTCTGGAGATGGAATTGGTCCAGAAGTTATAACGGAGGCTATCAAAGTATTAAAGTCGATAGAAAAACAAGCTAAAGTAAAGTTTGAATTTACAGAAGCATTAGTTGGCGCTTGTGCAATACATGCAACAGGCAGCCCGTTGCCGAGCGCAACACTTCAAATTTGTAAGGCTTCCGAAGCAATTTTGTTTGGTGCTATTGGATCTCCAGAATTTGATAATAACCCGGATGCAAAAGTTAGGCCAGAACAAGGGTTGTTGATGCTTAGGAAGGAGCTTGGTTTATTTGCAAACATCCGACCTGTAAAAACATTTCCTTCCATTGCTCATTTATCTCCTTTGAAAGAGGAGAATATTAGAAATGTTGACTTCGTTGTTTTTCGTGAGTTAACAGGAGGGATTTATTTTGGTAAAAAAGAATTAAGCGCAGATGGAAAGTCTGCTTCCGATCTTTGTGAGTATTCGGAAATGGAAATACTGCGTATTTCTAAATTAGCATTTGAAGCTGCCATGCGTGGAAGAAAAAAAGTGACTTTAGTTGATAAAGCAAATGTGCTTGAGACTTCTCGCCTTTGGAGAAAAACCGTAAAAGAGCTTTCAAAGCAATATCCCGAAGTTGAGTTGGAGACTATGTTTGTAGATAATGCAGCAATGAAACTTATTTTGAATCCCGGTTCATTTGATGTAATGTTAACTGAAAACATGTTTGGAGATATTCTTACAGATGAAGCATCAGTTATTTCAGGTTCATTAGGGTTAATGCCATCAGCATCTATCGGAACTGGAATATCTATGTTTGAGCCAATCCATGGTTCGTTCCCGGAAGGTGCAGGCAAGGGAATTGCAAATCCTGTTGGAGCAATTCTGTCTGCGGCAATGATGTTAGAATACTCTTTTGGTATGAAGACGGAGGCTGCGACTATTCAGCGAGCTGTAAAAGAATCTTTATATACGGGTATGGTAACTAAGGATATTAATCCCAATAATTATTATTCTACTAAAGAAGTTGGAGATACTATTTCTGCAATGATTTCAAATGTGCTGGTAGAGATAGTTTAGTTTTATTTGAGGCTATCTTTAACTATAACAAAAATATCTTCGTTGTCTTTCTTCATCATGTATTTTTCGCGTGCAAATCTTTCTAAGTTGGCAGGATTTGTGCGAAGATTATTCATGTCCTTTTTGTTTTTCTCTATTTCGGTTTTGTAATACTGCTCTTCTATTTTTAGTTGGTCGAGTTTTTTAGTGAGTTCAAGTTGAGAGAATAAATCATCTTTATCAAAAAATGCAACCCAAATGGCGACAGCCAGTACGGAAATAAAATACTTATTCCACACAAAGGGTAAGATGACTTTAATAAATGATTTCTTTTTTCCCATAAGAACCTGTAAACAAAGACTATGTGAAAGTAAGTTGGTTTACGATCTTATGCAAAGTGTGACGTTGTACTTTTAAACATAATTGCTAACAAAATGAAAGTAGGACTTTGGTTTGTAAATTGGATTATACTTTTATGTTTGCCTAATGTATTTTTTAGCACAAACTTAATGCAGGATTCATTTAAAGAGCAGCAATTAAAAATTACACGTGTAAAAACTGCTTATGCAGAAAAAGAGAAATTGGTAAAAACGCTTTTTTCCTCTAAAGGGATGGATCTTTCATCGGCAGATATTTATTTTAGAGCATTCAAAAAAGAGGCGCAGATGGAAGTTTGGGCTAAAGCATCTAAGGAAAATAAATATGTTTTGATAAAAACTTTTTCTGTATGTGCTTCATCTGGAGTTCTAGGGACAAAGCGCAAACAAGGAGATGGGCAAGTGCCAGAGGGGTTTTATGAAATTGATCGTTTTAATCCGGCAAGTAATTTTCATCTCTCTTTAGGATTGAATTATCCGAACAAATCAGACAAAATTTTAGGGAAAGCAAATTTAGGTGGAGATATTTTTATACATGGCAATTGCGTAACTATTGGCTGCCTGCCATTAACTGATGATTTAATTAAGGAAGTGTACATCATGGCTGTTGAAGCAAGAAGCAGAGGTCAACAAAGAATTCCAGTACATGTGTTCCCTTGTAAGCTCAACAAATTGGAATTTAGGTATTTAGAAGATAAATATAAAGGGAATAGTGTGCTTGTAGATTTTTGGAAAAACTTAGAAGCTGGATATCAGATTTTTGAAAAAAACAGGGTATTGCCTTCTATCAGTGTTGATAGCAAAGGCGCTTATTTGTTTAAATAATAGATAATAATCATATGATTTCACCAAAATTAAGGGTTTGAAATTTATCTCATCTTTTAAGGCAACTTTTTGAATAAATTGCGTCTATAATATATAGGCAAATTACCTAGATATTTATAAAAGATGAAAAAATCGATATTTTCTTATTTACATTTCTTGATAATCTTTGGATTGTGCATTTTTTATTCTGTTTGTGCTGCAGCGCATGGCAATGAAGCAGCACCTTCGAGTAAATTATTTTTTGAAGAAAATAAAAATCAGTGGCCTTCTCAAGTTAAATATGAAGTAGGAATTTCTGGTGGATCTGTGTTTTTAGAGAACAACGTATTTACATTTCACCTAGTTGAAAATGTAGATTTTCATGGCTTTGTTAGGAAGAGCAACGATTCTATTACTGTAAATCATCACGCTTACAAAGTTCATTTTTTAAATAGCAACTCGGCACCCAAAATTTCAGGAATAAATCCGTATTCTTTTGTTAGAAATTATTACCGTGGTAACGACCAATCGCAATGGGCCGAAAATGTTAGCGTGTATCAAGCTGTTCAATATGAAGAAATGTATCCAGGGATAGACATTAAACTTTATAATTCTGAGAAACATTTAAAATATGATTTTGTAATAAATCCGGGAGCTGATTATAAAAACATTCAATTGAAATATGAAGGCCCCTATGAAATGCATTTAGAGTATGGTCACCTATACCTTAAAACTAGTGTAGGCGTGATACTAGAACAAAAGCCTTATGCGTATCAAGAAATTAACGGTGTGAAAAAAGAAGTGGTTTGCAAGTATGTATTAGATGGGAACATAATAAGTTTTCAACTTAAAGGACAGTATGACAAAACTATTCCATTAATTATCGATCCAACTTTAATTGTTTCTACTTACACAGGTTCTACTGCCGATAATTGGGGCTTTACTGCAACCTATGACAAAGCAGGAAATATATATACTGGAGGTATAGCAGCAGCAACTGGTTATCCAACTACAACAGGTGCTTTTCAACTTACGTTTGGTGGTGGTGGCAGTGGAGGTATTGGCTATCCATTTGATATCACACTTTCAAAATTAAATCCTGCAGGTACGGCTATGCTTTACTCTACCTACTATGGTGGTTCAAATAACGAACAGCCGCATAGTCTATTTGTAAATAATAATAACGAATGTTATTTAGTAGGGAGAACGTATTCTTCTGATTTCCCTACTACAGCTGGAGCATATGACCAAACATATAACGGTGGTTCGGATATTATTGTAGGAAAATTTAATACTACTGGAGGCTTAATCGCATCCACATTTGTGGGAGGCTCTGCCGATGATTGTGTCAATTACAATGCAAGTTCATTTAGTTATGGAGGAACAAAGTATAATTATGCAGACGATGGAAGAAGTGAGATAATGTTAGATAATGCAAGTAATGTTTATGTAGCAGCTTGCACTAAGTCGGCTAATTTTCCTACTACTGCAGGAGCGTATGATGCAACTCTTGGAGGTTTGCAGGATGGATGTGTTTTTAAGCTGAACAGTAATTTATCTGGATTAGTTTTTAGTACCTACTTAGGAGGTTCAAATTACGATGCAGCTTATGGATTAAAAATTGGAAATAATGGAGACATTTATGTAACCGGAGGTACAACCAGCAACGATTTCCCAACAACAGCCAGTGTGCTTAATCCAACATATAAAGGCGGTCAGGCAGATGGATTTATATCTGTATTTAACCCTACCGGTACTCAACTACTTCGTTCTACTTTTATTGGAACAGCTGGATTTGACCAATCTTATTTTATTGAGTTTGACTCGAACAATGATTTTTATGTATTTGGATTAACCACTGGAGCGTATCCTGTTTCTGCTGGCGTATATACAAATCCTAATAGTGCGCAGTTTATTCACAAAATTAATTCTGCTCTTTCCACCACTATCTTTTCTACCGTTGTAGGAACTGGATCTTTAAATCCCAATATTTCTCCTACTGCCTTTTTAGTTGATAGTTGTCAGAGTATTTATATTGCAGGTTGGGGCAGGTGTTCGGCTTTTTTGACTCCTAATTCAAATACTGTAACTGGAATGCCCATTACTGCAAATGCACAGCAATCTACTACAGATGGATGTGACTTTTATTTTCTTGTTCTAACTCCTAATGCAAAAAAGATTTGGTACGGAACTTATTTTGGAGAAAATACGACTGTTGAGCCTGACCATGTAGATGGTGGAACGAGTCGCTTTGATACAAGAGCATTTATTTATCAATCCGTTTGTGCAAGTTGTGGCAATAACAACAACTTTCCAACAACTCCCGGGGCTTTATCAAACAATAATAACAGCAATAATTGCAATAATGCAATAATAAAAATGGATGTAAGTGTTCATCCTGTTGCTAAAGCAAATATGACAGGACCTACAGTTGGTTGTGCCCCCTTTGTTGTCCCATTTAATACTACAGGTAGTTCTGCTTCGTATTACATGTGGAATTTTGGCGATGGTAGCCCGGTTGACACGGCCTTAAATACCTCTCATACTTTTACTGCTGTAGGAACTTACACGGTTACGCTGTATGCCACAGATTCACTTGGAGTATGTGTGTATTTGGATTCGTCTAAGCTAGTTATTAATGTTGGCTTGCCCCCAGTTTTGCAAATGGCTCAGACTAATAACCTTTGTTTTGGCGATGCTAATGGTTCTGCTACGGTTACGGGAACTGGAGGATTGTTGCCTTACGCTTATTTATGGACTGCAGGATCTCAAACTACTAATACAGCAACAGGGCTAACTGCAAATAATTTTACTGTTCAAGTGACAGATAGTATAGGATGTATTTCTTCTGAAACAGTAACTATAACAGAACCAACACCTATTGTTGGAGGAGTAGTAAATACGACAAACGTAAGTTGTAAAGGTGGAGCAGATGGAACAGCAACAGCTAATGCTACAGGTGGAACTGGTATTATCACATATTCCTGGAATACAAATCCTGTACAACCCGGGCCGGTAGCAACTGGATTGGCGGCTGGAAGTTATATTGTTACCATGATTGATTCTAATGGCTGCATGATTACAGATACTGCTGATATTATTGATCCACCTGGTATGACATTAACTAGTACGACAACACTTTGTGGTTGCGGTCTTACTAACGGTACAGCTTTAATAAATTCTTCTGGAGGATCTACACCTTATACCTATTTGTGGCTTACATCTCCAGTACAAACTTCCGCTTTAGCAACAGGGTTAGCTATAGGTTCTTATTCTGTTGTAGTTACAGACTCAAAAGGTTGCTTGGAAATTTATACCACAAGTATTAGTGGCTCGGGGCCTCCTACAGCAAATTTTAATTTTTCACCTACCGAAGTTTCGTACTTAGATCCTGTGGTTTCCTTTTATGATCTTTCGACAGGAAATCCTTTCTTTTGGTCATGGAATTTTGGTGATCCAAATTCAAATTTGAATAATATTTCTCCGTATCAAAATCCAAACCATACGTATGCTGATACTGGATATTATTGCATCACACTTATTGTATTTGATTCAACAAAAGTTTGTTCTGATACAGTTGTAAAGTGTTTGAAAATTGAACCTGAATTTACTTTCTATATTCCAAATGCTTTCACACCAAATCACGATGGAAAAAATGAAATGTTTTTTGGCTACGGCACTTACATCAAAGAATTTAACATGTTGGTTTTTGACCGATGGGGTAATTTAATTTTTGAATCCAACGATATAAATAAAGGTTGGGATGGAAGAGTTCAAGGAGGGTCTAGTGGGGAATTTGTCCAGGAAGATGTGTATGTGTGGAAGGTTAGTATTATTGATATCAAAGACCAGCCTCATAGTTATATTGGGCATGTATCGAAGATCAGATAAAACTATCTGAAAACCCTTTTATTTCTTAGCAGTTTATGTCAAATAGCTTTGTTAGTTTATTTGTATAAAAACTAATGGAATTATGCAACTTTTTCTAGTAATTTTCGTCTAAATGATATAGTTATATAATGAAAAGCTCTATTAATTGATTTTAATGAAAAAATTCACACTTTTTGCTTATTGTGTTACTCTTATGTTCATTCTTGGGCAGAAGAGTTCTTTTGCAGAAAGTTTGAATCTTGAAGGCAAGAACAAATTAAACTTTGAAGAGAATAAAAATCAATGGCCAGCTCAAGTATTATTTTCATCAGATCTTACTAACGGAAAAGTTTTTTTTGAGAAGAATACATTCACCTATGTTTTTCACGAGTCATTAGAGCATCATCACGATGCTGGTCTTGCAGGATCGGAGTTAGTAAAGCATCATGCATTTAAAGTAAATTTTCTAAATGCAAATAATCAAGTTCAAGTATCTGGGCTAAATGCATTTCCACAGTATCGTAATTATTATCGAGGCAACGATCCGAGCAAATGGGCAGAAGGTGTTCGTGTATTTGGAGAAGTAAGTTATCAGTCTATCTACCCGCAAATAGACTTGAAAGTGTATTCAAAAGAAGATGGGAATATGAAGTACGATTTTATTCTTCAGCCTGGTGCAAACCACAATTGGATAAAGTTAAAATACGAAGGAGCAAATCACCTCAAGATAAATAATGGAAATTTAGAAGTACAAACTGCAGTTGGAGATATTATCGAGCAAAAACCATATGCTTATCAAATCATAAACGGAGCAGAAGTGCAAGTAAGTTGCGCATATATATTAGATGATAATAACGTTTTGGGCTTTCAAATTTTTAGTGATTACGATCGAGATCAACCTTTAATCATCGACCCAACGCTTATTGTCTCAACATTTACAGGGTCAACTGCAAATAATTTTGGATTTACTGCTACGTACGATGCAGCAGGAAATATATACACGGGAGGTATTGCTTATGGAGCAGGCTATCCAACAACAGTTGGAGCATACAATTTAACATTTAACGGGGTGGTAGATATTTCATTAACAAAATTTAATGCTACAGGTACCGCACTTGTATACTCAACTTATTATGGTGGTTCCAATAGTGAACAACCACATAGTATTATAGTAAATAATAGCAATGAGCTTTTTGTGACTGGACGAACTAATTCAACCGACTTCCCAGTGCTTGGAGCCTATCAATCATCCTCAGGTGGAGGTTATGATATTATTCTTGGCAAGTTCAATGCTGCAGGTGGCTTGTCTGCCTCAACATATGTTGGAGGAGCAGGAGATGATGGCGTAAATTACAGCACCGGTTTGATGGGAAATACAAAATTTAATTATGCCGATGATGGCCGTGGGGAGATTATGCTTGACAATGCAGGGAATGTTTTAGTTTCCATGTGTACGCAATCTGCAAATTTTCCAACTGTAAGTGCTTACGATGCTACGCTTGGAGGTGCTCAGGATGCTTGTATTTTTAAAATGAATAACGCCCTGTCCACGATGAGCTGGAGCACTTATTTGGGTGGAGCTTTGTACGATGCAGGTTTCGGAATTAAAGTTGACGCAAGCAACAATGTGTATGTAACTGGTGGAACAACCAGTGCTGATTTTCCTACTTCAGCCGGAGTGCTAAACACTACTTTTCAAGGAGTACCTGCTGATGGTTTTGTAACAATTTTTAATTCAGCGGGAGTTTTTCAACGATCAACTTACATTGGTACTGCCGATTATGATCAAAGTTTTTTTATTGAGCTCGATGCAAGCAATAATGTTTATGTAATGGGACAAACTATGGGTGCTTATCCAGTAACAGCTGGAAAATACTTTAATGCCAATGGCAGGCAATTTATTCATAAGATGAATAATGCATTAAATACAACTATCTTCTCTACTGTTTTTGGAACAGGAGGTGCCAATCCGGACATTTCTCCTACTGCTTTTTTGGTAGATAGCTGCCAAAACTTATATGTTTCCGGATGGGGTAGATGTGCTGGCTTTGGAATGTCGTTTACAGGCACAACCATTGGCTTGCCTATAACTGCGAATGCTTATCAATCAACAACCGATGGCTGTGATTTTTATTTTTTAGTACTTACAGCAGATGCAAAAAAAATATGGTATGGAACTTTTTTGGGAAGAAATGGTGGAACAGGAGATCATGTAGATGGAGGTACCAGTCGATTTGATAGGCGCGGAGTTATTTACCAATCTGTTTGTGCTGGATGTAGTTTCAGCAGCGCTTTTCCAACAACTGCCGGTGCTTATTCTACTGTAAATGGTAATTCCTGCAATAATGCAGTAGTTAAAATGGATGTGAGTATTAAGCCGCTGGCAATCGCAAACCTTGTACCTCCGGGAATTGGATGTGCGCCATTCACTATTCCATTTAATACAACTGGAAGTACTGCTTCTCATTACCTTTGGAACTTTGGAGATGGTAGCCCTACAGATACAGTGAGAAATATTTCACATACGTATACTACCGCAGGAACTTTTACCGTTACTTTATATGCAATGGATTCGTTGGGTATTTGTGTAATTATTGATTCTTCTAAACTTGTTGTAACTGTTGGTTTGCCACCAAACTTGGTTATGACTAAAACTGATGTCACTTGCTTTGGTGGAACAAATGGATCGGCTACTGTAACTGCAACAGCTGGATTATCTCCTTACACATATGCGTGGACTCCAACTCCACAAACTACTTTATCAGCTACAGGACTTTCAGCCGGAACCTATTCTGTTGTGGTGCGAGATAATATAGGTTGTTCAAACACTGGAAGTATAACTATTACTCAACCCCCGCTTTTAACAGCTGGATTTAACAGCGGAAATGTATGTTTAGGAAATGCTACAACATTTGTTAATCAATCAAGTGCCGGAGCCGTTTCCTGGAATTGGAATTTTGGAAATGGCAATACGTCTACCCAACAAAATCCAACAATAACATACACTGCTGCTAATACATATACCGTAAATTTAGTTGTTACTTCTGCAAGCACATGCACTGCTTCAATTACTAATACGGTAGTAGTTAATCCTCAACCTGTAGCTAGTTTTAGTGCTACAACAGTTTGTTTAGGAAATCCTACTTCTTTTTCTAATCTTTCTACTGGTGGAGGTACTAATTGGAGTTGGAATTTTGGCGATGGTAACTCTTCTACTCAGCAAAATCCATCTAACACCTATACGGCTGCAGGAACCTACACTGCAACATTAATTTCTACAGCAAACCCTGGAGGCTGTAATTCTTCCATTTCAAAAATTATTACAGTTAACCCTCAGCCTATTGCAAGTTTTAGTGCGAGTACGGTTTGTTTAGGCAATCCTACACAATTTTCAGATTTATCTACGGGAGGAGGAACAAGCTGGAATTGGAATTTTGGCGATGGTAATAGTTCTTCTCAGCAAAGCCCATCTCATACTTACTCTTTATCAGGGACTTATTCCGTTACATTAAATACTTCTGCTTCTGGTGGATGTAATGATATTATTACTTTGGTGGTAACAGTAAATCCTCAACCGCAAGCTGTATTTTCAGTCAATACGGTTTGCCTTGGATTGCCTACTCAATTTACAAATACTACTACCGGAGGAGCTACTCAATGGAGTTGGAATTTTGGCGATGGGGGTACAAGTACTTCTCAAAATCCTTCAAATACATATACTGCTGCCGGCACCTATTCAACAACTTTGGTAGCAACAGCAATGCCAGGTGGTTGTAATTCTACTTTCTTACAGGTTGCAACAGTTCTTCCTGTAGCGCAAGCAAATTTTAACACTGCAGATATTTGTCTAAATACAAACCCGGCACAATTTTCTGATTTATCTATCGGAGCCGCTCAATGGTTATGGAATTTTGGCGATGGAACACCAACTTCAACTCAGCAAAATCCCTCTCACATTTTTGGTGCTCCTGGTACCTACTCTGTAACACTTTTAGTTCAAAGTAGTGGAGCTTGTTTAGATTCAATCACTCAGATTATAAATGTTAATCCAGTTCCTGACGCTATTTTTATTTCCAATATAGTTTGCTTTAATAATCCAACACAATTTACAGATCAATCATTAGGAATTCCTACACAGTGGAGTTGGAACTTTGGCGATGGTAATACAAGTAATTCTCAAAGTCCTTCACATACCTATGGTGCACCGGGAACCTATACCGTCACGTTAATAGCTACAAATACATTAGGATGTTCTGATACTCTTCCTCTCGTAGCGGTAGTAAATCCATTACCAAGTGCTAATTTTATTGCACCTACTGTTTGTATTGGCAGCACTACTTGTTTTAAGGATACTACATTGCTCTCATCCGGAGTCATTGCAACTTGGAGTTGGAACTTTGGAGATCCTACTTCTGGAACAAATAATATTTCAAACTTGCAAAACCCATGTCATACTTATACGGCAGTAGGAGTTTATAATGTTGTTTTAACTGCTACTTCAAACGATGGATGTCAGAGCACCATTAATCTACCGGTTAGTGTTACATTACCTCCTGTAGCATCTTTCACAGCTACCAGTGTTTGTATGAATACGGCAACTACTTTTTCTAATCTTTCTACAGGCTCTATACAGTGGAGTTGGAATTTTGGCGATGGAGGAACTTCAACACTTCAAAGTCCTACACATGTTTATTTGGGTTATGGAAATTATGTTGTTACCTTGATAGCATCTTCTGGAGGGCTTTGTGCAGACACAATCATTGATACCATTACTATAAATCCAACCCCAGTAGTTGTATTTAGTGCAGATACTGTTTGCGTGGGTAAGCCAACTGCTTTTACTGATGCTTCCTTTATTCCTTCAGGAAATATTATTTCATGGATATGGAACTTTGGAGACCCAACTTCTGGAGCTAACAACTCTTCTTTGCTTCAACATCCAACACATATTTTTTCTGCTGCTGGATCTTATTCAGTATCCTTAACTACTACTTCGGCAATAGGTTGTGTAAGTAGTAATGTTATTTCAGTTATTGTGTATCCTGGTCCTAATGCTGATTTTACTTTTACCCCAAGTTCTCCAATCAATATTAGCGATTTAGTATACTTTAATGATCAATCAACGGGATCACCTGTTCAATGGTGGTGGAACTTTGGGGACAATGATACTTCGATCACTCAAAATCCTTCACATCTTTATTCTGATATTGGAACGTATACCATCACACTTATTGCAGTTACTCAAAATGGATGTGCTGATACAACGTATCATCCATTAGAGATTTTACAATTTGCTTTCTACATCCCTAATGCATTTACTCCAGGCATAGATGGTAAAAACGATTTTTTCTTTGGAAAAGGAGTTGGTATAGTAGAATATGAATTAATTATTTTTGATCGTTGGGGAAATCAAATATTTTTCTGTAAAGTGAAAGATCTTCCTCAAACACCTCCCTGTATGTGGGATGGAAAAGTTGAAGCAGGTACATCTAATGAGCGAGCTCAGGAAGATGTATATGTTTGGAAAGTTGAATTATTGGACATATTTGGCGATTCTCACTCCTACATCGGTACAGTTACTATAGTGAAATAACTCAAAAATCCATCAACAAGCTACGGTTAATACTGTTGTTTGTAGATGTAGATTCTCTATACTATCTTTGCCCTCTTCAGTATAATTTTCAAAATGAGAATAGCTATTTTCAATAATTCATATATTTTATTTTTTTTCTTATTTTTAATTCAATTTGGGTTTATTAATGAGGCGAATTCGCAATGTTCGTTAGTTGCTAGTACTACCAATGAATTTTGTAATAGGGCTGACGGTACAGCTACTGTAGCAGCATCTGGAGGAAGTGGTATTTACACTTATTTATGGATGCCAACTGGCCAAACAACGGCTACTGCAACTGGACTAGTAGCAGGAAATTATTCAATTACTATTACTGATGGAAGTAGTTGTATTATAGATACAGTATTGACAGTAAATTTCACAACTGGTCCATTAGCAAATGCTGGTGCAGATATAAGTTTATGTTCTGGAAATTCTGTTTCTTTATCTGGCTCGGGAGGAGGATCGTATACATGGAGCCCTTCGGCAGGTTTAAGTAATTCAGCTATTTCTAATCCGGTATTTTCTGGTACTGCATCTACCACATATACATTACTTGTAACGGATGTTAATAATTGCACCGCATCAGACGATATATCGGTCACTGTTCACCCAACCCCTGAAGTGAGTTCTACTGCAACTGCTGCATGTTTTAATAATCCTACTATTTTTAATAATACAAGTATTGGAGTTGTTTCTCAGTGGACTTGGCATTTTGGAGATGGGAACACAAGTGCACTTCAAAATCCTACTCACACATATAATAATTCTGGAACTTTTACGGTTACGCTTGTTGCAGAAACAGCGCAAGGGTGTAAAGATTCTACCTTTTTACCTGTAACGGTTTATCCACTTCCGGTTACTAGTTTTTCCTCCACAACCGTTTGTATAGGATCCGCCACCGCTTTTACTGATCTATCCACTGTATCATCTGGAAATGTAATCGCATGGAGCTGGAATTTTGGAGATCCTGCATCCGGCTTAAATAATACTTCCAATTTACAAAACCCTACACATGTTTTTACTGCCGTAGGAAACTTTAATGTATTGCTTACTGTCACATCCAGTAATAATTGTCAAAATGTAGCAAACAAACAGGCAGTGGTTTTATTCCCACCTGTTGCTGCATTCACAGCCAAGGATACCTGTTTAAATGCTGCAACTAATTTTACCGATCAATCTTCAAATACATTAAATTGGTTTTGGAATTTTGGCGATGGCGGTACATCCACTACTCAACACCCAACACACACGTATTTAACACCAGGAAGTTATGTAGTTACGCTCATAGCCTCATCTACAGGAACATGTATTGATACTATTACAGATACCATTACTATTTATTCTCCACCCATTGCAAAGGGTATAGCTGATACTGTTTGTCAAGGTGAACCTACTAACTTTTTTAATCTTTCTTTTATTCCCAATGGAACTATTACTAATTGGTTGTGGGATTTTGGCGATGGAAATACCTCATCACTAGTAAACCCAACTCATATTTATTCTTCGGCTGGAAGTTATACTGCTACATTAACGGTTACTTCTTCGTATGGCTGTGTTGGTACAACCACGGTTCCTATCCTTGTCTTTTCTTTACCTAATGCAGATTTTTCATTTTCACCATCACCAACAGCGCAACTTATAGATGAAATATTTTTTACAGATCAGTCTACAGGAGCACCTGTCAGTTGGTTTTGGAATTTTGGAGATGGCGACACATCCACCCTACAAAACCCAGCTCATTTCTTTTCTGATACGGGTGCATTTGTGGTAACGTTAATTATTGAGTCTGCAAACGGTTGCTTTGATACTATTCAACATAAAGTAGAAATTAGAGATTTTGCATTTTATATTCCCAATTCATTTTCGCCAAACGGTGATGATATAAATGAATTATTTTTTGGAAAGGGAGTAGGAATCATTGAATATGAAATGTCGATTTTTGATCGCTGGGGAAATCAAGTATTTTATTGTAAGATAAATGACCTGCCACAGACTTTTCCGTGTATGTGGGATGGAAAAGTAGAAGCTGGAAGGTCAAATCGTTTAGCGCAGGAGGATGTGTATGTGTGGAAAGTAAAGTTGATTAACATTTTTCATACAGAATACAATTACATAGGAAATTTGAGTTTAATCAGATAAGAAGTCCAATAGGATTTTCTTATCAACGTAATAAGTGTACGTTCCCTTTGTAAATCTTTTCATTTACATGAACGGTAAAATAATATACACCTGCGCTGGCATCTACACCGGCATTGGTTCTTCCGTCCCAAGCATTATTTCGTAAAGAGGTAGAAAATAATAGTGTTCCCCATCGGTCGTAAATGTGGAGCAAAAACTTTTCGTTTGGACAAATTCCAGGAATATAAAATAAATCATTTACGCCATCGGCATTGGGGGTGAATACATTTGGAATTAGGTCCTCTTCAGAACAAGGTTCAGAAAGTATAAGGATGGAATCCTTTCCTATGCATCCTGACTTGTCATAAATTGTAAATACATAATAGATGGTATCGCCAGTTCCAATAATTTGAATGGTAGCACAGGTGTCGCAGCTAATTCCTGTATTGGGAGTCCAGCTAAATGTGTAGGGAGATACTCCTCCAGAATAATTTACTGTTACAGTGATGATGCTATCTTCAGGGATGGTTACAACGTAAGGAGAAGGAGATAAAGGTGGATTCCCTGATAATGAAACATTAATAACGTTGCTTGCAATTACGGAGCCAGTTAAATTATTTGCTTGCGTGATACAAGGAGCACCACTTGGTAGTGTATATTGCAACAATAGAATAGGATTAAAAGTGCCCGCGTTAATAAATGTATGACAGGTATCGCCACCTACAGAATTCAGCACTGTTCCATCCCCAAAATCCCAAACATAATTATTAGTGTTTAATGCACTCACATTAAAACATACGGTAAGTGGAGTACATCCAGAAGCAGGAGCAAGTGAAAAATCTCCGGTTGCAAAGGGTACCGTTATAATACTATCTAGTCTTAATGTGTCCTTGCATCCACCGGCATTTGTAACAATTAGTGTAACACTATACACTCCGCCTGTTGAATATAGCGCAGTAGGATTTTGAAGTGTAGAGGTGCCTCCATTACCAAAATTCCATTGCCAGTTATTTACATAACCCAATGAAGAATCGGTGAATGTCACTTGCATATTTCCGCAATATACCGTGTCAATTTTCCAACCAAAATTTGCCGTAGGCTTTAATATTCGAATGGTATCGGTTACCATGCTGTCGCAGCCATTTGTGTCAACAACAGTTAGTGTTACTACATATATTCCATCGTTAATATATGAATGCGTTATGATTGGGCTGCTAGTAGTATCTGAACTTCCATCCCCATAATTCCAAATATAGGTTCCTCCAATAACACTGGTAGAAGATGCGTTATATGTAAGTACATCAAGTTTACATGCAAACGTATCAACTATAAATGATGGTAGCGGAAATGTTGGTTTTATGTAGTTGGTTTTTACAATTGTTTTAATACACCCATTTGTATCGCGCACAGTCATAGTAACGGCAAAACTTCCAGTAATAGTATAAGTATGTGCAATAGAGTCATTGCTTGTTGTGTCGTTGGGACTTCCATCTCCAAAATTCCATATCCATTGTGTAAGAGTTGAGTCAGAGTAAGAGGTATCAACAAATGTTACAATGAGTGGTCTGCATCCGGTTAGTGTATCCGCATAAAAATAGGGTAGTGGTCCTAATGTTTTAAGAGTATCAACTAGCGTATCCTTACATCCATTTACATCAGTAATTATTAATGTTACAGGATAGGCTCCAGGGTTATTGTAAGTATACAAAGCAGAATCAACAACAGAGGTATCTGCTAAGCTCAACGGATCGCCAAGATTCCAAAAATAGGAGGATGCATCTTGTGATGTGCTAGCTAAATTTACACTAAATGGATAGCAGCCTTTGGATGCTATAATTGAATAACTTGCTATAGGCTCCGCTATCGTAAAAGTTGCAGTCGCTGAGTCAGAGCAACCTGTTGCGTAATTATATGCTATAAGTGTTACGGTATAGGGCCCGCGAGAAGGATAGGTGTGAATTGGATTTAAAGTCTTTAGGGTGTCTTTTGTACCATCTCCAAAATTCCAAACGATAGAGTCTGCACCGTGAGAGGCGTCAGAAAACTGTACGGTATAATAGTTTGTGCAACTTAACGTAAAAGTAAATATTGCTTTTGGGGGAAGTATTACAACATTTTGAATTAGGGATGTATCTGCACATCCGTTGTTAAATGCAATTAACATTACTTGGTAAAATCCTGTATCAGGATATAGGTGCATTGGGTTTTGAATAGTAGAAAATTGCCCATCACCAAAATCCCAAAGCCATCCGGTAACATTTAAGGAGGAATCGCTAAATTGAACAGGTTTCCCATAGCATACCGTGTCTTGTAAAATGCCAAAATTAGCTATTGGCTTTATGCCAACTTTAATACAATTTGTACAAGTGAAAGTGTCTATGCAACCTGCTAAAGTTTGTACAATTAAAGAAACTGAATAAATACCTGTTGTAGTATAAGTATGTGAAAGCGGGGGAGCGCTGTTTGCAGTAGTTCCATCTCCAAAATTCCAAAAATAATTTGCAATAGGATTAGCTGGACTAATACTGTTGTTTAAAAAGTTTACAGTTAATGGAGCACATCCACTATCCGGAAAAGTGGTAAAGCCTGCAACAGGAGGAGAAATAATAATGAATGAGTTTTTTACAATTGTATCCTGACAAGGACCCGAAGAATTAATTGCTATTAACGACACGCTATATGTGCCAAATGCAGTATAAGTATGGGCGGGACTTAGTAAAGAAGATGTGGGGCTGCCATCCCCAAAATTCCAAGTATAATTTGTCCCTCCAATTGATGTATTAGTAAAATTCACAGTGAAAGGTACAGAGCAAGCAATGGTAGTGTCGGCAATAAAATTTGCTTTTGGTGTTTGGTTTACAGTAATATTATTTGAAATAGTGTCTTTACAACCACTTGCATCAGTAGCAATTAATGATACCGTGTATGTGCCAGCAGTAGTATAAGTATGTGTAGGACTTATTACTGAAGATACACCACCGTCTCCGAAATTCCAGCTTACAGACGCTGGTGTTGGTATTGATGTATTTGTAAATGCCACAGTTTCGCCAGTACAAATTGTAGTAGGTGTTGCTGAATAACTAGCAACAATTTTTTGAATAATTATTTTATTCGGAGCGACAATAGAATCAACACAGCCATTTTGATTTAATATGAGTACTATACTAAAAGATCCTGTAGTAGTGTAGGTATGAGTGGGGTTTTTTATCGTAGAAGTGCTGCCATCCCCAAACTTCCATAAATACGTTGTAGCTCCTATTGATGTAGAGTTGTTTGCAAAAGTAACTGTTAATGGAGCCGTACATGAAGTGGTTGGTGTTGCTGAAAATGATACAGTGGGTTTAGGTAAAACAACAATATTTTTCACCACATTCCCGGAGCATCCATCAGGATCAGTAACTATTACACTGATAGGATAATTACCTGGAGTAAGATATGTGTGAGAAGTTGTTGGAGATGTTGTGGATGTTGAAAACCCATCACCAAAGTTCCAAGCCCAAGTTCCAATAGGGGAACCCCCAGCAGATATTGTTGATGCATCGGTTAATGTTACTGGCTGACCCACACAGGTGGTATCCGTACTAAGTGTAAATCCTGCAATAGGTTTATTGTAAACGACAATGTAGTTTGTTTTGATTTCAACATCAGAAGTCACTCCGTTGGTAACGCTTAGTGTTACTGTGTATACACCTGGAATTGTATAGATAGCACTAGCCGTAGTCCCCGTACCAGAATTACCATTGCCAAAATTCCAATTCCATGATGTAGGATTCCCGGTAGATTGATCTGTAAAAGTTACTTGTAAAGGGGAGCACCCTTTTAACGGGTTGGCAACAAAAGCAGCATTGACCTGACTTATTGCCTGCAAAGAAAACAAGCATGCAATTAATGTAATTGATGTTTTAAAAATATTTTTTGTAAGTAAGTTCAACGCTTATTTAATATAAGTAACAAATATAAGTCTATGTACCCTTAATAGTAATCTATAAAACACATATTATTAGCAACAAGATGTTAGTTTTCATGTAATTGATTCGCCAATGCTAGCGTTTACGAATAGATTTAGGAATAGTTGCTATAAAATGTATCTATTTTATTCATTTTTAGCCTTTTTTGAACGAGTTATTAAGTTAGACGTATCTTTGGTGCATATATGTGCGGAATTTCAGGAATATTTCATTTTGATTCATTGAGGGATGTAGATGAGTCTATTTTGAAAAAAATGACAACAACGTTGTCTCATCGAGGGCCAGACGGGGAAGGTTTTTACATAAAAAATAATATTGGGCTAGGACATCGAAGATTATCAATCATTGATCTTTCTACAGGAGATCAGCCCATGTTCAATGAAGAAAAGACTATTGCAATTATTTTTAATGGTGAGATTTATAATTACGTAGAACTCAAAGAAGAATTACAAAAGTTAGGTTGCAAGTTTCGTACTAATTCCGATACAGAAGTTATTATTCGTGCTTATGAAACATGGGGGGTAGATTGCCAAAACAAATTTAATGGCATGTGGGCTTTCGCATTATGGGATGAAAAGGAAAATCAGTTATTTATTTCTCGCGATCGTATGGGTGAAAAGCCATTGTTTTATACTACCTACGAAAACACGTTTGTATTCGGTTCTGAAATAAAAAGCATTACTGCCTATGGATGCCCTAAAAATCCCGCAAATGAATTTACTGAATTGTATTTAAGTCTAGGATACATCCCTGCGCCTTATACTTTTTATAAAAATATCTTCAAACTACAAGCAGGTCATTATTTAATTGTTAAACCAAATTCGGTAAATGAAATAAAGTACTGGGATTTGCCAGAGATAGATGAAAATAATATGAACTCCGATAAGCAGAAGGTGTATGAAAATTTCGAAAATCTTTTAAAAGATTCCGTCAGAATTAGGATGCGCAGTGATGTGCCTTATGGAGCCTTTTTAAGTGGAGGGTTAGATTCTGCAGCAATTGTTGCGCTGATGAGCGGCATAAGTAAAGAAAAGGTTAAAACATTTACGATTGGGTCCAAAGAAAAAATGTTTGACGAGCGGGAACTTGCAGCATTAGTAGCGCAAAAATTTAATACAGATCATCAAGAATACATGGTTGAGCAGGATAATTTTGAAGAATCGCTCATAAAAGTATTGCATCATTTTGACGAACCTTTTGGAGATTCTTCTGCTTTGCCAACCGGAAAAGTATCGCAAATAGCATCTCAAAAAGTAAAAATGGTTCTTACAGGAGATGGAGGAGATGAAGTGCTTTCGGGTTATAATTCCAACAGAGTTGAAAAATTTGCTGAGCAATATCAACGTATGCCTAGGTTTTTAAGAAATATTTTCCCTGGTGTTGTAAATGCAACAGCATCTATATTCCCGGGCGATAATAAATATAAACTCAAGCAAATTGGCAAGGCTTTATCTTTTTCCAACGAAACATTTGAAAAAAGACTTATAGCTAAATCATGGTGCAAGCCTGAGTTGCTTAATTTGTTAATTGCTGATTGTGGAAAGCAAGTTAAATTGTCTGATTTTATAGGTGATTTCTTTTCAAAATACAAAGTAAAAGATTCGTTTTATAAATTAATGTTTTTCCAATTTAAAGTTTTGTTACCAGATGATTTTTTAGCAAAAGTTGATAGAATGAGCATGGCCTCATCTCTAGAAACTCGTGTGCCTTTTCTTGATTACCGATTGGTGGAATATATGACGCATGTTCACAGAGATGTAAAGATGCAAGGCTACGAACGTAAAAGTGTATTGAGAAATACCATAGGGAAAATACTTCCGCCTGCTTTACTGCGTGCTCCTAAAAAAGGGTTTAGTATCCCACTTCGTGAATGGTTTAAAGGAAAAGAATTTGAGCCTCAGCTTCAGTCACTATGTAGTGCCGATTTTGGATTAAATCAAAATGTACTTAAGAAAATTATTGACGATAATAAATCCAGTAAAGAAGATTATGGGAATTTAATCTGGATGTTGTTTGTATTGAAAGCTTGGAATAATAAATAAGTAAAAGAATATTTATTTATTTTTTTATTCTGAATACAATAAAAAGAGTAGTCATAAAAAATAAAGAGCTAAAAAATACGAGCATCTTTAAAAGCTTTGGACTATCTGGTTTGTTTCTAGGAGAAAAACTCTCAATAACTTGAATTGAATCAATTAGTTCTAGATCTTCTCTTAAGTTTAAGTCAGTGCGATAAAACTCCATACTTGCTTTGTAAATATTTATAGGATCAATTGGTTGGCCAAATACAAATCCAGATCCAGTTCCGCGGGGTAGTATATTTGAGGAAATATTTTTTTTAAGAGTATCAAGTTGCTGCATTTCTGATTTTAGCTTTTCTCTCATCAAAAGAATATTCTCTTTATTTATTTTTTTTCTATCTAATGCGTATTTATTATTTTCTAAATAATTAACAATGGCAAGTTCCAAGGTATCAAAAACGGTGTTGTTATAGGCGTGCACAAATATTTTAAATGGAATACCAAGTACAATAGTATCTCGATCTTCATATATTTTACTTAGCTTACTACTATAGTTACTAAACTCAATCTTTTTTATTGCTTCAGCAGCTTCAATTGGTATGTTTAGTTTTTTTGCTATTAATTCAGGTGTTCCATCTGCAACTGTTTCGCTAAGCTTTCCAATAATACTAGCACAATAATCATTGGTAAGAATTTTTGATGAAATTGAAACAGAAGAAATATAGACAGGAGGAGAGATGCTATAAATACTGTAGCCTACACCACAGCCTAGCAAAATAATAAATGAAAATAATATCCATTTGGTTAATAGAATTTGTAATAAGTCTTTGCAGAATTGAATACCTGAAAAAATAAACTTACTAATACCATTAAAAATGGTGATCAAATCAATTTCTTCGTTCTTATTTGGCTGATTTTCCATCTAGATAAATTCTATCAGCAAAAGTATTCTATTTTTCGCAATTAAATAAACTTAATATTAATATATTTGTACAAATAACTGATAATTAATAACCTACCGCTATGCTAGATTTAAATGGTAAAAGCATTCTAATAACCGGAGGTACCGGAACATTAGGAAAACAACTCACAAAAACCATATTGGAACGTTGGCCAAATGTTAAAAGACTTGTTATCTTTTCAAGAGATGAGCAAAAACAATTTCAAATGGCAATGGAATACCCCGAAGCTAAATATCCTAGTATTCGTTTTTTTATTGGAGATATAAGAGACTACGAAAGATTAATCAGGGCCTTTGAGGGCATTAACTATATTATTCATGCTGCAGCAATGAAACATGTTCCAATTGCAGAATATAATCCCATGGAATGTGTTAAAACTAATGTATTAGGAGCGGAAAATATTATTAATGCTGCACTTGCAACTGGGGTAGAAAACATAGTTGCTTTATCTACAGATAAGGCTGCTGCTCCTGTAAGTTTATATGGGGCAACCAAGCTTTGTTCAGATAAATTATTTGTGGCTGCAAATAACATCAGGGGATTTCATAATATTAAGTTTTCTGTAGTTCGCTATGGAAATGTGATGGGGTCAAATGGATCTGTTATACCATTTTTTCTCAAGAAAAAAGCTAGTGGAACATTACCTATTACTGACCCAACCATGACACGTTTTAACATTTTGCTTAGCGAAGGGGTTGATTTGGTTTTACATGCACTTGAACATGCTTGGGGAGGAGAAATTTTTGTATTAAAAACACCTTCCTATAAAATTACAGAAGTAGCAAAAGCGATAGGCCCGAATTGTAAAATTGAAATTGTTGGAATTCGTCCAGGAGAAAAAATTCATGAGGAAATGATAACTTCCTCTGATTCATTTTTTACGTATGATGTAGGAAAATATTTTGCTATTCTACCTCAAGTGCCAAGTTGGAATATAAAAGATTTTATTAAACAATTTAATGCAAAAATTGTAGCTCCGGGTTTTATTTATAATTCGGGCGATAACCCAGACTGGGTTGATGCTGTTGAATTACGTAAATTAATAAAAGAGCATGTAGATCCTGACTTTTCTATCTAAACTAGATTTGAAATGAACGTTATTCCCTACGGTAAACAGCAAATAACACAGGAAGATATTGAGGCTGTTATTTCTACTTTAAAGTCTGATTTTCTTACACAAGGGCCTAAAATTGCAGAGTTTGAAAAATTATTTTCAGAATATATTGGCTCTAAATATGCCGTAGCAGTTTCAAATGGTACTGCGGCTTTACATTTATCCGTTTTAGCTTTAAACATTAAGCCAAATGATAAAGTAATTACTACTCCTATTACGTTTGTTGCAAGTGCCAATTGTGTCCGATATTGTGGTGGCGAGGTGGTTTTTTCGGATATTGACCCTTATACTTTTTTGCTCGATATAAATAAAGTTAGAGACTTACTCGAAAAGCATCCTAAAGGAACATTTAAAGGAATCATACCGGTGGATTTTGCAGGATACGCAGTCGATCTTGAAGAGTACAGAAAATTAGCTGATGAATATGATTTATGGCTAATTGAAGATGCTTGTCACGCACCTGGCGGTTTTTTTAGTAACAGTAAAGGGGTGAGACAGTATTGTGGAAATGGAAACTATGCCGATCTATCCATTTTTTCTTTTCATCCAGTAAAGCATATTGCTACTGGCGAAGGAGGAATGATTACTACTAATAGAAAAGATTTGTACGAAAAATTAAAAATGTTAAGAACACATGGAATCACCAAAGATAAATTATTGATGAATGAAAATCACGGTAGCTGGTACTATGAAATGCAGGAATTAGGATATAATTATCGCCTAACAGATATACAGGCTGCACTTGGAAGTTCGCAATTAAGACGTGCAGCAGTAGGATTGGAAAAAAGAAAAATTATTGCTCAGAAATATGACGAAGCATTTAAAAAACACTCTCGAGAAATAATATCGCCTGTATATAACGAAGGGCATGCGTTTCATCTATATATAATTCAAGTTGAGAATAGAGTAGCACTTTATAATTATTTGCATGAAAATAGTATTTTTGTTCAGGTTCACTACGTGCCTGCGTATCTTATGCCTTTCTATCGTAACTCAGGGAACAAAGCAGGAGATTTTCCTGCTTCTGAAAAATATTACTCTGGTTGCATTAGTCTACCTATGTATCCTAGTTTAAGCGATGCCGAGCAAGAGTTTGTCATTAATAAAATATTAGAATATGTCAGAAAATAACCAAAAAACAGTCTTCCTTCAAGAAGAAGGAAATGAGTATTATGAGCGAAACAAACAAGTGCTGGTTGAAAAAAAGAAAGATCTTTTAGTTGAGCTACTTTTGGAAAGAAAATTATTGCCGAAAATAGTATTAGAAATAGGATGTAGCATTGGGTGGAGGCTCGATAGCATACATAAATTGTTTAAATCCGATTGCTATGGAATTGACCCATCATCGCAAGCGATAAAAGATGGAAGAGACTTGTATAAGGACATTATTTTAGAACAGGGAACGGCAGATGTTATTCCGTTTTTTGATAAGAAATTTGATTTGATTATTTTTGGTTTTTGTTTGTATTTGTGCGACAGGAAGGATTTGTTTAAAATTGTTTTTGAGGCAGATAAATTTTTGAATGAAGGGGGTCATATAGCCATTTTTGATTTTGAGCCGGCCGCTCCTCTTAAAAATAAATACCAACATAAAGAAGGGATATTTAGCTATAAAATGAATTACTCAAACTTGTTTCTTGCAAACCCTTCCTATTTTTTAGTTTCAAAAAATATCTTTACTCATTATGGTTTCGAAAAAATAGATGATCCGAATGAAAGAGTATCTGTGTCTTTGTTGAGAAAAAATACGATGCAAGCATATGCTGTTAATTATTAGGGTATGGTATTTTCTGCCTTAATTAACATATGCGATAGAGTGAACGGAAGAGATAGTAGTGACTGGAAGTGTAAATATTAATTTTTTTTCGTTTGAAAAGAATAGCAATAATACATGCTAGAGGTGGAAGCAAGCGACTCCCATCAAAAAATATAAAATTATTTTTAGGGAAACCTATTATAGCATATTCAATAGAAGCTGCTATAGAATCGAAATTGTTTGATGAGGTTATGGTGTCAACGGATGATGATGAAATAGCTTCAATTGCAAAAGAGTATGGTGCGCTTGTTCCATTTATGCGAAGTGAAAAAAATTCAGACGACTTTGCCTCTACAGCAGATGTGATCCTTGAGGTAGTAGAGAAATACACTGAACTTGGAAAGAAATTTGATCTATTGTGTTGTATTTACTCTACAGCTCCCACCATTACTTCATCCCGGCTTCAAAACGCATTCGAGCTGCTTGTTAATGGTAAATACAAATCAGTATTTCCTGTTTTGAAATTTAATTATCCTATTCAAAGAGGCATGGTTATTAAGGACAGTAAAATTGTTATGCTAAATCCTCAAAATTCTTCTGGTAGAACACAGGATTTAGAACTGACCTATCATGACTCAGGTCAATTTTATTGGATTTGGACTTCAGAATTCCTAAATTCAAATAATATATTTACAGATAACTCGGGTTGTTTGATAGTAGAAGAAGAAAACTCTCAGGATATTAACACGGAATTTGATTGGAAAGTTGCAGAATTTAAGTATAAGTATAATATAGAGAAAAGCAGGAATAACAAAATTTGTGAAAAGATAATTTTGGGAACTGCGCAGTTTGGATTTGATTATGGAATTAATAATACCGTAGGAAAATTGAAGCAAGAGAGTGTAAATGAAATTTTGAATTTTGCATATACTAATAGCATTGGAATCTTAGACACAGCAGAAAAGTATGGAGATTCACATGAAGTAATTGGAAAATTCCACAAGGCATTTGATGTCAAGTTTAAGGTCATTACAAAATTTGACCCTACAAGAGAAGATTTGCCGATGGATTTAACAGAGAGAATAAAACGCAATCTTGCTGTGTTAAACGTAAATTACTTGTATGGTTATATGTTTCACTCGTTTGATAGCTTTAAAAAATGTTTTGATCAGTATAGAGAGGAGTTGCTTGAACTGAAAAGTAAAGGTCTAATTCAAATGATTGGTGTTTCTGTTTATACAAATTCGGAGATCAATGAGTTATTGCATTATGATTGTATCGATTTTGTTCAATTCCCATTTAATTTTTTAGATAATATTAATAAACGCTCAGAGTCTATTGAAAAATTGAAACGCAGAGGTATTCAAGTTCATACTCGATCTACTTTTTTGCAAGGATTATTTTTTAAAAGGGAAATACCAGATTCGTTGAAATATTTGGAGATATATATTGATTTGGCAAAGCAAATTGCCACTGGTAGAAACATTGACTTAAATACATTGGCCTTAAATTATGTTTTTCAGCAGGATAATATTGATAATGTACTATTTGGTGTTGACTCTGTCGAGCATTTGAGGAAAAATATCAACCTATTGCGTACTCCGATTTCTCGGGAAACAATAGTAGAAATTAATTCAATTGACGTTAAAGAAACAGAATTGTTAAACCCTGCCAATTGGAACCGCTAAAGATATTGGCTATTACCCAGGCTAGATCTGGCTCCACAAGGTTGCCTGATAAGATATTTAAAGAAATAAATAGATTTACTTTGCTTGATATTCATGTAATGAGAATATTGAAGTCAAAAAGAATTAGTCAGTTATTAATTGCGACCACATTAAACGTTGAAGATAATAGAGTTGAGGATAAGGCAAGAAAATTAGGCCTGCCATGTTTTCGTGGCAGTGTGAATGATGTGCTGGATAGATATTATCAAGCATCGAAAAGCTATTTACCAGATTTAATAGTTAGGCTTACATCAGACTGCCCTTTAATTGATGCTAACCTAATAGATATGGTTATTGATAGATTGATAGAAATTAATGTTGATTATTGCTCTAATTCACTAGTGTCAACATTTCCAGATGGAATGGATGTTGAGGTTTTTAAATTTTCTGCGTTAGAACGGGCTTGGAACAATGCTAAATTAACTTCTGAAAGAGAACATGTTACTTCCTACATTTACAATAATTCTACTTTTTTTAATAAACAATTATTTACTGCTGTTAACTTTGTAAGTGAATTTAACTATGGTAATGTAAGATTGACAGTAGATGAGGAACGTGATTTTCTTGTAGTTAAACATTTAATTGAAAAATTTGGAATTGATAAAGATTGGAAAACATATGCGGATTACTATCTCTCTAATGCAGAGATTAGTAAGCTAAATAGTTCAATTGGTAGGAACGAAGGATATATTAAGTCTTTGAATAATGATTAACAAATACACATCAATTATCTAATATTTATGGGACAGGGACAGGAGTTGTATAAAAAAGCTAAAAAATTAATTCCGGGTGGAACAATGTTATTGTCAAAAAGGCCCGAAATGTTTCTGCCCGATAAGTGGCCAGCCTATTTCAGTAAATCAAAAGGCTGTAAAGTATGGGACTTGGATGGAAAAGAATATATCGACATGTCTATCATGGGAATAGGAACTAACATTTTAGGTTATGGCGATGATGAAGTAGATGCTGCAGTTATGACTACGGTAAGAAACGGAAATATGTCAACTCTAAACTGTCCAGAGGAGGTTTATCTGGCGGAAAGACTTGTTTCCCTAAATCCGTGGGCCGACATGGTGCGCTTTGCTAGAAGTGGTGGCGAAGCAAATGCAATTGCAATAAGGATAGCACGTGCTGCCTCCGGCCGTGATAAGGTAGCCATTTGCGGATATCATGGTTGGCATGATTGGTACTTGTCTGCTAATCTTGGCAGTGAAGAGAGCCTTGCTGGTCATTTACTTCCTGGCTTGGATCCGTTAGGTGTTCCTAAAAATCTTAGTAACACTGTATTTCCGTTTAACTATAACAAGATTGAGGAATTGGAAACTCTTTTAACTATAAACCCAGATATTGGTGTAATTAAAATGGAAGTTTCCAGAAATAAAGGACCTGAAAATGATTTTTTACTTAAAGTACGTCAGCTTGCCACAAAGCATAACGCTGTTCTGATCTTTGATGAGTGTACCTCGGGGTTCCGCCAGACTTTTGGTGGTTTATACAAACTTTTTGGTGTTGAGCCTGATATGGCAATGTACGGTAAAGCACTCGGTAATGGATACGCTATTACAGCAGTTGTTGGCAGGAGGAATATCATGGAAGCCGCCCAAAAAACATTTATTAGTAGTACATTTTGGACTGAACGTATAGGTCCAACCGCAGCATTGAAAACACTGGAGGTAATGGAGCGGGAGAGGTCATGGGAGGTAATCACTAAAAGAGGAACTGCAATAAGCGAGAAATGGTTGCAACTCGCTTCGCATCATGGATTTAAGATCAGTATTAATGGATTGCCCGCACTGATTGGGTTCAGTATAGACAGCCCTAAAGCGCTGGAGTATAAAACCCTTATAGCTCAGGAAATGTTAAAGAAAGGTTACTTGGCTGGAACAAGTATTTATGTCAGCATAGCTCACACCGAAGCAATTATTGAAAAATATTTTGAAGCAATCAACCCTATTTTTAAACTGATCAGGGAGTGTGAAGGTGGAAAGGATGTGAATAGCCTGTTGGAGGGCCCCACTTGTCATGGCGGATTTAAACGGTTGAATTGATATGCGAAGAGTTTACCAATGCCTGCCGGTATATGAATTTTCGACCGGTAGTTATAGTATAGTTCCGATCCGAGATGAGGATAAATATCCAATCATGCAATGGCGGAATGAACAAATTGATGTTTTAAGGCAAAGGCATTTTCTCACTAGAGAAAACCAGGAAACTTATTTTAAAAATGTAGTTGATAAGTTATTTGAGAAGAAACAACCGGATCAGCTTTTATTTAGTTTCTTAGAGAATGATATTTTGATTGGATATGGAGGACTAGTACATATTAATTGGGAAAATAAGAGTGCTGAAATTTCATTTTTAACGGAGACTGGCAGAAGCCTTGATAAACATCAGTTCGTAAATGATTGGAATTCTTATTTGAAAATCTTAAAAAAAGTGGCCGAATTACAGTTGAACTTGAAAAAAATATATACGTATTCTTATGACATACGGCCATTGTTGTACCAGGCCTTAAATGACAGTGGCTTTATTGAAGAGTCTCGCCTTAAAGACAAGGTTTATATTAATAATAAGCAATACACTGTACGTATACATTCGCTTGTTTTTGAAGATATTTCGTTTAGAATGGCAGACGTTCAGGATGTTGATTTGTATTTTAAATGGGCGAATGATGTTGAGGTTAGAAGGAATTCATTCCATCAAGGCACTATTAGGTATGAAGATCATTCTAAATGGTTTTTTTTTAAATTAAAATCCGAAAAATGTTTTTTTTATTTATTTATGGATGAGCAAAAGAACGCAATCGGTCAGGTGAGGATTGAGAGCAATCAACACGAAACCACAATAGGTGTTTCGGTAGATTCGGGTTTTAGGGGGAGATCATTGAGCGGTAAAATGCTTAAAAAAGCAACAGATAATTATCTTCGTAAGAGACCGGACGGAAACATCGTAGCGTATATTAGATATGAGAATATTTCATCGCTTCGATCTTTTGTTTCGGCTGGTTTTATTCAACAGGAGGTGTTAGTGCACGAAGGGGTTAAGAGCTATAAATTTTTGAAAGGATAAAATGTCAGCAATTCAAATAGGGAAGATACAACTTGGCTATCAGAACAAGCCTTTTATAATTGCCGAAATGTCTGGCAATCATAATAAGTCTCTAGAGAGGGCAAAAGAAATTATTAAAGCTGCAGCAGAGTGCGGTGTTCATGCGATTAAACTTCAGACCTACACAGCAGATACGTTAACAATAAATCATAGAGGTGGCTTGTTTGACATTGCAGATAAAAACTCCTTGTGGTTTGGTAGGAACCTATACGAGCTGTACGAAGAAGCACACACACCGTGGGAGTGGCATAAGCCTCTTTTTGAGTATGCAAATCGCCTTGGATTGGTTTGTTTTAGTACGCCATTTGATGACACGGCAGTTGATTTTTTAGAGTCATTGAATGCGCCATGCTATAAGATTGCTTCATTTGAAAATACCGACCACCCACTTTTAAAAAAGGTGGCGAAAACCGGGAAGCCAGTAATTATGAGCACTGGTATAGCTGATATAGAGGAAATTATTGAATCAGTTGAGGTGTTAAAAGCAAATGGATGCTCAGAAATTGTACTGCTGAAATGCACAAGTACGTATCCTGCTACTCCTGAAAATACCAATCTTTTTACTATTCCTGAAATGCAAAAGATATTTCCCGGTTGCATCATTGGGTTGAGTGATCATACTATGGGTATTGGAGCGAGTATCGCTTCAATTGCATTAGGAGCAAGAGTCATTGAAAAACATTTTACTCTTAGTCGATTAGATGGAGGGGTTGACAGTACTTTTAGTATGGAACCTGCTGAAATGAAATCATTAGTTATTGAGGGTGAGCGGGCATTTTTGGCTTTAGGGAATATACAGCTTAAGGTACAAAAAGCAGAGGAGAAGAGCAAGGCATTTAAGCGGTCTATTTATATAGTTAAGGATATAAAAAAGGGAGAAGTATTTTCGAAGGATAATATCAGAATAATTAGACCAGGAGATGGACTTGCTCCCAAAAAATATGATAGCATTATAGGTAAAACTGCAAAAGCAGATATTAAATTTGGAACGCCCATGAAATCAACATTTTTTAATTAAAATTCAAATGAATCAAATTCAAGAAGTAAAAAAAATATATGAAAGTGGAGGTAATATCATGGATTTTCTAAAATCAAGGTCCAACAGCAGCAAAAATTCGACAGAATCGATTCTGATTAGTTATGATTTTCAAGCTGGAACTTATATTGAATCGGCAAATAACAATATTGAATACATTAATAATTACACTGGTTCAATCGCATCACTTTTAGGTAAGTGGCAATTCGATTCAATTTTAGAAGTGGGTGTTGGTGAAGCAACTACGCTAGCTAATGTTGTTCAGCGACTAGCTAAAAAACCGAAACATGTGTTTGGTTTTGACCTCTCTTGGTCAAGAATCAAGTATGCTCAAAAGTACCTAGAAGGGAAAAATATTCAAGGGACTTTATTTACAGGGAATTTGTTTAATGCACCAATTGCAGATAACTCAATTGATTTAGTTTACACTTCTCATTCTATAGAGCCAAATGGCGGGAGAGAAAAGGAAGCCCTAATCGAATTATATAGAATCACTAATAAGTATTTGGTTTTATTAGAGCCAGCATATGAATTTGCTGATGAAGAGGGAAAAGCGAGAATGGAAAAACTCGGCTATGTTAAGAATTTATATATGACTTGTTTGGAATTAGGATACAAAGTTATTGAGCATAGAAAATTTGATTTTTGTAATAATCCTTTAAATCCTACAGGTTTAATTGTAATCGAAAAAGAAGGAAATCGACAGTCACAGCATGTTCTGGCATGTCCGGTTTCAAAAACACCTTTAGTATTTACCAATGGTATTTATTATAGTAAGGATAGTTTTTTAGCATATCCCGTAATTTCGAATATTCCTTGCTTACTGGAAGAAAACGCTGTTCTAGCCACACACTTTCATGAAAGTTAATTTTGTAAAAATGTCTCTGCTTCAAATTATTAGAAATATACTTAAAGGAGTAAAAATAAGGGGCTATAGAAGCATTTTTCTTGCTAACACTGCCCGTCTTGGTCAATATTCAAGAGTATTAGCACCGACTTTTACTTTGAAAGATAGTTCAACTGCAGCTATTAATTTAGGTAATAATGTTAGCATAGGAAGTTTTACTGAATTGCAGGTTTGGGATGGAAATGTGATGGTAATTAAAGAACAAAGTAGTATTAATGATAATTGTAAGATACTTGGTGATGTATTGATTGAAAAATATTGTCTCTTTTCTGCAAATATTTTCGCTTCCTCTGGCAATCACTATGCCTCTGTCAATCCTACATGGCTTATTAAAGATCAAGACTCTTTTGTATTGCTGGATGAGGAGAGGCAAAAAAATCACTCAAGAAAAATTCATTTTGAAGAAGACTGTTGGATTGGATATGGAGCATTTGTAAAACAAGGTATACACATAGGTAGAGGAGCGATAGTTGGCGCTTATACAATAGTTACAAAAGATATACCTCCATACAGTGTGCAAATTGGCAGTCCTAATAAGGAGATAAAAAAGCGTGTTAATTTTTCTCCTCCTCTTGAAATTAATTGCTTAACAGACTCTGATCTCCCTTATTTTTATAGAGGTTTTGGTCACAATCGGTCAGAGTTAAAAATATCTAGAAACGCTAATATTATTTACTCAGATGCAGAATCTATTGTTACCCTTGCTAAATTAGATGCTATGAAATGTTTGCATATCTCTGGAAAGAATCTGTGCTTCCCAAACATAATTCAAATGACTCTTTATTTTAATGAAAGTCATTATTGGAAGGTAGATATTGCAAGCGAAAAATTTGACTTATCATTTAATATGATTGAGGGTATTCTCACAATTGAAAATATCTTACCAGAACGTGTTGGGGCGGATCTTGTTCAGTATAGTGTTATTAGGATAGCTAGTAGTGTAATAAAAAGTAATCAGCATAAATATTGTTTTGGTATATCACAAGTTAAACTCACATAAGATACTTTGAGAAAAGCAATTCATTTTATTATTTTTTGGCTAGGCTTTCAAATCTTTAAGTTCACTAAGAAAACCTTTAGTTACTCCTATTATAGTTTTAGAAAGCTTTTTGTATTAACTAAAGGTAAGCTCAATGACAGTTACACCAATTTACTTAATGTAAATATTGGAAAGTATGAGTTTCCTGCGATTGCTGGTGTTCTAGGAAATCTTAGCTATCATGATGTTAAGAAAATTGCTAACGAGATAGATAGAGATGGATTTTATATTTTTAAAAACAAGTTAAGTAACGATGCAATATCATCTTTACGAGAATTTGCTTTTTCATCTGAAGCAACCCTAGTTCCCAGAGCGCTTAGTGGAAAAGTGAGTTCTAAGTACGATAGGAATAATTTACTTTCTCCTCGCTATCAATTTGATGAATCCTCACTTTTGACTAATAAATTTGTAAGATCATTAATGACGGATTGTAGCTTAATTGCGATTGCTCAGGAGTATTTAGGTTCAAAGCCAATTCAAGACCTCACAGCAATGTGGTGGAGTGCTCCTTTTGCAAAAGAAGCTAGTTCGGAAGCTGCTCAATTGTATCATTTTGATATGGACAGATTTAAGTTTATTAAATTTTTCTTTTATTTAACAGACGTTTCAACGGAAACAGGACCGCATTGTTATATTAAGGGAACTCATAAATGCTTGCCTGATCCACTATGGAAGGATGGAAGGATTTTAGATAATGAAATTAATAGCTTTTTTTTGAATAAGGATAAGGTTGAAATTACTGGGGGCATTGGGTCCATAATAGCTGTAGATACAAGAGGCCTTCATAAAGGAAAATTGTTAGAACGTGGAGAAAGATTAATACTTCAGTTTGAGTTTACTAATTCTCTTTTTGGCGCTCCTTATAGTGTTGCCAATCTTAAAGATCAGATAGATAGTTCCTTCATTGAGTTTATTAAAGCCTTTCCTCACACCTTTCAACGATTCAGATATTAAGCGTTTATTTTATAGATATATATTGTGCAGTCAACAAACGATAATTTCTTAGACAAAAACACCTTAAAAAAAAGATATTTTTATAAGGTAACATCTAACATTGTAACCATTCTTTCTGGTCTTTTTACTTCAGCTATAGTTCCTCGAGCGTTAGGAGTGAACGCGTACGGAGATTTTAGTTTTGTAAATAATGTTATTTCTCAAATCCTTTCTTTTTTGGATATGAGAGCTTCGACTTGTTTTTATGTGAAACTTTCTCAAAGGCAATCCGAATCTAAAATCATTACGTTTTATGGCATATATACTCTGCTTATTTTCTTTATCCTTTTTATCATCGTTTCTATTTTATCCATTCCATCTAGCCGTCATTTTATTTTGGAAAATGTAGATGAGAAAATCATCTGGTTTTCCTTCGTTTTAATTATTGCAAAATGGATTGTAGATGTTTTTATAAAAATATCTGATGCTTATGGAGCTACGGTCGCAATAGAAAGGATTAAGATGGTTAACCAGGGCTTAAGCGTAATTCTTCTTGTATTGTTATTTTATTTTGACTTAATAAACATTTCATTTTTCTATCTCCATCAAATATTCATTTTTTTATTTCTTGGGTTTCTAATGTATAATTTTTTTAAAAGTAAAAAGTATCAGATTCCATTTATAGCTCCAATTGAATTGAGCGCAGTAAAGAGTTATACAAAAGAATTTGTTTCATTCAGTGCTCCGCTCTTAATATTTCTCATTGCTCAATTAGTTGTAGAAATATTTGATCGGAACATCTTGCAGCATTTTGGTGGTAGCTATCAGCAAGGTTTGTATGGTTTTTCATTTTCTATCTCTACAATGACAATTCTTTTTGTTGTTGCAATGGTACCTCTTTTTACCAGAGAGCTTTCAATTGCATTTGCAAGTAATAATTTAGAGTCAGCAGCCAGTTTGTACAGGAAGTATGTGCCTGTTATTTATGTTGTTAGCGCTTTTTTCTGTTCGTTTTTATTTATTAACGCACAGGGATTGATATTTTTATTTGGTGGCGAGCAATACTATGAATCACTCGTCACTTTAAAAATTATGCTTTTTTATCCATTAGTTTCAACGTATTCAAATTTGAATAGCTCCGTGATATACGCAAAGAGCGGCACTACAATCATCAGGAACATTGCATTGGTACTCTCGCCAATAGGAATGCTGTTATCTTTTTTGTTGATATCGAGTAGTTTTTTCAACCTAGGAGCTAGCGGTTTGGCGATTAAAGTATTAACGCTGGAATCGGTTAGTGTGATAATTATCCTTCTGCATATTTCTAAGTATCTAAAGATTAAATTATTTAAGTATTTTGTGCATATGGTTTTTGCTCCACTTACCTTGCTGCTAATTGCTTTTGCAATAAAGTGGATTTTGGAGTATTTTTCTTTTTCTTCTGATTTTAGTATATTCTCATTTGTATTTTCTGGTTTTATTTATTCTTTGCTGACCGGCTCACTGATATTTATATTTCCTTCATTTGCTGGTTTGTCAAGGAGTAATATAGATTTGGCATTAAAAAAAATTAAAGAGTATGCTTATTAGTATCATAAAGTTATTTATTTCGAATATTATTAATTAAGGATTAACCATGCCTACTCATTATACAGATAGAGAGTTTTGGATTGCGTATTGGAGAGCAAAAACTGATCTTTTGGTATCAGTTGACAAAAATTATACCTTTCATAAGCCGCTGGCTACTATTATTAAGTCGCACAGTATTAAGACAGCAATTGAATTAGGAGGGTTTCCGGGCTATTACGCTATTTTTCTTAAAAAATATTTTAATGTTAGTAGCTCATTATTTGACTTTTTTGTGGACAGGAGTATTTTAAGTAAAGTTTTGAAGAAAAACGAATTGACTCAAGATGCCATTGAAATTATTGAGGCTGACCTTTTTAATTATTACAGTGAAAAGAAATACGACTTAGTCCTCTCATGTGGGTTGATTGAGCATTTTGATGATACCAAAGATATTATCAATCGGCACATTCAACTTCTTAATGATAGAGGAGTACTGTTTATTTCTTTGCCGAATTTTACGGGATTAAATGGCTGGATTCAACGTAAATTTGACATGTATAATTTTGAGAAGCATAACATACGATCTATGGATTTACTTTTGTTAAAAAAAATATGCCATGATTTGAAATTAGTTGATGTTAAGATAGAATATTACGGAAAGTTTACAGTTTGGTTGGAGGATGTAAAGAAAAAACCCTTGATGGTAAGATTTTTTGTGAAATGTATTTGGTTTTTAGGTAAGTCACTAGTAACTCTCATTCCGTTTGAAAGTAAGCTTCTATCGCCATATATTATTTTAGTTGCAAGTAAAACAAGTTAGAGTAAGGAAAAATGGGTAATCGTGCTTTAATTTATTCTGCAAATCCTCAATCGCCTCATTTGGAGACAGATTTGGAATTGGCCTGTCGCTTGAAAAGTGCAGGGAAAGAAGTTGTGCTATTAAGATGTACTGGTCAGCTTAAATCTTGTTTGGTTAATCCCAAACATAATAAGTTGATTTGTTTGTCGTGTAATTCAAAGTATAAAAATGCTTTGAATGCAGCGCAGATGAATGATTTTACAATTGTGACAATACCAGATACTGCTTTTGATTATAAACAACCACCAGCTAGTTTTGACAGTGTTGACGATTTAAAAGCATTCAAGTTTAATGGTGCAAGCTTGGGCATTCCGGTAGTGAGTACCTTGGTAGGACGATTGTATGATCACAAATTTGATACAATTAAATATAGGAAAGAAGTCAATGTTGAACTTAAAATGTGCATTGAACTGTATCTTGCCTTGCAGTTAGTTTTGAATAAAATAAAACCTGACGAGATTTATTTTTTCAATGGAAGATTTTCTATTTATTACCCCCTAAAAGCTTTGTGCATCAGTAGGGGAATTGTTTTTTATACTCATGAGCGAGCCGGAGTGAATAATAAATTTATTAGTAGAAAAAATACTATTCCTCATGATAAACAATATTGTTTAGAGGAGTTGAATGACCTTTGGAATAAAGCCGATGAATCGGATAGAAAGAACTTGGGTAGCAAGTTTTTTTCGGACCGTAGGAATAAAGTAGTTCAATCTTGGGTCTCTTTCACTACATCACAGAAATTAGGACTCCTTCCAATAGGCTTTGATTTGAACAAAAAAAATATAATGGTCTTTAATTCTACGATGGAGGAATACGAGGGAATGGAGGATTGGAAGAACACTATTTACGATGATGATAATATTGGGATTGCTAGAATTGTTGAAGCGTTTAGTGCTAATAATGAATATGTTTTTTATTTAAGAGTGCATCCCAATATGAAGTTTCTTCGCAATTCTCAAATGAAAGAACTGGAAGCGATGGCGCTTAAATACAAAAATTTGTATTTAATTAGGCCGGAAGATCAATGTGATTCTTATGCTCTCATTGATAATGCATATAAAGTTGTTACTTTCGGGTCTACAGTTGGAGTAGAAGCAACATATTGGAATAGGGTGTCCATTCTGTGTGGTCAGAGTTTCTATATGAATATTGATGCTTGTTACCAACCAGCCAATCACAAAGAGGTTGTAGGCCTCTTGAGAAATGATAGTTTGTTGCCTAAAGATCAAATTAATGCAATCAAGTATGCATACTGGGAATTAATGAAAGGAGAGTATTATAAAAAATTTAAACAAGTAGATTTATTTAAGATGGAATGTGATGGTGTTATTATTGAGGCTAGTAAGCCATTGCAGATATTAGAGAAATTTGCAAAAATTGGATTGATACGAAATAAGAGAGGTTTGAATAATTTCGTTACCAAGACTAAGAATTTTTTAAAATGGTAACCCCATTTACTACACCGATACTTTTGCTGATCTTTAATAGACCTGATTCTACTATGCAGGTGTTTAATCAAATTAGAATTCTTAAACCCAAGCAATTGTTCATTGCCGCAGATGGCCCACGTAAGAATAAGATAGGTGAGGCTGAAAAATGTGAAAAGGTAAGAGCAATTACCGCACTAGTTGATTGGGATTGTGATGTAAAAACTTTGTACCGAGAGAGAAATTTGGGTTGTAAATTGGCTGTTAGTTCTGCTATATCTTGGTTTTTTGACAACAATAATGAAGGTATAATCTTAGAGGATGATTGCGTGCCTAACCAAAGTTTCTTTTTTTTCTGTGCAGAATTGCTACTGAAATACAGGAATGATTTCAAGGTAATGCATATTGGAGGAATAAATCTTAACCCTACTTTTGATTCGAAAGATTCGTATTATTTTAGCAGACATACGCATATTTGGGGTTGGGCGACATGGAAAAGAGCGTGGAAAGAGTACGATGTTAATGTAGCCGGTTTTCCTCTATTTCTAAAAGAAAACAGAATTAAAAAAGTATTTGGTTCAAACATGGCTCAGTTTAGTTGGCTATATAGATTTTGGAAAGTGTACAGAAATAAAATAGATACATGGGACTACCAATGGACATATTCCGTGTGGAATTGTGGCGGTCTTTGTATTTCACCATCAAAAAATCTTGTGTCGAACATTGGTTTTCATTCGGATGCAAGCCATACAAAGATAATGAACCATAATGTTGCAGAATTAAAAACGGAAGCAATTTTGGAGATTAATCATCCCTTATCGATGGTGATTAATACGAGTGTTGATAATGCTTCTGAAGCGATTTCGTATAATTTAACCTGGTTTAGAAAGATTATATATTTTATAATTATGAGTATTGTTAAACGAATTATTGAGAAATGAAAATTGGGGTTGTACAAATATTCATTTTTTTACTGCTGACTTTTATCCTTCTGGAGAATTTCTATGAACCGCTTCGGTACCTTAAGTATATTCTTACTTTTATATTACTTTTTTTGTATTTTTTTATAAAAAAAGCGCCCATCAAATCTGTTTATTCCTCCTATTTACTGACATTTTTTATTTTTTATTTACTGATTATTTTTTATTTATTTATTAAAGTATTAATTTTTGATGAGTATAGCAACAGATTTTTAGCTAACACTGCTTTAATTCTTTTCCCATTAATTTCAATAATAATGCTAGTCCCTTTTTTTAAGGAAGAAGATATTGGTGGGTATGTGAGGATTGCTTTTTATTTTGCAGCTGTAGTTTTCGTTTTTCTGGTATCTAAAAACTTATTCGTTATTATTTTAGATTTTAGCAAATTTAAAAAGGCAGTTTTTTCATCTGAAATTGTTACTGAGAATCAATTAGCTTTTATTTTCGGTTTATTTTTATTCTATTTTATTGTTGAAAAAAAATCAAAAATGCATATTATACTTTGCGCTATAATGTTTGTCGTTTCATTTAAGAGGATTGCTATTGTTGCATTTGCTGTTTCGTTTGTATTATATTATTTATCAACAAGTGTTTTTAAATTCCGCGCAGAAAAGAATAAATTACTCATCACACTCCTGGCTTTATTAATCAATTTTTTGTTTATACAGATAGTTTTTGTAATTGTTAGTGGAGGTTTGGATATACAAATTGAAAAATACACAAATTTGTCAGCCAATCAATTCTTAATGGGTCGACAAAATTTTTACAAGACTGTGCTAGATGTTACAGGTAATATTAGCTGGGGTGGGGTAGGTTTGGGTAGTGTTGACCAAATACTGTTTGAGAAATTTAAACAACCTTGGAATTTACATTCTGATATTCTCAAAAACTATTTTCAATTTGGTGTCATAATTTTCTTTCTTTGGATTGCACTGCTATATTTGAAAACGTCATTTTCTAACAAATCTCTCTCTTTACTTATCTATTTTAATGTATTAATGCTAACAGATAATATTTTTATATATTTTGATTTCATGTTTTTTTTCTATTTGTTTGTATTAATTTATCTTTCCCAAAATCCTCAATTAATGAAGACTGGGAGGTAGCTGGATGTTTTTTTTAATGAATTTAATTGCTTTATTTAGAATAGATTGTAATGAAGATATTATTAGTTCATAACAGGTACAAATTCACGGGTGGGGAGGATGCTGTGTTTGAGTCTGAGAAATTGTTACTAGAAAGCAGGGGGCATACTGTTAAGCTACATTCTTTTAGCAATGCATCAAGTAATACATTCTTAGAGAGAATTAAGCTGGCTTATAATTTTATTTATAATGTTGAGTCCGCTAAGATTATTGTTCGTTTGATAGAAGAATTTAAGCCTGACATCATTCACATACATAACCTGTTTTATGTAGCATCGCCATCGATTTTATATGCTGCACATAAATGTAAAATTCCAACAATTGTGACTTTGCATAATTACCGTTTGATTTGCTCTGGGGCACTTTTAATGCGAGATAATAAACCATGTGAGCTATGTGTTGGGAAAACTTTCCCAATTGCTGGAATTAGATATGCATGTCATCGAAACTCGAGATTAGAAACTGCTCTGCTTACGTTTGTAACAGGATTGCATAAAATACTTAGTTCTTGGAGCAGTAAGGCAACCTACTATATAGCACTTTCTGAATTTGCCAGAAATAAATTTCTCAATTCTTCATTAAGAATTTCACCCCAAAAGATTGTTGTAAAATCGAATAGTGTTGAGGATAGAGGGTTTGCTTCACCTATGGAAAGGGAAGGTTTTTATTTATTTATAGGTAGGTTATCGGTTGAAAAAGGAATAATGGTTTTAATTGATGCGTTTAGTAATAAGCAAGAAACATTAGAGATAATAGGAGAGGGGCCATTAACTAAATATGTGGAAGCGAAGGCTAGCACTAGTAGCAACATCAAAATTCTAGGATATAGAGACAATACTTTTGTTGTTGAAAGACTTAAAAAATGTCGTGCATTAGTTGTTCCTTCGATATGTTATGAAAGCTTACCTACAGCTGTATTAGAAGCTTTTGCAACAGGAACCCCTGTTATAATTTCTGATATAGATAATTTAAATACCATTGTGGAGAATCATTATAATGGTGTTCATTTTAAAGTGAATAATGCTATTGACTTATATAGCGTAGTTAGTGCTTTTAATAAAAACGAAATCTTATTCCCGATTCTATGTAGCAATGCTAGAAAGACATTTCTGGAAAAATATTCACATGATGTAAACTATGAAAATTTAATGATAGTGTATAAGTCAGCAATGAAAAAAAATCTTAACAGACTCTGAATTATATAATTTATTAAATCATCCGTATGGGCTACCTGTGTGTTAGAATGCATTTATCAATTTTGTCATGTGTTTTATTTGTTATTATTTTTTTGCTAAGTAGTAGGGTTATTTCTCAGCATATTACGGATGGTTATACAGATAAGATTTCATACTGCCAAGGCGAACCAGTGCTAGTTTATGTCAATGCTGATTCTTCTATTGTTGGATGGAAATTATTTATTCGTGCAGCAAATAACACAATTGTTGATTCATTAATGGTGAATATATTTCCTCAAAGTATCACAACAAATGAACCATGGAAGGACGGCTATGGTTACACTCCTAGCTTTACTTATCAGATCCCACTTACTTTACATAGCGATGTGTATAATATCGAAAATAAAATATTTTTTATTGTAAAAAATGTAAAAAGAAATGCAGATATTACAATTGTTTACCCTTCAAATACTGAAGCGGCCTATAATGAATCAGGCGGGAAAAGTCTATATGATTTTAATTCTACTAATGGCTTGCGTTCAAGCATTGTTTCAATCCACCGCCCACTTTCACAACAAAGTTTATTGCAAGTAAAAATTCTGTCCGATGGCTTTATGAATTGGGTTACATCTGTAAAGGATTACAACTTTCAGGTAATCTCTGATCAGGATTTGGATGATTATAGTCAGATTGAGCAATCTAAAATACTTGTCGTAATAGGCCATAGCGAGTATTGGTCACGCATGGCTAGATTAAATTTTGATAGTTTTGTTAACAGTGGGAAAGATGCAATAGTTTTGTCTGGAAATACTATGTGGTGGCAAGTTAGGTATTCAGATAATAGAAGTCAACTAATTTGCTATAAAAATACACTAACTGATCCCATAGAGAATGCATTGCTTAAAACCATTACTTGGTCTACTCCGTCACTTCACTTTCCAATTCTTACCAGCATAGGAGTTGATTGGCCTCATGGTGCACTTTCAAACAACAGCGCACATGGGTACTTTGGTTATAGGGTTCTATTACCTAATTCTCCGCTGCTATTTAATACAGGCCTGAATTATCATGACACTCTATCTTGTAAATCTTCTGAATATGATGGTACAATTTTGTTAGGTTTAAATTTAGAGGGTGACCCAATTGTAGATATTGCAAGCCTTGGATTTTGCAAAATCGAATTGATTGGATATGATTGGGGCCAGAATACAATGAATAATAGTGCGAACAAAGGATATGGAACATTTGTGGTTTTTAAAAAATCCTTTTCATCTGGTAAAATTATTAATACTGGTTTTAGTAATTGGTGCTCATTGACTCAGCCTCCTGATTGGACGGGTGGCTTTGGAGGTATAGATAGTAGTATTATTAAAAAGATTACGAAAAATATGTTTGATCTTTTGTTAAATACGCAAGATGTATTTACATCAGGAGTAAATGATATTTGTGAGGATTCTAAAAATGATTGTGAAGCAATTTCTAGCAAGCAATTTTTGATAACGCCTAACCCTTCTACGCGATTATTTGAGATACGAAGTTTAGCTTTTGGAATACTGGAGTTAGAAGTGTATAATAATATTGGAGAAAGAGTGTATTATTTTCTAGACCCTTTTAAATCGTATTTTATTAAAAATATTGATATGTTTGGTCAGCCAAATGGAATTTATTTTGCGCGAGTTGTAACTAAATGTGGTGAAATCACTTTTAAGTTGTTCCTTCAACAATAGATACTAATATTACATTGTGATAAATCAAGATCTGATAATAAAAAATATGGGCAAAGTGAAGCTGTGGGTGTTTGTTTTACTTATAGCGTCACTGCCAATGTATCACTCAATATCTAGCTTGTTAATAATGTTGGGAGTTTGCTTAAGCCTCTTTTATATATACTCACTCAGAAAAACTTCTGCAATACGAATAGATTCCCTTTACATATTGTTCTTCAGTTACTTCTTGTGGGAGTTAGTTGGTATGGCTTACACTGAACAAAGAAATTTTGGAATAGGGATTTTTAATTTGGAAAAACATTTAGGTTTTATTGCAATTCCGTTTCTGTTTATAAATATGAAAATCAACACAAAGCAAAGAAAAATATTTTTATTGGTATTTGCTCTCAGTTGTTTTCTCTCTTCGCTTGTATGTATGGTTTATAATGTCTATTGCAGTATATTCGAATATAATACTCTTATTCACGAATGGAGATTTTCTCATGAAAGACTAGCTGAGCCATTAGGTATTTCACCTATTTATTTTGCCCTGTATTTAAGTTTTTCTTTTTTCATTTTATTGAATTACTTGTTTACTCATACAACTTCATTGTCGAAAACTAAAAAGGTAGCATCTGCAGTGATTCTTTTTTATTTTCTTGCTTTTATAGTTTCTCTCGGTGCTCGGACAGTAATTACTTCAACAGTTCTTGCTTTGTTTGTGTATATGTTAATTTATGCTCGAGCTCAAAAATCACTTTATTTATTTACTCTTGCCTGTTTGTTGCCGTTGTTGATTGGAGTTGTTGTTTTTTTTAATCCAATTGTAAAAACTAGATTTATAGACTTATTATCTCAAAACTATGAGCATTCGAATTATGGAGGCGTTTTTTCTAGAACGTATATTTGGGAGTCGGGATTACCACTTATAAGAGATAACTTTTTACTTGGTGTTGGAACTGGAGATGATCAAGCAATGCTCGATAAAAAATTTGTAGAGGATGGTTTTTTTGAAGGTGTTCAGCATTATAATATGCACAACCAGTATCTGCAATCATTATTAAGTAATGGTTTAGGTGCATTGTTGATATGGTTATTGGTGTTGCTAGTTCAATTCATTAATGCTAAACAAAAAAAGGATTCATTGTATTTTATTTTTTTATTTTTATTTGCATTAAGCTGTATGACAGAATCAATGCTTTGTACGCATAAAGGAATAGTTTTTTTTATAATTTTTAGCTGTATTTTTTATAAGTCTGAAAGTAAAGTTGTATCTAACTAATTCTTTTCAAATCCATATATAGCACATGATTACGAATAGAGATAGGAAGAGTGTTCTAGCTCTTGAAATTGATCTGGTCAATTTTAAAACAACACTCAATAAGATTACTGATTTGGCCGAAAATAATGTTCCAAGTTATGTTTGTTTTGCAAACGTTCATATGACAATAGAGGCCTATCATGACCATATTTTTGCTCAACAAGTTAATAATGCATCTTTTGTATTATCGGATGGGATGCCGCTTGTTAAAGCGCTGGATTTTTTTTATAGTATTAAACAGGACAGGATTGCTGGAATGGATGTTATGCCGGATTTAATTAAAGAAGCGTCTGAATTGAATCTAAAAATGTATTTTTTTGGTACAACTCAGGAGATGCTTGATAAAATTAAATTTAGAATTAAAAGAGAGTATCCAAATTCACAGATAGTAGGTATGGTTTCTCCACCGTTTAATAAATCGCTAGACGATGATTTATATATTGACGAAATAAATAATGCTGGTGCGCAGCTCGTTTTTGTTGCGCTTGGTTGTCCAAAACAAGAAAGATGGATGGCAAAACATTCACATAAAATTAATGCAGTGTTGTTAGGAGTGGGTGGTGCATTTCCGGTGTATGCTGGAATGGCTTCTCGAGCACCTAAGTTTATGCGCAACTTATCATTGGAATGGCTTTACAGACTTTATCAAGAGCCAGGAAGGTTATTTCTGAGATACTTTAATACAAACTCGTTATTTCTGTTTCTAGTTATTAAGACAAAATTTTATATGTTGTTTAAGAAAACAGCATAATTGAATTATCTCCCTTGCTTAGTAATTTATTTAGCATTAATCTTTTGTAAATATGAAATGCTTCTTTTTTAGCATAAGAATTTTATAGGAGCATATTTTTCTACCTTTGTGAATAACATATAAAACATCCATGCCGGGTTTATATAACAGCATCGTCAAACCAGTTCATTTTTTTGGTGATTTACTAATTATTAATATCGTATTTCTTACAGGCTTTTATTTTTTAATTGATAACACAAGCGATTATTCCAATCTTCATTATTCTAGCCTTCAGCTTCTAGCAAACTTAGCATGGCTATCCTCTATCATTTTTTTAAAACCTTACAAACTTTATAGGGTTCAAACAATCATTACGATCATTAATAACACGCTAAGAATATTAGCGCTCTTTATTGTGATAATGGAAGCTGCTGATGGTCTAGTAACAACAACATATCACTCAGGACTATTTGTATATTATTTTTACGGGCTTAGCTGTTTATTTATTCTACTTTGGCGAGTAGGAACAACACTTTTTTTAAGGTTTATTAGGAGAAAAGGATATAATTTCCGTAGGGTAGTTGTTGCGGGTATGAATAGTGCTGCTAAAGAAATGGTAGATTTTTTTAATAGTAACCCAGAGCATGGGTATAAGCATTGTAAGACTTTTGATTTAAATGATTATGCAGGTGATTTTAACAAATATTTTTCCGAGTTTAAATTATATTGCGTAGAAAATAAAATTAATGAGATTTATTGTTCTTTGTCTGAGTTTAATGCTTCTCAAGCAGAGCAAATTGTTGAATTTACTGACAAAGAAGTTTTGCGATTAAAATTTGTTCCAAACTCTGCCGGTTTCAGTCTTGATAATTTTAAGATTGATTTCTATGGCTACCTACCTGTATATATATTCAGACCTCTGCCACTTGATAATAATTTTAATAAATTTATTAAATGGTGCTTTGATATTGCCTTTGCACTGTTAGTTTTTATTTTTATTTTCTCTTGGCTGTTTCCTATTATTGCCATAGTGATAAAATTAAATTCTAAGGGACCTGTATTCTTTAAACAACCTCGTTCCGGTATTGGTAATAAAAAATTTGGGTGCTATAAGTTTAGATCCATGTATGTGAGTGAGGCGGCCGATGGAGTGCAAGCAACAAAAGATGATCCTAGAGTTACTAAAGTAGGTGCTTTCTTAAGGCGTACCAGCTTAGATGAACTACCGCAATTTATTAATGTAGTATTAGGTCAAATGAGTGTGGTTGGTCCTCGTCCGCATCCATTATGGTTAAATGATAAATACCGTGACGATATAGATAAATACATGGTCAGGCATTTTATTAAACCTGGAATTACCGGTTTAGCTCAGATAAAAGGCTTTAGGGGAGAAACTACAGACCCAGCTTTAATGGAAAGAAGAATTAAGATGGATGTTTTTTATTTAGAAAACTGGTCTTTTTTATTAGATGTTAAAATAGTATTCTTAACTGTGTTTGGTTTTTTGAAAGGCGATGATAATGCTTTTTAATTCTTAATTTTTTCAATTATTTTATTTTGGATAGTATTCTTTTCTAATTTATTAACGTTAATCGTATGCGTTGCTAAAGAATAATATTTTTTCCTTTTTTTGATATTTTTTTCAATATATTCCATAAGCTTTTCAGACGTTAAGTTATTTACTAGTGGGCGGTTGTAGTTATTTTCAGATAATCGATTATAAAGCGTAATCGTATCAACTTCAAGATAAATCGAAACACAAGTTTTGTTAATGAGTTCCATATTATTGAAAAAGCAAGGTGTTCCGCCACCGAGCGCAATAATGATGTTATCTTTTGAAAGCAGTTTTTTAAGATTTTCATGTTCTAATTCCCGGAATTTATTTTCTCCCTCAGAAGCAAAAATATCGGGAATAGATTTCTGAGTTTCTGTTTCAATATAGCTGTCAAGATCTATGAATTCTAGCTGTAATTTGTTAGCTAAAAGCCTACCTATTGTGCTTTTTCCACAGCCCATAAACCCTAGTAGGCAGATATTCTTCATATGCAAATATAGTGTAGTAACATAAATAGTTAATAATGATGAAATTCTTTGTTGATGTTTCCAAAATGCTTATATCTTTGCGCTCCGTTTTAAAAACGTGGAACTTGATCCCGTAGCTCAGCTGGTAGAGCATTACACTTTTAATGTAGGGGTCCTGGGTTCGAATCCCAGCGGGGTCACAAAAAGGTCTGAATTGAATGATTCAGGCCTTTTCTTTTTTGTCATTTTAATTCTTTAACTTTGGTACATGCCAGTATTAGAAGGATTCCTATTTGGGCTGGGGATGGTTATTTTTATAGGTCCAGTTTTTTTTACACTTATTCACAGCTCTTTTCAATTTGGGATGAAGGCTGGTTTTGCAGTTGCTTTGGGTATATTGGCAAGTGATGTACTAATTGTTGGATTGTGTTCCTATTGTTTAATTGGTTTTTTTGAAAATGAAGATCATCGGTCATGGATGGCGCTAATAGGAAGCGGAATCCTTTTTTACCTGGGCTTTAAATACATTTTGAAGCCAGCAAAAATGATAAATGATGTAAAAGATCCTACAATGTTAATGCTCTCGTCTTTTTTTTGCAAAAGGGTTTCTCGTGAATTTTGTTAATCCTTTTGTTTTTATTGTTTGGATATATGTAATTGCATATGCTGAATCCAACTATGAATACCAAAGGGATATAATACTTTTTTTATCTTCTGCGCTAATTGGCATCTTGTTTACAGATTCAATAAAAGTTATTTTAGCTGAAAAAATCAAGAAGTTATTGAGTCCGGAATTGTTTAAGACAATCTTATTAGGGATAAAATTGGTATTAATATGTTTTGGATTTAGATTACTCTACTTTTTTTTTGGCAAATGAAAAACTAGTAGATTTGCTAAACCCCCTAAAATAAATAACATGATAGAATTAAATTTGTGGATTATTCCTGTAGCGGCATTAATTCCTATGATCCTAGGCTTTATTTGGTACAATCCTAAATTTTTAGGCAAGGCATGGATGGATGCAGCCGGAATGACAGAAGAGAAAATGAAAGGTGCTAACATGGGTCTCGTATTTGGACTCAGTTATTTATTTTCCTGTATGCTGGCTTCTGCAATGATGCCTATCACAATCCATCAGATGGGATTTCAATCTATGTTAATGAATGAGCCTGGTTTTGGAGAATCAGGTAGTGAGATAATGAATTTTTTATCTGACGCTATTTCTAAATATGGAACCAATTTTAGAACATTTAAGCACGGGGCTCTTCATGGCTTCTTGACAGGTATTTTTCTTGTCTTTCCAATTATCGCAACGAACGGAATGTTTGAGCGCAAAGGATGGAAATATATTTGGATAAATACAGGATATTGGATCTTATGTGTTACCCTTATGGGAGGTATTGTTTGTCAGTTTGCTTAATAGTATTTTAAAAATTCATAAAAGGTCAGCTTGCTTGCAGGTTGACCTTTTTTATTTCCCTCCTATGCGTTTCATAAATGTTTTAAATACTGTGCTTATTCCTTTGATAGGCCTTTGTCTTTGATGAACTTGTAATTTATCGTTTTCATACCACAGTTCATGACAAAAGAGAAAACTATTAGGGTCGTTGCTCATACCAGCTTGACCAAATCGCATATCATAGAAATAGGTTTTATCTTCTTCGGTTGTAATGATATACCAGCCTTCAGAAAGTTTTATTAAGCGTGTAACAATATTTTCTTTAGCCATATCCCCCAAGGCTTCATAATTTTTATCAAACGCTGTAAATTCTATTTCTCCTTCTCCTTCTAAAATGGAGTAGTAGCCCACTAAAATATTTTCCTTTGTGTCTACCGTTGCAGTCCAAAGTAAACTGTTAAATGGAGTTGGGTTTGTTTCTAGTTCAGTATATTCTATATATTGTTTTTGTAAATTATTTTCAAATTTTTGGTAGCCAATACCTTTAAAAATTAAGGTTAGAAGCATGTATGAGCTACTAATGATCAACCCAAGATTATTGAATTTTTTTCTTTTTGGATTATCTCTTTTATAGCACATGGCTATGATTACAAAAACTAAAAATGGTATTGTGTAGAGTGGGTCGACTATAAAAATATTCTTATAAGCTACTTTGTATCCCCATGGCCAAAATAGTTGAGTGCCCCAGTTGGTATGCGCATCTAAGAGGGGGTGGGTAACTAAAGAGCCAAACATGAGCCAGCTCCATTCTTTCCAAGATGCATTTTGATTTCTATGAATTTTATAGGCAAGCCAACCTAACAATGGTGCAAATAGTATGCTGAATAAAATTGAATGAGAAAAACTTCGGTGCATTTCTGTGGCAGTAAGCTCATCAACAAAAAATCGCATAAAAACATCCAGGTCCGGAATGGTTCCTGCAATAGCACCCCACAATATCGCCTTGTTGCCAACTTTTTTTCCAAGAATCGCTTCGCCAACTGCAGCGCCTAAAACTATTTGTGTAATGGAGTCCATTTAATATGCAAATTCTTTCCTAAAGGGAGCCCTAAGTTCGAATTTAGACGGAGTGATAGATGATATTATTGGTGCAAGTAGTTTATTAGTAATCCTGTTGCGATGTTTAATATATAGCTTCATATCCACAGGTTCGGCACCCAGACTACTTTTTATTTGCTCAGCAGTTCTCCCTAGGCGAAGTTCTTTTACCCTGAGATGTAAGGACTCTTCAACAAAATCATAAAGCATGCGTTGATACACAGCGTATTCTTTGTTGTAATCGTAATCTAAGCCAACCATGTTTGCATCTAAAATAGTATCTAAATAAAATGCAATACTAAAGCCAATCAGCGTCTCTTTCAGAAAATACCCTTTAAATAAAAACTTTTCGCTAAGATTTCTTTTAAAATTTATTAATGCAGTAGCATTCAGTTCACCGAATTTATAATCTGCTTGATTTAATACAGACAGATAAAGTGTTTCTATTCTTTCTTTATGTTTAATGATGTCATTTAATTCAAAAATTTTTACACGCACTGCTTCTGATTTTTTGTAAACACCTTTTGCCTTTGTTCTAAATTTTGCATTCATGGAAGAAAAATAATCATCCATTTTTTTCCAGTCAGGATGTATCTTCAACACCATGTTAACGTCAATTTCAAAACCTCTATAGCTATTGTTTTTTAAATTATTAGCTAGGGTTATAGATTTCGGCCAAAAGTCTTTCATTAACGAGAAAGATATTTGACCATTTTTATCTTCATCTTGAGTGAGGCGTTTCATGCTACCGGCAAGCAAATTAAATGCATCACTCGGTTCAATATCAGAGGTAAACATAAAGCCGTTTTCTCCCGAAGCAAATATGTTTCCACAAACAAGTGCTTTTACCTCAATAGACTCAAGAAATTTATTTTTTAATTTATTGCCTAATTTGCAAAATATTTCCTGGTATTTAAGGCCCTTATCTATAAAATGGACAAGCTGAATGTAGGCAATAGCAACTGGTTTGAGTGCGCTATTGTAGTAGATGATATATCTGAACTCCATATCATCTTTTTTGGCATCTTCTAATGCGGTAAGGAATTCAAGAGATAAATAGAGGTTCTTTTCTTTTAATACGTTATTCCAGTCTGATTTATTTACCAGAGCAGCAGAATCAAATAGACTGAGCTTTGGCTCAGAGCAAACTTTTTTTTTCAATTCTTTAAGAAGCATAAGCTGTTTATTATGATAATAAAGGTAGTGGATTTTTAAAAGAAAAATTCTATTTTAACTTATCAATTTCTTTTTGTAAGGTTCCTACAAGGTTACTCAACTCTCCTGTATAAGAATATTTGATTGAAAAGTCTTTTCCAATTATCGAAATTTGAGGATATGTTTTTACTAGTCTGGTTTGTAATGCATCGGATAGTAATTCCGAATTAGCGCAGTGCGTAAAATAAAATGGCTTCCTGTCTAAAAACTTAATAACCTTTTCGTTTGATTCATCCGATAAAGCTAAAAATAATATTGAAGAATCTAGTTTGTATTTTTCTTGTAGGGAATTTAATTCCGGAATCTCTTCTATGCAAGAATGGCACCAAGTTGCCCATACATTTATCAATGTAATTTTTCCGGCTAAATCTTTATTTGAAATTGTTGTGCCGTCAATAGTTTGTAATTGGAATGCTGGAATTTTCTCTCCTTCTTTAGAGCAGGAAATAATAAATACAAGCGTGAAAAAGTAAATTATCTTTTTAGGCATAAGGGTGTTTTCTATCGTTTGTTGAAGTTACTGTATCTATTTACTATTCTGACGTATTTTTATCTAAATACTTACAAAATATGCTAGAATATTGAAGAAGTTAGCATGTAGGTTTTTGGCTACAGAAATATTGATTCTGTCTAGGATATCCCTCAAAGAATTTTATCTTTACCCCTTCTAAAAATACGCATTAAGTGAAGCAATATCCCGAATACAAAAACTTGAATTTACCTGAAATAGCTACAGAGATTTTAGCTTTCTGGAAAGAGAATCATACGTTTGAAAAAAGTGTCTCTACCAGAGAAGGTGCTGAGCCTTTTGTGTTTTACGAAGGTCCGCCTTCAGCAAACGGCATGCCGGGCATTCATCACGTTATGGGTCGTACCATTAAGGATTTGTTTTGCCGATATCAAACCTTAAAAGGCAAGCAAGTAAAACGCAAAGCAGGGTGGGATACACATGGTTTGCCTATTGAGTTGGCAGTTGAAAAAACCTTAGGCATTACCAAAGAGGATATTGGCAAGAAAATATCTATTGAAGATTACAACAAAGCCTGCCGCAAGGAGGTAATGAAATACCAGGATAAGTGGGAGGAGCTTACCCTTTTAATGGGCTATTGGGTAGATATGGAGCATCCGTATATCACGTACGAAAACGACTACATAGAAAGCGTTTGGTGGCTATTAAAGAAGCTATATGACAAGAAATTGATATATAAAGGCTACACCATTCAGCCTTATTCTCCTGCTGCAGGCACAGGCCTAAGTACGCATGAGCTGAACCAGCCTGGTTGTTATAAAAATGTAAAAGATACTACTGCGGTTGCTATGTTTAAAGTAAGGTCATCAGCTGGTAATAAGCAATTAGTAAATTTTGGTGATGAGGTTTACTTTTTAGCCTGGACGACTACGCCTTGGACATTGCCTTCGAATACAGCACTAGCAGTTGGAGCAAAAATAGAATACGTAGCTATAAAAACTATAAATCTATATTCTAAAAAGGAAGCTGTTGTAATACTTGCTCAGTCATTAAGGAGCAAATATTTTGGTGATGGAACCACTAAGCTTCCAGTAGGAGAGGACCTTGCTAGTTTCACAGGAAAAGATTTAGCAGGAATCCAATACGAGCAACTTTTGCCTTTTGGGGTTGCGCCTACCATGAGTAATGCTTCCTCCCTTGATGAGGGAGGGCAGGAGGGGGCCTTTGTAGTAATCTGTGGTGATTTCGTTACCACCGAGGACGGTACAGGCATTGTTCACATTGCGCCAAGTTTTGGTGCGGATGACTTTAGAGTTGCAAAGCAGAATGGCATTGGCTCTCTTACGTTGGTAGATAGAAGAGGAAAATTTTTACCCGAAGTTCAGGATGGAATATTTTTATATGGCGATGAATTTGTGAAGGAGGCATATCTTTCTGAAAGTGATAAAAAGATTGAATTTGAAAAGCAGAAAAAGATTTTAGAATCAAATGGAAAAATAAAGGAGCTCAAGGAATATCTAAGCGTTGATGAACGCATAGTTCTAAAACTTCAGGAGGAAGGCAAGCTTTTCAAGAAAGAGAAATACGAGCATAGCTACCCGCATTGCTGGCGTACCGACAAGCCAATTTTATATTACCCACTTGATTCTTGGTTTGTAAAAGTTACGGAGTATAAAAACAGAATGGTGGAACTAAATAACACCATCAACTGGAAACCTGCACATACCGGTACCGGAAGGTTTGGCGAATGGTTGAATAATCTTCAGGATTGGAATTTATCACGATCACGTTTTTGGGGTATTCCTCTCCCTATTTGGAGAACTGAAGATGGCACAGAAGAAAAAATTATTGGTTCTACAGAAGAGCTGAAATCAGAAATTGAAAAAGCTAAGAAAGCAGGATTCAGCTCAGATTTTAAAACCGAAGGAACAGAGTTTGATTTGCACAAGCCTTACATCGACCGAATATTTTTAGTGTCTGATTCAGGAAAAAAAATGGTTCGTGAATCTGACCTTATTGATGTTTGGTTTGATAGTGGTGCCATGCCTTACGCACAGCTTCATTATCCGTTCGAAAATAAAAATGAATTGGCAACAAATTTCCCTGCTGATTTTATAGCTGAAGGAGTTGATCAAACTAGAGGTTGGTTTTATACTTTACATGCCATAGCTGCCTTATGTTTTGATTCTGTTGCCTATAAAAATGTGGTAAGTAATGGCTTGGTGTTGGATAAGAATGGCAACAAAATGAGTAAGCGCCTTGGCAACACTGTTGATCCTTTTGAGACGCTTGCCAAGTACGGACCAGATGCGGTACGCTGGTACATGGTTACTAATGCAGATCCTTGGGATAATTTAAAATTTGACCTAGAAGGTGTTGCTGAAAAGCAACGCTCGTTTTTTGGAACGATATATAATATTTATTCTTTTTTCGCACTATATGCTAATATCGACAAGTTTGTTTTTGCTGAAAAAGAGGTGCCATTAAAAGATAAGCCCGAAATTGATAGATGGATTTTGTCGGAGTTGAACTCGCTAATAAAGAACGTAGACAAGAGCTTTACTAATTACGAACCAACAAAAGCAGGAAGATTTATTGAAACTTTTGTTGATGAACATCTGAGTAATTGGTACGTTCGTTTATGCCGCAGAAGATTTTGGAAAGGGGAGTACACTCAAGATAAAATATCAGCCTACCAAACATTGTATCATTGTCTGGAAGTAGTTGCTCAGCTTTCATCGCCAATAGCTCCATTCTTTTTTGATAAATTATTTAATGATTTAAATAAAATTACAGGAAGACAGAAGGTGGATAGTGTTCACTTGAGTGTATTTCCAATAGCAGAAGATGCTGCAATTGATAAAGAACTTGAAGAGCGAATGGAGATGGCGCAGAAAATATCTTCCATGGTACTTTCTATCCGAAAAAAAGAAAACATACGTGTTCGTCAACCTTTGGCAAACATTCAAATACCAGTTTTAGATGATTCGTTTAAGAAAAAGATTGAGCTGGTAAAAGATTTGATTTTATCAGAAGTTAACGTAAAGCAAATTCAGTTTGTAAGCGAAAAAGACACGCAGATTGTAAAAAATCTAAAATTGAATTTTAAAACGCTGGGAAAAAAGTGCGGCAAAGACATGAAGGCTGTTCAACTGTTTGCTCAGGATAATTCACAAGCTATTATTTCATCCATCGAAAAAACAGGGCAGTTTGATATTAAAATTGCAGATATTACTTATTTGCTTGTTAGCAACGATGTGGAAATCATTCCAGTAGACATTCCGGGATGGAAAGTAGCTAACAACGGATCTATTACGGTAGCATTGGACATCACGATAAGCCCTAAGTTACGTGAAGAGGGTATAGCCAGAGAGATCGTAAATCGCATTCAAAATATACGAAAAGAGAGTAAATTTGATGTTACAGATAGGATCGTAGTAAAGATGATAAATCACCCTCAAATTAATGATGCGATAATTAATAATTTAGATTACATTCGCACGGAAATTTTAGCAAACACGTTCGATATTGTTAAAGAACTATCGAGCGAAGGGCTTGAAATTGAGATAGATGAGCATATTAAAACAAGGGTCTTGATTGACCGAATAAAACAACTAAATTAATTCTATTACCATGGCAAAAGCAAAGAAAAAGGCTAAGTCAAAAAAAGTAACAGTTAAGAAAGCTAAAAAGGTAGCTAAGAAGAAAACTGTAAGCAAAAAGAAGGCTGTAAAGAAAAAGACAGCTCCTAAAAAGAAGAAGGTAGTTAAAAAGAAAGCGGCTGCTAAAAAGAAAAAAGTAGCTAAAAAGAAAATTGCTAAGAAAAAGATTGCAAAGAAGGTTGTAGCAAAGAAAGTAGCAAAAGTAGAAGTCGATTCAACAAGGCCTAAGCCTAAGCCAGTTTCTAAAAAGGAATTAAAAGCTCTTAAAAAGGATGAAAATAGAATAATTGAAGTAGCTAAACCTGCTCCAGCTTCTAAACCAGAAAAGGAGAAAAAGAAGACAAAAGAAGAAATTGCTGAAGAAAAAGAATTGGCAGGTGAAGAGTTATACTCTTGGGATAGCGGTACTTTTTCTGACATGAAAAATTACGAGCCAACACCGGTATTCAGAAAGCCAGATCCTCCACAGCCTACATTCAAAGGAAAAAAAGATAATAGAAACAGATATTCGGACAAAGAGCTAGGAGAATTTAAGGCTATCATCAATGAAAAAATTGCTGAGGCAGAAAAAGACTACGATTTGTTAAAAAACACCTTAGCTCACAAAGATGAGCACGGCACGGACGATACTTCGCCAACCTTTAAGGTGCTAGAAGATGGATCCGATGCTATGTCGCGTGAAGAAATTGCCCAGCTAGCATCCAGACAGGAAAAGCATATCCAGAATTTGAAAAATGCTTTGATTCGTATTGAAAACAAAACTTATGGAATCTGTCGAGTTACTGGCTTATTAATTCCAAAAGAAAGACTTCGTAGTGTACCACATGCAACACTTAGCATTGAGGCGAAGTTAAAACAGAACAATTAATTTATAATAGATATAGTAAAGGCATAGAGGAACAACCCTTTATGCCTTTATTTATTTATACTTTTGTACAGTGAAAAAATCGATATTATTAATATTTCTAGTTCTGTTAATTGACCAAGTTGTAAAAATTTGGATCAAAACTAACATGACTTTAGGGGAGCAGATTTCTGTTATTGATAACCTATTCTACATCCATTTTACTGAAAACTATGGCATGGCCTTTGGACTTGAGCTGGAGGGTTCTTATGGTAAGTTGCTTTTAAGTCTTTTTAGAGTTTTAGCAGTAGGAGGAATTGGCTGGTATTTATATTCGCTAGTCAAGCAAAATGAACACATAGGTTTGATTTACAGCATTTGTCTGATAATGGCAGGTGCAATTGGAAATATAATTGACAGCGCAGTATATGGATTACTTTTTTCCGAAAGCACTCCCATGGATGTATCTGTTTTTTTACCTGCCGAAGGAGGATATGCTAAATTTTTGCATGGTGCTGTGGTGGATATGTTTTATTTCAACTCTCATTTTGATTCTGTTTTTTGGAGTGACAGACCCTTTACATTTTCTTTTCCAATTTTTAATATTTCAGATTCAGCCATTACGATAGGAGTAGTGATTATTCTTTTATTTCAAAAGAGATTTTTTAAAAAGGAAGAAGCTGTTTTGGTTGATGTAGTAAATGACAATACAAACAATACTTCAGAAGAAACCAGCACTACTGCATCAATCACAGTAAATCAGTAAAAAATCGGTTATCTGCTCCAATGGGAAAAAAAGCTAAGCCCAAATTTTATGTTGTTTGGAAAGGAAAACAACCAGGCATTTTCGACAATTGGGAGCAGTGTAAAAAGCAGATTAATGGTTTTACCGGAGCGCAATACAAATCATTCCCAACTAAACAAGCTGCTTTAGCAGCCTTTGATAAATCCCCCAAAGATTTTATTGGTAAAGAAAATTTTGTCTCTGTATTAACTTCTGAACATCTAAAAAAAATTGGGAAACCTATTCTGGAAAGTATTTCTGTTGATGCCGCCTACAATGGAAAAGAAATGGAATACAAAGGAGTTTACACAAAAACAAGACAAGAATTATTTAAGTTGGGGCCTTTTGAAGATGCAACAAATAATATAGGCGAGTTTTTAGCCATTGTACATGCGTTGGGCTATTTAAAAAAACAAAAAAGCACTGTGCCTGTGTATTCAGATAGTATTACAGCTATGCATTGGGTAAAAATACAAAAGGCAAATACCAAATTAAAAGCTACTCCGGAGAATAAATCACTTTTTTACCTTATAGAAAGAGCCGAGAAATGGTTGAAGGAAAATAATTGGACCAACAAACTTCTAAAATGGGAAACTAAAGCCTGGGGGGAAGTCCCTGCAGATTTTGGTAGGAAGTGAATTTAGTTAGAGTTGTTTACTAAGATTTCAGATAATTTCATCATCTCTTTATCTCCGAATTTTTTTCCCATCAGCTGCATGCCAATTGGCAAGCCTTTGGAATCAATCCCAGAAGGGATAGATATAGCAGGAAGCCCGGTAAGGTTTGCAAGTACTGTAAAAATATCTTCTAAGTACATTTGTATAGGGTCTTTCACTTCGCCATGTTTGAATGCGGTGCTGGGAGTGGTAGGAGAAAGTATAAAATCGTAATTAGAAAGAATTTCATTTGTCTTATCACATAATACTCTTCTTACTTTTTGTCCTTTTGAATAATAGGCATCGTAATAGCCAGAACTTAGTACAAAGGTCCCAAGCATAATCCTGCGCTTAACTTCTTTTCCAAAACCTTCTGATCGAGATTTTCTGTATGTCGATTCAAGATCGGTAGCATTTTTGCTGCGATACCCATATCGTATTCCATCAAAACGAGCAAGGTTAGAACTTGCTTCGGCAGTAGTTAAAACATAATAAGTTGGAACTAAATAATCTAAATAGGGGAACTCAACTCCTTCAATTTTATGTCCTTGTTTTTTAAGGCTTTCAATTGTATCTAAAAGGTGCTTTTTAATTTCAGGATTTAACCCGGGGTGGTCAATGCAATCTTTAAAGTAAGCAATTTTATAAACCTTTTTTTCTTCGTCAGCTTTGAGCCATTTATTTTCATTCATGGTACAAGTGCTGTCAAACTCATCGGCACCGGCAATTACATCAAGTATAATTTCTGCATCTGCAATAGAATGTGTAAAAGGACCTATTTGATCAAACGAGGAGGCGTAGGCTATTAAGCCCCAGCGAGAAACTGTGCCGTAGGTAGGTTTTAATCCAACTACTCCACAAAATGAGGCTGGTTGTCTTATAGAACCACCCGTATCGCTTCCTAAAGCAGCATGGCAAAGATTTGCCGCAACCGCCACTGCACTTCCTCCTGAAGAACCTCCCGGAACTCGTGTAGTATCAATAGGGTTTAAAACATTTCCAAAGGCTGAGTTTTCATTGGAGCTGCCCATAGCAAACTCATCACAATTGGTGCGACCAATGATAATGGCATCTTCTTTTAAAAGACGTTCTACAACGGTAGCGTTATAAAGGGATGTGTAGTTTTCTAATATTTTTGATGAGGCAGAAACTTTATGGTCTTTGTAACTAATATTATCTTTTATAGCTATAACAATTCCTGCAAGTTTACCTTGCTTTTTGTCTTTTAGCTTTATATCAACTTCATCTGCTTTTTTTAAGGCAGACTCCGAGAAAACTTCTAGAAAAGCGTTTAAGGATTTTTTTTCTTCAATCCGAGCAATGTATTCTTCAACAATTTTTCGGCTTGTAGTTTTTCCTGATAGTAAATCTTTATGAACATCAGAAATAGTAGGGTAGGTCATGTCAATGATAAATGCAAAATCCTCTTTTTTAATTAAAAGGATTTGTATGGGAAAGGGGTTTACTTGTTTTCTTCTTTCTTGTCTTCTGGCTCAATTCCTTTAGAGCCATCCTTAAATTCTTTCATGCCTTTTCCTAAGCCACGCATAAGTTCAGGGATTTTTTTTCCGCCAAAGAGAAGAAGAACAACCACCACAATAAGTACAACCTCAGTGGTGCCAAGCATTCCAAGTAAAATAGTTCCGGTAGTCATAGTAATTTATTTAATTATCAAAGGTATGAATAATAGTTCATTTAGCCTCCAGGCGGATATTAGCTTCTTCCCAGTTCACAATATTCCACCAAGAATTAATATAATCGGTTCTTTTATTCTGGTATTTAAGATAGTAGGCATGTTCCCATACATCAAGTCCGAGTATTGGTTTCCCCTTAAATTCAGATAAATCCATGAGTGGGTTATCTTGATTTGAAGTTGAGCCAATTTCTAATTTTCCAGCTTTGTTAATTACTAACCAAGCCCATCCTGATCCAAAAACTGAACCAGCTTTTTCTGAAAAAAGAGTTTTAAAATTTGCAAAGGAGTCAAAAGAGTTTTTTAAAGTATCGGCAATTTTTCCAGTTGGTTCATTAGCAGTCGAGGGAGAAAGTACGGAACCTACATTAGGCTTCATCCCTTTCCAAAACATTGAATGATTGTAATGTCCACCTGCATTATTGCGTACTGCTGAAGAATACTTAGACGCATTATTGCAGATTACATCCAAAGATGTTTCATTTATTTTTTCTGTAGCCAGTGCTTTGTTGAGTTTACTTACGTAACCTTGATGATGTTTAGTGTAGTGAATCTCCATCGTTTGCTTGTCTATGAATGGTTCAAGTGCATCGTACGCATACGGCAACTTAGGGAGTTCAAAAACACCTTCGGATAAAATAGGCAATGTGCCTTCTACTTTATTCATAAAATTTTCGGAAGCGAATGAGTTGCCAAGTATCACCATTCCTGCTCCTCCTAAAAATCCTTTTTTAAAAAAATCTCTTCTGGTTGTCATGTTGGTTAGATTAAATGAAGCTGATTAACATTTGATTTTTCTCTACCGTATCGTTAGTTTTGATATGGACTTTTTTAACCGTAACATCTGTGGATGCTTTTAAAACATTTTCCATTTTCATTGCCTGAAGTACTACCAGCGCATCACCACTTTTAACAACATCTCCTTCTTTTACGCGTACATCTACAACAAGTCCTGGCATTGGAGCTTTAAGGTCTTTTATTTTTACAACACCTGCATTTTCCATTCCAAGTTCTTTGAGTAAATCATCGTATTTATCTCTTAGTAATACATTGTATTTGTTTCCGTTGATTCGTATTGCAAAACTTTTCTCTGCATGGTTTGCTATCAGCACTTCGGCATTGTATGATTTGTTGTTTTTAATAATACTAAATACACCATTTTTTATTTCAATCAAATCAATAGCATTTTCGGCAGTACTATCTAATGAGAATTCATATTTACTATTTACGTTGGCTTTAATCATTTTTTATTCAAGTATAGTTATCATTTTCGTTTTTACATACTCCCCGCTAACAAACCTACAAAAATACACGCCACTTGGCAAATCAGAAATTTCAATAGTCGTATTTGTCTCAATAATCTGCTTTTGTAGCATTAGTTGTCCTAGAGAATTGAAAATATTTAGTTGCACTGGAAGCATTTTTTCATTTGGAAAAATTATGGAAAGAATATTGGTAGTCGGATTGGGATAAAGTAATATAGGGTTCAGTAAAGTATTATTTTCATTTTCTGAAGTTAAGATAGCAGTAGTGTCAGCAAATTTTGATAGCAATTTTACATAAGCAGCATTTACGTATATACCAACTTCCGAAATTTCCCAAGAATTTTCTGGCCATCCAGTATTCCAATCTTTATAGCATTTTTGAATAGGTTGGTTTTGTGGAGGAATAATGGCAGGGCCCGAATAGGTAGCATCGGGGAAATAGTTTTTATTAACCCCACAGCTAATAAATGCTGGAGGTGCTCCAATAAACGGATTTGCGCTACCATCAAAAATGGTCCCATCACCAAACCATCCATGATAAATTTCCTTGATAGGATTATCTACACCAAAAACGGACGAGTTGGTTAAAAAGGCTATTCCATTTGGATTTAACCCATGTAAATAGTGGATGTATGCAGCAGCAGCTTGTAAATATTTAGCTTGATTTGGAATATCTAAATTATACTGAAGCATGTTATAAAAAATAGATCCGGTTTCGCACTTAAACTGATTATTTCCCCACACATAATCATTTTCCTGCATGTGAGCCATATAGGCATCTGTTAGATTATTATAAGCAGTTAAAAGATCTATATTATTTGATGTAATCGATGATGTGCAATTATTTTTAATAGCGTTTACAACGCTGGGTGTTGCTCCTGTTGTATTGCAGTAGTAAAGCAGTGCATCTTGAAATGCAGATTCAAATGGATACCAATAAGTCCACTGTATGGGTTGAAGATTATAGTTGTTGTCTACATACGTTCGGTAGGTGGTTTTCCCAGTAGCAGCAAATAAATAAATAGCTGCTGTGAGAGAAGTGGCATTTTGTCGGTAGGAAGAAACTTCTGGATTTGCACTGCCAAATCCTGAATTATTGTAGTTGGAATTTCCAGGATTATTCTGTAGCCAAGTCCAAGCTAATTCTGATTTGACAAGAAGTGTATTTGAAAACGAAGAATAAGTAGGGAAATTTTTAAAAATAATATGCGCATGCGCTAGCAGACTTGAAAGTGTGCGAGTTGCAGAGGAGGCAGCAGGTCCATATAGCCGTTGAGGAGTATCGGTGCTTGGAGGAGAGCCGCTTGTGAAACCGAGGGTAGAAACTTTCATCAATACAGAGCCATCGCTATTTTGCATCTTTAAAAGCCAATCTAACTCGTATTTTACTTCATCAAGGATATCGGGAATGCCATTTCCACTTTCTGGAATGCCATAGTTATCTTTAAAAACTAATGGATTCTGTTCGTACGCATCAAGCAAGTAATGAACGGTTGCAAAAGTGAAGTTTGTATATTTATTGTAGTCTCCGGCATCGTGCCAACCTCCCGAAAGATTTTTTTCTAATGTTGTGTTGTTAGGTTGAGTAACATCTCTACAGTGTTGATCCTGTAAAGTGTTAATATGGCAAGCAACGTCTGTATAGTCACTTCCTGCGTATGCAGAAGTCTTGCTTACACCACATCGTTGGTAGTAAAAAAATCGAACAGCATGCTTGAGCGCTTCGTTATAGATATTATTACCAATAGTAAATTCATAGGAACGTTTGTTGTTAGTTGCATCCATCACATAATAGTTGCCAGGGATTATAAAGGAGGAAAAGTCAAACCACCACACTTTGTCTCCACTTTGAGTATGTGTAGTGCCACTTTTCCAAAGTGAAGGTGAAGCTGAAAATACAGTGGAATTGTCTGATTTTTTTTTTAATTCCAAGTTGCTGCCTGGGACATATGTGTCAGGCGAATTGTATCCTACTTGAGGACTTGCAATAACACATACTTTTCTGTCGTTTGGGCGATATCCAATTTGATCAAGCTTAAAATGAACATCGATACTTTGTGAAGTAGAGGCTAGAAGTATAGAAAAGAAAATAAGAAAAGAGACAAGTTTTTTCATTCTTAACTGGAGAAACCGCTTTGGATAATTAGCTTTTTAAATTGAGCTAGCGGAATTTGGTTTTCTGCATCTGATTTAGCTTTCGCAGGATTGGGGTGCACTTCAAAAAATAATCCATCAGCTCCAACGGCAACAGCAGCTTTAGCAATGTGTGAAGAATATTCTCTATTTCCTCCTGATTTATTTCCATGCCCGCCTGGTTTTTGTAATGAATGAGTTACATCCATAATAACAGGGAAGCCCAATTTCTGCATGTCAATAATATTTCGGAAGTCAACAACCAAATTATTGTAACCATACATATTTCCTCTTTCAGTAAGTAATATTTCTTTATTTCCTGTGGAAAGAACTTTTTTTACTGGATGAATCATGTCGTTGCCAGAAAGAAACTGAGCTTTTTTAATATTTACAATTCTTTTAGTCTTACCTGCTGCAACAAGCAAATCAGTTTGTCTGCAAAGAAAAGCGGGTATTTGCAAAATATCCACCACCTCAGCAACTTGTGCTGCTTGGTTTGCTTCGTGAATATCTGTCAGAATAGGAATAGATAGCTTTCGTTTTACACGATCTAGCATAGCAAGTCCTTTTTCTAATCCCGGCCCTCGAAATGAATCTACGGAGGTACGGTTTGCTTTGTCGAATGATGCTTTAAATATGAATGGAAGATTAAGCTGACTGCAAATCTTTTTTAATTCAGTAGCAGTTTCCAAAAGTGTCTTCTCGTCTTCAATTACGCAGGGACCTGCAATAATGAATCTTTTCTTTTTTAATATTTCAAATAATTTACTCATACTTTGGCAAGGTTGTAAATTTGAAATACACCAATTATTTTACTTTTTTCTGTTACAACGAGCGAGGTGATTTTGTATTTATTGCAAAGAACTTCTGCTTCAATTAATTTAGCATCTTTTCCTATAGTTTTTGCTTTGCGAGTCATGATGTCTTTAGCCTGAAGAGAAAATATTTTTTCTTTATTTTTTTCTATCGCTCTTCGTAAATCTCCGTCTGTAATAATGCCGTTTAGCTTTTTTTCATCTGATACAATGGCCATACCCAATCTGCCTGCTCCCATGATGGAAATAACTTTTGAGAGTGGTGTTTTGGTGTTTACAATAGGAAGATTTTTTGTTGCCATTAAATGCTCTACTTTGGTCAGCAATCGTTTTCCAAGTGATCCTCCTGGATGAAGCATGGCAAAATCTGAGGGTCTAAAACTTCGTTGTTTCATTAAGGTAACTGCCAGTGCATCTCCCATTACTAATGTTGCAGTGGTAGAAGAGGTTGGAGCTAATTGCAGCGGGCATGCTTCTTTTTTTACGTGTACGCTAATGTGATGATCAGAATGTTTAGCTAAAGTTGAAACTGGATTTCCAGTCATGGAAATGAGCTTGATCTTTTTAATTTTTAGGTAAGGCAGTAATTGAATTGTTTCTTCGGTTTCGCCAGAATATGAGATTGCCAGTGCTATATCTTGGCGCGTAATCATACCTAAATCTCCGTGCTTGGCTTCGGCAGGGTGTACAAATAAGCTTGGAGTCCCCGTGCTGGCTAAGGTAGCAGAAATTTTCTTTCCAATATTTCCGGATTTTCCCATGCCAATTACAATAACCCGTCCTTTGGTTTTCAGGATTGCTCGTGTAGCATTTGCGAAATCTACCGTAATTAAAGATGAAAGATTTCGAATTGCTTCGCCTTCAATTTTAAAAACTTCTTTTGCTGCAGTGATGATGCTAGCGGAAGATTTTGCTTTGTTTATTTTGGGCATGTAATCTACTAGGATTTTTTACGCTTGTTTAGTTCATCACGAATGCGCGAGGCGCGTTCGTAATTTTCACCATCAATAGCTCCCTTAAGTAGTTCTTTTAGTTCTTCGGTAGATTTTTTAGTAATGTCTTTTTCTTCTTTCGCAGGTGCCTTTTTTTCAACTGGCTCTTCAACGGAAGATATATCCCCTTCTTTGGGTTGGTCATCTAAAATAATGCCGGCAGCAGACAAAATAAATTCGTACGTGTATATAGGGCAGTCGAATCGAACCGCCAGCGCGATGGCATCTGAAGTTCGTGCATCAATTTCAACTTCTTTGTCGTTATCTTCGGATATAAGCTTTGCGTAAAAAATTCCTTCTACTAAGTTGTATATGATTACTTCTTTTAGCTTGATGTTAAATGTATCAGCAAAGTTTTTGAAAAGATCGTGAGTGAGCGGACGGCTAGGTGTCATTTTTTCAAGTTGGATTGCAATAGCCTGAGCTTCAAAACCACCAATAATGATCGGCACTCTTCTTTTTCCTTTTACCTCCCCCAAAACAAGTGCATAAGCACCTGCCTGTGTTTGGCTGTAGGATAATCCAATGATATCTAATTTGACCTTTTTCATACGTTAAATGCGATATACTAAGATAAAAAAATTAATGTGCCGATTTGAATTTTTTAACTTCTTCAATTAATTTAGGTACTACTTCAAATGCATCGGCACAAATTCCATACGTTGCAGCTTTAAAGAAAGGCGCCTCTTTGTCATTATTTATTACAACAATAACTTTTGAAGAGCTAACGCCAGCTAAATGCTGTATAGCACCAGAAATTCCAATAGCAAAATATAAATTAGGGCCAATCGTAATACCTGTTTGACCAACGTGTTCGTGATGTGGTCTCCAACCTACATCGGCTACTGGTTTTGAGCAAGCCGTAGCAGCTCCTAAAAGTTCTGCTAACTCTTCAATCATTCCCCAGTTTTCTGGACCTTTCAATCCTCTTCCAGCAGAAACAACAATTTCAGCTTCCGTAAGAGGTATTTTTCCTGAAGTCTTTTTTACTTCTTTTGAAGTGACAGAAAAATCAGTATCAGCAATCGTTGGAGTAAAATTTTCTACGGCAGCACTTTCCTCTTTCGTTTCTATTTTATAAGAGTTGGGAGTAAGTCCTATGATTTTAATATCTGAACTTACAACTACATCGGTAAGACCTTTTCCAGAAAAACATTTTTTACGAATTGTAAAAGGAGAGGTGGAAGAAGGAATTGCAGTAGCGCCCGCAACTAACCCGGCTTTTAATTTTACAGCTACTCTGCCAGCAACAGATTTGCCGGAATACGTATAAGAGATCACTACCACTTTTGCATTTTCTTTTTGTGCTACTTGTGCAATTGCTGATGCATATGCGGAAGGTTTTAAAGTATTTAGCTTGTCATTTTTTACAGACAGTACTTTTTGTGCTCCATATTTCCCCAACGATGTAAGACCTTCATCGCTTACATTTCCAATTACTACCGCAGTAACACTGCCTCCTGTTTGCTTTGCAATCTCAGCTCCATACGATAAGGCTTCATAAGTAGATTTTTTGAATTTACCATCCCAGTTTTCTGCAAATACTAATACGCTCATAATTTTTTTGTTAATAGTTTTTTAAACTTTAATTGGCATTAAATGACTTTTGCTTCGGTATGAAGTAGGTTTACAAGTTCTGCAACATTATTTGGGTCAATCATTTTACATTCCCCTTTAGCTGCAGGAAGTTCAAAAGTTGTTGAGCTACTAAGTGTTTCTGTAGTAGTTGGCTCCAAAACAGTTAATGGTTTAGTGCGTGCAGTCATAATCCCTCGCATATTTGGAATGCGCGGCTCTGCCATTCCTTTTTGCGCCCCCGCCACAAAAGGTAAGCTGGTTTCAACAACTTCTTTTCCGCCATCAATTTCTCTTTCTAACGTAGCAACAGTGCCATTAATATCTAATTTGGTTGCTACAGAAACGGAAGAAATATTTAAGAACTCAGCCAACATGGTAGGAACCTGACCTCCATTAAAATCAATAGCTTCTTTCCCGGTTAGTATTACATCGTAGCTATTTTTCTTTGCTACTTCTGCAATTTGAGACGCAACAAAATAGGCATCAGTCGGGTCCGCATTAATGCGGATGGCATCATCGGCTCCAATGGCAAGTGCTTTGCGAATATTTGCTTCAGTAGCAGGAAGGCCTACGTTTATTACAGTTACAGTTCCGCCAGCTGCTTCTTTAATTTCTAATGCTCGTGTAAGCGCAATTTCATCGTATGGATTGATGATAAATTGCACACCTGCCGCATTCAAGGCCTTTTTATCTGGTGTGAAGTTTATTTTGGTAGTTGTATCAGGAACTTGAGTAATGCAGACTAAAAATTTCATAAATAATAGGTTTTTACAAGGATGACAAAGATAAAATAAAATGGCAATGTAAAGGATGCAAATACAATGACTTAAATCAGAAAAATATACCTAGTACTTTTGTTTTTATGTTTTGTTTATGGAAAAACTACATGTGCTTCATCTTACAAGTAAACAAACACTAATTACTATGAAAAACCAAACAAATTTTAAAGTAAGTATTCCAAAACCATGTCATGAAGATTGGAGTAAATTTACTCCGGACGAAAAAGGAGCCTTTTGTAAAGTATGCAGTAAGTCGGTTCACGATTTCACTAAAAAATCTGACGATGAAATTCAGTCTATTTTAGTTGAACAAATTTTGGCGGGCAATAAAGTGTGCGGCAGGTTTAATGAAGATCAACTTGAAAGCCCTCAAAATACTTTTCCTGAATTAAGCAGCTATTCATTAAATTTCCAAAAGATCAAAAAATTCGCTATTGCATTATTTTTAGTTTTTGGTAGTTATCTATTTAATTCAATAAAATCTTCGGCACAAAAGGTTGGTAAAATAGCCTACACCTGTAGGATTCCCGTAAAAGGAGAAGTATCAATTCCAACTCCCTCTGTAGATACTATAAAATCTAGCGTTGAAATTGATGAAGTGATAGGCGATGTAGCTATAGAGCCAGAAACCAAGCTTCAAATTATGGGTGGTGTTAAAGCTATAAACATTGAAGAAGTTTTGGGTGAACCTTCTATAAGTCCTGTCCTGATTGGCGCTACGCTTGTAGAATTTACTGCAAATCCTGAGCAGATTTGCGAAACAGCTGTGCTGGAAATAGATAATAAAATTCCAGAAGTTATATCAGAAAATGAGTTTGCGGTACCAGAATCTACCAATGTGGTAACTGAAAAAAATCCAACCAATGATGCTGAATCTAATTTTGGATTTAGTGTAAAAAGCTTCCCAAATCCAACAAGTGGTGTTGTAAATATTAAATACATTGTTCCTGAGCCGGGACTAGCAAGGCTTCAGATTTTTGATTTAAATGGAAAGCTGATTAAAACGCTGCTGCCACCCACTAAATTATATGCTGCAGAGTATAATGCTGAGTATGACCTACGTGATTTACAGGATGGTGTTTATTTTATAACTTTTGAATTAAATGTAAAGAAAACAACTCAGCGTATTATTTTGAGTAAATAAATAAAATATTGATTGTGTCTTTCTTTTTCTCAATATCAATAATTCTCTACATTTGCCCCCTATTAATAGATTATGAAAACCCTTCAATTCCGAGAAGCGCTTAGAGAAGCCATGAATGAGGAAATGCGCAGAGATGAAAGCATATTTCTAATGGGCGAAGAAGTTGCAGAGTATAATGGTGCTTACAAAGTTAGCCAAGGCATGCTTGCTGAATTTGGTGAGAAGCGTGTAATTGATACGCCTATTGCAGAATTAGGATTTACAGGTATTGCAGTTGGAGCTGCAATGAATGGTTTACGTCCCATCGTAGAATTTATGACTTTTAATTTTTCTTTAGTCGCCATCGATCAAATAATAAATAGTGCTGCAAAAATGTTAAACATGAGTGGCGGGCAGTTTCCAATGCCTATGGTTTTCCGTGGCCCTACAGGCTCTGCCGGACAATTAGCTTCTCAACATTCAAACGCATTTGATTCATGGTACGCAAATTGTCCTGGATTGAAAGTGGTAGTTCCTTCTAATCCGGCCGATGCTAAAGGATTGCTAAAAGCTTCTATTCGCGATAATGATCCCGTTATTTTTATGGAAAGTGAGCAGATGTATGGCGATAAAGGAGAAGTTCCTGAGGGTGAGTATATTATTCCAATTGGTGTTGCTGATATTAAGCGAGTAGGTACCGATGTTACTATTGTGAGCTTTGGAAAAATTATTAAAGAAGTTTATAAAGCAGCCGATGAGCTTGCAAAGGATAATATTTCTGCAGAAGTTATTGATCTCCGAACTATCCGCCCTATTGATTATGCTACTGTAATTGAATCAGTAAAAAAGACAAATAGGCTAGTGGTTGTTGAAGAAGCTTGGCCTTTGGCTGCCATTTCTTCAGAGATTGCATACTATGTACAAAAACATGCATTTGATTATTTGGATGCTCCTGTAGTACGTGTAAACTCTGCCGATGTTCCTCTTTCATACGCTTCAACATTGATAGAGGTATCATTGCCAAACGCTGCTAGAACTATTCGTGCAGTGAAGGATGTTATGTATCTTTAGCTTTTGCAATTCTATTATTTCATTATTTATAAATTTACACAGAGATAACCATTTATATGAAATCATTAATCGAAAATTTTCCTAACCAACTTCGAGAAGCAATTCAGATTGGTGAAAAGTCAAAACTGACTACATCTAAAAGAAAGATTGCCAATGTGCTTATAAGTGGCTTGGGCGGATCGGGTATTGGCGGAAGTATTGTTAGTGAAATTGTAGCATTGGAAGCTGCAATTCCTATTACTGTGAGCAAAGGCTATTTCATTCCGAAATTTGTTAATGAAAACTCGTTAGTTATTATTTCTTCATTTAGTGGCAATACGGAAGAGACATTAAATTGTCTTCATTTAGCTTTGAAACGAAAAGCAAAAATAGTTTGTATAACTTCTGGAGGTAAAGTCGCTGAAATTGCAAAAAAGAAAAAACTCGATTTAATCGTATTGCCAGCAGGAAAATCCCCAAGAGCATGTTTAGGGTATTCGCTAACACAACTTTTTTATGTGTTATCATTCCATAAAATTATCAGTAGAAAATTTAAATTACAGCTGCAAGCCTCTATTCTTTTGTTGGAAAAAGAAAGGACGAAAATAATTGCCGAAGCGCAAGAAGTAACTGATAAGATATTTGGGAAAACACCCATGATATATGCTACCACTTATTTTGAAGGGGTCGCCATTCGTTTTCGTCAGCAAATAAATGAGAATGCTAAAATGCTTTGTGGCCATCATGTAATTCCAGAGATGAACCACAATGAATTAGTAGGATGGGCCAGTGGCAGTGAACGGATATCCGTTATTATCTTTAGAGATAAAGATGAATATGCTAGAAACAATTCAAGAATAGAAATTAATAAAGAAGTAATTAGTAAATACACGCCAAACATTATCGAGATCTGGTCAAAGGGCAAGTCTCAGTTGGAAAAGGCTATCTATTTTATTCATCTAGGCGATTGGATCTCAATTTTTCTTGCCGAAAAGCGTGGCGTGGATCCCATCGAAGTAAAGGTGATAGATATGTTGAAAGGAAAACTTTCCAAGATTTAAATTTCATGTTATCAGTTAAGGGGAAGCAGCTGGTAAAGTTTTCTGACCTTGGCAACATCGATTACAAAGAATGTTGGGATTATCAAGAAAAACTTTTTCAAGAGATTATTTCCATCAAAACCCAAAACAGAAATCTGCCTGCCGAAAGTCAAGCGCCTACAACCAACCATTTTTTATTTTGTGAGCATCCTCATGTTTATACATTAGGTAAAAGTGGGGACGAAAAGCACCTTTTGCTCAACAATGCTGAGCTTGAGTCAAAGCAAGCAACATACTATAAAATTAATAGGGGAGGAGACATAACTTACCATGGTCCCGGACAAATTGTTGGGTATCCAATTTTAGATTTAGAAAACTTTTTTACGGATATTCATAAATACCTAAGACTTCTTGAAGAGTCTATTATTTTAACTCTGAAAGATTATGGAATTGATTCCGGAAGAATTGATGGCCTTACGGGAGTGTGGCTTGATTGGGAAAATCCAATTAAAGCAAGAAAAATTTGTGCGTTAGGAGTACGCACTTCCCGCTGGGTAACCATGCATGGTTTTGCTTTTAATGTAAATAGCGATCTGAGCTATTTTAATAATATTATTCCTTGCGGTATTCAAGATAAAGCGGTCACATCCCTAAATAAAGAACTGGGTAGAGATTTGAATTTAGAAGAAGTAAAACAAAAGATTCAAAAATATTTTACCGAAGTGTTTGAGTGCGAGGCACTTTAATTTTATTTGTTGTAAATTAGCTATGTAATCTGCACAGGAATGAATTTATTAATTAAAATTCTAAAAAATATTTTTAAAGCACTGTTGTTGTTCTTAGTGCTGATTAATGTTTTTATTCTTATTTCTGGCAAAACATATTTGTATAAAGGAGTTGCAAATACTTACTTTAAAGGACGTAGTTCTGTTAGTATTGACGATTACCCGATTTTTGAAAATCGTGTTATCAAAGCAGGTAAGTCTTCCGGCTGGCCTTTAGGAAGCAATTACAATAAAAGCAAAATTCCATCGGAATATATTTCTAAACTAGAAAGTATAAATACCATTGCTTACGTAGTTATTAAAGATGATTCTATCCGGCATGAAGAGTATTGGGATGGCTACAGTGACACATCGCATACAAGTTCTTTCTCGATGGCAAAAACTTTTATTAGTGTATTAGTGGGCATTGCTATTGACGAAGGGAAAATAAAGTCTTTAGATCAACCTATTGCAGATTTTATTCCTTCTTATAAGGATGGAAAAAATGCCAATGTTACTTTTCGTCACCTCATAACAATGAGTTCTGGAATAAATTTTACGGAGGATTATAAAAACCCTTTTGGCTTTCCTGCCGAAGCATATTATGGAACTGATTTGCGAAAGTTGGTTTTTAAATACCATGCAACTGAGGAACCTGGAAAAACGTTTGAATATTTGAGCGGAAACACCATGTTGCTTTGTTTTGCTTTAAGCAAAGCAGTAGGAACGAGCGTGAGTGATTATGCAGCTCAAAAATTGTGGCAACCTATAGAAGCGGAGCAAAATGCTTTTTGGAGTTTGGATAGAAAAGATGGAGATGAAAAAGCGTATTGCTGTTTTAATTCCAATGCCAAAGATTTTGCACGAATTGGGAAATTATTTTTAGATAGCGGTAGGTGGAATGGGAACCAAGTTATATCGGAAAAATATGTTTTGGAATCTATTAAGCCTGCGAAGTTATTCGATAAAGATTTAAAGGTAGCCAACCAGCGATATGGTTATTCTTGGTGGACATATCCTGCCTATAAACCAGCAGGACAAGAAAATAAAAGCTACCAAATTTTTTATGCCAGAGGTATTTTAGGGCAGTACATAATTGTTATTCCTGAATTGAAAATGATTATTGTTCGCTTAGGGAAAAAACGATCAAACGAACAAATAAAGGGACATCCTAACGATTTTTATTGGTATATTGATGCAGCTCTAGAAATGACTACATAAAATTTATTCGTTTAAGTGCAGATTCATTTAATTTTTTTTCCAATCTATTTCAATAAGACCTTGTTTTTTTAATAAAGCATTTGCTTTTGAAAAATGTTTGCAGCCATAAAATCCTGTATGAACGGAAAATGGTGATGGATGTGGTGCTTTTAAAACATAATGTTGTTTAGTGTCAATTAATTCAGCTTTGGCTTGAGCAAACTTGCCCCATAATAGAAATACCAAGCCACTTCTTTTTTCTGATAACGCTTTTATAGCTGCGTCTGTAAATTGCTCCCAACCGTGTTTTTGGTGTGACCCAGGCTGATTTGCTCGAACAGTGAGAATAGCGTTCAAAAGTAAAACGCCTTGTTTTGCCCAAGACTCCAGGTTGCCTGTTTTTGGCATAGGAATGCCTAAGTCTAAATTTATTTCTTTAAAGATATTTTGTAAGGAAGGTGGAATTGGAACTTCATTGCTTACCGAAAAACATAGTCCATTAGACTGATTTTCACCATGATATGGGTCTTGGCCAATAATAACAACTTTAATGTTTTGAAAAGTTGTGTAATTAAACGCTGCAAATATTTTTGATGCAGGTGGGTAAATAATATTTTCTTTTCTTTCTTTTACTAAAAAACTCTTAAGTTCCTTAAAATAAGCACTTTGAAATTCATTATTAAGAATTTCTTCCCAAGAGGAATTTATTTTTGGAATAATGGTAACCTTTTCCATAACTGAACGTATAACATGCAAAACTAACAAGAGCAGGTTCTTGTTAATAAGAATGAGAATAAATATATTTGCTAAATTAAAAGAAAGCCGTACTTTTGCTTTAGTTTAAAGTTTGGCATATATATTGTCAATAGCTAATAAACTAAAATCTAAACCGTAATAAAACACGACAAAGTATGAAGAAATTCTTAGCAATTATCGCAACTGTTGCCCTATTCGCTACTGTTTTATCGTCTTGCAAGAGTCATGAGCTTTGTCCTGCTTACGGGAAAGTTGATGCCAAAGCAACTACCGAAAAGCAAGCTTAATTAAAAGAAATTTAGCATTTACTCGCTTTCAGCTCCGAAGGGAATCCCTTCGGAAAAATGGAAGCGGGTTTTTTGCATTACATCGGGATGTATGCTTTTAGCAACCGGACAAGCAAGGGCAGTATTTTCTAATAATTGCTTTTCCTTGTCGGAATAGCTGTTTTTTGGAAAGTACATATGTACATGTATTTCAGATATTCTTCGAGGATTTTCGGCCATCACTTTCAGAATTTCAACTTTTGTGCCATCCATTTCAATGTTATTCCGTTTTGCAACAATACCCATAACAGTAAGCATGCAGCTACCTAATGAGGTTGCCATTAAATCGGTTGGAGAAAATGCTTCACCTTTTCCATTGTTATCAACAGGAGCATCTGTTATAATTTCTTTTCCAGATCTTAAATGAACGGCTTTAGTTCTAAGATCGCCTTGATATAAAATTTCTGATGTATTCATGCGTAATTATTTGAGAGAGCAAAAGTATTATTAATCCAACAGCTTTTGTACATTTGTTATTATCCTTTTGGATAAAATTTATTCTATTTTTTTTAATGAAAAATACTTTTTTCATATTATTTTTTATCCTTCTTGTTGCTGATCTTTCAGCACAAGAAAATGCTAATGGAACGGCTCCTACTGCTGCCGAGAATGGTGATGCGCTATTGCTATATCGCAATGAGCAAGAATTTGGTGCTGTGCTTCATTCCTCCGGTTGGGGCCTTAACTATCGCAGGTGCAAGCATGTAACAGGCTATAGAAAACGAATTTTTGAGGCAGAAATAGTTGGTATGCGGCACCCTAAAGAGATAAAGTTGCAAGTACCTGATATTGGAACAAGAGGGTATTTTTATGGTAAACTAAACGTAGTAACATTTTTACGCGGAGGATATGGATTTCATAAAATTATAACAGGTAAAAGTGACAGGAGGGGTGTAGAGTTGCGTTTGCTTACTATTGCTGGCCCTTCTATGGCATTCGCCAAGCCTGTATTCTTAAATATTTGGCATCAAGATCCTGTAAACCCTCCATTTGGAAATATTACCATTGAGAAGTATGACCCAACAAATCCATTTCATACGCCTAATTACATTATTGGTCGTGCTGGATATTTTAGAGGAGTGGATCAAATGCGTTTTTACCCAGGTGTATTTTGTAAGTTGGGAATTAGCTTTGAGCATTCAAATTTAGATGATGAAATAAAACTGCTGGAAACAGGAATTATCATTGATGCATTTTATAAAACCGTTCCTATCATGGCTTCATCAACCAACAACCAAGTTTTTGTAAACGTGTATTTGAATATCATGTTTGGTAAAAAATGGTTTTAGTTTATTATCGTTGTTCTTATTTATTCGGAACTGTACCAATGGCTCACAAATATCTTTAAATCCATACCATGAAAAAAATCATAACACTTTCCCTTGTTGTATTTTTTTGCAGCAGCAATATGGTTGCACAGATATTCACCAAGAACACCACGCTGGACATAGTCACGGCTGCAGAAGTAACGGGCAGCTCATGGGTAGATTACGATAATGATGGAGATTTAGACGTTATCGTTTATGCGAATCAGCCTTCGGGAAATAACCCCAACGGATACCATTATATATTCCGCAATGATTGCGGAACAGGGTTTACAAGAATAACATCCGGCTTAGGAGGAGGAATAGAGCAAGACAACGGAAGCGGATGGGCAGATTTAGATAGCGATGGAGATATTGATCTCTACATACCCAATCATGCCATCTACTACAACAACGGCTCCGGCACGTTTACCAAAGTAACGTCCTCGCCAATAATTGATGCCGCCTTCGCAAATAATGCAAGGCCATCCTTTGGAGATGTGGATAATGATGGAGATTTAGATATAATGATTACCACCTTGTTCTCTCCCCCACAAACCACCTTTTTCAGAAATGATGGTAATGGAAACTATACGAACATACAAGGAGGCGATGTAACAAATTCCGGAACAAGAGGAACCATCAGCACCTGGGGAGACTATGACAATGACGGACTCATGGATATTTTTGTTTCAGTCATACCCAATCCTCCCGTTAATTCGCATAAGCTCTATAAGAACGCAGGCAACGGCACATTTACAGAACAAACTACAAGTGTTATTCAAACCACCCCCGGAGGCGGCTACGGTGGAACTTGGGTTGATTATGATAACGACAACGACTTAGATTTATATGTTCCAAATTCTTTCCCAGCGAATTTTAAATTGTTTAATAATGATGGTTCAGGTAATTTTACAGACGCCTCTATCGCAGCTGGATTAACTTTAAGCCGTAGCAACAACGATGGACATGCCTGGGGAGATATTGATAATGATGGCGACTTAGATTTATTTCAAAGTGCGTTCTTACAAAATATACTTTACCTCAACAATGGCGATGGAACTTTTACACTCAATACCTCAGAAATAGTTACCAACGATGTTTTGGTAGAAAGCTATGGAGCAAGCATGGTTGACTTTGATAATGATGGGGATTTAGATTTATTTGTTGCCACGAACAGTGGCCCAACAGAAAGTTTGTTTTATACAAACAATGGGAATTCAAACAATTGGGTAAACATACGTTGCAAAGGCGCCCAGACAAACGCTGCTGCCGTAGGCGCAAGAGTATATGTAAAAGCCACCATTGGCGGAACACCAAAATGGCAGTTCCGTGAGATGAACGGCAACCCCTCAGCCTATCAGCATAACAACAACGTAGCAAATGAACATTTTGGTTTGGGCGATGCTGCCATTATCGATTCTATAAAAGTAGTTTGGCCAACATCAGGTACAGTACAGTATTTTACAAACGTTTCTCATAATAGGTATATTGATATTACTGAAGGAGTAAACTCGTTAAGCAACAGCAAGGATTGTAATGTAATTCCGGGCTCATCGTGTGAATCTGCAATTGATTTGGGGCAGGGAGATAGTTGCCTTAATAATATTACAATGACAGGAAGTGAGATGTGGTTTAAGTTTGTGTCAGAAGAGAATACTGTACGTATTTCACAAACTGTTATTTCAGGTAGTCTTAATTCAGTTGTTGTTTTTGGTGGTGCTTGTAATGGTTTAGTCGTTATAGACAGTGTTTTTGATAACAGCGGCACATTGGTTTTAGATAAAGTCGGATTTATAATTGGTCAGAACTATTTTATTAGAACTAATGGAACAAACAGCACTCAATTCGATTTGTGTTTACAAAATTTTGATATTTCTAACGAGAAACAAATTGTAGTCAGTCATTTTCCAAGTATTACAAATGAATCTGCAAGAGATATTTTAACTTCAATTGGAGGCCATATTGTATTCCCAGCTCCTTATTTTAGAATGATTACACTATATGTTGACCCTATGTTAATCAATACTATTTCTCAGCTTCCTTGGGTGGAATCAGTCGATTTATTAGACCACCCTGTTGCACTAGGCAATAATGATTCTAGAAGTAGTATTAATGCGGATCAGGTATTAAAAGCCCCCTTTTCTACAATTCCCAACCCATATAATCTTTCAGGATTAAATGTAAATATAGGAATCTGGGATGATGGAGCAGTTGATGTATCAAGTAATGATTTTGCAGGTCGTTTAACTATGATGGAACCTATAAATTGTAGCCCACTTTCTACACACGCAACGCACGTAGCAGGAACAATGGCTGGAAGCGGAATAAATAGTGTTTTGCATACACCTCCTGGTTTTCCTTATCAATGGTGTGGTATGGCTCCTGAAGCTAATATTTTCTCTTGGAGCATCGGTACATATGATCCTAGTCAAGGCGGATGTCAAAACGCTCCTTGGCCAACAGATGAAATGTTAAGCGGTGTAAATAATCAAAACATTGTTATTTCACAAAATGCATGGAATTATAACGCATGTAGGGATGCCTTCCCATGTGATTGTGATTGTAATTATTTTGGGGCATACGATCCTTGGGCAAGAAACGTTGATAAACTTGTTTCTGCAAATGATTTGTCAATCATTTTTTCTGCAGGAAACTATAGAGGGTCTGGAGAAGATAATTGTTGTGGGTTGACAGCAAACAATGGTGGTTACAAGTCGATGACTTCACCAGCTACAGCTAAAAATATTATCGCTGTTGGAGCAATTGACAAGCTTGACCAAATGACATCTTTTAGTTCATGGGGGCCTACTACTGATGGTCGTTTAAAGCCAGATGTAGTCGCTGTGGGTAAAGATGTACTATCTACTTATTATCCTGTCCAGTCTCTTCCTCTATATTATCTTAAATTAGATGGCACTTCGATGTCAGCTCCTGCAGTTTCAGGAGCCGTTGCCTTGTTAATAGAGAGATTTCAAAGTCCTCCACTTGGAATTACACCAAAGCCAGCCCTGCTGAAATCAATTTTACTCAACACCGCTATAGATTTAGAGAATATAGGACCAGACTTTAAAACAGGGTATGGAAAAATTGATGTATTACGAGCGATTGAAATAATTGATCAAGGGAATTATTTGACAAATACTATAGCTAATTTAGGAGTTAATAATCAAACAATTAACCTACCTACTACATATACACAAGTAAAAATTATGCTTGTGTACTCTGATAAAGAAGTATTTAATCTTGCAGGCAGTCCTCTTATTAATAATTTAGATATTGAATTAATAGACCCGCTTGGTAATACACATTTACCCTTGACTCTTGACCCACTGAACCCAGCTAATGTTGCTGTAGAGGCTGTGAATACCAAAGATAATGTAGAACAGGTGGTTCTAAATAATCCTATTTGTGGAATTTGGACAATTAGAGTAAAAGGAACAAATGTCCCTGATGGCCCTCAAGAATATTCTATAACGTGGGATCTTATAGACCCTGTTTTTCCTCTGAATAGTTTCATTTATTCTCCAGCAAATCCATGTATATCAATTCCAGTCCAATTCAACGATCAACTTTGTAGTGCTACATCTTGGTTTTGGGATTTTGGTGACGGGAACACATCTACTTTACAACACCCAACTCATATTTATTCTTCTCCAGGCTCTTATATAGTTTCTTTTACCGCTGGGGTAAATACTACAACGCAGGCAGTAAATATTGCTTCTGATTGCTGCGCTTTTGGGTCACTAATTACTTATGACGATGTTGCAGCTCCTTCAGACATACCATTTGGAACAACATTGTTTTGGGACACTCAATATAAGAGAATAAACAAAACTATTACTGTGCGCGCAAATGCAACATTAATTATTCCAGCTAGCTTTACTCTTGAATTTGGTCCTTTTGGAAAAATTGTTGTAGAACAGGCTGTACCACCTTTGCCGGGTATACCTGGTGGTGAGCTAATTCTTGGAGGGAAACTAACTTCTATATCCAATTCATTCTCAGCGTGCCCTGTTATGTGGCAGGGGATAGAAGTGTTAGGCATAAGTACTAACGGCAGTTCCAAGGCAGCTGGTCAAGGAAAAATTACGCTGCTTGCCGGCTCTGCAATTGAAAATGCTCATATTGGAGTATTGTTAGGGAAACTAAGCGGTTGTATTTCCACTCCGCTAATCAAATGCCCATTTTGGGATTTGAACGCAGGTGGAGGAATTATTGATGCAGATGGTGCAACATTTAGTAATAATGGTACCGCTATTCAGTTTGTGTATTATGATAAAAGTAATTCTAGTAAAATAAAAAACAGTGTTTTAACGGGAGGCATTTTGCTTGATCCAGGGTATAAATCGAATAATTCATATACATATCCAAATTCGGCAAATCCTCATTTTGCAAAAGCAGTGAATCTGACTGGAATTGCTCCTCGATTAGCTTACCTATTAGGAGTAAGAAATGTTACATTTCAAGATAACGCATTCCAAACAGCAGACATAGGAATTCAAGAATATAATTCAAGATCTTTAATAATAGGAACCACTAGTGTAGGTAACTTATTTAGTAATCTAGAATCCTTTGCATTAGTTGCTCATTATTATAGCTCTTCAAATATTTTATTTGGGAATCTTATAGACGGGAATACTTTTAATAATCCAGGCCCTTTACTTTATTCCTCTAGTCCTAGAACCATTTGGATTGAAGGTGGGAAAGGCGATAAGATTCAAAATAATATATTTGGTAATCAATTTTTCCCTCCTGCGCAGCAAAACAATAGTTTTGGAATATACATGTATAATTCTTCAGCCTATTCAATATTAGATAATGATTTTTATCGAAATCTTAATGCAATTACTCTATATACTGGAACTTTCCCTAATACTTCTCCGGCAAGTTTGATTGGCAATATACAGGGAGGAAAAGGAAATAATTTTACCCGATGTAAACGGGCGCTGAATGTATTGCTTGATGAAAGTCCAGTTCTTGTTCGGTGCAATACTACAGATAATACAGATTTAAATGATTATAATTTCAGTAATGGTGCTACAAACTGGGCTATAGGAGTTTCGTTGGGTCAACAAGGAAAGTTCTCTTTAAATAATCGTACGAAACCTGCTGGAAATAGATTCGACTTGACTGCCCAAGCAGAACGACAAATACAAGGTAATCCTGGCAGCTTGTTATACTATGGCCATAGTTCCCCTGATGAGTTCAGGCCGATTGATCCTAGCGGAATTTTAACCCCATCCATTGATAATAATTCCATTAGCTGCCCTATTTTTGCAGATTGTTGTCCGATAGATCCATGCTTAGGGAACAATCCTCCTTTATCTTGCTTTACCAACAGTGGTCGCATTGCAGACATTAATCAGGTCGTTAGTGATTTTCAACAAGAGTTTATTTCAACTTTCGTCAATCTTGATAAAAATCAAACCGCTCAACTTCTTGCCGCAATCAATGGCAATACCCCTAATGGAAAGCTGAAGAAGATACTTTTGGAAAATTCTTTTCTTAGTGATGAGGTACTGACCGCATTCATTAATCTAAATAGCACCCCTCCAGGGCATTTTAAGGAAGTACTAATCCCAAATTCTCCAGTTTCTGAAGAGATATCGTCTTTGTTAAATGCTAAATTACAAACTCTGCCTATAGGCATTGCATCACAAATACGCAAAGCGCAAACAAGTGTTGATTTCCGTACGCTTACTGCAATTGCTCGAGATATTGCTTCAGCAAATAATCAAAGAAGTATAATTGTTAATGAACAAATTGCATTTTTAGTTGACAATGATAGTTTAGATCAGGCAGCTCTTTTTCTTGAACAAGAAAATTCAGTTTCAGCAGATCAAACATTGCTTGCAACTTATATTGCGAGCAATGATTTAGTTGCTGCGCAACAGAAAATAGCAAGTATGTCCTCTTCAAATTTGGATCAACAATCATATATTGATTTACAAGATGTTCTTCTTAACCTTGCTTTACAGGGAAAATCAATACATGAAATGGATGTCAATCAAGAGGCTGTAGTGAGAAATATTTCAGGACTTATACCTCGCAATCTTGCTGCAAGCAACGCTTGTGCGATACTTAACCTAGTATTTGGAGAGACCTGTCCGTTTTCTGAGCAAATTATTAGAAAGCAAAATGAAATAGTTCAATTCTCTCGTATGGAGCAAAGCACGCAATTCCTTGGGGAGAACATTCCAAACCCATTTACACATACCACATCTATTCCATATATTTTACCTAAGGGTGTATTAAATGGATACATAAATATATATGACATAACAGGGAAGCAGATTAAACGATTAGAGGTGAATCATACGGATAACGCGTTATTAATTTCAGCTAACGAATTTGAGAATGGTGTATATATTTACAAACTAGAATCAAGAGGTGAGATATTAGGAAGTAAAAAGATGATAATAATCAAATGAATTTATGAATAGGGTTTTTGTTTTAATATTAACAATCATATTTTTATTCGCTAAAATTAGTGATGCTCAGCAGTGGTATTCTCTTCCTAATCCTGCAATTGCAGCTTATATGCTTCCTGTAGGTGTAGGTGGTGGACAGGTCGATTTTTTAAAAACAATTAATAATAAACTTTATATATGTGGCGGATTTGGAGGTAGCCCTATAGGAATTGATTTGCCTTTTGGTAACGGAGTTGCAAGTTTTGATGGAATAAATTGGGATTCACTTGGAAGAGGGTTAGGTTCAGGAGGAGTTCCACAATCTATTGAGTATTATAATGGGGAATTTTATGTAGGAGGAGCGTTTAAAGCTGCCTGGTCAGGTAACTCATGGCCCAATGTAGACGTGCCAAATACTCAGTATTTAGCCAAATGGAATGGAGGTTCAACATTCTTGGCTGTTACTTCATTTCCACCAGATCGTAAAATACTTTCACTAAAATATAAGGGAGATTTATACATTGGTGGATATACGGCATTTTCTTCTGTTGCTGGTATTTCATGTAAACATATTGTTTGTTACAATGGATCAACATGGGATAATATGCTTGGTGGTTTGGATTTTGGTGGTTTTACTGAAGCAAGAACTATGATAGAATACAATGGCGATCTTTATGTTGGAGGATCTTTTGGTGTTGCTGGTAGTATTCCATGTAATAATGTTGCAAGATGGGATGGAACCCAATGGGATTCTTTGGGTAGAGGTGTCAATGGATCGATATGGTCGATGACTGTTGATACAGCTAATGGTTATCTGTATGTGGGAGGCAACTTTGATACAGCAGGAACTACAACTGCTATTAAAGTTGCTCGATGGGATGGCAGTCAATGGTCAGCGGTAGGAAAAATTCCTTCTGCAGGGAATGTAACCGCATTAAAATACTTTGACAATCAACTTTTTGCAGCTTCAGTAGATTACACCCCCCGAGATAGTGTTCTATACAAATGGAATGGGACTAACTGGCAGGTCGTATATGGTCCACAGGCAACGATAGTAACTCTTGAAGTATATAAGGGTAATTTATATGTAGGTGGTAACATTGACAAAATAGACACCACAACTGTTAATTATATAGCGTGCTATGGAGATAGTTGTCCTGGTACACCTATTACCCTTACGCTACCCTATGGAGTTAATGAATTAAAAAATAATTTAAAGTTTAAGGTTTATCCTAATCCTGCTCAGAACAATATTACAGTAGAGATAGACATGGCTTCCGGGTGGCCAGGAACAAACAATAATTTTATTGTACGGATCATCAACCTGCTCGGACAACAAGTGTTTGAACATAAATTTCAAAAGAAAATAGAGATTGATGTTTCGACCTTCGGCAAAGGATTATTGCAGGTGGAGGTTTGTGAAGTAGGAAGAAAATATTGCCATGCAGAAAAGATTTTAATAGAATAATTGGAACAGTGTCTGAAACCTTCCTAGAACCCCGCCCTAAAAAACCCGATTGGCTTCGTGTAAAACTTCCTATAGGAGAGAACTACTTACACGTTCGTAAGTTAGTAGATACACATAAGCTTCATACCATCTGTGAAAGTGGCAACTGCCCTAATATGGGCGAATGTTGGGGAGCAGGTACTGCTACATTTATGATCCTCGGAAACGTTTGTACTCGTTCATGTGGATTTTGTGCAGTTGCTACGGGAAGGCCTTCTGCCGTTGATATGAATGAGCCAGATCGAGTAGCAAACTCTGTGAAGTTGATGAATGTGAAGCATTGTGTAATCACATCGGTTGATAGAGATGATCTGAAAGATGGTGGTTCTGCTATTTGGGTTGAAACAATTCGGGCAGTCAGAAATATTTCTCCTCAAACAAAATTTGAAACATTGATTCCAGATTTTCAGGGATTTTCGGAAAATATGGATCGCGTGTTTAACGAGAAGCCGGATATACTTTCACACAACCTTGAAACGGTTCGAAGATTAACAAAACAAGTTAGAGTACAGGCAAAGTTTGATAGAAGTTTAGAAGTCCTTAAGCGCGCTAAGTCATTTGGCTTACGCACAAAATCCGGCATCATGCTAGGGTTGGGAGAGGCGGACGAAGAAATTATTGAAACCATGCAGGAGTTAAGAGCAGCTCAGGTTGATGTATTAACGTTGGGGCAATACTTGCAGCCAACCAAAAAACATTTACCGGTAGCTGAATTTGTTCATCCCGATCGATTTGCTAAATACAAAAAGTTGGGCCTTGAAATGGGATTTCTATTTGTGGAAAGTGGCCCGCTAGTTCGTTCTTCGTATCATGCAGAGAAGCATGTATTATAATTTTTACAGTAGGTAAATAGTAAACACTCACTTATTCTTAAAAAAATAAAACAGTTTTATGATAATTGATATTCATACCCATATAAATAACTATCATGAAGACAAAGTAGTCTCTTTATATGACTGCCTTAATTTACTTACGGACACCATGAAGGAAATTAAGGTTGATTATTCCTTAGTGCTTACCTCGTATAAGGTAAATGAAAATAGACCAAGCACCATGCAAGTGGTAGAAGCAATTCAAGGAAGAGACAATTTAGGCGTAGTAGCTGGCATAAGTTATTTGAATTATGATTACAAAGATTTGAGAGAGATTAGTAAGTACCTAGAGGAGGGGCTTATCAAAGGACTAAAATTATACCCGGGATATGAGCCATTTTTTCCACAAGATAACCGCTTAAAAGTGGTTTACGATATGGCGGTAGATTTTAATGTTCCAGTCATGTTTCGTTCTGGAGATACATACTCTCCAACTGGAAGAATAAAATATTCTCATCCAATCAATTTGGATGATGTTGCGGTTGATTTCCCCAAATTGAAAATAGTAATCTGTCATGTTGGAAATCCGTGGATTAAAGATTGCATGGAGGTGGTTTATAAAAATAAAAATGTTTTTGCAGATTTTCGGGACTTGTGTTAGGAGATTTTTCCGATAAATTTGAACGGTACATGAAAAAAGAAATTGAGGAGATGATTACTTATGCAGGAGATCCTAAATATTTGTTATACGGAACCGACTGGCCAATATCTAGTATGAAATCCTATTTAAAATTTATGGATCAACTAGATCTGCCTCAAGAAAAAAAGGATCTTATTCTTTGGCGTAATGCAGCCGAGCTGTTTAATATTGATACATCGAAGTTTGAAGGCAAAGTGTAAGGAGGCTCGTTTTTTTTCTGATTTTAAAAACACTCCAATATTGATACAGGATTGAGTAGCATCTTTACAGTTTATTATTCTCTTTACCCAACCATAGAGCACAAAAGGTCATCTAATTAATATACTAAAGGCATTGGAAACGCTTCAAGAAGAAATAAAAGGCTCGCTCGCAGGTAATGCGATGGCGCAACGAATGTTGTATAGGCGTTTAGCTGGTAAAATGTTATTGGTTTGTATGAGGTATATGAAAAATAAAACTGAAGCAGAAGACGTACTACAGGAAGGTTTTATGCTCGTATTTCAAAAACTTGATCAATACAATGGTTCTGGATCTTTTGAAGGATGGATTAGAAAAATTATGGTCAATAAATCATTGGAACATTTGAGGAAATCTGTATACCTATATCCGATGAAGGATCTTTCTGGAATCAATGATTATGCTATCAGTACGGAAGATGTTTTTGGAAACATAGCGTCCAAGGATTTATTAAGAATGATTCAAGAGCTTCCTCCAGCATACCGTACTATCTTTAATCTGTATGTGTTTGAAGGATTGAAACACAAGGAAATAGCCGAAATGTTGGGCATTTCAGAGGGAACATCTAAATCAAACTTATCGGATGCGCGCAAACTATTGAAAAAAAGAATTCAACCTGTTACTAAACAATCGTTGGTTGTCAATGGATAAAAAAAGGATAAATATTGGTGAGTCTGGAATAGATCAGGTATTTAGAGATGGACTTGATCATTTTGAAGTGGAGCCTTCAGATTCCTTTTGGTCTCGGTCGGAATCATTCATTACGAATCAGGAAAATGCTCGTATCAGGAAAAGGTTAGTAAAATGGCAAGTGATAGCAGGGGCGACTTTTGTGTTAGCAGTCGCAACCACATCATTTATTCTATACACAGGAATGTTATCAGAACCTGCCCCCAAGCAGGATATGGCAATTAACTACCCAGCAGAGCCTAAGGTGCTTTCGATGCCTGAGGCTGGTCTCACCCCAGAAGTTCAACTGCCAACTGTAGATACAGATCAAAAGCAAATGGGTGGATTGGTAAGTAAGATTATTCTAAACCATCCACAACCGAAAATGGCAGATTTGCAGGAGCATCTTAACTTGCCCAACAAAGTTTCAGTAAACAAGAATAGATCTAAAGAAGAGATAGTAGAAAATGAATCTATAAATGAGTCAGAAGTTCTAGCCGAAGCAATTCAACCTTATTCTCGAGTGTACTCAGAGAAGCAAGAAGAAACTGCAGAAGTTCAGCCTTTGATAGGAGTAGATAATGACAGCGCTACAACATCAGAATCTATAGTTAATGAAATGCCTTTCGAGATAGTTCAAGAGGAAGTGGCAGAGAAGCCATTGGATGGTGATCAGCAAGTAAGAGTTACATCGCGTTGGTATGTTTCAGGTAAATTCAGCCCTTTACTTTCTGGGGTGCTTCGAAGTGATAACAAACAAAATGTTGACTTTAGTGAAGATGATCTTGGCGATGACGGAGAAGATAATATTGGCTATCAGGCAGGAGCTCAAGTAGGTTATGAAATAACAGATAAATGGTCACTCCAAACCGGACTGTTTTTCAAAACTTCAACGCTTAGTTTGCTGCCCAAGACCTTGTATGCACAACCCGGACTAGGTGGTGAACCTGTCTATTCGTTAGTTACAAGCTTGGGTACGGTACACATAGCAGCTGATGCATCAACACCTATAGGCGATTCATTAATAGTTTTAAGCAATTCTAATCAAAAGTTAGGTTTTATTGTAATTCCTTTTGAGCTTAAGTATGTTATGTTATCAAAGCGACTGGAAATTTATTCTTTTGCTGGTGCAACGGTGAACTATCTAATTAAGAGTGCGACACAGGTTCATCTAGACGATGAAGAATTTGAAGATGGCAGTAGGTCGGAGTCATTTAAGACTATTGAAGGAGTTAGAAAAATGCACATCGGTTACAATTTTGGATTAGGGGTAAGCATTAAGGTTTCAAAACATTTGGGAGTGCTTACTGAACCATCTTATTCCGGGTCTTTCTCATCAATAAACAAAAATTCTCCATTTCAAAGCAGGCTTCACGCCTGGGGATTAGCCTTAGGAGCAATATATCATTTTTAATATTTACCAAGCACCCAACCATTACCCATTAATTTTTATCCTACTAATAAACCACTAATTTAAATAACATGAAAAAATTAATTTATTTCTCTGCCATTGTCATTTTCTTTTCTTCCTGCGAAAAGTTAAACTTTGATTTTCTTAAAAAAGATAAACCATGCCCAACGCTAAGTGAGGATGCTGTACCTGCTACTGTAGTGGCAGCTTTTCAAACAAGGCATGCAGGAGTTGTAGTAGAGAAATGGTTTGATAAGGACGGTAAATCTGTTGTAGCAGCTTTTGAGCTAAACGGAAAGGATGCGCTTGATTTTTTTGATAATAACGGAAATTTTCAGAAGGAAGAAGTTGATCAGGATCAACAGGGAAATCATCAGGATAACGATGATAAAGGTTGCGACTGTGAAGTTGAAGATTAATTTTTTAAGCGAGAAATATTATACGAATAAAGCCTAGCCTGATGTTCTAATTAAAATAGGATATCAGGCTTTCTTTTTATTTTTCAATGTAAAGAAATTGTTACTTTTAATAAATCAAAATTATGAATAGAATATACCCTTTAGCAGTGCTGCAATTTATTGGAGTCTCTATGGCTTTCTCTCAGTGGAATTCAAATTCAACAATCAATACCCCCGTTTGCGTACGGCCCTACAACCAGCGAGAAGTACGACTGGAAAGCGACAGCAAGGGAGGGGCTATTATGTCCTGGGTAGATTTTAGAAATGATGCAAGTGGTGTGTTGGGAGATATATTTATTCAACGTCTAAATAAGTCAGGACTGCCTATGTGGGCAGCAAATGGAGTTTCTGTATGTACTGATGCAGGAGATCAAGCATCCCCTAGTATGGCAGATCTTGGTAATGGATCAGTCATTGTAGCTTGGAACGATTGGAGAAACGGAATCAGGGATATTTATGCACAAAAAATTGATTCAATGGGTGCAGTTAAATGGGCAGTTAATGGGATTTCTGTTATTACGAAAATTAATGAACAGCAAGATGCAAAAGTTATTTCTGATGGTGCGGGTGGTGGAATATTTATTTGGCAAGATTTTTCCAGTGGAGCCTGGGATGTTTATGCTCAACGAGTTGATGCTTCTGGCAATTTACTTTGGGCTACAGCCGGAGTTCCTATTTGCTCTGCTATAGAATCTCAAATTAATCCTCGCGTAGAAATTGATGGAGCCGGTGGTGCTATTTTTGTTTGGCAAGATAAACGTAATGGATTGGATTATGATATTTACATGCAACATATAAATGGGGCTGGCCTTGTGCAGTGGTCTGCTAATGGAGTTGTTATTTGTAATGCAGTAAGCACTCAATCAAATCCCAAAATTGAACCCGATGGAGCAGGGGGAGCTTTTGTAGCTTGGCAAGATAAACGTAATGGGGTTGATTATGATGTATATGCGCAACGAGTAAATGCTGCTGGTGCAGTACAATGGACTGCCAATGGAGTGGGAGTATGTAAAGCTACGGGCTCTCAAAGTGCTGTCGATATGACTTCGCAAGGAGGAGTTAACGGGGCAATAGTCACTTGGAAAGATATTAGAAATGGTAATTATGATATATATGCTCAAAAGATTGATCCAAGTGGAGTGATTCAATGGGCAACAAATGGAATTCCTATCTGTGTTACAGCCGGATCTCAACTTAACCCCAATATTGTTGGTGACGGTGCTGGCGGAGGAATTATTGTTTGGCAAGATTCTAGTGCCGGTACCTCGGATATAAAAAGTCAGCGAGTAAACGGAGCCGGAATAGTGCAATGGACTGCCGGTGGAGAGTTTGTAGGAAATGCTTCCAATGATCAGATAGAGCCTAAGAATATTACTGACGGATCTGGAGGATGTATTTATGCCTTTAGCGATAAGCGAAACAATACAGATTATGATATTTATGCACATCATTTGTATGCCAATGGATCTGCAGTTAGCGGTATTCATGAAACAATTGTATTGTTGCCAAGTAAATGCTTTCCTTCGCCATTCAGTTCAGATGCTGTAATTGAAATAAATGGAATGAATGAAAGTGTAGGGCGAGTAAACCTAGTAGTATATGGTATCTTTGGGGAGCAGGTAAGTGTACCTTATGAAACTTTAAAAAATAAAATCCATATCTCTAGAGGAAACTTAGTAAGCGGAATATATTTTTACGATATTACATTAGGTGGGAAACAGATTTCCAAAGGGAAAATAATTTTGATAGACTAAAAAATACATTATGAATAAATATATTATTTCAGTAGCTTTATTTTTATTTACAGTTATGCTTCTTGTTTCGTGTAAAAAAGGAGCAGGAGAAGGTGGAAGAGCCAATATTAAAGGGAAGGTGTATACTGTAAATTATAATTCTGCCATGACGGTAGCCCAAGATTCCGGCTATTTAGGAGGTCAGAAGGTTTATATTGTGTATGGTGATGAAAATTTTGTTGGTGACAACCAAGATACGGACGTAAATGGAGCATTTGAGTTTATCTATTTAAGAAAAGGGAAATATAAAGTGTATGTTTATTCTAAAATAGCACAAAATAAATTAGACTCTGCCGTAGTGCAAACTGTTGAAATAACAGATCGAAAAGGAATTATTGAACTCCCTGATTTTAAAATTAAAACCAATAAGAATTAATTGTATGAAGTATCTGTTTTATATATTTTGCTTTTTGTATTCTATTTCAACTTTTGGTCAAAGTAAAAAGGAAAAAAAAGACATAAAAGCCAATAAAATCAAATCAGTCACTGAAAATGTAACTGAATTTGAAAATGGTAAAGAAGTAACTCGTAAGGATTCCTATACTTCGTACGACAAGGATGCAAATATTTTGCTGAACGAAGAATTTAAAAAAGACGGCACTTTAAAGCACAAAGAGGCATATGTTTACGACTCAAAAGGAAATAAGCTGGAAGTGACTTTTTTTGATGCAGCCGATGCACAACCCAAAGCTGAAAAAAATTATAAACTGGTAAGTAAGTACGATATTGATAATAATAAAACCGAAGAACTAGAATACAGTGCGCAAGGTAAGCAGATAAGTAAGACCCAATATTCCTACAATACCAAAGGATATAAAGTATTGGAGGTGATTTTTGATACTGCGGGAAAACTTACTAAAAAAACAGTATACACCTACGATTCAAAAGGACTTAGGGGAGAAAAGAAAGAATATAATGGTGCAAACACCTTGTTGAACACCCGTAAATATACCTATCAGTATTAATGAAAGATGCACTTCAAAAAGTAGTAGCTGACTTTGAACCTATTTCGTTGGAGGAGATGGAAGGCGTGAAGCTAATGGAGCGCATTGATTCTAAATATGTTTTTCCTGCTTCTCAATTACCAGATATATTAAAAGGAATGCAGTCTTCCTATCGACTATTGGAAATAGATTCTATTCGAAGTCACCGTTATGAATCTTTGTATTATGATACTAAAGATTTTCAACTTTTTAAACGTCACCAGCTTGGAAGATTAAACCGTTGGAAGCTGCGATTTAGAAAATACGTGGACTCGGGAGGGCTTACTTTTTTTGAAATAAAATTTAAAAACAGCAAACAGCGCACTATCAAGAATAGAGTGAAGATGAAAGAAGTGCTTAATGTAATAGAGGGGAAAGCAGATGCTTTTTTAAAAGAAATAACTCCCTTTGTTTCTGAATCTTTTGAACCTAAAATGTGGGTGAACTATTCCCGCATGACCTTTGTAAATAAGTTTATGCAGGAGCGGCTTACCATTGATACGGATTTGCATTTTGTAAAGGCTTTTCCAGATGGTAAAAAAATGGAAGCTAAATTTCCGGATATGGTTATAGCGGAGGCGAAACGTGGAAAAGCATCCTCTGTTTCGGAATTTATCAGAATGGTGCGTTTAAATGCCATACGAGAATCAGGAATCAGCAAGTATTGCTTTGGAGTTTACAATTTATTTAATGACCTTAAAAAAAATAATTTTAAACCCAGAGTGAGATTTATACATAAAATGGCTAAAATGCCATTTGAGCAAATCTAAAAATAATTTTTAATTAAACATAACCCTATGATATTATTACAAGACATTCAAGATCTAATTACTACTACTTGGTCGCTTTTTGATAAACTTTCTGCTAAATTTTTTATCAGAATGTTAATTGACTTGGTAACGGTATTTATTTTAATTCGTTTTATTTATTATCCTAATTATAGAACTAAAGAATTCTTTTTCACTTTTTTTATTTTTAATACCGTTATTTTCTTGATTACATACATGATGAACAAAGTTGAAATGTCCATGGGTGCCGCCTTTGGATTGTTTGCTGTATTTAGCATTATGCGTTATCGTTCAGAAGATATATCCATCAAAGACTTAACTTATCTGTTTTTAGTAATTGCTATTGGTTTAATTACTGCAGTTTCTAAAGGAGGCTGGGATGAATTATCACTTATTAATGCAATCATTTTAGTAGTTACATTATTATTGGAAACAAATCTGTTAATGAAGAGGGAGCTAGGTAAATCAGTTGCCTATGAAAATATTGAGATGATAAAACCTGAGAATCATGAAAAATTACTGGAAGATCTGAGGACAAGAACTGGATTAAACATTCACCGTTTCAGCATCACGAAGGTTGATTTTTTACGTGACATGGCAACGATACGTGTTTATTATTACGACACACGCAGTAAAATTTCTATTTGATATTTTTTAAATGAAAAAGGTTGTCGGCTTTATATTTTTTTCTTATTCGCTAATTTCATTTACTACGTGTATTGCACAGGTCTACCCCGATGCAGGCTCCTGGAATACATTTAATTTGGAAGTTAAAATAAATAAACGTTTATCTGCACAGTTTACCGAAGAGCTGCGTTTCAAAGAAAACTTTTCTCGTCTTAATCTTTTATATACCAACGCTGGCCTAGAATATAGAGTGTTGAAGAATTTAAAAGCTGCATTTGTTTATCGCTTCATAAATAAATATCAAGATGAGAATTATTTTAGCTTACGTCATCGATTAATGTTGGATGTGTCAGCAAAAAAGAAGTATAAAAAAGTAGATTTTGCATACAGATTCAGATTACAAGCCGAAGAGCAGGATATGTATTCCAGTGTTAATGGAAGAATTCCAGAATGGTATTGGAGAAATAAGCTAACAGCAAAATATGATCTTGATAAGCCTTACACTCCGTATGCTTCTGTAGAATTTAGGTATCAAATACGTGACGTGCAAAATATTGAAAGCGATCATACTTGGCACCGTACCCGTTGGGTAGCAGGAGTGGATTACAAGAAAAATGATTATAGCACATTTGGAATATATTATCTCATACAGCATGAGTATAATGTAAAATCCCCGCAGGCCCAATACATTATAGGTTTAGAGTATTCGCTTACCCTTTAAATTCTAGTCTTATTCTTGTTTTTCCTAGTATATAACGGGAATACATTTTGTATTTTAGCGAAGCGTATTTATTACTCATATTTTGAGATGTTTGGCTTATGAATTTTGAAGTAACAGAAGAATTTATTGATCAGGTTTCAGTTGCTATTCGCTCCAACGATATAAAGTGGCTGGACAAGCAATTAAAAAAATTGCATGCAGCAGATATTGCCGAAATTCTAAATGAAATAAATCTTGAAGAAGGAAAGAGGCTCTATTACTTTTTAGACGAAAAAATTGCTGCTGATGCGCTTATTGAAATGGAAGAAGATAAGCGCGAGGACTTTCTTGCGCTCTTAACTTCGGAGCAAATTGCTGATCAGATAGACCACCTGCCATCTGATGAGGCGGCTGATATGATTTCTGAACTACCTGCTAAAATTCAGGATGAAGTACTGCGAGAAATTGAAAAAGATGATGCTGCCCAAGCCAGCGATATCGTAGATCTTTTAAAATACGATGAGAATACGGCTGGTGGAATCATGCAAAAAGAGTTGGTGCGTGTTCGTTCCGACCGTAACATGATTGACTGCGTACGTGAACTGCGTAAACATGCTGATCGTATCGAAGATGTATTTGCTATTTATGTGGTGGATGAAGGCGACCGGCTGGTTGGTTTAATTCCACTCAAAAGAATATTGACCGTATCTCTTAAAACTCCCATTACCGAAGTTTATGACCCGGAAGTGTTTTCTGTAAAAACAAACATGGATGCCGAAGAAGTTGCTAAGGTTATGGAAAAATACAATTTGGTTTTCGTATCAGTAGTAGATGGTTTGGGTAGGCTGGTTGGAAGAATCACCATCGATGACGTAGTAGATGTAATACGTGCTGAGGAAACGGAAGACGTACAAAAGATGGCGGCAGTAGGTGTGCTGGATGATTCGTACATGAGCAGTTCTGTTTTTGAAATCATAAAAAAACGTTCGGGCTGGTTGATGATACTTTTTGTAGGAGAAAGCTTTACGGCAACTGCCATGAGTTTTTTTGAAGATCAAATTGCAAAAGCAGTAGTGCTTGCTTTGTTTGTTCCGCTAATTATTTCAAGCGGTGGAAATACGGGTTCTCAAGCGAGTACACTTATTATACGATCGCTGGCACTGGGTGAAGTCACCGTTCGCGACTGGTGGGAGATATTTAGAAAAGAAATAAAAGTTGGATTGATACTTGGATTAATATTAGGGACGTTTGGATTTTTACGTGTTGCTGTTTGGAGCTCCTTCGTAGATGTATATGGGCCACATTGGTTGCCTGTTGCTTACACCGTTGGGTTTTCTTTGATGGGAGTGGTATTGTGGGGGAACTTAATGGGTACTGTTTTTCCGTTTATTTTAAAGCGATCAGGGCTAGACCCTGCTGTTTCCTCTGCGCCCTTTGTAGCAACGATGGTAGATATAACAGGGCTTCTAATTTATTTTACCATTGCAACTATTATGCTAACTGGAGTATTGCTTTAATATGAAAATATTATTTCTCGACTCTGCACATCTTTTTTTAAAACAGGAATTAGAAAGGCAAGGACATGTTTGCGAGGAAGATTTTTTTTCTTCCAAAGCTGAGATAGAAGCCAAACTTTCAAATTACGATGGAGTAGTGCTGCGTAGCCGAATTATTATTGATAAAATATTTATTGATAGATTAGTATCTATTCCCTCCCCAATAGGGAGGGTAAGGGTGGGACAATTCATCGCTCGTGTAGGCGCAGGCATGGAGCACATTGATGTGGCCTATGCCGAAAGCAAAGGTGTTAAATGCATTTCCTCTCCCGAAGGAAATCGCAATGCCGTTGCAGAACATGCCTTGGGTATGCTTTTAAGTTTGTTAAATAATATTTCTAAGGCTAATGCTGAAGTAAAAGCAGGAGAATGGAAACGTGAAGCAAACAGAGGGACAGAGCTTGAAGGAAAAATAGTTGGAATTATTGGATATGGAAACACCGGAAGTGCTTTTGCTAAGGTGCTGAGCGGATTAGGAGTGAAGATGCTGGCGTACGATAACGACCCATCCCTAACCCTTCCCGAAGGGAAGGGAAATGTTGAGATTGTTTCTTTGAAAGAAATTTTTGAAAAGGCTGATGTTGTATCACTTCATTTACCATTAACAGAAGAAACTAATTATCTGGTAGATGATACTTTTATAAATAAATTCAAAAAAAATATTTGTCTCATCAATACTTCCCGCGGTCCTATAGTAAAGACAGCGGATTTAGTGAAAAACTTAAAATCCAGAAAAGTGCTGGGTGCTTGCCTAGATGTAATTGAATACGAAGAAACATCCTTTGAGGCTGTTGATTCTACAACTAAGAACCAAGAACTAACAACTAATTCTGACTGGAAATATCTTAAAGAATCTCAGAATGTAATCCTAACTCCTCACATTGCCGGTTGGAGTTTTCAATCCAGCGAAAAGATGGCGAGGATATTAGTCGAGAAGATTGCTGAACTTTGCAAATGAAGAATATAAAAGAGAGAACAGATAAGGTAATAAAAACACTTCAAAAGTGTTCTTTTGTATTAGTGTTTGCAAGTTCGTTTTCACATGCTCAAACATCCAACGATTCCACCACCACCTCTATTTTAATTACAAGTTATCCATTCTCCTACAATACATATTTTTTGCAGGGTACATTTGCTATTGGTCCATCTTTTTCCATAAAACAAAATAAGACAAGTTTTCAGGTTGGTGTGCTTTGTGATACAAAGAGGTATATCTACTATGAACATGTAGCGCATGCCCAAACTGATACAATCAAGGCTATTAATTTAATTCTTCCTGTTTTAATTAGCTACGATATTCATTTAAGTAAAGCAGCTAATTATTTTATAACTGGCGGGATTGCTTTCGGAGGTAGGTATTATTTAGAACACAATAGTACTGTTAGAGCATCAACTGGTTTGAACGTAGTTATTGGTGCTGGCGTTTCGTTCTCTTTTCTAAAAGAATTTAAGATCAAACTTTATCCAAACCTCAGATATAATGGCCAGCTGTTTCCTGGGTTTTTTATTGATCTTTCTTTGTAAGAACAAAACAAGGAGTAATTTGAGGCTACGACATGATTTTTTTATTTCACCATAAACCTAATCACTTTTGAATTTACACTTTGTGCAGATACTTTTGCAAAGTACAGGCCGTAGTTTAATTGCAGCTTGTAGTTTTTATTAAAGTTGCCGGCATTTAGTTCTATGGTTTCAGAAAGCACTTTTCGGCCCATGATATCTATTATTTCAAAATTTCCTTTTCCAGTATTCATTCCGCTAATGCTAAGTTGAAATTCTCCATTGTTTAAAGATGGATTTATTGTGATGACAGCGTCTTTAATTGGATTTTCATTTACGGATGATCCTCCTCCAGTTAAATCAACACTCCAGATTCCTCTTCCAAAGGTGGAGCAGTACATTTTATTTGTTGCGTAATAAATTTCTAAATCAGATACAATTACGTTGGGTAATCCATTGCTAAAAAGCTGCCAAGTAGTTTGCCCGTTATCCAATTTGTAAATTCCCACATCGCATCCTACATATAATTCATTAGTGCCTGTTCGTTTTAAAACAGTATTTACCGGCAGATTTGGTAAATTATAACTTATGTTTGTCCAGTTTAATCCTCCATCTATAGTTTGAAAAACTTTTACGCCAGGGTAAAAACCTCCAACAGAAACCCAAACAGTATTTGGATTTACATCATCTACTGCCAAATCAATAAAATATAATGAGTCGGGTAGGCCGGCTGTAATGTCTGTCCAACTGCTGCCTCCGTTAGAAGTTCTCCAAGCCATGGCACCTGAGCTGGTGGTGGTTTGAACGCGCTTAGTTAAATAAATATAATTGTTGTTGCTAGGACAGATAGCTATTGAAGTTATTGGTGGCCCGGTAATATTTGATATCGGGCTCCAGTTATCGCCATTGTCGGTAGATTTATGTAAGTTCTCGTAGCCTGCATAAAGTACATTGTTATTGGTAGGATCTCTTTCAATGGGAGTTGTCCACTCGCCATTTTCTCCGGTAATGTTTAGTGAGGTAAGTGTTTGTCCGCCATCAGTAGTTTTTTCGAAGTAGCCAAACTGTGAAGACACAATCATAGTGCTAGAATCGATACCATCCATGCTTCCATCCATGCCATCGCCACCATTTACAAAATTCCAAGTGCTACCGTTATAATACACCGTGCCGTTATCTTGAGCTCCTGCAATTAAAAAGTTAGGATTGTTTTTGCTGGTGCTAACTCGGTAATAAGATGGTATTTGCATTCCATCACTAATGCGAGTCCACGATGTAGTATTAAGTGTTTGGCTAATAGTTTGGGCTTTGTACAATCCTCCATCGTTACACAAGTAATAGGTATTATTTAAATTGTTGTAGGCAAAAAAATGTTGATCGGGGTGAATGGAATAATAATCATTTACTTGATTCATAGTGGTACCTCCATCGTTAGATCCCCAAACCGTTAAACCTCCCGTGTAAATAGTGTTTCTATCTGTAGGATTTACAATAATTGTAAGGTCATAGGCTCCTTGTCCACCGGAACCGTTTCCATTGGAGGAAAGTATGTTGGGTGTAGTACAACGTTGCGACCAGGTGCTTCCGCCATTGGTAGTACGGTAAATTGCATGCAAGCCTTGACTCATGTTACAGCATAGTGCATACACATAATTTGGATCGGAAGTCGAAATGGCTAATTCAATGCGTTGCGCTGAGCCAGTTTTTGGTATTCCTGTATTTAGTAAAGTCCATGTGCTGCCAAAGTCGGTAGATTTTAAAATACAAGCAGAGCCTTCGTTTATTTTACTCACATAGCCGCCCGAAGCGTATAGTATATTTTTATTTGTTGGGTCTTGTTCTATGTCCCAAATGAGGGAGTCAATAATTTTTGTCCAGCTACCTCCTCCATCTGGTGATTTCCAAATGCCTCCTGTACCTGCAGCAACCAAATCGTTTGAGTTTGTAGCGTTTACAAACACTCTACGAATTAATGAGCCATCAAAATTAGTTTGGTTAAATGATAATCCGGTAGGTGACCAAGACTGACCTCCATTGGTAGTTTTAAAAACACCTAACCCATAATGTGCCATGCGCTTTCTTCCATCAGTATGAAGCGCAACACCAATATATCCATAATCGCATACCGAAATATACATGGTGTCGGGATGAGCAGGGTCAACACAAATATCGCTGATGCGAAGTATTGGAAGGTTATCAGTTAAGGGCATATAGCTTTGTCCTCCGTTGGTAGTTTTCCAAACTCCACCTTGTGCAACCCCCACCCAAAAGGTACTGGAATCTGTAGGGTGAAAAGTAATGGTGTTTATTCTTCCGATTCCGTAGTAGTCTAATCCGGATCCAACAGGTGCGCCCGGCACATTAAACGGACCCACGGGAGTCCAGGATGCTGCTGTAGTTTTAGCAAGCATATTTTTTTGTTCCGCAATATTTATGGATTCTCTAAAGTATTCGTATTCATCCGGCAGGGAGCCATCTGCATTTGCGCGTTTGGCATTCTGATCTTGCCAACGCTTATACCATTTCCATCCTTCTTCTTTGCTTAGGTCTTTTCCTTTGGCCCAATCCTTAAATTCCTGTTGTTGTTTTACAAAATTAGAAATGGGTTTTGTGTTTTGTGTTTTCTCTTGCGAAAAAAGTACAACTGATGTAAGTAGAGTGATAGATAAAAAGGTAAAGATTGTTTTCATTGTTTATTATTTTATGCTAAAGCGAAGGTATAAAGCGTAAGGTGAAAAGCAAATTTTTTACCTACTAAATATTAGGGCAGAGCAGAAAAAAATAAGATTATTTGAGGGCAGGGATGGAGGAGGCTATTTTTTCAACTTCTGCATCAATTTTTTTTAATATTGGAGGCACTTGATGCCCAAAGCGTATTTCTTTTATTGAGTTATTTATAGTATAGCGAAGAAATTTTTGTTGACTATCTTCTGCCCCGTAATCGTATTCGGTTTTCATGGTGTCTAATCGAGCCGATTCGATAAAATTCCAAAAGTTTTTATTTGTTTTTTTGTTTAGGATTCCAATGTGATTCTCAGGGTTTCTTCCTAATTTTTGGTAGTTGTAGTTTCCCTTGTAGTCGATTAATATTTTGTAGGGTGTGCAGTTCTTTAAGCAGGCTGATTTTTCAAATTCAATACTATCGTATATTTTTATTTTTCTGTTTTTTATACTAAGGCATGAAGCAGCAATAATGCATAGCAGGAAAAATATAGTAAATAGATTTTTATGCTTTATATATTTCATTGAAATAACTACTAGAAATAATTTTATAATAACCGAAGGTAGTAAATGCTACCTCAAAATCAAGAGTCTATTTGAATCTAATTTGATAAATATAAAAAGCAAAATTGTAAATGCCCAAAGTGAAGAACCTCCATAACTAAAAAATGGAAGTGGTATTCCAATTACTGGAGCAAGGCCAATAGTCATTCCTACGTTTACCGTCAAGTGAAAAAATAATATGGAGGCAACACCATAGCCATATACCCTGCTAAATGGAGAGCGTTGCCGTTCAGCAACAATAATAATTCTGAGTATTAGAGCCAGAAATAGCAAGAGGATAAACATGCTCCCTAAGAATCCCCATTCTTCGCCAACGGTACAAAAAATAAAATCGGTGCTTTGTTCGGGTACAAAATTGTATTTGGTTTGTGTGCCTTGCAAAAAGCCTTTTCCGGTAAAACCACCTGAGCCTATAGCAATTAAGCTTTGGTTTACATTGTACCCGGCTTTTTTCTTCATGTCTTTATCATCTTCTTTACCTAAAAAAACATTGATACGAGTTTTTTGGTGTGGCTTCATTTTACTGAAGGCATTGTCGACACCAAATACACCGGCACCGGCAAGAATTAATAAGCCAAATACAACCAGAATAATATTTTTAGCTCGCTTTCTATTCCTGCTGCTTACCCATACTGCTAATGAAACAACCGAAGCGATAAGTATTAATAATAATACAAGCATTATTTTATTTACCAGCAGTGCAGATATAAGAATCAGGATTGCAAAAAATCCTCCCAGTAAAATATTACCTGAAAATCCTTCTCTGAAAAGAACAAAGATAAATGCAGTATATACCAATGCGGTGCCTGTTTCTTTTTGAAGTACGATTAAGATGGCAGGAAGAAGTATAAGGGTAAAAGCAATGACTTTAGTTTTAAAACTTTCTACTCGAGTGCCCATAGCGCTCATGTATTTTGCCAGGGCCAAGCAAACGGCAAACTTTCCAAACTCTGCTGGTTGTAAGCCAAAATCTCCAAACCGAAACCAAGATTTACTTCCTGAGATTTCGGTTCCGAAAAATATTACTGCAATGAGAGAAAGGCAGCTAATAATGTAGATAGGATAGGGGAACGCAGTAAAAAAATTTGCATCAATGATGAGAATCGTAATTGCAATAACTAAAGCGCCTGTAATCCAAAGAAGTTGCTTGCCATACTTTTGAGAAATATCGAGTATGCTGTTGTGCTCATCGTTAAAAACTGCTGCATAAATATTTACCCAACCCAATATTGCCAGTAGCAACCATAAGCCAGTAATAGTCCAGTCAATGTTTTGAAATATATTTTTTTGTTCTCTCGACATTATTTCTTCGTGGCAATTTTTTTATGTATCAAATCTATTTCGAGCATCCTCTTTTCAACTTCTGGCCTGGTAATGCTATCTTTCAGATACATTTCCATCATCAGGCTAGCTATGGGTGCTGCAAACTGGGAGCCAAACCCTGCATTTTCTACTACTACCGAAATTGCAATTTTTGGATTTTCAACTGGAGCAAAGGCTACGTAAACGGAGTGGTCATCTCCATGTGGGTTTTGAGCAGTTCCAGTTTTTCCGCAGTAAGGTATGCCCGGGATTTTATTATTAGCTCCTGTTCCACTTTCTACCACTTGTGCCATTCCTTCTACCACCACATCAAAGTATTTTGGATCGATGGTGGTGTTATGTTTTACTTTAAAACGCGGTTGGTTAACTGTAACCCCATCAATGGCTTTCATAATATGTGGAATGTAATAATAGCCGCGGTTGGCAATGATGCACATTACATTTGCCATTTGCAATGGAAGTATTCCCAACTCGCCTTGTCCAATTGATAGGGAAACAATGGTAGAAGATTTGAAATCATTTTTCTTTCCAAAGAATTTCTTTTCGTAATACTGAATGGAAGGAACATTACCGCGAAGCTCATAGGGGAAATCTGATCCCAGCGGAACGCCCACGCCAAAGCTTAACACATGATTGCGCCACACTTCATATCCTTTTTTTGTAGTGCCATATTTTTTTGCATCAATAATTCCTCTGAACACATAGCAGAAATACGAATTGCAGGAAGTAGAAATTGCTCCAACTAAATCTCTTGGCGATGAATGAGCATGACATTTAGGCTTCCCTCCCATTACTGGATAGCCCCCTCTGCAGGGATATAAGCTTTGGGGAGTTAAGGTGCCTTCCTGTAAGCCAATCAAAGAGTTTATTAATTTAAAAATTGAACCTGGGGGATAAGAGGCCATTAAGGCTCTGTTAAATAGAGGCTTCAAGGTGTCTAGCTGCAGTTCTCTATAGTTTTTTGGCAGCACACTTCCAATAAGCAAATTTGGATCGTAAGCCGGACTGGAAATATAGGCAAGCACTTCGCCCGTAGTTGGTTCAATCGCCACAACACTTCCAATTTTATTTTGCATCAGTTTTTCACCGTAGGCTTGTAACACAGCATCGATGGAGCAGGTTAAATTTTTACCAACAACAGCAGCGGTGTCATAAATGCCGCCCATGTATTTTCCTTGGGAGCGATTGTGTACATCTACCACTTCAATTCGAATGCCTTTTTTTCCTCTTAATACATTTTCGTAGGCTTTTTCTAGCCCTGTAATGCCAATGTAATCCCCATCCTGATAATAAGAACTTGTATCGGTAAGTTTTTCGTTTACCTCACCCACATACCCAAGTAAATGTCCGGCAATGGGTTTTGGGTATTTGCGTAATGTACGCGGCTGTAAGAAAAATCCAGGAAACGTAAATAGTCGTTCCTGTAAAATGGCAGAATGCTCTACCGAAATTTCTTTTTCGAATACGGAAGCTTTGCGGGAAGAATTAGGAGGAAGGACCGCTTTCTTCATTCGTTTTATAAAAGTTTCTTTGTCAATGCCCAGCACTTGACAAAAAGCCAACGTATCTAATTTTTTTACTTGACGAGGAATTACAATTAGGTCGTAAGCAGCTTGGTTGTAAACTAGCTGCTTTCCTTTTCTGTCAAATATATTCCCCCTGGCAGGATAATCTACTACGTAGCGAAAGGCCTGGTTGCGTGCGGTTAGTTTATATTGATTGTCAATGATTTGAATATAAAATAAACGTGCTAGAAAAATCAGTACAATGGATGAGAATATCGCAATGATAACATATTTCCTGTCGGAGAAATTTGAATTCACTTTGAGCGGGTGTTAGAAAAGAAAAACTGACTGATGCATGCCAGCGTTAAAGTGAACATGGAACTAAGTATTACTCGAGAAAGCGTTGAAAAAATATCTGTAAATCGAAATGTTTCCATAAAAAATAATATGCTGTGATGGGCAAAAATTAAAATCCCTGCGTAGGAAAAAAACCAGCCAAAGCCAAACTGCTGAATGGTGGGGCTTTGGCCCATATCATATCCATCGCGCGGAGAAAATAATTTTAATATTGTTGGTCTTAGAAATGCCATAAATACCGATGCTGCAGCGTGAATGCCTCCTGTGTCAGAAAACATATCGACACCAATGCCTATTAAAAAAGCAAAAACAAGTAATAGCCATTTGGGGGTTTGAAAAGGGAGCATCAAAATAAACAAGACATATAAAAACGGATTCAAATACCCACTTAGCTGAATGTTGTTCAAGATTAACACCTGAAATAGAATCAGAAAGATAAAGCGTACAATATTTATAAGTACCTCGTTAATCATTTTGAGATTCTGTTTCTAATTTTTCTTGTTCGACTTTCATTTTATTATTTACCACTTTTACGTACGACAAGCGTTTGAAGTTTGTTGAAAGTTTTACTGTAACATTAAAAAAGGAGTTGCCGGCAATTTTTTCAAATGATTCGATGGTGCCTACGGCAACGCCCTCAGGAAAAATGGATGAGTAGGAGCTGGTAACAATTTTATCACCTTTCAATAATTTTAGATGGGAGGGTATACGTTCCATGGTTGCGTGCCATTCATCGGTTCCATCCCAGGTAAGAATGCTGTTCTCCCCATATTTTTTTATGTTTACCGGTACCCTCATGTTTTCATGTAAGACAGACATGACCGAGCAAAAGTTTCCTGAAACATCACGAACAATACCTACAATACCTTCACTTGAAATTACCGCCATTTCATTTTTTACTCCTTGGTTGGAGCCAATGTTTAATGTTAGGTAATTTTTTCTACGGTTGGTAGAGCTGTTTACCACTTTGGCATTTAGGTAAACATACTTTTTAGCATTTTTACTTGTGTCGTTCGTTGTTGGAATGGAAACAGAAACTCCCCGGTATGATTGCCTAAGTTGATTTCTAAGGGTTACATTTTCTTGGGCTAGTAAATCATTCGTTTCTTTTAAGTTAAAATAATCTGTGATGCCCGAGTAGGTTTGATAAATATTTCCAGAAAGGGCGTTGGAGGAATTTAAAAAATGTGCACGTTGAAAATGGTTATTCTGAAGTATCAGAAAAACAGCAAATGTTTCGAGCAAAAGAAAAAGTAAGGTGTAATAATTACGTGTAAAAAATAATATCAGGTTACGCATTTACAAGCTAGTATCATTATTAATTGCATCCAATGAAAATTGAATGCTCTATGAACGGCAATTTATTTATCGAATCAAGAACGGAAACTTATCTGCATTCTTTAACGCAATACCTGTTCCGCGAGCTACCGCGCGTAGTGGATCTTCGGCCACATGAACAGGTAATTTTGTTTTCAAAGAAATGCGCTTGTCAAGCCCTCTCAATAATGCACCCCCGCCTGTTAGATAAATACCTGTACGGTAAATGTCGGCTGCAAGCTCCGGTGGAGTAATTTCAAGCGCGTTCAAAATAGCTTCTTCAATTTTAGAAATAGATTTATCTAACGCATGGGCAATCTCGGAATATGAAACAAAAATTTCTTTTGGAACACCAGTCATTAAATCTCTTCCATGTACCGGATAATCGGGCGGTGGATTTTCTAAGTCAGGAATAGCAGCGCCTACTTCAATTTTAATGCGCTCTGCTGTGCGTTCGCCTACTAAAATATTGTGCTGTCTGCGCATGTATTCTTCTACATCCGCAGTAAGTTCATCTCCTGCAATGCGGATGGATTTGTCGCAAACAATCCCTCCCAATGCAATGATGGCAATGTCGCTGGTACCGCCTCCAATATCTACAATCATATTTCCCATAGGCTCTTCCACATCAATACCAATTCCAAGTGCTGCTGCCATAGGCTCGTGAATCAAATACACTTCTTTTCCTCCTGCATGCTCTGCCGAATCTTTTACTGCGCGCTTTTCAACTTCTGTAATTCCGGAAGGAATACAAATTACAAGTCGTAGTGAAGGAGCAAAAAGTCTTCTGCCTGGATTTATCATTTTGATTAATCCTCGAATCATGTATTCGGCTGCGTTAAAGTCTGCAATTACACCATCGCGCAGCGGACGAATGGTTTTTATATTCTCATGAGTTTTGCCATGCATTTGCATAGCCAATTTCCCCACAGCTATGACTCTGCCGGTGTTTCGTTCTATGGCTACAATAGAAGGTTCATCCACCACCACTCGGTCGTTGTGAATGATTACCGTGTTAGCAGTCCCCAGGTCAATTGCTATTTCTTGTGTTAAAAAACTGAAAAATCCCATGTGTTTTGTTGCTGTTACTGAGGTTGAATTCTAATTATTTATAATCTCTTCAAATGTGGCTATTAAGCCTTAAACTTTAACATGTAACTTCTATTCTTTTCAACATTTTAATGTTTGAAATGACGTACACCTGTAAATACCATGGTCATGTTGTTCTGGTCGCAATAATCGATAGATTCTTTGTCCTTTACCGACCCGCCAGGCTGAATGACCGTGTTGATGCCTTCTTGGTGGGCAATCTCCACACAATCTGCAAAAGGAAAAAATGCATCCGATGCCATCACAGCACCTTTGAGGTTAAAATTAAAGCTTTTGGCTTTTATTATTGCCTGTTTTAGTGCATCTACTCTGGAAGTTTGTCCAACGCCACTTGCTAAAAGCTGATTGTTTCCAGATAATACAATGGTATTTGACTTGGTATGCTTCACAATTTTATTTGCGAAAACTAAATCGCTTAGCTCTTGTTGGGTAGGAGTTTTTTTAGTAACCGACTTCATATCTGCTTCAGTTTCGGTTTTAAAATCCTTATCCTGCTCCAAGAAGCCATTTAATGCAGTGCGAATTTGTTTTCCAGCAATGACTGCTTGCTTTTGCTTTAGGATGATGCGGTTCTTTTTTTGCTTTAACAGTTCTAAGGCAGAAGCCTCAAAGTCTGGAGCAATTAATATTTCAAAAAATAGCTTATTTATTTCCTGAGCGGTTGCTTCATCCACTTTTGTGTTGGTAATCAAAACTCCGCCAAAAGCCGATACTGGATCGCCAGCTAATGCATTGTTCCAAGCATCTAGTAATTTTTTTCTGGAGGCTAAGCCGCAAGCGTTGTTGTGTTTAATAATAGCAAACGTAGTGTCAGAAAACTCAGCCATTAAATTTACAGCAGCATCTAAATCTAGCAGGTTATTATACGAAAGCTCTTTGCCATTTAGCTGGTCAAAAAGTTTTTCAAAATCCCCATGAAAAGTTCCTAGCTGGTGGGGATTTTCCCCGTAGCGTAATGCTTTAGATTTTGTGCGGGCACCATTCATGTTCAAGGGTGCTGCACCTGCTCCTGAAAAATAATTGTGAATGGCAGTATCGTATTTTGAAGAAACGCCAAAAGCTTTTTTGGCCAAATTTTTTCTTTCCTCTAACGATGATTCGCCATTGTTATCTTGTAAGATTTTTAACAAATCTGCATATTCATTTTTGGAGGGAACAATAACTACATCGTTAAAGTTTTTTGCTGCTGCACGAATCAGTGAAATGCCTCCAATGTCAATCTTTTCGATTATTGTTTTTTCATCTTTTGTGCTGCGCACCGTTTCTTCGAATGGATATAAATCCACAATCACCAAATCAATTTCCGGAATTTGGTATTCTTCCAGTTGAGCAATATCGCTTTCTAAATCCCTGCGACTAAGGATGCCGCCAAAAACTTTGGGGTGTAATGTTTTTACCCTTCCTCCTAAAATAGAAGGGTAGGTAGTAAGATCTTCAACACGAATAACTTTTCCGCCATTTTTTTCAATAAACTCTTGCGTGCCTCCGGTGCTGTATAGTACAACACCCAGCTCATTTAATTTTTTTATGATGGGCTCTAAATTGTCTTTGTAATAAACCGATATAAGTGCGCTTTTTATCCTCTTCTTCATAGAAGACGAAAGTATGAATTCGTAGCCTATTTATGTTTATAATGCATAGGGAAATGATGGTAGGTTACTAACATAATATCAACTTAATGTAGGTGTTGTTGGCAGGTGGAAAGAATACCATCAAATGGTTTAACATTTTTTGGATTATTAGGTTTGTCTCTAATTTGTACTTTAGCCGGTACATGTTATTCTTTACCCTCTTTAAGGAAAGTATTCTCTTTGCCATTCAGGCCTTAATTACCAATAAATTAAGAAGCTTCCTCTCCTTGTTGGGCATCACCATTGGTATTTTCGCAATCATCTCTGTTTTCACCATGACGGACTCGTTGGAGAAAAAGCTTCGGGACAGCGTGCAGTCGCTGGGCGATAATGTTATTTATATCCAAAAATGGCCCTGGACTTTTGGACCAGATTACCCTTGGTGGAAATACATAAGGAGACCTGTACCCAATGTGAGTGAATTAAGCGAAGTACAGAAGCTTAGCAAGAAGGGAGAGTCCTTTGCATTTATGATATCTGCCAATGGAACCGCAAAATATCAAAGCAACAGCATCGAAAATGCTAACCTTATTTGTGTTTCGCATTATTATGATCAAATACGTTCATTTACTATTGAAAGTGGCAGGTATTTTTCGGAATATGAATCTGCCAGTGGTAGACCAATTTGTATTATTGGGTATACAATTGCAGAAGGATTGTTTGGGAATTTAGATCCCCTAGGCAAGCAAATTAAAGTTAGAGGAAATAAAATAACAGTAATAGGCGTGATGAAAAAAGAAGGGGAGAGTATGCTGGGAAATAATGTAGATGCTCAGGTGCTTGTTCCTATCAACTTTGCTCGTAACCTTTTAGACATGCGCAGCGAAAATTTTCAACCCATGATTATGGTTAAGGCAAAGCCAAACATTTCCAACGAGGAATTAACGGATGAGCTAACAGGTATTATGCGCAGCATACGAAAGTTAAAGCCCATTGCCGATGATGACTTTTCTTTGAATGAGACTTCTATGATATCGGGGCAGGTAAATGATTTGTTTGATGTAGTTGGCATAGCGGGTTGGGTGATAGGAGGCTTTTCTATTTTGGTAGGAGGGTTTGGAATTGCCAACATCATGTTTGTATCCGTAAAAGAACGCACCACGCTTATAGGAATACAAAAATCGCTTGGAGCGAAAAACTATTTTGTGCTTTTGCAGTTTTTATCTGAAGCGGTTATGCTATCTGTGATAGGAGGAGCAATTGGTTTGGCATTAATTTATGCAGGCACTTTTATTGTGGAATCATCCATGGAAATGCAGTTTGACTTAACGCAATCAAACATTATTTTAGGATTCACCATATCGGCACTCATAGGTGTTGTATCCGGCTTTGTGCCTGCATATACCGCCTCGCAGCTGGATCCTGTAGAGGCAATACGTAGTAACTAATTTATGAAACTGCTAGAAAAACGAAATATCCTTTTAACCATTACCTGCATCGTTGGGATTTTATGGAGTTTGATGAATTTTATTTTTGTCTTCTCTCCCTTCATCAAAAAAATTAGCGATTGGGCGCCCGCTATTTATGGAATCATTGTAGCAATACAATTTATTTCTTTTATTGGTGTTTGGCACATGAAGCGCTGGGGTGTGCTACTTTGCATTGCAGCCTTTACAGTAAAAATTATCTTCTCCATTTTTGTAAATGATATCAGCTACGTAGGCATAGGCCTTGCAACAGCAATAATTATTTGCCTGTTATTCTTCTATAATAAAATGGATGATGAGCTTTAGGGGTTATCCTTGATACTTCATAACCCACGAATGTATCATTCTGAAATCAATTCCATATCGGTTTCCTAATTTCCGATAACTGGTTTCTCCGGTTAAATACTCGGCAATAATTGCCTCTTTTTCAATAATTGTTTTTTTCATTTGTTTACATGTTAATTGCGTAAACCTATTTCAGGACGAGACACTATCAAGTGGGTTAACGATTTTCCTGTGTCGTCAGAACTTACGTCCTGACGAATATATTCTTGATCTCTTTATCGTCAGGTGGTCCGAAGGAGTCCTTCGGGCCTTCGGAGTAAGTATTTTTAATTTGTTAATTAATCCCAAACTTAAAGAAAATTATATGTGGTACATAATTTAGAGGTAATTTTATTGTGGCGCCCTAGTATTAACAGCTCACTGCATTTTCATCAGCAACTCCATGGCAGTATCTACATCCTTTACTTTTCAATTTTTAGGGTAAGTTTATTTTCATTGCGCTGCACACATAATGTTTTGTTATTGCTAATTATAACTGCAGCTACTACTTGGATTTGTTTCATAATCTTTATTGATATTTCAACTACTTATTTCCATTCGTTCGAGGGAAAAAGGTCAATAAATTTGAATTCTTTTTTAGTTGTTTCTTTACTGATCATAATTTCAAATTCTTTAAATGTCTCATCACTTCACGTTCTACTTTATCAAAGTCAGGTAAATTTTGTATTTGCTCTTTCATAGAGCTTTCCCAACGCCCTTTGTATTGTGGTAATCGTTCTGCCAGTTTTTTTTGAAAATCAGCAGAGTTTAATTTTTTAGTTGAACATTTGTTAGCGAATTCCTTTGCATAAAAAGCAGCATCCATACCATGTTGTTCCAGCAAATACCAAAGGTCGTAAAAATCGCGTGCCTGCATGCGTTGCATCACTGTACGCATTTTTTCAACTAACACTTCTTCCAAGCGGTAACATAAAAGTTGATGTTCTGTCAAATCAGAATATCCAAGTAAAACGGTTTGCATTACTGGTTTAAATTCTAATTTTTCACTTCTTGAAATATCAACTTTCACTTTTTTATTATTGCCTTGTCCTCCCAACGGACCAACGTAGCTGATGTAAAAATTAATTCCACCTCCCGATTCTCTATCGGGATCGTGTTCGCCCCGATAGCTATCGGGGTCAATGATTTCGAGACGAATATTTGCTTCCTCCAAAATGTATTCAAAGGTTTCTTTAAACCATGCAAATATTTGTTCGTTAATTGTTTGTGCTGAGTCTGTCGAAGCATCGTTGTTAAGTAAAGTAAAATCAAGGTCCTCTGAAAACCGGTAATCGTCAAAATATATTTTCTTTAAAACTGTTCCACCTTTAAAAACAATCGCTTTAGAAAGTTGCTCGTGCTGAGCTACACCCTGCAATATCCACGATAGCATATAGTCTTTTTCTATTTGCTGGTCACGAACACCCACTTCACGTGCCTTTAGTGATATTTCACCTGGTTTAATCATGTATAAATTGTAGACTTAATCGTTTCTGTTTCTAAGTTTTGCTGAATGCTCCATCTGCTAATCAGCTTTCCGGATTTTGGTAATTCCGTATCCAATAGAACATAAGAAGCTTTTTTTGCTTTTTGTAATTTATCTGTGATATTATTATTTATTTCCAGTAGCTCTAATAAAAATCCAAGCCGTTTAATAACCGCCTGAGATTTGAATTTTTGTGTGTAATCAAGTAGTGTATCAAATTTTATTTTTTCTTTCGAAACATAAATTGCCCTTGCTACTTCAACAATTCCGCCTGCGTAATCGGGTTTAAATAAACAGTCAACAATTGTTTTTTCAAGATCAGAACATTGCACTTTATTGAAATTATCTACCCACATTTTTTTTGCTCCAAAAAAATGACTTTCATTATGATATATAAATTGAAAAGAAACATTTTTGATTTTAATTACTGATGGACGTATTTGTTTTGAAACAACAATTTGTTCCTTCAAAGAAGGTTGTGTTATGAGGTTGTGAATTTGCAAAGCGGAATAATAACCGATATAATGGTCGGCATCTCTAACTAAGTTTGCAGCGATCACATGCCAGTCGGGCATAAACGATTCTGAATTCTGTTCGTATGGAATAATGTAATAAACACTTTCTTTCAATCTCATCAATAAACCTCTCTTAGTCATGTCGCTTAATAATTCTCTAACTGCACTTTCTTTCGACTTAGGTAATGCTTTAAACGCTTCGGCATAATTAAAACAAGCCCTGTTCTGTCCGTTGAAATAGGATAGAAGTTCGTTAGATTGCGTTGATATATACTTATTTTTCATAGTCTATAAGTCAGGTTAAACCTGACCACAATGATACGAAAAATTATAATGTTTGTAATAGTTTTTGTCAAATAAATCATATTTCATAGATATACAATCAGGACTAATACCGATGCGACATATCTTTTAGTCCAATTACAATGGAATATGTCGATTGGTATTATACCAGAATATTTTGGACTAATTTTTAAAGAGTAATGGTATAACCTGACTATTATGATATGAAACATCATTATTGGTGATGCGCTGGCTAAAAATGGCTATTTTGATTTTGCCCAGTGGGTCGGCTTGTGCGAAATTAAGTTAACATTTCTGTCAACCTATTTCAGGACAAGTCAATTTTATTGTGGCGCCCTAGTATTAACAGTTCACTGCATTTTTACCAGCAACTCCATGGCAGTATCTACATCCTTTACTTTTTCAATTTTTAGGGTAAGTTTATTTTCTCCTTCGTTTATAGCACAGCTTGTCGGGTTTGATTGTACAAACTGTATTATTTTAGAAAAGACATCACTTTGGTAGTAGGGAGATTTTTGATTGGAGACAAACCAGGCTATCAGCTTACTATTTTTTAAAACTACTTTTTCAAAACCTAATTTTACTGCCAGCCATCGCAGCCTAACTACATTGATTAGTTTTTTGGTTTGTATTGGCAGTACTCCAAAACGATCTACCAATTCAGATTCAAATGCAGTTAGTTCTGCTTCTGTTTTACTGTTGTCTAACTTTTGGTACAACACAATGCGTTCCATAATACTCTCCACATATTCCTCGGGAATCAAAATGGCAAGATCAGTATCTATTACACAATCGCGAACCCAGTTGGAGATTTGTGTTTTGGGAGCTGATGTATTAGTTTGTGTGTTGCTATCTTTCTGAGTTTTTACATCTGCTTCTGCCATTTCTTCACGCAGTTCTTCCATGGCTTCGTCCAAAATCTTCTGATACATTTCATAGCCAATATCGGTGATGAAGCCACTTTGCTCTGCTCCCAATAAATTTCCTGCACCGCGAATGTCTAAATCACGCATGGCAATATTAAAGCCGCTACCTAAATCAGAAAACTCTTCGATGGCGCGCAATCTTTTTTTGGCTTCGTTGGTCAGGTTTGCAAAAGGGGGAGTAAGCAAATAGCAATATGCTTTTTTATTGGATCGGCCCACGCGCCCACGCAGTTGATACAAATCACTGAGCCCATAATTTTGTGCATCGTTTACAATAATTGTGTTTGCGTTTGAAATGTCTAAGCCAGATTCAATGATGGTGGTACAAACCAACACATCGTATTCGCCTTCAATAAAATCTAGCATAGCTTTTTCTAGCGCTTCACCGGATAGCTGTCCGTGTGCAACCAGCACTCTTGCTTTTGGACAAAGGCGTTGTACTATTTCGGCAAAGCGCCCGATGTTTTGTACTCGGTTGTGCACAAAGAATACCTGTCCGCCACGCTCTAATTCATAATTGATGGATTCCTTAATTGTCTTTTCATTGTACTGACAAACTTCGGTATAAACTGGATGTCGGTTTGGTGGAGGTGTGTTAATGACTGAAAGATCTCTGGCTCCCATCATAGAAAACTGCAAGGTTCTGGGAATAGGAGTAGCGGTTAGTGTAAGCGTATCTACGTTTGTTTTCAGCGTTTTTAATTTATCCTTCGATCCAACACCGAATTTTTGTTCTTCATCAACGATTAAAAGACCAAGGTCTTTAAACTTTATGTCTTTACTTAATATGCGATGCGTGCCAATCAGTATTTCAATTTTTCCTTCAGCAAGTTTTTGTAAGGTTTCTTTTTGCTCTTTGGCTGATTTGAATCGATTGATGTAATCCACTGTAACAGGAAACCCTTTCATGCGTTCGGAAAAAGTTTTGAAATGCTGCAAGGCTAAAATGGTGGTGGGCACGAGCACTGCAGTTTGTTTTCCATCTAGCGCAGCTTTGAATGAGGCGCGAACGGCTATTTCTGTTTTTCCAAATCCTACATCACCGCAAATGAGTCGGTCCATCGGATAATCTTGCTCCATATCTTTTTTTACATCGGCAGTAGATTTTATTTGATCGGGTGTGTCTTCGTAAATAAAGGATGATTCAATTTCATTTTGCATGTAATTATCGGGAGAGAATGCAAATCCTTTTTGTGCTTTACGCTGGGCATATAATTTAATAAGATCAAATGCAATCTCCTTGACTTTCTTTTTTGTTTTCTTTTTTAAGGTAGTCCATGCATTGGAGCCTAGCTTATCCAGCCTAGGTGCAACGCCTTCCTTGCTAGTGTGTTTAGATATTTGATGCAGGGAGTGGATGCTGATGTTTAACGTATCATTGTCTTTATACACTAGCCGAATAGATTCTTGCATCTTCCCATTCACTTCAATCTTTTCTAGTCCTCCAAATCGTCCTATGCCGTAATCGATGTGCGTAACATAATCGCCCGGCTGCAGCGACTTGAGCATTTTTAACGTTATCGCTTCGCTTTTCTTAAAATTATTATTCTTGATTTTAAATTTATGGTACCTGCCAAATATTTGATGATCAGTGTAGCAGGCAATTTTATTAGTGTGGTCAATAAATCCTTCGTGAATTCCACCCATGTCCGTTGTAAAGGGAGGAGTTTTATATTCTGTTATGGAAGGAGGGTAAAGGCTTTCGTAAATGGCAAGTAAGCGCTCAAGTTGTTTGGGGTTATCAAAAAGGATGATGTTCGAATATCCTTTTTTGTGTAGCTCATTCAGGTTTTCAAAAAGCAGATCAAAATTTTTGTTGAAGGCTGGTTGTGGCGCAAAATTAAATGTGGAGGATTCGCTTGCTGCGTTTCCCGAAAAATCAATTGTTGGAAGTTTGGATAATTCAGCTTTTAATTCATTACTCGACACAAAAAGACTGCCAGCTTCTTTTTCAAGAACAGATTTTAATCCTTCTTCAATTTCGTTCAGAATTCTGGTTTCATTATTGAGCCATACAAAAACATCTTTTGAATTCTCAGTAATGTACTCGAGGATTGAAGTGCTTTCTCCTTCAATCATTCGTTCCTGAATATTTGGCAGGATGGATGCCTCCTCAAAGTTTTTTAACGAAAGCTGACTGGATACATCAAAAGTTCGTATCGATTCTACATCATCGCCCGATAGTTCAATTCGTAAAGGTACATCGAGCGCAAAAGAAAATATATCTATAATTCCTCCTCTAACAGCAAATTGTCCGGGCTCTATAACATAGTCGGCACGTTCAAATCCATATTCATTTAATAGATCGGTAAGAAAAAGCAGGGATACTTTTTCTCCTTTGTGTAGAATTAAGGAGTTTTTTTCCAAATTCGCTTTTGAAATTACTTTTTCGGATATTGCTTCGGGATATGAAACAATAAATATAGGAGCATTGTTTTTTTGTGTATGAAATAAACGTACTGAATTAAGAACTTCCGCTCTTAGTTGGATGGAGGAAGAATCATACTCTTCGCTGTTGTATGCTCGTTTGAAGGAAGCAGGAAAAAATAACGAGTTCCCTTTTAGCGTTTCAAGGTCATTTAAAAAATAGGCTGCCTGCTCTTTGTCTTGTAAAATAATTAGGTGTGTGCCTGTAACATTATCAGCAGTGGCTTTTATGATAAAAGAGGATGAAGAAGCAGAAAGTCCTTTTACTTTTCCAGAAACTTTACTTGCTAATAATTTGGAAATAGACAATACATTTTCATCTCCTTGATATAAATTGAGGAGCGTTGAAAACGTAACAGCAGAATTTCCTGCTTTTTCCATTAAATACTAGTCATATAAAACTTATCCAAAGCCTAGAAGAAATAAATATATTCAGATAAATCTATTTCCCTGTAATATCTTTTACTCTATCTCTAAATTCCTCTGCTTTATCTTTGTTGCCCATTAAATCATAGGTGACTGCTAAATTACCCAATGCCTGCGTGTTGGTTGGATAAAGTGCAACAACTTTATTTAATACTTCAATATTCTTAGGGTAATTCTTTAACATTCCGTAGCAATTGGCAAGATTTACCAAGGCATCAACAAAAGTTGGATTTTGTTGAGTGGCTGCTTCCAGACAACGAGCCGCATTTACATAATCCCCTTTGGAGGCATAATCAGTTCCCAGCTTATAGTAGAACTGGTAGTTGCGCATATTTTGTGGCGTAGAATTTTCTACGGAATCAAGGTTAGTAGAAGTTGGAAAAATACGCACATCCAATCCTGTTTTTTTCTGGTGACTTTCTCTGTTTCGTACCCCGTCCGGGAAATATGGATTTACATCCACTGCTTTGTTATAATAATACGAAGCAAGTTCATGTTTGCCCAACCCTTCATACAGAATTCCCATGTTGTTGTAGCTGATAGCATAGCCTGGTGCTTCTTGTATGGCACGTGTGTAATAATATATTGCAGAATCATTATTGATACGCACCGTTTGGTAGGCTACACCCAGTTTAAAAAATGCATCTCCAAAGCGCGGGTTAATGCGCAATGCTTCTTTCATTTGTCTGGTGCCTTTTTCAAACCAATCTGATTTTTCTTGTGGGTCTTTTGCAGCAATACCTAAATTAATTAGTTCGCTGCCGTAATGCCTGCGCACCTGACAGGAGTTGGAAGATGTTTTTACATCGGTAGAAAACAGCGTCATATTATCTTTCCAAACCGGGTTGCGAGTTATGGTTTTAAAAGAGTAAAGGGAAAATACAATCAACAAAAGCCCAAACCCTAACGCATCTTTTAATGGTGGAAGCTTGGAAAAATTTTGCGACCAAAAATTTCTTGATAGCCCTTCTTCTTTTGCTCGGGATGATATTAAAGGTGCCAGCCACACGAGTGCTATACAAAAACCCAGTGATGGCGCATAAAGAAAACGTTCTGCCAATATTCCACCGCGAAGCAACACAAACGCCAAAGGCGGTGCAAGCATAGCTCCAAATATGAGTAGCCCTAGTGCGAGTGGCGATTTGTCAAGTATCTTTTTTAAAGAATAATATGCCAGCGCTCCCGCAATAATAAAGCCAAGCAATACAAATACAGACGAAAAAGTTGCTGCAGGAATTTGATTGAAAGAGTAATCGTAAGATAAAGGGTGAGGAAATAAAATTAATTTAATGCAATACATGAAAATAAGGAAGGTGGTAGGGAACTTGGTTCCTGCTTCTTCATAAGGATAATTGACAATGTCTTTTGGAATGGCTCCAGTAATAGTGCCCAGCACTCCGTATTTATGTGCTTGAAATAATAAAATCATTAACGCAAATGGAATTGTTTTTATCAAACTTTGTTTAATGGTAAGGGTAGATCTAAAATAGATTGCTAAAGGAGCTAAAAGCAAACCCGTCATGGCAGATTCTTTGGAGATGAGAGCTAAGTAATAGAAAACACAAGAGAGAACAACGAGCTTGTAGTTTGTGACATAATTTTTATAAGCCAACAACAATACATATGTGGCAATAATCATATTTAGGAACGCAAGTATTTCGTCCCTGCTTTTTATGTTTGCTACTACTTCGGTGTGAACGGGATGTGCTAAAAATAAAAGTGTAACAATAAATGAGAAAATTGGGTTGTAATTTCTGAACAAATTCATCAAAAGCATGCACAGAAAAAAACCGGTTAAGGCATAGAGGATAACATTTCCTAAGTGACTTACATGCGGATTGCCCGGAAAAAATTCGTTTTCAATAGCAAACGTAATCATGGAAAGAGGCCGGTAATATCCAAGATTTACATTGTCAAAATGCCACATGCCCACACTAAGAATTTTTGGAATACCACTGATGCCCTCAGTTACATATTCATTACCAGTTATTGCGCCAACATCATCCAATACGTATTCATGCTTTATGGTATTAAAGTATAAGCAGAAACCTATAGCAGCTGAAATAATTGCAAACCCAAAATTAGGCTTAAATACAGGCAGCGTAGGTAGTTTAGCTTTTGCTTGCTTTTGAGGGCTACCTTTTATAGGTTTCTTTTTTGACATTTAATAGTAGGCGAATTTACGAATTAGATTAGGATGATTACTTTTGTATTACAATGAAAAAGCCACCTCTATTTACTCTTCCCTTATTTTTAGCTATCAGTATTATTTGTCATGCCCAACCAAAACTTTTGGTGGGCTTAGTGATTGACCAAATGCGCTACGATTACATCGAAAAATACTGGGATAAATATGGAGAGGGTGGGTTCAAAAGGTTAGTAAACGAAGGTTTTAATTGCAAAAACACCAACTATAATTATGTACCCACATTTACAGGCCCTGGTCATGCATCTATATTCACAGGCATGACCCCATCGGTACATGGGATTGTAGGTAATGATTGGATTGATCTGGTTTTGAAAAGACAAGTATATTGTGTAGGAGATAGAAGTGTAGCAGGTGTTGGTGGTACAAAAGGAGCAAGTGGGCAGATGTCTCCAAAAAATTTATTTAGAAAAACGATTGGCGATGAGCTGAAAACAAAAAATAAAAATTCAAAAGTTATTGGAATAGCCTTAAAAGACCGAGGAGCAATCTTGCCTGCTGGTCAACTTGGAAATGCTGCTTATTGGTTTGACGTTGAAACAGGTTTTTGGATAAGCAGCACCAAGTACATGAAAGATCTTCCTAAATGGGTGAATGATTTTAATTTTAAGGAGCCTGCCAAAACATATTTATCGCAAATGTGGAATACGCTATATCCAATCAATACGTATTCAGAAAGTGATCCGGATAATAACCCTTGCGAAGAGCCATTTAAAGGAAAGGAGTTGCCCGTATTTCCATATGACTTAAATTATTTGATGAATACCAACGGTGGAGCAGGACTAATACGTAGCACTCCATTTGGAAATTCATTAACTAAAGATTTTGCAATTGAAACAATAAAAAATGAGCAACTGGGAAAGGGATTAGCTACTGATATGTTCTGCGTAAGTTTTTCATCTACAGATTATATCGGACATCAGTTTGGGCCACAAAGCATTGAAGTTGAAGATTGCTATTTGCGTTTGGATAAAGACTTGGAAGCGTTGCTTTTGTTTTTAGATAAGTGGTTAGGGAAGGACAATGTTTTATTGTTTTTAACCTCCGATCATGGAGTGTCTGAGACTGTTCCTTGCTTGCAGAAAAAACATGTTGATGCAGGTGTATTGGTAGAAAAGTTGATTGCTGATTCCCTTAAACAACATCTTACTAAAGTATTTGGAGATACAATTTCAGTGTTGGTAAATGATTTTGATGTTTACTTTGACCAGAAACGAATTGAACAAAAAAACCTGAACTTTATTGAAGTAAAGAATGCTGTTGTTTCTTATTTGAAAAAAATGAATGGCATTGCAGATGCAGTTACTTCAAACGAAATTCAGGAAGATAATTTTGCTGATGGTAGTAATCCAAGTAGAGATTCGTTACGAGTAAAAGTTAAAGCAGGATATAATGCAGGAAGATCCGGACAAGTTGTTTTCATTTTAAAACCAGGATGGCTGATAGGGTTTTACAAAGGGGCCACGCATGGCTCTCCATATATATACGATACACATGTGCCATTACTTTGGTGGGGGAGTTCAATTAAGCAGGGAAATTCGGAATTACCTATAACTATAACTCAAATAGTTCCAACATTATCCGAAATATTAAAAGTTTCAGTTCCGGAAGGGTGTGTTGCGAAGCCAATATCTTTTGATAAATAATTAATGTAATTTCTTTCAGCAGCATTTTAAGTGAGTAAATCTAAAATCTTTACACGTACCATTTGGGCACTTGGCTTTGTAAGTTTATTTGCTGATGTTGCTAGCGAAATGCTCTATCCGGTAATGCCTATTTATCTTCAGTCGATAGGTTTTACGGCATTGTGGATTGGAATTTTAGAAGGGATTGCTGAGGCAGTTGTGGGATTATCCAAAGGTTATTTCGGAAAATTATCCGATGATAAAGGCGTACGAATGCCTTTTGTTCGATTGGGCTATTTGATTTCTGGAATTGGAAAATCCATCATGCCTTTTTTTGCAAACCCGCTTTGGGTGTTGTTTGCCAGATCATCCGATAGGTTAGGGAAAGGAATTCGTACCAGTGCGCGTGACGCAGTATTGTCGGATGAATGTAGTAAAGAGAATAAAGGAAAAGTTTTTGGTTTTCACCGGGCTATGGATACTACAGGTGCGGCTCTAGGCCCTCTGCTTGCTTTGGCATACCTCTATTTTTTTCCGGAAGATTATAAAACACTTTTTTTTATTGCCTTTGCTCCGTCTATGGTAAGTGTGCTGCTTACTTTTTTCATAAAAGAAAAAAGCAATGTCACTGAGCCCTTAAAAAAGAAAGGAACTTTTTTTTCGTATTTAAGTTATTGGAATGTTGCTCCCCAAGAGTACAGAAAAGTAGTTATTGGGCTTTTACTGTTTGCCGTTTTTAACAGCTCCGATATATTTTTACTTCTGATGGCAAAGCACATGGGCATTTCCGATGTGCATATTATTATGGTGTATATTTTTTATAATTTAGTGTATGCTGCTTTTGCATTGCCTTTTGGCCATCTAGCAGATAAAATAGGAATGAGAAAAACATTTATGCTGGCACTCATTCTTTTCAGTATTACGTATTTTGGGATGGCTTTTGCAGATCATGTTTATGTTCTTTTTGCATTATTTTTTGTGTATGGTTTGTATGCCGCTATAAACGAAGGAGTTTCTAAAGCATGGATAGCAAAAATTGCTGACTCAAGTCAAACTGCTACTGCTCTTGGTTTTTTTGCAAGTGGATCAAGCCTTGCAATTATGATAGCAAGCAGCGGTGCAGGAGTGATCTGGGTTACTTTGGGTGCGCAGGCAACCTTTCTTTTTTCAGCAGGTGGAGCAGTAGCAGCGCTTATCTATTTTGGCATTACTGTGAAAAAATAATCGAATATAGCTGAGTGGAGGAAGAATCCTATCTAACCAAACTCACATTTCCTTCCTTCAAAATATCTTTCCCGTTTGTGAGTTTTGCTTTGCAGTAAAAAGCATAAACGGCAGAGTTGGAAAATTCACCTTTTAGTTTTCCATCCCAAGTTTGAGTTACATCGTTTGCTTCAAAAACTTTTTCGCCCCAGCGGTTGTAAATAACTAATTTAAATTCTAGAACACAAGATGGATCAATGTATGCTTTGAAGACATCATTTTCATTATCTCCATTTGGTGAAAACGCATTTGGAATATAAAACTCACCGCAAACAATGGGCTCGGGTGTAACGGTTATTAGTACGCAGGCAGAATCAAAACATCCGTTTGCATCATATACAAATACGCAGTACTTTGTTGTTACAGTTGGTGTAGCAGCCGGATTTGCAATGGTTGAGTTATTTAATCCTGTAGTTGGTGTCCAAGAATAGGTCACGCCACCGCTTGCAGTTAATGTTGCAGAGCTTCCAAGTTGTATGTTGATGTTTCCAGAGGCAAGCGCAGTAGGGCCATTTGAATTTACAATATTCGTAGTTGAATTTATAGTGCAGCCGTTAGCATCGGTAATGGTAACAGAATAATTTCCTGCTGCTAATCCACTAGCAGTTAGGCTCGACTGACCATTACTCCAAAGATAGGTGTGCGTGCCTGTCCCACCTTGAGAAGAAACGGTAGCGGTACCATCACTAGCATTACACGAAGCGGCAGTATTTGTAACGCTTGCTGTAATAGCATTTGGCTGTGAAATAGAAACTGTTTGTGTGCTGGAGCATCCATTTGCATCTGTAACCGTTGCAGAATATATTCCTACTGTTAAATTATTTATTGCCGAAGTTGATTGTCCTCCCGACCAATTATAGGTGAAAGGAGCAGTGCCACTTGAAGGAGAAATAGTAGCAGTACCATTTCCTAGTCCGTTACAAGAAGCAGTTGTTGAGGTAACTGCTGAAGTAATATTTCCGGATGAACTTATGGACACTGTTTGTGTGTTAGAACATCCGTTGGAATCGGTAACAATACAAGTATATGTTCCGGTAGCAAGTGCAATAGCTGCCGAAGATGATTGTCCGTTATTCCATAAATAGGTAAATGGTGCAGTTCCCCCTGTAGGTGTTACAGTTGCGCTTCCGTTAGTTGCTGAGCAAATTGCATTGGTTGGAGTAATATTTACTGAATAACCACCGGTAGAAGTAATTGAAAAAGTTTGGGTATTAGTGCATCCACTTGCATCCGTAATATTGCAAGTATAACTTCCAGCAGCTAAACCAGAAATTGCAGATGTGCTTTGTCCATTGCTCCAAGAATAGGTGAATGGACTGCTTCCTCCGGATAAATTTGCTGTTGCGCTTCCATTTGGAGTAGAACAAATGGCGTTTGTTGGAGTTACAGTTAACGTAAATCCTCCTGCTGTACCGGTAATGCTGTAAGTAAGTGTATCAGGTGTGCTGCAAGCTCCGTAGGTTATTACAACACTGTAGTTGCCTGGACATAAATTTGATATAGTACTTGTTAATCCTGTTATTGGTCCTGTTGTGGTGCCATTGCTCCATGCATAGGTGTAAGTTGGACCGCTGCATCCGTTATTTGGAATAGTTGCAGTTGCTGTGCCACTGCAATTGCAACCTGCCGAAGTAGATGTTGCAGAAGGAGTTGAAACTACTGGTTCAAACTTTACAACATAAGAATCGTCAATACCGCCCGCCCAAGTGTTGTCAAAATAAGCGCCACCTCCGGGATTTACAAGCGGGTAAGTTGCGGAGTTAGGTACGGTAGTCCATTCTCCGGCCATAAATAAATTTCCTGAATTATCAAAAGCAAGAGCGGAGCTGAAGTCATTACCATCTCCCCCTAAATAAGTTCCCCAAATGTGAACACCGGCATTGCTGAATTTGGCAAGAAATAAATCTTGTGTGCCACTTAACGTAGCATCATTAAATCCGATTGAACAAAATGTTTTTACAGGCACATCTGTAGAATTTGTTTCAAATCCTAAATAAACATTATCGCAATTGTCAATTAATAAATGATCGCTGTTATAAAATGATTCATCAATGCTGCCTCCGTAATGCGTACCCCATGCTAAGACACCATTATTAGTAAACTTTAACAGAAAAATTTCATTCCCTCCTGCAGGAGCTGCCTGGTAATAGACACCACCACCCGGATTTAGAAGCGTAAGATTTGAGGAATACCCAGTGCCACATATAAAAACATTTCCATTAGCATCTACAGCAACATTTGAAGTTACATCTGAAGAGCTTCCGCCATAAAAGGTAGACCAAATGATAACTCCTGTGTTAGAAAACTTTGTAATGAATCCGCTTCGGCTCCCGGCCGGAGCTGCCTGAAAAAATGCACCACCACCTGGGTTTAGTATTGGAAAGTTTAATGATCGAGTATATCCAACCACAAACAAGTTGTTGTTGTTATCCAATGATAAAGACATGCCACCATCACCAACATTACCTCCCAAATACGTTGCCCACACCGGAACTCCAGTACTTGTAAATTCTAAAACAAATGCATTGCTGGAACTTCCTCCCAGCGCAGGCTGATAAAATGCACCACCACCTTTGTTAAGTACTGGAAAATTGGTTGATTCGGTGAAGCCGGTGATAAATATATTTCCTGCTTGATTAATGTCAATTGATCTTGCCATATCAGTACCTGAGCCTCCATAATAAGTTGCCCATATACGTGCACCTGTGTTGTTAAACTTTAAAATGTATGCATCGTTGCTTCCGCCATTTGTCCCTTGAAAAAAACTTCCACCACCTGCATTCTGAATTGGAAAATCTGTAGAGCTGGTGTATCCTGTAACATAAATATTTCCAGCTGCGTCATTGGTTACATAGTTTCCTTCTTCCCCACCGGTTCCTCCATAATAAGTTGCCCAAAGCTGTACGCCAGCGTTGCTGAATTTTATGATGTATGCATCAACATTTCCCATGTTAGTGCCTTGATAAAAATTACCGTTTGCTGGATTTAATAGAGGGAAATCTGTAGAAGCCAGATAGCCAACGATTGTAATATCTCCATTTGGATCACAGGTAATACTTTGTGCGCCTTCGTGCGCAGTAGCGCCACCAAAAAATGTTCCCCAGGTAAGTTGTGGGTCTATCACTAATGTGTTTAATCTATCATACGATTTTTCAATATTAAATTTAATAGCCGTTTCAAAATAGTCTATTTTTTTTACTTCACTAATAAGTTTGAAAGATGTTTTTATGTCAGCGTTTGTCTCCTTGATGTAGCTGTATGGAGATTTTTCTGTTAACATCCCCTTGTTGGTTTCAAAAAGAATATTACCATCATGATCTAATGCTAATTTTTCTTTTGAACGAAAAAGTAGCTGAATTTGCTCGGGATTTGCTCCGGCATGTACAATGAAATCATATTTAAATCCTTTTTTGGATGAGTTGTAAAATACCCAGTCAATTCTGGGATATACATTAGAAATTGTAACTTTTTCATAGCTGCGTACATCCGAAACACCCTCCGGACAATGAGCATAAAAGTATTGGGACTGTGTGCTGCTTTGGCCTGATTTAATTACGTTTTCTTTTCTAATGGACGCATTTGCCAATACCAATTCAATGCTGCTCCATTCGATTTTAAATTTTTCATCCTTGCTATGGAATAGTTCTTCTGAATTATTTCCTACTTCTTCTTCCTCAGATGTATTAGTCAGCACATAGGTTAATCCTGTTTCTGTAATGTATAAGTTCATGCCCGGTGTTTCAGATCTAAATAAAATAGAAGGTACCGGCTTGCCGTTCATATCTTTAACCTGACCTTTATTTTCTTGGAATCCAGAAATGCGATTTCCAGATAAAGAATTTTTAGCTTTTACAATACTGGCAGAATCGTTGCTGCTAAATGAATTTAATATTCCTGAAAGACAAAAAAATGCGGACCATAGAAATGTTCTCATGTAATTAATTTTTTTTTGTACTAGTTACCTCACTAAACTCACATTACCTTCTTTAAAGAATTCTTTTCCGTTAATAAGTTTGGCTTTGCAGTAAAACGCATACACAGCAGAATTTGATAACTCGCCACGAAGTTTACCGTCCCATCCTTGATTAATATCTGTTGTTTCAAAAATATTTTCTCCCCAGCGGTTGTAAATAATTAATTTATATTCTAAAAGGCAAATTGGATTTATATAGGCTGTGAAGATATCATTTTCAAAATCTCCGTTAGGTGAAAATGCATTTGGGATGTAAAACTCACCACATACAATAGGTTCAGGTGTGACAGTAATAATAACACAGGCAGAATCGTAACATCCGTTTACGTCAAATACATATACGCAGTATTTTGTTGTTACAGATGGTGAAGCTACAGGATTTGCAATCGTTGAATTATTTAAACCTGTTGTTGGTGTCCAGGAATATGTTGCACCACCGCTTGCAGTTAATGTTGCTGAGTTTCCAATTTGAATAGAAGTGCTGCCATTTGCTAAAGCTGTTGGCCCGTTATTTGTAACAATATTTGTTGTAGAAATTGTTGTGCATCCGTTTCCATCAGTCACAGTTATAGAATAATTTCCTGCTCCTAATCCGGTTGCTGTTTGTCCTGCCTGACTGTTGTTCCACAAATAAGTAAATGGATTTGTTCCACCACTTGCACTAACTGTTGCAGTGCCATTATTGACAATGCAAGAAGAAGGTGTATTTGAAACAGATGAAGTTAATACAGTAGGTTGAGAGATAGAGGTTGTTTGCACAGAGGTACATCCTAATGCATCAGTTACAATAACACTGTAACTGCCATTTGTTAGACCTGAAATTACTGGAGTAGATTGACCATTACTCCATAAATAAGTGAGTGGGGTGCTGCCACCTGTTGCGCTTACAGATGCAGATCCTGTATTTCCTCCAAAACATAAAACATTTGTAGGGATTATATTTAATGTTGCTCCTTGTCCAACTGTTACAGTAGAATAAGAAGTATCTGAAGCAACTCCGCATGAACTATTAGTAAAAGCAATTAATGAAACAGAATAAGTTCCGGATGCAGTGTAGGTTGCAGATGCTGTTGTGGTAGTTGCAGTTTGCCCATTTCCAAAATTCCAAACATAACCGGTAGCTCCTAAACTTGTGTTAGTGAAATTGATTGTTACTGGTGCACAGCCATTGGGCGATTGTGAAAATGTTGAAGTAACAGATGATGATAAAACGGTGATTGGCTGATTGATGGTGTCGTTACATCCATTTGAAGTTATAGCAATGAGAGAAACAGTATAGGTTCCAGTTGAGGTATACGTGTGCGTTGGGTTTGTAGCAGCAGAAGATCCTCCATCGCCAAAATTCCAAGTATAAGAAGTTGCATTTGTAGAGCTGTTAGTAAACGTAGCTGCTTGTCCAACACAAACAGTGGTGCTAGAGGCTGTGAATGCCGCAGTTGCAGAAGGATAAACAGTAATGTAATTTGGTTGAATAACTGTATCACTATTCGCACCATTAAAAGCAATTTGAGTTACGGTATATGTGCCGGCAGCGGTGTATGTATGAACTGGGTTTTGAGCTGTAGAAGTTCCGCCATCCCCAAAATTCCAACTCCATGAATTGGCGCTTTTGCTGGTATCGGTAAATGTTACAGTTAAATCTTCGCAACCGGTTAAGTTGGTTCCGCTAAATCCTGCTACAGGAATTGCTTGAGAGCATGTGCTTTGTGCGCAAGTAGTATCTGGATAATAACGCCAGAGTGCATTGGTCTCAGTGCTGCTTTTTCCTCCAAACATCCAGAATTCATTATTATTTCGAGTCCAAGCTGCATATCCTTTTGTAGCGGGGGGGTAGTTGGTTGCAGCGGGTACACCTTTTGTTCCGGCAGAAGCAGCAGCGTTTGCTTTTACAAGTACCCATTCATTGGTTTGGATCTTATAACACCACATGTCGTTCACTTGTGTGCCGGAGATCCAGTCGCCACAAAACATCCATAGATTTCCGCAAGCATCTTTCCAGGTAGAATTATTTTCCCTTCTCGCCTGCGGATAGTTAGTAGTGGATGGAACGCATGTGGTTGGCAAAGCAGGCATCTGGTTCAGCTGGTTGGTACCGCTCATCCATGTCCAGTTGTTTGTGGTTGGATCAAATTTCCACATGTCGTTCATTGCATTGGTGTTACTTGGGGCAGTGCCTCCAAAAAACCAAAAGTTCCCGTTGTTGTCTTTCCACCTGGAATGTACCTGACGTGCCGGAGGATTATTAGTTGGAGCAGCCACTCCTTTTGTACCATAGTTTCCCGGACTTCCCCCCGCATTGGAACCCTTCATCCAGGCCCATTGATTGGTAGCAATATTGTATTTCCATAAGTCATTCAACTCTCCGGAGGGACCTTGTCCGCCAAAAAGCCAAAGATCTCCTGAGTTATCTGTCCAACCCGCATTGGTTTCGTATCGTGCTGAAGGGTAATTGGCAGCAGAGGGAACTCCCTGTGTTCCGTAAACACCAGTGGGATTGTTTCCTGTGTTGGGGCCTTTCATCCATGTCCACATATTGGTGAGCGGATCGTATCTCCATAAAGCAGCCAGTTTACTTCGGAATGTTCCTGTAGTTCCCCATCCAAATCCTCCAAACAGCCATAGGTTATCGTTAGTGTCCACCCAGGTAACTGCTCCAATAGTGAGGGCGGGTGGACAGTTTGCTATATTAGCAACACCCTGCGTGCCCCAAACACCTCCGTTAGTAGTTGCCAGTACGTTCGCTCCTTTTACCCAAGTCCACATGTTGGTGGCCGGGTCGTATTTCCATAAAGTAGGGTATCCCCATCCGTTTCCACCGCTGAACTGCCAGAAAATACCTTTAGAGTCGGCCCAACAAGCTGCGGATTGATATTCTCCCGGAGGTTCGTTTGTTGCTGCAGGCACCCCTTGCGTTCCCCAGTTAATGACAGGAGTTCCGGGGTATGTGCCTTTCATCCAAGTCCACCAACCTTGTTGTTGTGCAAAAAGACCTGAAGTTGCTACTCCAAATATTGAAAGTAAAATAAGTTTTTTCATAAAGAGGAATACTCGTAAAAATCTGTTTTAAAGATAAAGATAAATGTCTTTTTAAAATCGAAATTTTAATAATATATGAATTTTGTGAATTCTAATAATAGGATAAGTGAATGTTGACTTTTCAGTCATGTAAACCAGACTATACACAAATCAATGAAAAAATGAACATTAATAATAAGGGAAGAAATTGTAACAATAGCCTTTCTTATCCGTCACAAATAATATTCCATACATTTGAGCGTTACAAACATCAAATCCAATTTCCATGAAATATATTTTCAGTTTATTTTTTCTAACTGCCGTATTATTTGCTTCTGCGCAAGACACCATCGTTAAAAAGAATGGCGATGTCATTATTGCTAAAATTACTGAAGTAGGCACAAACGAGGTTAAGTTTAAGATTTACGAACAACAAGATGGTCCTGTGATTACGTTGGACAGGTCAGAAATAAAAACTGCAAAAGTAGGTGGACAAACAGTTATTAATGTGAAAGATGGTCAGCCCGAAGGTAAAGAAGATGTAATCGTTAAAAAATCGGGCGACATGCTTAAGGTAAAAGTGATAGATATAGGAACTGAAGAAATTAAATTTAAGCTTTATAATAACCCCGATGGTCCAACCATCAGCATGCTGCGTACGGATATAAAATCTATGAAGGTAGATGGACAAACGGTAATTGATGTGAAAACCGGACTAACCGAAGATGTTATTGTAAAAAAAGACGGAGGAGTAATTAAAGCAAAAATTAGTGAGTTGGGAGCAAGTGAAGTAAAATACAAATTGTATGGTAGTCCGGATGGTCCGGTAATGTCCATCAAAAAGAAAGAAGTTGAAAGCATAAAAATTGATGGGCAAATAGCCTATGAATATAAAGAAGATCCGCTTACCATTAGTAATAATGCCATACTTGATCGCACCAGTACAATAAAGTTTCATTTTTTTTCTCCGCTTAATCAACACATGGCATTTGGGTATGAGTGGATGAACAAACCCTCTTTTAATTGGGATGTAGCCATCGGTATTATCGGCCCCAGTGTCTCTTCTAGTAATAATAAGAAACCCAAGGGTGTTTTTTTACGTGGTGGACCAAAATTTCTTTTAGGGAATTCTTCTGATATTGAAGTGGAAGGCGGAAGGTTAGCGCATCCGTTAAAGGGGAAGTATATAAAAGTAGAAATGATTCTTAACGCATTCTCTACAACAAATTACCTCGATACAACTTCCTATATTTTTCCAAACCCAACTCCGGGTGGAAAATTGAAGTACGAAAAATCTTATCAATCTTTAACGTTAGATCTTCAATATGGAAGACAATATATTTTTGGAAATGCAATGACTTTTGCTTGGTACGTGGGTGTGGGCTATTCTTTTGAAAGTAAATCAAGCACTCTTCCTTCAAAGTATAATAATATGTATTATGATTTTGATTTAAGAAGATATAGCCATACTTTTTTAGGGGAAAATTTCCCACTTGCTTTTACTTCCGGAATTACTATCGGATATATTTTGCCAGCTCCTAAATGGATGGTGAGTAAAGCATCTGCAAACTATAACAAACCTCCTTCCAGAAAGTCAATGTCGAACTAGTTATTATTATTTTGTATTAAGTTTTTTGCGATAATCGAATCGCTTTTTTTTCCTACTTGTAAGGTTTTAGATGTTTGGGAGTCTATAATAGTATATAAACTTTCAATAATAACTAAAACAAAACAAATGAACACACTTTCAAAAGCAATAGTAGCTGGAGCAGCGGGAACCGCAGTCATGACACTTTTCGCAATGATGGGGCCCATGATGGGAATGCCCAAAATGGACGCTGCAGCAATGCTGGGTGGAATGATGGGTGGCTCTTTGGCATTGGGATGGATGATGCATTTTGCGATAGGGATAATTTTTGCTTGTGGTTATATATTTATTCTTAATGATAGATTACCCATAGTAAATAACTACGTGCGTGGAGCTGTTTTTGGCATTATTGTGTTTCTATTTGCGCAAATAATGATGGCAATAATGAATGGAATGGGTATGATGCCTGCAATGCCTATGGACAATATGATGATGATGGCCATTGGAAGCTTAATGGGACATATTGTTTTCGGTGCAGTGCTGGGAATCTTTATAAAGAAAGCAGCCTAGTAGCATAATATAATTGAGCTAGTCAGAGTTTCAGCAATGAAACTCTGACTTTTTTTTGAATAAAATTATGTATTTGTACTTATGTCATTCGACTATCTTTGTTCGGCTGCAATAAGTACAACATGTCCGAAACTAAAAAATCATTTCCTTCGCCAATTACTATTTTAATGGCTGTGATTGTTGTGGCAGCGGCTACAACTTGGATTTTACCTGCTGGAAATTATGCTAAGCTGGATGGCTCCGATGGGAAAACATTTGTTTTTAATGATAGTCAAGGTGAAAAAAAGCTTGCATTTTCACAACAAACATTAGACAGTTTAGGGATTCAAATTCCACTTGCAAAGTTTAGTGGTGGTGAAATTCGCAAAGCTGTTTCTGTTCCGGGAACATTCTCTAAGCAGGAAAATAAACCTCAGGGAATTATTCAAATTATTCAAGCGCCTTTAAAGGGAATTGTAGAAAGCATAGACATCATTTTATTTGTGTTGGTTATAGGAGGATTTTCCTATGTGTTTAACGAAACAGGAGCAATCATTAAAGGAATATCCTATTTATCGTATACTATGATGGGAAGCGAGAAGTGGCTAATAATATTTTTAACAGCTATATTTTCTTTTCTAGGCGCTTCCTATGGAATGGCAGAGGAGGCGTTGGTATTTTACCCTTTGCTTGTGCCAGTATTTTTAGCTGCCGGATACGATGTGTTGATACCGCTCGCAATTTTATTTGGAGGAACACAGCTTGGATACATATCCTCTTTTTCAAATCCTTTCTCAGTAATAATAGCTTCAAATGCTGCTGGTATTAATTGGATGGATGGTTTATACGAACGACTTATATTATTTGCTTTAACAACTGGAGTTTTTACTTGGTATTTGCTACGCTATGCTGCCAAAATAAAAAAGAATCCAGAAGCTTCTCTGGTGTTGCAGATAGAAGAAAATGTAAAACTGCCCTATGAATTATCTTCTAATCAAAACAGCAAAAATCAAAAATTAGATTTTCGAACAAAACTTTTATTAGTGATTTATGGATTTACTTTTTTAATAATGGTTGGTGGAGTTGTTTTCTTGAGCTGGTGGACGCTGGAGATGTCGTCATTATTTGTTGTTGCATCTATTTTGGTTGCGTTAATAACCAGAATGAATGAAAAGATATTCCTAAGTGAATTTATTAAAGGCGCAGAAAGTTTGTTAGGAGTTGCATTTATTATTGGTGTTGCTCGGGGAGTAACCATAATTCTTAGTGAAGGAATGATAAGTGACTCAATATTATTTTATGCTTCATCAGTAATAAGCGGAATGTCGCCAATTGTATTTATTATTATTTTGTTATTGTTTTTTGCTTTCTTTTCACTGTTTATTAGTTCATCATCGGGTATGGCAGTGTTAACTATGCCCATCATTGGTGCATTGGCAATTATTGTAAATATTCCGGGAAGGGAAATTGTAAATGCTTATTTGTACGGAATGGGAATTGTGGGTTTTCTTTCTCCAACAGGAATGCTACTCCCTTCTTTAGCGCTGGTAAACATAAGTGTAAAAACTTGGGTAAAGTTTATTGCGCCATTAATTATCATCTTGACATTAATTTGTATCCTATTTTTAGGCGTAGGAATTTATTTGTAGGAAAATATTACTGCACTACAATCCTTTTTTCGTACACATAATCGTTGGAGGTTGCTACTACCACATACATTCCGGGGGGAATATTCCGTTCTTGATCAATTACAAAGATTTCATTTTCGGTAGAACTTATAACTACAGTTGAATAATATTCTTTTCCAAAAACATCTCTCACAACAATTGCAACTTCATCGCCTGTTTCAATTTTTAATTGAACATTTATTTGTCCAATAATTGGGTTTGGGTAAACTGCAATATGTTCTATAGGGGGAAGTTCAACCGCTGTGTTTTTGCTAAATAAATGATTTCCATGATTATCAACTTGGATTACTCGGTAATAAGAAATACCATCGAACGGAGCGTAATCATCAGTATAATATTCCTGCTCTGAACTGCTGTTCCCAGCTGCAAGCGCTTGCATTACATCTTGAAATTCTTTGCCATCTACTGATCGCTGAATAATAAAAAAATCGCTATTAGTTTCTGAGAGTGTAGACCACTTTACTTCTACGATATTTCCATTTCGTTTTGCATCAAAAGCAGTTAACTCGATTGTATTTTGATTTGTATTATATTTTGAAATGGGAATAGTTCCATCGGTTCTGCCTTGTGAAGCGGAAGCGGATACTGCAATACAAAATAGGCCGACAAGTATTTTATTTATTCCTCGCACTAATATTTTATAAGTACCCGAATATACAAATTATTTATATAGAGAAAAAGGAGAATTATTCACTTAAGTTAATTATCTAACTTCTAGTATTTTACCTATTTAATATCAAATCAAACCATAAATTTAATCTCCATCGCTATGAGACTCTTCGTGCCAAGGAAATGTAGCGCTATAGCCCGGTATTTCCCAAAAGAATTTACCTCGCTTTTTATCATAGTTGCCAACTTCATTCATAGTTTCACAATCATATAAACGTCCATTTACCATGGTGTAAATTAAGCTTTCGGTATTTTGAATATTCTCTAGCGGATTTTTATCCATCACTAATAAATCTGCTAGTTTACCTTTTTCCAACGAGCCAATTTCTTTGTCCATTCCAATATAAACTGCACCGTTCATGGTAGCGCATTGCAGTGCTTGCATGTTGCTCATGCCACCTTGTTGTAGCATCCATAATTCCCAATGTGCACCAAGGCCTTGTAATTGTCCGTGTGCACCAAGATTTACTCGTACCCCTGCATCTGCTAATTTTTTGCAGCTCTGTGAGGTAAGAATGTACCCGTTTGCATATTCTTCATCAGGAATCATCGTGCGGTGGCGCGAACGCGAATCAATAATAAAACGAGGGGTAAACTTTAGCAACCTTTCTTTTTCCCAAACATTTGTTTTTTGATACCAATAATATTCTCCACGCATGGAGGCATAATTTACAATGAGGGTAGGGGTGTACTGGGTTTTGCTGTTGCTCCAAAGTTTTATCACATCATCGTATAAAGGAACAACCGGTAAATTGTGTTCTACGCCAGTATGTCCGTCTAAGATATGTGTTAGGTTGTAAAAGGTTGTTGATCCACCTTCAGGCACTACCATTATTTTCAGTTCCCTGGATGCGGTAATTACTTGCTGACGTTGTTCTCTTCTTGGCTGATTATAGCTCTTTACAGAAAAGGCACCAAAGGCTTTGGTTCTACTTATTGCGGATCGAGCATCATCAAGTGAATTTATCACAGCTTTAAAATCTCCATCAGCTCCATATAAAATAGTGCCTGTTGAATATACGCGAGGTCCAACAATAGTTCCGGACTTTACTAATTCAGAAAGTGAAAAAACAAATTCTGTATTTGCAGATGGATCGTGAGTAGTTGTAACACCGTATGCGAGATTCGCATAGTATGGCCAATGTTTTTGCATAGTTAGTCCATCTCTAAAATGCCCAACGTGGGCATGCACATCTACAATGCCTGGCATAATAGTTTTTCCGGTAACATCCATCACTTTTGCTCCTGCAGGGATTTGAATTTTATCGGCAGAACCTATATCAGTGATTTTATTATCAGTTACAACGATGGTGCCATTTTCAATCACTTCATTTCCAGCGTTCATGGTAATAATCCGCGCTCCTTTAAAGGCTAAAATTCCTTTTGGCTTGTCAGAGGCAAGAATTAAATTAATTTTTATTCCCACCGTATCCATAGGTGGAACCGTGTCTTTGGATCCTTCCATGAACGTAAAACGATTTTTAATTTCAGTAGAAAAATATTCATCACCCAACGTCCAGTTTACTTTTTTTCCATCTGCACTCCAATGAATATTATATCCTGCATCTTTTGCCAATTGTGCAACAGGCACACTTCCCATTTTTGCAGATAGGTCTGCCTTTTTTCCTGTTTCCGGAAAAGCAGCAACATATACTTTATACAACTCTCTGTATGCAACCCAATTGTTATCAGGACTCGGAGTAAATACGTTGGTGTACTTGGAAGTAAAATGAATTCGTATCTCATGTCCGTTTAGATCGCAACTCTTTAAGGCATATCCTTCTCCTTCTCCATCCGTATAGAAAAGCCTTTTTCCATCTTTTGAAAAGTATGGCTCAGCCCCATCTTTATTGACAAGCAACGCTTTGCCTCCAGAAGCAGGGATGATATATAATCCAGGGTTCACACAAAAAGCATTTCCTTGCTGTGAATTTCCGTTTTCCTTTTGATACACTATCCATTTTCCATCGGGCGAAAAACGCGGAGTGCGGTAAGTTCCTTTTTCAGCAGATAGCTTGGTGGTTTTTTTATCTGAAAGATTCATTTTCCAAATCGCGCCCGATTGTTCATCGTTCCATGTTACAAATACAATTTCTTTACCATCTGGTGAAAAAGATGCTTCAGCCTCAAAGTCTATTCCTTTTGAAATTCGAGTAGGTACGTCATTGGGTAGATTTTTTTTCCATAAATATCCTACCGAATGAAAAATGATGTACTTCCCATCGGGAGAAGTTACTGCATTACGAATTGCTTTGGCAGTAAATTTTTCTGGTGCTGCTTCTTGCGGAAACTTGAGTGCATCGTATATTTTATGTTTGCACTTTGCAGTAAATGGAATGTTGGTTGCTTGCGATGTACTCACATCTAACTTCCAAATTTTTCCTTTTGCCCAAATGATAATATTTTTTGAATCAAGCCACTGAAAGTTTGGATATACTCCAAAAATCGCCCAGGCTTCTTGCTGATCTTTACTAAGATTATCGTACACAGGCCATTCTTCTCCAGTAGCAAGATTGCGTAGATATAAAACGGATTTTGTTCGCACACGCCTAACAAAAGCAAGCGTTTTTCCGTCCTTGGAAATTTGTGGTCGTTGTGCGCCACCAACTCCTCCTGTAATAGTTTCTGTCTCCCCTTTTTCAAATTCATAACGCTTGATAATATAGATCTGCTCGTTTGGATTCTTGTTGTATTGAAAATATCCTCCCGGGTACATATCCTCGCTGTAATACACGTATTTTCCATCCGGAGAAACACAAGGCTCGCCCAAATCCTGCTGATCATTTTTTCTTTTGGTAAGCATGATACCTTCTCCGCCCGAAACATGATACATCCATAACTCACCTGCGCCCAAGGATCTGCCAGAGGTGAAATGCTTTCTTGCAATAATGTAATTGCCGTTTGGCATCCACACTGCATTATTTAATAATCTGAAATCTTCTTTGGTAATTTGTTTTGCATCCGAACCATCGCGGTTCATTATCCAAATGTTATCTCCTCCTCCTTCATCGCTGCCAAAAGAAATCCTTTTCCCATCGGGCGAATAGCGTGGCTGTACGTCAAAGGAATGCCCTTGGCGAAGAACTTTTGCATCCCCTCCGGTAATGGGCATGGAGTAAATATCTCCTAATAAATCAAAAACTATTTCTTTTCCATCCGGACTTACATCCAAGCTCATCCAAGTTCCTTCGCTAACAGTAAAATCTGCTTCTTTAAAAGTGCCAGGGGGATTTAATACATCCCATTTATTAACATCTTTTTTCTTAGTGGTGTCTTTCGCAGAATCAGGGATTTGAGAAAAGGAAATGGTTCCTAATGACAGAGTAACTACAGATAGAAGCGTTAGTTTTTTCATGATGAAAATATTTGATGACAAAAATAGGAATATATAATAAAGTTATTTTTTCTTTTTCTTAAATCGATCGTAATTTAAAAAGTACAAAACACGTAGCGAAATGCTGTTTGTTTGAGGTGATTCAATCGTACTTGAGAAATTATCTGAATACGAGCGTGGAATAACTTGGCCATTTTGTTCGATGGCATTTTTGTATACAATCGAAAATAAACTTCCCGGAGAAAATACCCAGGAAAACACCGCATCAATGTTAAATGCGTTATAACTAAAATTATTATTGCCGGTGTAAGTAGGATAGGGCGCTAGTAGTCCGTTGTCAAGTAGCGAAAAATATTCAAGATACTCTCCTGTTGACCAATAATGCCTTGCAACTAAAGTTAGTGACATATTATTTACAAAAATGTATTTAGCTCGAAGGGTATTTGTAAAAGTATTCAAACGTCTTCCACCAAAAACAGGGTTTCCATTATCATCGAAAGTTGAAAAACCTGGATTGTATGGATCATAACCATAATTAAACTCTGAATAAAAAGATAGCTTATCGTTAACTCTAAATCGTGGTTTAATTTCTGCACCATAACCTTGATATCTTGGAAAATTATGAATATTTGATGAGTAAAAATTGGCTGTATTTACACTCATATCCACAGCAAAACGGTATTGATAATTTGTGCTGAACCCAATCCATGTATAATACCATTCTGCAGTTCTAAAATATTTTCCTGCAACTCTTGGTTCAAAATAATCAAAGTTTGAAACTGGAGAGGTTGTTGCTCCCCACCACATTCCCCAATTTTTTCTTGAAACACCCCAAAGATTAATATTTAAATTAACGTTTGTAGGTAATCCTGTAAGATAATTATGAGAATAATTAAAATTAAAATTACTGCGAGAACGCAACAAAAATTTCCAAGGTTGAAATAAGTTAAAGCCAATTCCAGAGTTATACGAAACGTAATTATTAATTGCTTGAAATCCCATGTCTTTCCTTTCAAATGTATTGCTCATTACTTCTCTTCCCAAAAAGTACTGCCACTTCCCACTTATTTTACTTATCCCCGTATTGTAAAAAAAGCCGGTGATGTTTCGGTATTTGTTTGAGTTGGTGTCTTCGATCGTAAGTATCTGACTTAAGTTTGCGCTACCTAACAATGCCCAGGTATTAGTTTTGTCTTGAAAAGAAAATCCTGTTCCTGTTACATTAGCATCTCTATATTCTCGGCCTTTCCTAGTTACGTTGGTGTTGATTAGGTAAATATTGGAAGCGTTTTTCAATTGTTGATCTAAAACAACAGCATTGTAGTTGGTAAGCGGCTCTGTTAAAATTTTTCTTGAATGTTTTCCTGTTGAGTCGTTAATCTCTGCATAGGTATCATCTGTTACTGCATTAAAAATTCCTAATGCTAACCCTTTGTTTCCTCTGCCAGATATTTTTGTTGCATTTAAAAGTTTAGCTCTAGAAGGATTTTTTTCAATTTGTTCACCGGGCAGAAGTAGATTATTTACAGCATAAAAATTGGTAGGTGTTCTTCCAACTCTTCTGGAATAAAATAATTGATCTCTGTTAAAAAGATCCACATCTTCTTTGAAGAACGGACGAAACTCTTCAAACACCACTTCTTGATAGCTTAAGTTTTTTACTTTATTATCACTTTGTACTTGTCCGAAGTCAGGAAGTAAAGTCATGTCTAAAGTAAATCGTTCATCAATTCCGTACTTGATATCAGCACCCGCATTGTAAGATGTAAATGTAGAATAGCTGGTTGAGCCATTTGAATTATAGATAGGCGCATTTTCCAAGTAGCCTGATAAGTAAGGGGTCAGTGAAAGTCGGAGCGGAGATTTTATTCCGGAAATTCCTTCTAGTGTTCCCCAAAATTTTTGCGGATTTGCCTGTCCACCTGGAGTAAGGCACCATTGTTCAAATGTTCTGGTTCTTCTGATGTCGCGCGTAAACTGTAGCCCCCACTTTTGAATTTCTGTACTTGGAAATCGAATAGTGAAGTAAGGGATTTTCATCTCAACACTCCAGCCATTATCTAAAATTTTTACTGCACTATACCAAATGCCGTTGTAGGTCCAATCGCTAAAACGCGTATCTGTTTGTACACCAGACGCATATACTGAAAATTCATAGGCATCCTGCATTTTTAAATAAGGGTCAATAACAAACCTGAATTTATCTGCATTTAATCCCTGATCATCTCTGTTGCCTAGTTCTTGTAAAATACTATCAGGTGCGGTTTCATACATCATTGCGCCAACATAAATGGCAGCATCGTCATAGGCAATTCTAACTTCTGTTTTTTGTGTAGCAGCAGCGCCTTGGTATGGCATGTTTTGAATAAAATCAGAAACAGCAATCGCCTTTTTCCAAACATCGTCATCCAATATTCCATCTATTTTTGGTTCAATGGTAAGCCGGTATGCTTGTACTTTTTTTAAACTGTCTTGCGCGATTATATTCCCAAATACTAGAACGAGGAGAGACAATGAAAATAAAAATTTCATATAAGCAAAGCTAATTTGATTTTATTCTTTTTTTTGGATTTAACATTTATTAACTAATGTAAAATTTATCTTATGTCTATGTAAGGTTATTAAAAATTAAGTACATAAAAGAAAAACCCCTATTTCGGTATACGAAATAGGGGTTTAACAGAAAGAATTAAATAGCGTTAATCCTGTTGAAACTTTTTGCGTTTTCTGAAACGTACATTGCTTTTATCGCTAGTAGAATTTTCAGTAGGTTGACTTTCCGAAGATCGTTCTCTTGAAAATCTATTTTCCGAACGTCTTTGTTCTCCGTTTCCTGAATTACTTCTTGGTCTGTCGTAACGTTCTCTTGGCGAATAACTAGGTCTGCCTGAAGAAAATGAACCTCTGTCGTTCGACCCTCTATCATTCGAACGTCTTTCTCTGCCAAATGAAGGACGAGAATCGAAATTTGATTCAGAACGACTAGGAGCTTCTACAACAGGCTTTTCAGTTCCTTTTAATGCAAGCTTTAATAATACCGCTGCTAATTGCGCTACGGTAAATTCCTCTTTGCAATATTCAGCAATCATCTCTTCGTATTTTTCTAGGTGACCATCTTTCACAATTTGCTGCAACTTAGCAAGAAGTTTTGCATTAGTCAATGCAAGAATTTCTTTTTCGGTAGGGACATTTCCTTTTGCAATTTTAGCTTTAGAATACCTTTCAATATCTCTTAATTTGTAAAAATCATTTCTGCCAGTTACAAAGCTGAATGCTTTTCCTGTTTTTCCTGCTCTGCCGGTACGACCAATGCGATGCACATAATATTCTGCATCCATCGGAATGTCGTAGTTGAATACTGCGTCTACATTGCTAATATCTATTCCTCGTGCTGCAACATCGGATGCAACTAGGATATTTATTTTACCAGACTTAAAGCTTGATAAAACTGAATTACGTTGACCCTGACTTAAGTCGCCATGTATGGCATCGGCCTTGTGTCCCATCGTTCTTAAAGTGGCAACAACTTCATCAACTCTGCGTTTGGTATTGCAAAACAGCAAGGTGAGTTTTAGATTGTGCACATCCATTAATGTGGAAACAATTTTTGCTCTTGCTTGTGAGCTAACTTCAAAATAAATTTGCTCAATAGATACGTTTGTTAAATTTTCAGTAGTTACTTTTACGTTCACAGGCTCTTTTTGGAATCTGCGTGCAATATCCAGAATAGGTTTTGGCATAGTTGCTGAGAAAAGAACAGTTTGTCTTTCTGGAGCCATCTTTTTAAGTATGTTTTCAATGTCTTCTCTGAAACCCATATCCAACATGGTGTCTGCTTCATCAAGAACAGCCATTTTTACTTTATCAAAGGATAAAGTTTTGCGCTCTAGGTGGTCCATGATACGACCTGGTGTTCCTACAACCACATTTACTCCTCTTTTTAATCCATGAATTTGTTCGGACATAGATGATCCGCCATAAATAGCAAGAATGTTAATATGCTTTTTATACTTAGCTAATTTTTTTAACTCAGCAGCAACTTGCTGTGCAAGTTCTCGCGTAGGACACATTACCAACGATGATACATGTTTGTCTTCAGGCTGAATTAACTCCAATAAAGGAATTCCAAAGGCTGCTGTTTTTCCAGTTCCCGTTTGTGCTTGACCAATTACATCTTTTCTTTCTAATAGATGTGGAATGGTTTGCGATTGAATGGGTGATGCTTCCACAAAACCCATGTCTAAAATTGCACGTTCCATTTCCGGACTCAATGCTAATTCGTCAAATTTCATTTTTTTTACTTCTTTCATATTTTGTTTTTTTTTATTCTGAAGATATTTCTTCAGAATAATATTGTTTAACCCATACCACGTTTGTTTAATCTCTCCGTTTGGGAGAGTCGAGGTGGGCCTTTGATTTTTTAGAGAGCTACGGCAGTAAGTGATGCTGCCGTATGATGTCTTTTTTAAGACGTTGTTCGATTTCTTTCGAACTCTTCGAAGAATTTCTTCGAACCGACTTTTGTCGGAGAGGGGCAGTGAACTGTTGTATCTTTCTAATCCCGATTTCTTCGGGAGCGCAAAGGTAACAAAAGAATTGACTCTTGAGGGGAATAAATTTAAAGAGACCTAAGGCAATACACAATTTGAAAAAATGTTGTTAATATCTCCAAATTTCATCATTTATATTTTCATTAAGTTTACGCTCTTAAACAAAAAATGGGAATTGGCTCACTTATACTATTAGCGATTTGCGGTGCAGTTTTCTGCGGAATGGGCATTTTAATATCTAAATGGATTGCGCCTACTTCAGAGAATGATAGCAAACTGGAAGCATACGAATGTGGTGTACCTACAGAAAGTAGCTCTTGGGTTCAGTATAACGTAGGGTATTATCTTTTTGCTCTTATTTTTTTGATTTTTGATGTTGAAATTATTTTTCTTTTTCCTTGGGCGGTTGTTTTACGCGATGTAGGGATGGTTGCTTTTGTTGAAATATTAATTTTTGTATTCATACTTTTTCTTGGTCTATTATATGCTTGGAAAAAAGGTGCATTGAAGTGGGAATAAAAACAATAATATAGGCAGGAGGCAGTAAGCAAAAAAAAATGACAGATTTTAAAACACAAGAAGCAATTAAAAATTTTCCTGGTCAGGTTCATAATCTTCCGGGTGGAGGAAACATTGTAATGTCGACCATCGAAGGTGTTGCAAATTGGTCGCGATCTAATTCACTTTGGCCTCTGGTTTTTGGAACAAGTTGCTGTGCCATCGAAATGATGTCTGCCGCATCTGCAAAACACGATTGGTCAAGATTTGGATTTGAAGTTGCCCGTGCTACGCCACGTCAGGCTGATCTAATAATTTGTGCGGGAACCATCGTATATAAAATGGCTCCAGTATTAAAAAGACTGTACGATCAAATGGCAGATCCTAAATATGTTATTGCCATGGGTGCGTGTACAATATCTGGCGGACCGTTTTTTTATAATTCATATTCTGTAGTTCGTGGAGTAGATCATGTTATACCGGTGGATGTGTACATAGCTGGATGTCCTCCTAGACCGGAAGCATTGTTGCATGCGCTAATTACATTACAGGAAAAAATAAAATCTGGAGGGCCGAGAGAGAAAATAAACATATAACCCCCTCCCTGCCTCCCCCGAAGGGGGAGGAGAAGGGGCGGTAAAATAAAATGAATGCTAATAGAAAAAATACGCACTACAAGTCCTCTCCATTGGGGAGGATTTAGGTGGGGGTGTACCTTTACATGACAAACGAAGAATTGAAAATATTTATCACTGCTCATACTCCAGAGGTAACTTTTGAGGAAGCTCAGTATTTAAATGTATTCATTCCTGCTGAAAAGTTTCATTCTCTTGCAAAACATTTGCGTGAAGATGCAGCTTCGGATTGCGATTATTTAATTTGTGTCTCAGGTGTTGATTGGAAGGATCACATGATGGTAGTTTATCATTTGCAATCCAGAAAGTATAAACATGTATTTGTTTTAAAAGTAAAAATTACAGATCGCGTAAATCCAACGATGGATACCGTTTCTGATATCTGGAAAACTGCAGATTTACACGAGCGAGAAGTGTTTGATTTATTCGGAATAAAATTTAATAATCATCCTGATTTGCGAAGATTATTTTTAGACGATACCTGGGGCTTTCCGCTGAGAAAAGATTATGTGGATGATGTAACTATTGTGCAATTATAGGAAAATGAGATTGTCTTTTATATTAAAGACGTTTTGAAAAATGAGCAAAAGAAAAGTAAATAAATTTATTTCGGATGATGTCATTATGAATAAAATTTATTTTGTGCGTGGCCATAGAGTGATGATTGATAGAGACTTAGCAGTTATGTATGACACGCAAACAAAAAGAATAAAAGAAGCGGTGCGAAGAAATATTAGTAGATTTCCTGAACACTTTTTATTTGAATTAACGAAAGAGGAATTTCATAATTGGAGGTCGCAATTTGCGTCCTCCAATCCCTCAGACAAAATGGGTTTGAGATATCCACCCTTCTGTTTTACAGAACACGGAGTCTTAATGTTGTCAAATGTGTTAAAGAGTAATAGTGCTGTAAAAATGAGCATTCGTATTGTCGAAATTTTTGTTAAGATGCGGGAAATGCTTTCATCCAACAAAGATATATTGATTAAGCTAGAGCAATTAGAGAGAAAGCTAATGAAGCAAGATGAGCGATCTAATAAGTACGAACAGGAAATAAAAATTTTGTTTGAAGCAATAAGTCAATTAATAACACATTCAAATGAGCCAAGAAAAAAAATTGGCTATAAAAGACAAGGCGAGGAATAAAGTAAATGATTTTAATTTGTTAGTTATGTATAAGTAATTATTGCGCAGTTGTGAGAAAAAATGAAGACATAGAAGAGTTGTTGGAGTCTAAGGAAGAAGATTTTGTGATCAATATTGGTCCGCAACATCCTTCAACGCATGGTGTGTTGCATCTTAAAGTTAGATTGCGAGGCGAAACGGTATTAGATGTTCAGCCGCATCTGGGCTACATACATCGTTCTATTGAAAAAATGTGCGAGGCTTCTACATACCGTAATTTCATTTACTTAACCAGCAGAATGGATTACCTATCTGCTCACATGAATAACCAGGCCTGTTCGATGGCAGTGGAACAGGGCATGGCATTGGAAATTCCAGAGAGAGCAAAAGTAATTCGCATTTTGATGTCAGAGTTAACTCGCATTGCCTCACATACATTATGGTGGGGTGCTCTAGGGTTAGACATTGGCGCTACTACTCCTTTCTTTATTAGTTTCAGAGATAGAGAAGAGGTCATGGATATTTTTGAAGAGACTTGCGGTGCACGTCTTACTATGAATTACAATGTGCCCGGTGGTGTTATGTACGACATACATCCTGATTTTCAAAAACGGGTTCATACTTTTTTAGCAAACTTTAAAAAACATCTTCCGGAGTACGATGAGCTGCTTACGGGCAATGTAATATTTCAAAACAGAATGAAAGGCGTAGGAGTACTATCTGCCGAGGATGCAATTTCTTTTGGATGTACGGGTCCTGTTGCGCGTGCATCTGGGGTTAGTTGCGACATTCGTAAATGGTTCCCTTACGATGGATATCAAGGAACAAAGTTTGATGAGATTTTAGAAACTAACGGAGATTGTTTTTCCAGATACATGGTTCGAGTTAGAGAAATGTACGAGTCGATAAAAATTATTGAGCAATACATTGATGCTATCCCAGAAGGAGATTTTCAAGCTAAAACAAAAAATGTTGTGAAGCTTGCTAAAGGAGAATATTATTCCAGAGTAGAAACTGCACGTGGCGAGCTGGGTGTTTATATCATTAGTGATGGAAGCATGAAGCCTTATCGAGTAAAATATAGATCTCCAAATTTTTCAAACCTTTCTGCTCTTAATCACATGGCGAAAGGAGGAAAAATAGGTGACCTAGTAGCAATCATGGCAACGTTAGATTTAGTAATACCAGATATTGATAGATAAAAAGAGCAGCCCCACCTGGCCTCCCTATAGGGGAGAGGAGTAGGGACGATAAAATGAAATGAATAGTAACAAAACAAATACGACATACAAGTCCTTCCCTTTGGGAAGGATTTAGGAAGGGCCTTATGTTATACGACTTCTCCATATTAACTGGCACTATTCACCTTTGGTTGATTGAGCATTTCAGTCCATTCGTTGCAATGCTTTTAGAGTTTGTAATAGTTGGAACTTGTGTAATTGGTTTGTGCGTTCTTCTTGGTGTTTCTTTTGTTTACATGGAAAGAAAAGTTGCTGCCTTTATGCAAATTCGTATTGGGCCTAATAGAGTGGGGCCTAAAGGATTGCTGCAGGCAGTAGCCGATGTGTTGAAACTGTTATTGAAAGAGGGAATTGTTCCGAAGGCATCTGACAAATTTTTATTTAACCTGGCGCCATTTATTGTGATGATTGTTGCTATGCTTGTTCTCGCTCCAATCCCTTTTGCTAAAGGACTGCAGATGTATGATATGAATATTGGAATTTTTTATATCTCCTCTGTTTCCTCCATATCTGTCATTGGAATTTTAATGGCAGGTTGGGCAAGTAACAGTAAATACTCCTTACTAGGTGCTATGCGCAGCGGTGCTCAAATAGTATCGTACGAACTTTCTGCAGGACTATCGCTCATTGTGATTGTTGCGCTTGCAGGAAGTATGAGCTTGGGAGATATTGTTGAAAGCCAGCGTACTGGTTGGTGGATTTTTAAAGGTCATATACCAGCAATCATTGCCTTTGTAATATTTATTATAGCAGGAACTGCTGAACTTAACCGAGCCCCCTTTGATTTATCAGAAGCAGAATCTGAACTAACGGGAGGGTTTCATACGGAGTATACCGGAATGCGTTTTGCGATGTTTTTCCTTGCTGAATACGTAAACATGTTTACCATCTGTGCAATTGGCGCTACTTTATTTTTAGGTGGCTGGATGCCTTTTCATGTAGGAAATTTCGAAGCGTTCAATCACATTATGGATTTTATTCCTCCCATTGTATGGTTCTTTGGAAAAACTTTTTTTCTGGTGTTTGTCATCATGTGGTTTCGTTGGACATTCCCTCGATTGCGCATCGATCAAATACTTACTTTAGAATGGAAATATTTAATGCCAATAAGTTTGGTAAATATGATATTGGTAGCGTTGGTTGTAATAATGGGATGGCACTTTTAATGAAAAAGAAAGGGCATAGGGCAGAAGACAAATGGATTAATTTATCCATGAATGTTTTCTTTTTCCTTTTGCCTTCATATATTTTACTTGTTGCATGATGAGATACTTAGCAATGTACATAGGAACAATACTTCGAGCGCTAAACTCGCTTCGTAAAGGCATGAAGCTTACAGGGTATTATTTTACGCACCACAAAGAAATTGTAACGCAACAGTACCCTGAGAACAGGAAAGAGATGTTTATTGGTGATCGCTTTCGTGGCGAAGTTGTACTTACGCACGATGAGAATAACGAACACCGTTGTACCGGATGTTCAGCATGTGAGATCGCTTGCCCTAACGGAACCATCCGTATCATTAGCAAATTTGATATTGACCCTGAAACAAATAAAAAGAAAAAAGCTATCGATCAGTTTGTGTATCACTTAGGCATGTGTACGTTTTGTAACTTGTGTATAATAGCTTGTCCTACAGATGCTATCGTAATGGCTAAGGATTTTGAACACAGCACGTATGATCGTAAGCCGCTGACAAAAATTTTAAATAAACCGGATTCTAAATTGATGAAAGGAGTAGAGTAATATGCAGATTGCTGAATTTATATTTTATTTAATTGCTACCATGATTTTGGTGTTTAGCATGCTTGCTGTCACAACAAAAAATATTTTTCATGCTGCTATTTATTTGCTTTTTTCTTTAATCAATGTTGCTGCACTTTATTTTTATTTAAACTTTGAATTTATAGCAGCGGTACAAATTGTAGTATATGTAGGTGGCATCGTTGTGTTGATTCTATTTTCTTTGTTTCTTACTCATAAAGTTGATTTGGATCTGCCTGCTATGTCATGGCATCGAACTTTACTTACATTTTTACTTTGCTTAATGGGATTTGCATTTACCTTTTCGTTGGTTATAATGAATCAATTTGAATCTACCGATCATTTGCCTGTAGATCTTTCTGTAGCTTACATAGGAAGGCAGATGTTAAACTATGGAGACGGAGGATTTGTATTGCCATTTGAAGTAGTAAGTGTACTCTTATTAGCAGCATTAATTGGAAGTATTGCAGTAGCATTAAAAACAAAAAAGAATGCCTGATATTAGTTTATCTCAAATACTGATTGTTAGTTTTGGTCTATTCTTTATAGGAGTTTATGGCTTTTTAACTCGTAGGAATATGATTACGATGTTAATGGCTGTGGAGCTTATGTTGAATGCCGTAAACATAAATTTTGTAGCTTTTAATAAATACTTATTTCCTCATAAAGGAGACGGACTATTTTTTACCATATTTATTATTGTCATCGCAGCTGCCGAAGCTGCTGTGGCAATTTCAATCATTATAAATTTATACCGCAAGTTCAAATCCATTGATTCGGATGTTGCTGATACTTTAAGAGGATGATGCAGAATTATTCATACATAGGGCTGGTATTGCTAATCCCATTGGTGGTTTTTTTAATCACCGGATTATTTGGAAAACGCTTCCAATCTTTTTCAGGTATATTGGGAACAGCGGGAATGTTATCGGCTGCTATGCTATCTTATTTTGCGGCTTACCAATATTTTGTTGTTGTTGGCAGAGTAGATGGAGTTTTCCCTGCGGTGATAGCATTTAAGCAAACTTGGTTGCAGTTTACTCCAAGTCTTTCTATAGATATTGGAATCATGTTGGACCCCATTTCTGTCATGATGTTAGTGGTAGTTACAACCGTATCATTCATGGTTCATTTATACAGTATTGGCTACATGCATGGGGAGGAACGTTATGCAACGTATTATTCATTCTTGTCACTTTTTAGTTTTTCAATGTTAGGCCTTGTAGTTGCAACAAATATTTTTCAGATGTATATGTTCTGGGAGCTAGTGGGAGTATCCTCATTTTTATTGGTAGGATTTTATTTTTCTAAACCATCGGCAGTTGCTGCAGCTAAAAAAGCATTTATAGTTACACGTTTTGCTGATCTTGGTTTTTTAGCCGGTATATTAATTCTTTCATTTTACAGTGAGTCGCTTGATTTTCAAACTATCATTCAGCGCATGACGGATTATCATGGTTCAATTTTTCTTGCAGCAAATGCAGCCTCGTTCATGGGTGCTTCTGCATTAACTTGGGCGCTATGTTTAATCTTTATAGGTGGTGCCGGCAAGTCTGCTATGTTCCCGCTTCATGTTTGGCTTCCGGATGCCATGGAAGGACCCACGCCAGTTTCTGCCTTAATACATGCTGCAACAATGGTTGTTGCTGGTGTGTTTTTGGTGGCAAGATTATTCCCTGTCTTTTCACAAATTCCTGCTGCGCTGGATGTAGTAATGTATGTAGGTGCATTCTCTGCAATATTTGCTGCAATCATCGCCTGTACTCAAACAGATATCAAACGAGTACTTGCTTATTCAACCATGTCGCAAATTGGATACATGATGTTTGCGCTTGGCGTTTCTGGATTCTGGGGTAGTGATGGACTAGGATTTACTGCATCCATGTTTCATTTATTTACACATGCTATGTTTAAAGCATTGTTGTTTTTGGGTGCGGGTGCAGTTATTCACCATGTGCACTCCAACGAAATGGGCGATATGGGCGGACTTAGGAAGAAAATGCCAATTACTAATGCCGTATTTTTAATTGCTTGTTTGGCAATCTCGGGTGTTCCTCCTTTATCTGGATTCTTTAGTAAAGAAGAAATTCTTACTGCTGCATACAACCATAACATGGGAATTTATTTTGTTGGACTGTTTACTGCTTGCTTAACAGCATTTTATATGTTCCGACTTTACCTAAGTATTTTCTGGAACAAACCTTATGTAGAACATTCGCACGATGATGATCATCACGGAGAAGCACCTATGACGATGAAGCTTCCTCTTTTGATATTAGCAGCCGCAACATTGGTTATCGGGTTTATTCCTTTCAGTATGTACGTTTCTGCCGATGGTTATGCATTTCATAGCGAGCTGCATATCAAAGAAGCAGCTATTGCCGTTTTTGCAGGTGTGGTAGGCATTGTCCTTGCAATTTTCTTGTACGGAAAACAAAACGACAAGCCACAACGCATTTCTGAATTTATGGGTCGATTGTACCAATCTGCATACCGTAAGTTTTATATAGATGAACTGTATTTATTTTTTACGAAAAAAATAATTTTCAACTTTATTGCAACCCCAGCTGCTTGGATTGATAAAAATATTGTAGATGGAATGATGAATTTAATTTCTAACGTAACCGAGAATACTTCCGAAGGAATAAGGTCATTTCAATCTGGTAAAGTGGCAGATTATGTTTTATGGTCGTTTATAGGAACTTTATTAATGTTGTTGTTTGTAATATTTTTTTAGAAAAATGAATTTATCGTTACTCATACTTATTCCCATACTAACCTTGATAGGTATTTTGTTTGTGGATGGGAAAATGGCTAGAGTGGTGGCTTTGGGAGGAGCAATACTTCAATTAGCACTATCAGTATTTCTTTTGTTTGCCTACATGAGTTTAACTGATAAATCAGTATTGGCTTTTGAAGAAACGCATGTGTGGTTTGCTCAGTGGAACATCAATTATCACATTGGCATTGATGGAATATCGATGGCAATGATTTTACTTACATCCGTTGTATTGGTGGCCGGAGTTTTAGTTTCTTGGAACATAGAAAATAAACCCAAAGAGTTTTTCTTTTTATTAGTGATGCTTGCATCGGGCGCATTTGGATTTTTTATTTCCATCGATCTTTTTACACAATTCTTTTTCTTTGAACTTTCTGTGATTCCTAAATATCTTTTAATAGCAAACTGGGGTAGTGGTAGAAAAGAATATTCGGCTATGAAACTTTCGTTGATGTTGATGGGAGGTTCTGCTTTGGTCTTAATTGGAATACTGGTACTTTATTATTATTCAGTACTTGCGGGCAGCCCCACATTTGATATGCAAGCAATTGCTAAGCTTGGTTTATCTCCAGAGAAGCAACTGTTTGCTTTTCCTTTCTTATTTGTAGGCTTTGGAGTGCTTAGCGCCATGTTCCCATTTCATACTTGGGCACCCGATGGTCACTCTTCAGCACCCACAGCGGCATCTATGTTCCTAGCAGGTATCTCCATGAAATTAGGTGGCTACGGATGTTTGCGTGTTGCAACTTGGTTGTTACCTGTTGCTGCAAAAGAATATTCAACTTACATCATTGTGTTAGCCTGCATAGGAATTTTTTACGGAGCTTTTGTTACGCTTCGTCAGCGCGATATAAAACTAATGAACGCTTATTCATCGGTTAGTCATTGTGGGTTTGTATTGCTTGGTATAGGTATGTTAACTAAAACTGCGATGGTCGGAGCAGTATTGCAAATGGTTTCTCATGGGGTGATGACAGCCCTGTTCTTCGCGGTAATTGGAATGATTTACCAACGCACGCATACTCGCATGGGCGATGAGATGGGAGGACTTATGAAAGTGATGCCTTTCCTAAGTTCCGTATTTATAATAGCCGGACTTACCTCTCTCGGACTTCCAGGTTTTTCTGGTTTCGTAGCGGAAATGACTGTATTTGTGGGAGCATGGCAGGTGCCCGATCTTTTTCATCGCACGGCTACCATCTTGGCAACTATGTCAATCGTAGTAACAGCAGTTTACATATTACGTGGAGTTGGAATTACCTTGTGGGGCCCAATTAAGAATGCGAAATTTGAAAATTTACCTGACGCTACTTGGAATGAAAAAATGGCTGCAGGCATATTAGTATTATCAATAATCATTATGGGAACCATGCCCTTGTGGCTGTCAAACATGATCTCAAATACTACAGAAGTATTATTTGGAAGTATAATAAAATAGAATGAGCTTTATAGATTACATAGTATTGATGCGCTTTGAAATGATTGCTTTATTGGCAATTGTAGTATTGTTATTGATGAAAATCTTTTCGGATGGACTTAAACCGGCAACATCGCTAGGTTTTGTAGTCCTATCCATGCTTGCATTGTTAGGCGCTTATTTCATTACTGGAGAGGGAGATGCATTTGGTGGAATGTTTGTGGTAGATCCATTACGCTCTTTAGAAAAGTGTATAATAAGCTTTGCAACGCTTTTAATTTTTCTTCAAGCGCATAGCTGGTTAAAAGAACAAGAAAACTATTTAGAGTTTTGCATAATTCTGCTTTCTGTTCTTTTGGGAATGTTCTTTTTAATTTCAGCAGGAAATTTTTTAATGTTCTTTTTAGGTCTCGAAATGGCTACCATCCCACTTGCAACGTTGGTAGCTTTTGATTTTGGAAGAATCCGCTCTTCGGAAGGTGCTGGAAAGATGATATTATTGTCAGCATTCTCTTCTGCTATTTTACTTTTTGGCCTTTCAATACTTTATGGAACAACAGGCTCATTGGATTTTATAGAGATTCGTGAAGCATTTACAGGATCTTCGCTTCAGCTTATGGCATTGGTGTTTATTTTTTCAGGGTTTGCTTTTAAAATTTCTTTAGTTCCTTTTCATCTGTGGACGGCCGATGTTTACGAAGGAGCCCCTGTTTCTGTAACCGCATTTTTATCGGTTGTGTCAAAAGCTGCTTCGGTATTTATCCTAATAACTGTTCTGACTAAAGTATTCCCAATTGCCTATGATTCCTGGACTCCTTTGTTAGTTTTGTTATCAGGAATTACTATGACCATTGGAAATCTATTTGCAATTCGTCAGACAAACATCAAACGATTCTTCGCATTTTCGTCCATCACACAGGCTGGGTATATTTTAATTGGTGTTGCGGCAGCCTCTGCTCAATCTACTGCTTCTGTACTTTATTTTATACTTATTTATATTTTTTCAAACATTGGCGCTTTTACAGTAATTGCATTAATTACAAATCGAACAGGGAAAGAAGATATTGATGATTATAAAGGACTTTATAAAACTAACCCGCTGTTAAGTATTGCTCTTTTGTTAGCTGTCTTTTCACTAGCAGGGATTCCACCAACAGCAGGATTCTTTGGTAAACTATTCTTATTGAGCTCAGGTGCATCGGCAGGACTTATTACCTTGCTGATTGTAGCATCACTTAACATGATTGTTTCTTTGTACTATTATTTGAAAATTGCAAAGGCTATGTTTGTAGATAAAAGCGGTTATCCAATAGAGCATTTTATTAGCGACAATGCCTCTAAAATTGTTTTAGTAATTTGTGTAGCTGGTATTATTGCTACAGGCTTTCTCAGCGCCATATTTGAATACATATACTCACTTACTATTGTATTATGAATCGTTTAGCTAGTGAAGCACATAAAGTAGAAGAACTAAATGGGGCAAGATGTTCCATTGTGGAGAAAGATGTTAATCCGGAGCGTGTTGAGTTTTTAAAACACCTACTTGAAGGCAATGGATATTCAGTTGTAGTGGCTCAAACACCTGCTCCTCCTGCAAAGCCTGCACCAAAACCACCTGCGCCTGTTATAGGGCCTGATGGAGTTGCGCTACCAGTTCCGCCCCCACCGCCTGCGCCCCCACCTCCTGTTGCGCCTAATACATTCACGGTAGGGGTTTCAGATATTTCATTCCATACTATGTTAGCTGTTTATGAAAGATCATTAAGAAAGCAAGATGGAGCTCCCGTTTCAATAGCTTATTGGAATCAAGAGCCAGAAAAAAGTAATGAGCGCTATTGGGAGCGGAGAAAAGCCCGCTAATTGTTTTTTACTTTTATTTATATTATATTTTCAATTATATTTGTGACATAGTCTAACGCCATTGAAAGAAACTTGCGACTTTAAAACCTTCACAGCTCATAGTTTAGGTGAGAATATGGGTCAAGACTAAAAGTTGGGGAGTAACTGGTTAAGAAAATAGTTTTTCAAGCCGGAATAAGAAGAATTTGATGTCTCTAACCCCTCTTTGATTTGACCTGAATTGTTTAATCTTTGAGTTGAATGA